>Ga0181557_1000070_pt1 | contig 118275 bp, 103 predicted proteins | sample 011ome_23_FD_148632 | JGI IMG/M metagenome (GOLD analysis project Ga0181557, IMG submission 148632) | Coastal salt marsh microbial communities from the Groves Creek Marsh, Skidaway Island, Georgia - 011506CT metaG (spades assembly) | ecosystem: Environmental > Aquatic > Marine > Intertidal... | reverse complement strand
TTTATTAAACTTTAAATTTACAGTTATTATGAAAAAAAATTATTTTTTAGCTGCGCTTTTCGCATTCGCGTTGACTAGTGTTTCTGCACAGTTCACTGACGACATGGAAAGCTACACGCCTGGTCAAACAGTTTACGAAAACTGGTGGGTAGATTGGTGTGGAGGGACATGCCCAGGTTTGGCCTCTGACACTTACGCACAAAGTGGTTCTGTTTCTTACTATGTAGATGGATCAGGTATGGATCCAGTTCTTGATCTTGGAAATAAGATCTTCGGAACTTGGTATTATACCGCTTATTTCTACATACCAACAGGATCAACAGGGTACTTAAACCTCCAAGGTACTGTGCCAATTGGAGGCGGAGAGTGGATTATTGGAAATGTTAATTTCAATATCGATGGAACCGGAGATGTGGATGACGGTCCTAATGGTGTCTCGGCGTTTACCTTTCCTCATGACGAGTGGTTTGAGTTTCAATTAAACGTTGATATCTCTGGTGGTATGTCATCTGCCACTATGGAAATGAAGGTTGCTGGACAAGACGTGATTCCTGCAGGTTCTCCATTTACTGATTCTGCAGGTACTGTACCAACCTCTTTAGGTGGAATTAATTACTATTCTGCGGCCGGTACAAATGCCTTATACATTGATGATATGGTATTTTCTGATTCTAACGTAGGAATCCAAGATTTCGCGACTAAAGGTTTCCAAGCGTATCCAAATCCAGTAAACAACGTATTGAATCTACAAGCTAACGAAGCAATCAGCAACGTAGCTATTTTCAATGTACTTGGACAAGAAGTATACCGTGCTAACATCAATGCTATGACATCTCAAGTTGATATGTCTCAAATGGCAAGTGGTGCTTACTTTGTTAAAGTAAACATCGGTGGTACAGAAGGTACTGTAAAAGTTATCAAGTAATTTGATTTACTTTTAATATTAAAAGAGGCTGTCTAACGACAGCCTCTTTTTTTTATTCTAATTTTGGACTATAATTCGAAATATGAAAAAAGACGATTTTATTTTTGGCTATTACCCTGTTCTTGAAGCATTAGAGGCTGGGGCCACACTCGATAAGATATTTATTCATCAAGGTAGCGAAGCACATCGCTTTGAGTCCATAATTAAAATTGCCGCAGAGCGAGATATCCCAGTGAATCTCGTGCCTCTGGCAAAACTCGACAAACTCACCCGCTCGAATCACCAAGGGATTGTAGCTTACCTCTCCCCTATTAGTTTTGTCTCTTTAGAAGCGCTTATTTCGGCACAAGAAGAAAAAGAAAATCCTGGTCTTTTTATTGTCTTAGATCAACTCACTGATGCGCGCAATTTTGGCGGTATCATAAGGACTGCGGAATGTACGGGTGTCAGTGGAATAATTATACAAAAAACTGGTGGTGCTCCTGTAAACGCTGATACAGTAAAAACTTCTGCAGGTGCTGTGTTCAACGTCCCAATATGTAAAGTCGATCACGTCAAAGACGCAATATATTACCTTCAAGGGTCAGGGTACAAAGTTTTTGGGGCGAGTGAAAAAGCCACCGAAAACTATTTTAATTCTGATTTTAAAGCTCCTGTAGCCATCGTTATGGGGTCCGAGGATAAAGGCATTAGTAAATCGGTGATGGGCTTGTTAGACGGTCTTATTTCGATACCCATGCTTGGTAAAACAAAGTCTCTGAATGTATCTGTGGCTGCTGGAGCTATTTTATTCGAAGTTTTACGACAGAGAACATTTTAGTTTTTCTTATTACTACGATAAGTGTAACTCACCTTTATCCCAGCCTTACCATGAATTTTTGAATCATCTTGAGGCATTGATTCCCGCTTGTCAAGGCTTTTTAAATCCATGGTCTTGGCACCTTGAGGGTCTTGCGTTAGATTATTTTCATTGTCGAGCAATTCTGGATTAAACTGGCCTCGCTCATCAAATTGTCTCATAAAGGCATCTTGATTGGGATCAAAGTCTTCATTTTGCCAAATATAAGTGTCGTATAAATGACTTTCTTGTTTGCGATAATACAAAGCCAGTAATAAACCTATAATAAATCCGGCACTATGCCCCTCCCACGATATTTTTGAGTCAAGTGGGAATAAATACCAAAACAACCCCCCATAAAGAAAGACTACCGTTAACGCTACCGCAACCAGTGGATAAATGCGCGACTGGATTCCTTTAAAAAAAATAAAAGCCACCAGCATATAAATTAATCCGCTGGCTCCAATATGCCATGAAGGCCTTCCGATGATCCATGTTGTCAGCCCGGTTAGAATTAAGCCAATCAAAAAAACACGCAGGGCAATGGGCTTGTAAAAATAAAATAGTGCCGCAAGTAAAAACAGCATGGGCAGAGAATTATTACCCAAATGACTCAATCCAGAATGAATCCATGGCCCGGTGAATATTCCCCATAATCCTTCAACTCTTCCTGGAAAAATACCAAAATTCTTAAAACGGATTCCAAATCGTATTTCTACCCAAAATACCACCCACATGCTCAAGACAAAAGCAATGGGAACTATCAGAACCGACCAGTTAAAGGGAATGTTTTTTTTTAACCGCATACTTAGCGCAAACAAATAATGAGCCTTAATCAAAATTATGTCAATTTTTCAGCAATCCTTGGTGAATATTGTATTTTTAAGGTATGAATATACCTTTGGCAGAACGAATGCGTCCGGTTGTTTTGGCCGATTATATCGGTCAGAAACATTTGATTGGCCCCAGTGGTGCATTAAGGCCTCAATTGGATAGTGGCTTAATTGCCTCAATGATTCTTTGGGGACCACCTGGAACTGGGAAAACAACACTCGCCGGCTTGCTCGCCAAAGAAACTAAGCGTGAGATTTACAATATAAGTGCCATAGACAGCGGTGTGGCTAAAGTCAGAGAAGTAATCCAAAAGGCAAAAGATCGTTCAGGGCTATTTGATCAGAATAATCACATCTTATTTATCGATGAAATTCATCGATTCAGTAAATCTCAGCAAGACGCCTTACTCGGAGCCGTAGAGAAAGGTTGGGTCACCCTGATTGGCGCTACTACTGAACAGCCAAGTTTTGAGGTTATTCCTGCCCTTTTGTCGCGCTGTCAGGTCTATACCTTAAATGCATTAAGTGAGAAGGATCTGTTAGAATTACTTCAACGCGCCCTCCAGACTGATTCCGAACTTAAACGGAAAACAGTCCACTTAAAAGAAACTAAAGTCCTTATTCAGAGTTGTGGTGGCGATGCGCGAAAATTACTCAATACGTTTGAACTGCTGGTGATTCCCAATGAAGCGAAAAATATCGAAATTACTGACGATTACGTTAAGGCACAATTCGATCAATTAGGGGTGCGCTATGATAAAAGCGGTGACCAGCACTACGACATTGCTTCGGCTATGATCAAGTCGATACGTGGAAGCGACCCCAATGCAGCTCTTTATTGGCTTTCACGAATGCTCATAGGCGGCGAATCATTGAGTTTTATAGCCCGAAGACTTATCATTTCAGCAGCTGAAGATATCGGTTTGGCCAATCCGACAGCACTAATTATGGCACAGTCAACGAATCAAGCGATTCAAACCGTCGGTTTACCAGAAGCTCGAATTGTTCTGGGCCAATGCATCCTTTATTTAGCCATGAGCCCAAAAAGTAATAGCGTTTATCAGGCCATAAATAATGCCATGAACCTCGCCAAAGAGACCGCCCACCTCCCTGTTCCAATTCATCTGCGCAATCCGGCAAACAAAATCACTAAAGAATTAGGTTATGGAGCTGACTATCAATACGATCACGACGCTACTAATGGATGTGCTCAACAAAATTTTCTGCCTGAAGAATTAAAAGGAGCAAGTATTTATAAGCCCTCTGCTCGGTCCAAGGAACAACAGAGCTTTGCAGAATTTCAAAAAATGTGGTCAGGAAAATATCCGATTTAATTGGCCTTATCAAAAACTACTTTTTGACCTTCTCGATTTAAAATGAGCGCCCCCGCTGGAGTAAATTCTGCTAAATAGCGCACTTGGTCTTTGTCTTCGTAAAAAAGCATCTTTTCCACAACAAAAAACTTGCCTTCATATATTAAATCTTGCTTGTCTTCGCGATACCATTGATATCCTAATTGAGTACGGCGCAGTAAATACGTATTTTCCAAAGACTTAAAGTTCATCATGGCAACATCCGGAATTAAACCAAGCGTCACTGCTTCATCTTTGAGGGGCTTTACTTCGGTTTGTAGGCCATCTGAAGAATTATTACCTAATGGCCGATCGCTTTTTGACTTTGGCTTGACCTTAGCATCAGCTTTGATAGTCCCATCAGAATTAATCTCCTCGCCAGCTTTTTGTAAGATTTCGAGTGGACCTTGACGCACCCCTAAAATTTCTATACTCTCAAAAGCCATGCGCACAGCCTCACTATAGGCCTTAGCAAAATCCTTAAGCTTACTGCGACCACTTTTTGTTTGGTAAAATAAAATTCCATCGCAATCTAAAAGTCTTATACTCACCTCAGTCCACACAAACCCATTGACCTGCTCAATTTCTGCGTAAAGCCCATCACAGCGACTTACATCAGGTAATTCAGAAGGGAAAAATGCATGAAAACCATGTTTATTAAATAAAAATTTAAGTAGTGAGTTAATTTGGTATTGATCGCGCTCGTACTGAAAACCAAAACGATCGGGAACGACAACATAATCAAAAGCGCTTAGACGCTCTTCCTGAGCAGCAATACGATCGCTCGCAGTGGTGCTAAAAAACAATATAACACTGATTATTAAATACCTCATCGACGTTCTAATTTTACATTTATCCCAAACTGAATTGATGCGCCTCTAGCTTTGGCCAAATTCGAATAGGTCAGTAAGTGATCTGCTGCAAGATAAACATTAATTGGCCCCAAATCACTCACTGCCACCAAACCTAGGTTTGTCCATGAGAGCGCATCCATGGTCCAAGTTGATTTGAGCGTTAAATTACGCAACAAACGTCGAACATAAAATAGGCTCAGGGCCGTTTGAATGGCTTTTGGTCTTTTGATCGCATAAAATTGCAGACAGACTTCACTTTCTAATTTATACGCATCGCCAATACCCGAACAATTACAAGCAACCGAACCCTGCGCTGTTGGACCAAAGCCATAGGATGCTGCCAAATTCATTTTAACCGGACGCCACTGTGTATATGCCGAATATAAAGTATCTATAGGCACTGCGGCTTCAATCTCGTTTTCAAAAATCGCATAATACGGTGGGGCATTTTGCCCTTGTGACAGGGCCAGAAAATCAAGTTCGATCCCCTCAAGCAGATAACCGCCCGATGCTTGATAAGTTTTAACATCTGCAGCGTGGACCACAGCGCCTATGTCTAAAATACTCGCGCTAAATCGCCAGGCGTCGTCATATTGATAGGTGGCGCCCACATCTATTCCTAATCCTAAATCTCCACCAAAAAGTCCAGCGCCAAGTATATCGGAAGACGTAACGCTCCCCTCAAATCGGGATAATCCCGAAGTCTGAACACTTACGTTTGCATTATTCAGATCCTGAGCATAAATATTTTGACTGTCGCCGTCGGACAAACGCGTGGTAAAACTACCGCGATTATTTAGACTACTCCCCGCCAGAATACTGTTATAGAGCTTTAAACGACCGCCTACGGTCCATTTACGATCAATTTTTTTGTTGATGCCAAAATGAAAAACACTTAATAGGTCTGCACGCGCACTGATGTGATCAAATTTAAATGGGTAATCCAGGTAGTCCGCATTGCCATACCAAGCCAAAGTCGCCCAATCTTTGGGGAAATAAGTGATGAAATCAAATTCTTGATAAATTCCAGCAGTGTAAAATGTCCTTTCATTTTTACGCCAACCAACACTTATTATTTCTAGTTGTTGTGTCATCGTGATAAAGTCCTTATCCGAAAGATCACGAATCAAACCCGAAATGCGCTCTGCGGGCAATTGGCCATCTGAGGCCGCTAAATCAAAGAGTGAAAAACCTGAAGAGCCCCCATTAATATGTATCCCAGAAAGCAAGGGCACCCCAACAAATGCTCGACCTTCGGAAATACCCCCTGGGTTAAGCATAAGATTTTGGGGGACTTCGTCTAGACCAAAGATCAATTACTTGTTCTGACCAAATACCGGTTCTAGAAACAGTAAGCAACTTACCAGAAATAAAGTGACATACCTCATTGACCAGAAATTTCTAAATAGAAACGCACTTTGGATGTCATTTTAAGACTTCCCTGATCAGGAGGGGTTCCTTAGGCGGTTGCACTAATGGCAATAAGACCAGCCTGAGTAATGTCATTCACTTCAGGAGCGATAATCTCATTGAGGATAGTCTGTTGCCAAGGTGTATAGAGTGTCCCTGCCTCTATGGTTGTTTGTAGCGTGTATGTTACTTGTCCCGAAAGACTTACAAAATCAATCACCAAATCATAGTCAGAATCACTGGTATTCTCAAATTCATAAAGAAAATCAGCTCTGACCACACTCTCTTGAGTGTCTGGATCATCAAGAAAGCGAATTTCTGTAGTATCTCGAACAGTCCCAATAGGCAAACTTCCACCGGCATTGTTGAATGAAGGAGCTTGGACTTCCCAAAATATCAAATTTAAATCCACCACAGGGGTGAGTAAGGTCTGATCAAATTGATCAAAATCGGTATCCTTTACGCAAGAAATTACGGATAGGACAAGCACAGAAAAGGCAATAACTTTAATAATGAATTGCTTTATAAAATAGTAGGTCATATCAGGTTTGGGATCACAAATGTAGTGTGATTTCTCGAATATTACCAATGGTACTATAATGAGTAGGCACATCTACAGACCAGTAATTAAAAAACAAGGTGTACATACCGACAGCCTCCGCGCCTAAAATATCGGCTTCAAAAGTATCTCCTACCATTAAACTTTCTTTTGGTTCTGCGCTGGCTTTTGCAAGGGCCTTTTGAAATATAACAGGATTAGGCTTCTTTAACCCTACCTCTTCGGATGTTGTCACGGACTTGAAGTAGTCCATTAGACCGCTCTGCCGCAATTTATTGTGCTGAACCCCATGAAAACCATTAGTAATTATATGCAGACTATAATTAGGATATAATTCTTCTAAAGTGTTGATTACTCCATCGAACAAATGATTGTTCTTTGGGAGTTCCTCGATATAAGTATCGGCCATGGCATCGATTTGATTATCAGGTATATGGATGTTAAAATAAGCAAAGCTATCCCTCAGCCTCCCTCGTCGTAAATCTGTTTTTGAGATCAAGTCAACGCGGAACTTTGCCCAGTAGTCATAATTTATCGGCTCATAAATTTTGAGAAATGTGGTCAATTCTAAATCAATACCATATTTGGTAAATAAAGACTCAAAAGCGAGACCTGAATTTTTATCAAAGTCCCAAAGGGTATGATCCAAATCGAAAAAAATATGTTTTACTTTACCCTGCACGCTTAATGAGTTTTTCTGAGAACAAATATCTCCATATTTTATTGTCCTTATTAGGTTCGAAATCCCGATTTGAAAAGACCATTATAAAATGTCCCCCAACGGACTCAACGGACTGGTAAAAGCTCGTAAAGGTTTGTTCGATGTTGCTAACAGAATTTTCTCTTAGTGCCAAAGTTTTTCCCACTACAGGCATTAGTTCTAAAGGGGTTTTAACTTCGTATTCCAAATCATAGAACAAAAAAGAGGTACATGTTCCTGCCCGAAATCCAAATTGATTGTAATAATACAAGCTGTAATCTTGGGCAATCTCCGCTTCAACAAGATTTCTGTAAACCTCAGGGAGCTTTACTTTTTGACGATCATTAAAACTAGCCTGTAACACGCGGCGGGTATAGGATTCGAGTTGCTGTTTCTCATTAATTAATCGCGGTAAATCCGAAAGAAAGTGATATGACAGGATCATACCGATTTCTAAGTAATCAGCCACTAATTTGATTAAGTTTACATAACCCTGCCGGTTTGTTTTTAAAGTTTCCCTGAAGGTGTATCCTTCCCCGAGTAAAAAAAACAGGATTACACGCGCCTTGCTCGATTTAGAAAGTTTAATAATCCATTTAAATGTATCATAGGGATCTTTACGCAATCCCAAAAGAACTTGAGCGCGCCAGACTAACCGGCCAAGGCGGAGTTTGTAAAGGTCACTTACAAAACCGAGCAAAGTCCGCAGAAATCCTCGATATAAAAATTCAAAGGGTCTCTTTGACTCAATAACTACAATATTTTGTATTGTCCTTTTGTTTTGTGCAAGCTCCGGAAAAGCCTTGTGCAAATGCGCCCCAAACTTATAAGCCCATAAATCCACAACCGGTTGGTGTAAAAAATTGTGTTTCCATGCCAAACTTTCCGTGTATGGAAAACGACCCAACTCGTCTTTAACGTGTGGGAGGTATTCTTCATAACGACTCAACAAATAAAAAGAAGCCGCAAAAATGTCAAAAGGGAGAACACTGCTTTCTCCTGTGGCAAAAAAACCTATCGTTTCCTCCCAAGACCGGACATGAATTTCCCAGTCTTCTAATCCTTGACTGAATAAGAGGTCATGGCTTTGTACAAAAAATTCATTCCCCAAAGGGGACTTACCATAAGACATTTTAGGCCCATTATGGGCAATGAAATGTTCTAGGTTCGTGGTAAATTCAAATTCTAAGCCTAAAATTCGCCCACAGATTTGTTTAAACACATAATCTAAACGCGGACCAATCTTGACCACATAAATCAATAACATGCATTAGATTAATTGGGCATCAGCGAAGCTAAAATAATCTTTTTCAGCCACAATAAGATGATCCAAAACCTTCAAATCCATTTGTTGTGCGGCTTGAGTGATTCGCCTAGTTAGTTTTTTATCAGATTCACTGGGCGCAACAGCACCGCTCGGGTGATTGTGAATGAGGATCATTAGCCACAGCTCTGTAATCTAAAGCCTTTTTTATGAGCAACCGCAAATCGACCACAGTAGAAGTTACCCTCAATACCATGAGCCGCGTTGAGAAAAAGCACCCAAAATTCTTCATGGTCTAAATGCCCTAAACTCGGCCGCATAAATTCATACACACATCGACTCGATTCCATTTTTTGGGTGAGCCGTCGAGAGTCTTGCCTGCGTCTTCGCCCCAACTCGAAGGCTGCCAAAATCGTAAGGGCCTTTGCACTACCGATACCTTTAATCGCGGTTAACTCCGCTAATGATGTGCGCTCCAAAGTCGCCAAGTTCTGTCCAACTTTAGCCATAAGTTGGGCCCCGAGTAATTCGGCTTGCCAATGCGGCGCATTTCCTTTAATTAACAGCGCTATAAGTTCTGAGGTCGATAATGATTCAAACCCCTCTTGCCAGATAGAATCTTGTGGACGGATCATAATTGATTATTTTAAAGCTGGAGAGCCTACTACAAATCAATATGATTTTATTCGATCGAAACTGATATTTTATAAATTGAAAAGGGATAATTTAAAAATCATCCGAAAACTTGGTTTAAATCCAGTCCTCCGTAATTTCCGCTACTCATCAGTAATAATACAAGGGGCCGATCATATAGGCCTTCGATATACGTAGAAAGCTCCCTTGAGCCCGTAATTAACTTCAAATCTTCTCGCTTAAAGGCAGATCGAACCATTTCAGGGGGTATGGGTGGCCTGTTTTTTAGAGCAAGCGTTTCGGGTTGATAGAATACTACGGCCTCATCAGCCAAATCAAGGGTTTGACCGTATTGTCCGATAAAATCTTGAGAAAGACTGCTGTAAGTATGTAATTCTAAACACGCGACTAGTGTGTGATTTGGATACTGCTGGCGTACTGCACTCATAGTCGCACTTACTTTACTGGGCGCATGGGCAAAATCCTTATAGACGATGAAGTCTGGTCTGTTGACCAATAGTTCTAGACGTTTGCTCGCTCCTTTAAATGAGGCAATGGCCTCATAAAAGTCGTCAGAATCAACCCCCATGAGTTGACAGATCCAGCGGGCGCCTTCTAGATTACTTAAGTTATGAGCCCCAAATACTTCAACGGGCATTGGACCTTCGGGGGTCTCGAGATAAGTTATCCCTTCCTCGATATTATAATCGGGCACAGAATAGGGTATTTTTTTAATTGGGTGGATTGAATTTTCAACCAAATCTTTAACATGAGGGTCATCCTCATTATAAACTAAAGTACCTCCTGGAACGATTTTATCAATAAAAATGGAAAATTGTCTTTGGTAATCCTCGAAACTGGGAAATACATTTATGTGATCCCAGGCAATACCACTAATTAGGGCAATATTGGGGGCGTACAGATGAAACTTTGGCCTGCGGTCTATGGGTGAAGACAAGTATTCATCTCCTTCCATAAGCATAAACTCGTTTTCTTTTGTAAGATGCACCATGGTATCGAAACCCTCCAATTGAGCGCCGACCATAAAGTCAGTAGGGCGATTATGGTACCCCAGCACATGTAAAATCATCGATGTAATGGTCGTTTTTCCGTGAGAGCCACCGATGACGACTCTTGTCTTGTCTTGACTATGGGCAAATAAATATTCGGGGTACGAATAAATGTTGAGTCCTAATTCCTGAGCACGTTTTAACTCTGAATTGTCTTCTTTAGCATGCATACCCAGGATCACCGCCTCGATCTCTGAGGTAATGCGACTGGCGTCCCAACCCAATTGCTCCGGTAAAAGTCCCTTAGCAGCCAAGCGAGTTTTAGACGGTTCAAAAATAGCGTCATCACTCCCCGTGACCGTTGCCCCTTTATGGGCTAGTGCCAGAGCTAAATTGTGCATGGCACTTCCGCCTATGGCAATAAAATGTACGCGCATGAAAAATAATTTTAATGGAAACCAAAGCCTAAAGATACAAAAGGCCCTGAAGACGTTTTGATCGAGTTACTTTAATAATTTTTTCAGAGTGGCTTTCTCATCTTTGGCCTGCTGAAAACGCGTATCTAATGAAAGTGCTATGTCAACTTGATCCAATGCACTCTTATATCGACCTTTTATGCGCAGTAATTGGGCATATCTGAGTCTGATCCACTGTTCAGGTATTCCCTGAATCATCTCCTGCTGTCCGAGACACTGTTCAATAAAGTTAATCCCCTCATTCAGGTACTTTTCGCTGAGCACAGACATTTTTGCCCATTGATAATTTAAGCTCAAATCATCAAATTTAGTCATTGCCACATTTAATTGTTCAAAGACTGAATCCCAGCGTTCTTGTCGCTCGTAAAAACTGATTATTCCTTTATAGGTCCAAAGAGACGCTCCGACGTTAATGGCCTTAAGGTAATTTTGTTCCGCACGCTTAAAATCTTCATCTTCCTCAGCAAGCCTTGCTCGTGCCATCCAACCATCTACTGGCGAGACTTTGAATAGTTCGTCCGCTTGTTCCATTGCCCGATCTGAACCGCCCCCGATAATACTCGGAACTTGTAAATAATATTCGATAAGCGCCCAGTGCGCCGCAACGTATATGGGATCGACTAAAACGGCCTTTTGAAAGCTCGCCTCAATATCATCCAAATACATCAATGCAGTTAACTTATTTTTTGAAAGGGCCATCATTCCTAGGGCACCTCCATATTTAAAATGGCTTGCAGCATTTTTTGGCGCTAACTCTTTGAACTTTTCATAATAGACTAGGGCAGAATCCCACAGTTTGAGCCCTCCAAAAACGTCTCCGCTGAGCTCCATAGATTCAGCACTCGACTGAAAATCCCTTGGCATTTTAAGGATTTGAAGACGTGCTTCGCTCAATTTGCCTTGCTCGATCAAGGTTTTAATTTCTTCTGGGTTAAGTAAAACTTTTTCGATGGATTGTTGACCTAGTGTAAAATTCCATGAAAGGATTGGCGCCAGAAAAAGTAGATAGGCTTTATTCATTATTAGTGCTTTATAAATTTACTGCGCGCCAAACCTTGATCTGTATTAATCGAAATAAAATACAAACCAGAAGCATAAGCTGAAACATTCAATTCGGCCTGGGACAAGCTCTGATCGGCATTATAGCTAACTGTATCAATTAATTCACCTTGTACATTATGGATATCTAAGGACCTAATTAAAGCGCCCCCGGCCATGACATTCAGGCGCTGATTTGCTGGGCTTGGCCACAAATATAGAGCTTGAAGTAGCTCGGCTTGTGGTACTTCCAAAATGCATCGCGCGGCTACTTGAGGTACAGAATTACACCCATTTGCATTTCCTTGGATTTCTTCACTGATCTCTGGGTCAAAAATCACTTGACATACGAAATCATTATCACAAGCGGAAAGGCTTGTATTTCGCGCAATTACTAATTGTTGTAATCCTTGTGGATTTAAACTTTGAAGCGCGTCAATATCCGTTAAATTTGGATTATCCATTAAATAAACAGCCTCTGTGACCTCGATGAGCCCTTCTAATCCATCGAGACTAACCAGGTTGTCATTTTCATAAATGTCTAAAGAACCAACTCTAGTTAAATTTCCAAACGCAGTTAAGTCCGTCATTTGAGGATTAAAACCTAAACGAAAAATACCTTCGACCTCTGTGAGATTCTCAAAGCCCTGGAATCCCTGTATTTGATTACACCCGACGATAACCAAATCTTGAAGTTGCGTTACGTCTAGAAAAACGGAAACATCGATAAGTTCGGGGTTGTTCCAGAGAAAAAGTGATGCCGTTAAATTATTCAATCCAGCAAAAACGTCAAGATTAATCACCTGCTCATTAGAGACAAAAATTTCCCCATTAACGGAAACCAAATTATTCAAGCCATCCAGGGTAGTTAAATTATTCCCAGCGATACGCAGGCCATTGAGCTGAGTAATTTGTGATAAGGCTGTGAGATCTGTCAGACTAGTATTATCAAAAAAGTTTAGTTGACTGATCTGAGATAATGATCCCAAACCATTTGTGGATTCCAGTTCTGTATTGTCGATGACATTAAGCAAATCAATATTTGAGATTAAATCTAAACCCGTAAAATCAATCAAACTATAATTGCTGTTTAACCAGAGCTCTTGAATGAATATGAGGTTTTCTAATCCATTCAAATGTTCAATGTGGGTGTTTTGAATTTTAATGAGGTATGCACTCTCTACAGAACTCAGTCCCAATAAATTATCAATAACACCATCCACTTCGTCTATATAAAGTGGTGCAGACAAGTTGGTGCAATTCGGGTAATTTACCGCAAAATTATCTATATCTGCCTGGCTTTGGAGTGTTACTGGCGTGTTTGGGCATTGCGCTCTCCCTGAAAAATTGACCAAAGACAACACGAGCCCAATAAGAAAAGGCTTCATAACTTTTTTGTTACAAGATAATGAAAATCTAAATCGAATGAACACCTAACTTATTGCACGGGAGCATTTAAAGCGCTCCAAAGGACATCTTTCAGTGCATCTAATCCTTGTTGTGCTACTGATGAAATAAACATATAAGGGATATCTCCAAAACTCTCGTCTAGGAGTTGAGTCATTTCGGCCTTTAGCTCCTGGTCTAAAAGGTCGGCTTTAGAAATGGCAACAATGCTTTGTTTATCAAGTAACTCAGGGTTATAACGGCGTAGTTCGTCCACTAAAATTTCATATTCTTTCCGCAGGTCGTCCGCATCTGCTGGAATCAGAAATAAAAGAATTGAATTGCGCTCAATATGGCGCAAAAAATAATGGCCCAAACCTTTACCTTCAGCAGCACCCTCAATAATTCCAGGGATGTCCGCCATGACAAATGATTGGTAATCTCGATAACCTACAATGCCCAAATTTGGTTTAAGGGTCGTAAATGGATAATCTGCAATCTTTGGTTTAGCTGCGGATAGAACAGACAACAACGTAGATTTACCGGCGTTTGGAAATCCAACGAGACCGACATCGGCCAAAATTTTCATCTCAAGCGTCAGGTTTTTTTCTTCTCCCGGAAGGCCTGTTTGAGCGTAGCGGGGGGTTTGATTGGTCGCTGATTTAAAATGAGCGTTCCCCATGCCACCCTTGCCCCCTTTGGCCGCAATGAACTTCTCTCGATCTTCAGTGATCTCCTTTAAAACTGCACCCGTTTCGGTATCCTTAATTACAGTTCCTAAAGGCACGTCGACAATTATATCTTCTCCATCGGCACCAGTACTGGTTTGCTTACCCCCTGAACCTCCATGCCCTGCACTAAAATGGCGCTTAAACTTTAGGTGAAATAAGGTCCAAAGGTTTTTATTGCCTTGAAAAATGATATGACCGCCTCGACCACCATCGCCTCCATCAGGTCCACCTTTGGGTACAAACTTTTCGCGACGCAAATGCGTACTTCCTTGACCACCCTTGCCCGAAGCAATGTGAACTTTTATGTAATCAACAAAATTCCCTTCGGTCATATTGGCTGTTTATAGGAGATTAAATACTTGTGTCAGACGCTCGGTAATTTCATCGATAGCACCAACCCCATTTACTCCGTGATATTTATTTTGCGCTTTATAAAAACGTTTTAAGATATCGGTTTTACGATAGTATTCCGCAATACGCTCACGAATGACCGTTTCATTGGCATCATCGGCACGACCACTTTCTTTACCGCGAAACAAGAGGCGCCCGACCAGCAATTCATCGTCAACTTCTAAAGCGACCATGGCATTAATTTGTGTTTGTTTTTTTGCCATAAGGGTTTCAAGAGCTTGGGCTTGGGCTTCAGTTCTGGGAAATCCATCAAAAATAAATCCTTGAGCCTCAGGACGAGCCTCGACTTCAGCGGCGAGCATGTCTATGGTCACCTCATCTGGAACAAGATGTCCTTGGTCCATGTAAGATTTGGCCAAAGCACCTAGCTGTGTTTGTTCTTTGATGTTTTTTCGAAATACGTCTCCGGTGCTGATATGGACCAGGCCGAATTGCTCCTTAAGAATTTGTGCTTGTGTTCCCTTTCCTGCTCCCGGTGGCCCGAACAACACTATATTTTTCATGATATTGAATAATTGAAATAAAGGCTAAGCCCTTGATTTTATCGGGCAAAGATACCTAAAAGGGCAGTCATATGACAAGTTTTTACCCCGCTACATTTTATGAGCCATGTTTTAGCCCAAAGATTGTAACTTTGTGGCATGAATCGATTTTTTTCGTCTGAATTTTCATTGGGAATCCTTGGGGGCGGGCAACTCGGAAAAATGCTTTTGACCGAAACTCAAAAATGGGATATCAAAACCTATATTTTGGATCCAAGTGCAGACGCACCATGCCGCGTAGGCTGTAATGTATTCGTTCAAGGATCGCTTATGGACTACGACACGGTTTACAATTTTGGAAAAAACCTTGACGTTTTAACTATCGAAATTGAAGGCGTTAATCTTGAGGCCTTAGCCGATTTAGAAAATCTTGGCGTTAAAACCTACCCCAGAGCCGAGACCTTAAAGTTCATACAAGACAAAGGCGTTCAAAAATCATTTTATGCCGATCATCAAATTCCTACTGCGCCCTTTGAACTCTTTGACAATAAAGATGCTTTGATTGCAGCATACCAAAACGGGGATTTTTCACTCCCACAAGTTTGGAAAGTGTGTCGGGGCGGATATGATGGGAATGGCGTACAAATTTTAAGAACCCCTGAGGATTTTAACCGTCTACCTCAAGCGCCATGTGTTCTGGAGCGCCTGATTCCATTTACCCATGAACTTGCCGTTATTGTGGCTCGAAGCCCCAGTGGAGAAGAAATGACTTATCCTGTGGTAGAAATGGAATTTCACCCTGAAGCCAATCAAGTTGAATATGTTCTTTGTCCAGCGCGTATCGATGATTCCATGGCCAAAAAAGCCCAAGACGTTGCCCTTATGGTATCGCGCGCCCTCAAGCATGAAGGCTTGCTTGCCATAGAATTATTTGCCACAGAATCAGGAGAAATCATCGTCAATGAGGTAGCACCAAGACCTCATAACAGTGGCCATTACAGTATCGAAGCCTCCTACACCAATCAATTTGAACAACACGTACGGGCCATTTTAGATTTACCTCTTGGGGATACTAAAAGTAAGGCCGCTGGAATAATGGTTAACTTGGTTGGTGCTGAAGGCCATATAGGACCGGTGCACTATGAACATATTGAACAAATTTTGGCCATACCTGGGGTAACCCCCCATATTTACGGCAAAAAAGAAACCAGACCATATAGAAAAATGGGGCATGTGACCATAATACATGAGGACATGACCCAAGCGCGTTTAATCGCCGAACAAGTCAAAAACAGCATTAACGTTATAAGCAAATCATGAGCAAAGTAGCTATTGTAATGGGCAGTACTAGTGATTTAAAAGTCATGCAAGCTGCAGTAGACATTTTAAAGGGTTTTGATATCGAAACTGAAGTCGATATCGTCTCTGCGCACCGCACTCCGGAAAAACTATTTGATTTTGCACAAAATGCGCATCAACGAGGAATCTCGGTCATTATTGCGGGCGCTGGAGGCGCGGCACACCTACCGGGGATGGTGGCCTCACTCTCTCCTTTACCCGTTATTGGTGTTCCTGTCAAGTCAAGCAATTCGGTTGATGGTTGGGACAGCATCCTCTCGATTCTTCAAATGCCCAACGGAGTCCCCGTGGCGACTGTAGCCTTGGACGGTGCTCAAAATGCTGGGATTTTAGCCGCGCAAATCATTGGAAGTCATGATCAATGTGTCTTAGATAAATTGATCACCTACAAACAAGGCCTTAAAATAAAAGTTGAAGAAGGCGCTAAATCTCTGAAAAAGTAATGACAAATCCCTTGTTGGCATCCTTCGATGTGGTCCCATTTGATCGTATCGAAGCCAAACATTTTTTACCTGCAGTCGAAGCCTTAATCAATGACGCAAAAAGCGCTATTAACCAAATAACTCAAAATCAAGACCCTGCAACCTTTGAAAACACATTACTTCCCCTGGAGTTCTCAAGCCTTCATTTAGAGCGGGTTAGTCAGTGTTTTTTTAATTTACTCAGTGCCCATACCAATGAAACGCTCCAGAATGAAGCGCAACATATCTCCCCGCTTCTGAGCAATTTTAAAAATGATATTTTGATGAATGCGCCTCTTTTTGAGCGTATTAAATCAATTTATAACCAGAGAGAAACACTTGATATTACTGCAGAATCGCATCAGCTCTTGGAGCGCACCTACAAATCATTTTGCCGCAATGGAGCGCTTTTAACCCCTGAGCAGCAGGAAGAAGTGCGGACCATAGACAGCGCATTGTCTAAAGCAACACTGACCTTTGGCAATAATGTCCTTAGCGAGACTAATGCCTTTAGTTTAAACATCGAAGATCAGGCAACTCTTGAGGGTTTACCTGAATCATTTTTAGAGCGCGCGGCACAAAAGGCCAAAGAAAAAAACCTTGACGGTTATTTAATAGGGCTAGAATTCCCGAGCTATATGCCGTTGATGAAATTTGCCAAAAACCGTGATTTACGTCAAAAATTATGGCTTGCATATGGCGCCCGGGGCGCTCAAAATAATGAGCGCGACAATAAGGCCATCATTGACCAGATCGTGACCTTACGTCAGCGCCGAGCAGAGATATTGGGTTATACAAACCACGCCGAATTCGTGTTAGAAGAACGCATGGCTCAATCTGCTAAAAACGTCAATGACTTTCTTGGTGATCTTGCAGAAAAAGCCAGACCAGCCGCTGAGAGAGAATTAGAAGAATTGCAAAATTTTGCCTCGGAGCAGTTAGAAATAGAACAAATTCAACCATGGGATCAAGCGTTTTTTAGTGAAGGCTTAAAAAAGAAACTCTTCAATTGGGATGAGGAAAAGTTGAAGGAATTTTTTCCTTTAAATCAGGTATTGACTGGAATTTTTAACATCGCGAAACGACTCTATGGATTACACTTTGAACAAGACACGGCGATTCCAGTCTACCATAACGAAGTTTCTGCCTATAGAGTTTTTGATGCCAATGGGGCATTTAAAGCTTTGTTGTATTGCGACTTTCACCCGAGACCATCAAAAAGAGATGGCGCATGGATGACGAGCTTTAAAACGCAATTCAAAACAAGTCAAGAAAACCACAGACCACACATTTCAATCGTGTGTAATTTTACGCATCCCGATAATCAAGGTATCGCATTACTGACTTTTCAAGAAGTGACCACGCTTTTCCACGAGTTCGGTCACGCGCTCCATGGAATGCTAGCCGACACCCATTACCCTAGTCTCTCAGGAACCAGTGTGTCATGGGATTTCGTGGAGCTTCCAAGCCAGATCATGGAAAACTGGTGCTTTCAACAAGAAAGTTTGAGCTTATTCGCCAAACACTACAAAACACAAGAACCACTTCCCCTCGCCTATATAGAACAGATCAACGCTTTAAAAACCTTTCAAGAAGGCCTGCAAACCCTACGTCAAATTGGCTTTGCAACGTTAGACATGGCTTATCATGACGGGCAATTTGCCGGACAAGAAGTTGTGGCTTTTGAGCATGCTGTATTAGCACCGCTGCAATTGATCAAACACCAACACCCATATGTGATGAGCACTGCCTTTTCGCATATTTTTCAAGGGGGTTATGCCGCGGGGTATTACAGTTATAAATGGGCTGAAGTTCTCGACGCGGATGCGTTTTCACTTTTTGAAGAGCGCGGAATTTTTGACCCGCAGACCGCCAAAAGTTTTGCTGAAAACATTCTAAGTCAGGGCGGAACCGAAAACCCCATGACCCTGTATAAAAAATTTAGAGGACGAGAACCTAAAAACGACGCACTTTTAAAACGCGCAGGACTGCTCGCGCAAGATTAATACCCAGTAAAATAACTCATCAATAACCAAGCAATGGGTATGGCCTCAATCCAAAATGCGCTATACCAGTAGGACTGTTTTGACTGCGCGATAAGCAGTCCCAACCAAGTGAAGCCCAGAGCAAATAAAAAAGAACTGCCCCAAAAAGTTATCGATTGTTCTGATTCAATTTCAAGACCGACGCTCAAGTTAAAATGAATCACGGCACAAATCATCAAAAGAACTGTCCCTAAGATTTTTGTCCGCCATAGTCCCAATTTTTGTGGCCAGGTCGGATGACGCAATACATCCTTTCCCGAATCTCGGATTTCATAAGGGATGGTCAATACAATAATCCAGAGGGTTTGAGCTAAATAAAGCAATACAATTTCCCAAGAAATAGGATCCCGGAGCAATAGGGGTAGTAATACAGAGATCCCACTCCAAACTAAGGCCACAATGATTATTTTAATCGCCCCATAATCTCGAAACGGGGCAATTTTAAAGGGTATGGGTAGAATATAGGCCAAACTTAGGATCACGAAAATAATAAGTCCTAATTGCTGCAAATCACTTAATGTCGCGGCAAAAAGAACACTGATGATCCCCATAGCATGAACCCACCATGGACTTCTTTGTAGCACAAGAAAGACCCCAGATTTAAATGAGACTTGGGATGGCACATTTTTGATATAGGTGTAAGCAACAATAGTCCCGAAAAACGCAAAACCCATATAATTCCAATCAATGGGTAGACGGGCATATTTGTAGGTCAAAAAAACCAAGCTTATTAGGGCCAAAGAAACGTGTAAATGATGTTCTATGTACTGTCTTAAGCAGCGTTTGAAAAGGCTCATGACCAAATATAGGTAAATGTTAGTAAGTACGATAAGCGGTTGAAAAATAGTCGGGAAAGTGCCATTTAATTGTCCTTTTTTACGGACAATTTATCGTAATTTTGGCCAAAAATTAAGGCATCTTATGAATACAGATTCGTTTGCATTACGCCATATCGGCCCACGTGAAGAGGAAATTCAGGAAATGTTACAGGCCATTGGCGCTGAGTCTATTGAACAACTCATTGATCAGACGGTCCCCAGGGATATCCGACTTAAAGAAGCGCTGAACTTAGCTCCTGCTATGAGCGAGTATGAGTTTTTAAATCACATTCATGCCTTAGGTGCAAAAAACAAAAACTATAAAACCTACATCGGGCTTGGGTATCACAACACCCATACCCCTTCGGTAATTAAAAGAAATATTCTTGAAAATCCAGGATGGTATACGGCTTACACACCTTATCAAGCCGAAATCGCCCAGGGAAGACTCGAGGCTTTGTTAAACTATCAAACACTGATTACAGAACTCACAGGCATGGAGCTGGCTAATGCCTCACTCTTGGATGAGTCTACGGCTGCAGCAGAAGCAATGACCTTGCTTTTTGCTATCAGAGAGCGGGATCAAAAGAAAAACGAAGTCGTCCTATTTTTTGTAAGCGACCAAGTCTTGCCACAAACCCTCTCTCTACTTGAGACCAGAGCCACCCCCCTAGGAATAAAGCTTGTTGTAGGGAAAGCAGAAACCTTCACTTTCGATGAAGAATTTTATGGTGCGCTACTCCAATACCCAGGAAAGCAGGGTCAAATTTTAGACCTAGAACCCTTTATCCAAAAAGCACATGAGGCCCAAATCAAAGTTGCGGTTGCTGCAGATTTGCTTTCATTAGTCCTGCTAAAGTCTCCAGGCGCATGTGGGGCTGATGTGGTCGTGGGAACTTCTCAAAGATTTGGAATTCCTCTTGGTTATGGCGGTCCTCATGCGGGTTATTTTGCCACACGTGAGGCCTACAAACGCAACATTCCAGGAAGAATTATTGGTTTGACAAGAGATATGGACGAGCAGCCAGCGCTGCGCATGGCCTTGCAGACTAGAGAGCAGCACATTAAGAGAGATAAAGCCACGTCAAATATTTGTACTGCTCAAGTATTATTAGCCGTAATGGCCGGAATGTATGCCGTGTATCACGGCCCAAAAGGCCTAAGATATATCGCCAATAAAGTCCATGAACATACCTTAATACTTGCCGATGGCTTAAAACGTAATGGCTACAAACTGGTTCACACTAGTTTTTTTGACACCATTACCGTTCGTGCTAATCGCGATCAAATTGAGCCTCTTGCGCTTTCGAAGGAAATCAATTTATATTATCCCGATCAGGAGCATGTGAGCATTTCGATTAACGAAACAACAAATGCCGAGGATGTGGCACAACTCTTGAGTTTATTTGCCTCAGAGACAAGTTCAGAAGAAACAACAGTTCGTCTGGAGGAATTCGGAATTGCCTATAGTCTGAGACGTCCCCTTGACTATTTAAAACAAGAAGTTTTCAATCGTTATCACAGCGAAACAGAGCTCATGCGCTATATAAAACGTCTTGAGCGTAAGGATCTAGCACTTAATCATTCTATGATTTCTTTGGGTTCATGTACCATGAAACTCAATGCTGCAACAGAAATGCTCCCCCTTAGTGATCCAAATTGGGCGGGACTGCATCCTCTAGTTCCATTGAATCAAGCTAAGGGCTATCAGGAAATGTTGTCCAAACTCGAAGAACAATTAACCGAAATCACAGGGTTCGCTGCAACCTCGCTTCAACCGAACTCTGGGGCGCAAGGGGAATATGCGGGTCTTATGGTCATTCGCGCCTATCACCATTCACGAGGTGATCATCACAGAAACATTTGTTTGATTCCTTCATCGGCGCATGGAACCAACCCAGCCAGTGCCGTTATGGCCGGAATGAAAGTGGTTGTTACAAAAGCCAATGAAGATGGGAATATCGACGTCGATGACCTAAGAGAAAAAGCACTTGCCCATAAAGATAATTTGGCCGCACTCATGGTAACTTATCCATCAACCCATGGGGTTTATGAAAGTGCGATCAAAGAAATTACATCTATAATTCACGAATGTGGCGGACAGGTTTATATGGATGGTGCCAATATGAACGCACAGGTTGCTTTGACGCATCCAGGAGCGATCGGCGCTGATGTGTGCCACCTTAATTTGCACAAGACATTTGCTATTCCTCACGGAGGAGGTGGCCCAGGGGTTGGCCCAATTTGCGTCGCAAGTCAACTGGCACCATTTTTACCCTCAAACCCAGTCATCACTATTGGGGGAGACCAAGCCATAACCGCAATTTCAGGAGCGCCTTGGGGCAGCGCTTTGGCATGCCTTATTTCTTATGGCTACATCTGTATGCTCGGAGAGCCTGGTTTGCGTAAAGCGACCGAAATCGCAATTCTCAACGCCAATTATATAAAAGAAAGACTCAAGGGGGTTTATGAAACATTATACACCGGAGAGCAAGGCCGCGCAGCCCACGAAATGATACTCGATTGCAGACCCTTCAAGCAAAATGGAGTTGAGGTCACCGATATTGCAAAACGTCTTATGGATTATGGTTTCCATGCACCAACCGTATCATTTCCTGTAGCAGGAACCGTTATGGTTGAGCCAACAGAAAGTGAAACAAAAGCAGAACTGGATCGTTTTTGCGAAGCCATGATTTCGATTCGTCGGGAAATAGATGCAGCCAGTGCAGAACAACCGAATAATCCGCTCAAAAATGCGCCCCATACCTTGGCCATGATTACCGCAGAAAATTGGGATATGCCTTACTCGAGAAGCGAAGCGGCATTTCCATTACCCTATCTTCAGGACAATAAATTTTGGCCGGCAGTGCGCCGTGTAGACGATGCCTACGGAGATAGAAATTTAATTTGTACTTGTACCCCAATTGAGGCATACGCTTAATAAATTGAGTGTTTAACGCACAAGTGTACAGGTATTAGCTATCGCCTTTTAGTTTCCTTTTTATAGTTCACGGGGAAACTTTGGGCGTAAAAAGTACTTTTTTGGTACCTTTAGCAAAATTTAGTTCATGAGTGTAATTATAACAGGAACTGGTAGTTATATCCCAAGCAGCGTTACCTCCAATGATGAGTTCAAGGACCATCGTTTTTTTAATGAGGATGGGGAACAATTAAGCGAGAATAACGAGGTGATCATCCGGAAATTCAAAGCGATCACCGGAATTTCAGAACGACGTTATATCAAGCCACACAAAGTAACCTCAGACATTGCCACCTTTGCTGCAAATCGGGCTATTGAAAATGCAGGAATTGATCCTGAAACACTAGACTATATTGTCGTTGCCCACAACTATGGGGATGTGCCCAATGGTCATCATCAAAGTGACACTGTGCCGAGTTTAGCTTCACGGGTGAAGCATCAGCTAAAAATTAAAAACCCGCGCTGTGTTGCCTATGACATTCTATTTGGCTGTCCTGGTTGGGTCGAGGCAACTATTCACTGTAATGCCTTTATGCGCGGTGGCATGGCCAAAAAGTGTTTGGTTATTGGAGCAGAAGCCCTCTCAAGAGTTGTAGACCAGCACGACAGAGATTCAATGATTTATAGCGATGGTGCAGGTGCAGTGATTCTAGAGCATAGCTCTAATCAAGAAAATTCTGAAAATCAGCAAGGTATTATCCATCATCTTACCACTACCTACACTCTAGACGAAGCCCACTTTATTTATTTCGGTCCTTCTTACAATCAAGAGGAAAGCAGTTCACGCAATTATATCAAAATGTATGGGCGTAAAATCTATGAATTTGCCATTACTCGTGTACCTGAAGCCATGAAACAGTGTATGGAGGAAGCGGGACAAGAGATAGGAAAACTCAAAAAAGTCTTCATTCACCAAGCCAATGAAAAAATGGATGAAGCCATCTTATTGAGGTTTTATAAGCTTTATGGACTAACCCCACCTGAAGGGATTATGCCTCTGACCATTAACACATTGGGGAATTCAAGTGTCGCTACAGTCCCCACGCTTTACGACCTCGTGCGCCGAGGTGAGCTCAGTGGTCACGAAGTAGCCCCGGGAGACTTAATCATGTTTGCTAGTGTTGGCGCAGGAATGAATGTCAATGCAATCCTTTATCAAGCTTAAATGTATTCAAAACATTTTCCCCACAAAAGATATCGTATCACTCAGGAATTTGTTGAAAAACACCTAGATCCCTCCGAAAAAATTCTAGATCTCGGCGTGGACAATCCTTTCAGTATGCGCCTGCGCGAACAAGGTTATTGCGTAGAGAACACCCAAGGGGAAGACTTGGATTTTGACCGTAGTGTGGTTCACAATGAAGATTATGATGTTGTGACCGCTTTTGAAATTATTGAACACTTACTGAATCCATTTAGCCTATTAAACGAAATTAAGTCCCCAAAACTATTGATATCAGTCCCCTTGAGACTTTGGTTTGCAAAGGCCTATCAGAGCAAGACGGACGAGCGCGATCGCCATTTTCACGAATTTGAAGCCTGGCAGCTGCGATGGCTCTTGGAAAAAACAGGATGGCGCATTATCGATGAAGTCCAATTCACTAATCCCGTCAATAAGATTGGTTTTAGACCCCTTCTGCGTCGATTTACTCCACGCTATATCATGATTTATGCCCAAAAACCTTAAAGGTTATGTACTGTGCCGTAATCATGCCTGTGTATAATGAAGCCCCTTACCTAAACCAGGTGCTTCAAAGCTTTGCAGACCAAAGGGTCCCTGTTGATCTTTTGATCCTAGTCGATGACGGGTCCACCGATGAAAGCCCTCAAATTTTAAATCAATGGGCAGCAGAATATTCTTGGATCGAATTAGTTGCTTCCGAGAATAAATCAAAGCATGCACCAGGTCAAAAAGTCGTAAACACCTTTAATCGAGGTTTGGACTATCTGCAGCACTTCGCTAAAAAACACTCAATTACCCTATCCTTAATTGGCAAATTTGACGCGGACGTTGTCTTGCCAGGCAATTATATTGCCGCATTAAAAGAGGCCTTTGTCAAAAATCATAAACTTGGTTTGGCCTCTGGTCATTTGTACATAAATATAAATAATGATTGGGTTTATGAACAAATTGCAAAAAAACACAAAGTCCGCGGACCAATTAAATTATATCGAAAGACTTGCTTTGATCAAATCGGCGGATTAAAACCGTGCCTTGGATGGGACAGTATCGACCAATGGCTAGTTCAGTTTTGGGACTGGGAAGTACAAACCTTTCCCGAATTAAAAGTGCACCACCTAAAGGCTACCGGGCAAGCCTATAATTCGGGACAACTCAGCAGACAAGGAAGTGCATTTGCCTATATGGGCTACGGATTCTGGCTCAGCTTTTTGTCCTTAGTCAAACTAAGCATCCACTATAAACAACCACTACTGGTCTTCTCGGGTTTGAAAAATTACTGGCAAAATCGCAATGCCCTTATGGTGACAAGGACCCAAGCAAAATTTATCCGTAAAAGATTGTGGAAGGCAATATTAAATAATCGATAACGAATAGTTAAAGTCGTTAAAATTCAGGGGACAATAGTTAAATTTGCCCCATGAAAATAACCCCTACTAAACTCATTTTTATTTTTGCCCTGAGCTTAATTACAGGATGCAAAAACGAACCATCAACAAAGCTCGTCGACCGAGGAAACCCAAATCTGGCAGAGGCCTTAAAAGACAAACAGACCCACTCTTTTGAAAAGGGGGATACTCCAAAAAATGTGATCTTGGTTATTGGGGATGGAACAGGTATTAATCAGATTTCAGCGCTCCAATATTACAAAAATGGTGCGATTCATTATGAAGAATTTCCTATTATTGGACTAAGTAAAACAAGTTCGATCTCTTTAATTACTGATAGCGCGTCTGCCGGAACCGCCATGGCTTGTGGAGAAAAGACCTTCAATAAGGCTATTGGGGTTAATGCACAAGGCCAAGACCTACTTAACTTGACTGAACTTATGAGTCAAAAGGGCGGGAGCAGTGGTCTTATCGCTACCTCCTCGATTACTCATGCCACACCAGCATCTTTTTATGCACATCATTCCGATCGAAATGATCACGAAATTATCGCTTCTTTTTTACCCGAGTCGAGAATTGATTTTTTTGCCGCTGCAGGATTAAAATATTTTAACGACAGGAACGATCAAGTTAATTTAATAGACACATTTGCACAAAAAGGGTTCATAATTGAGACTAGGTCATTAAAAGCCTTCCCTGAAGCAAAAAAGCTCGGGTATTTGCTCGCAGACAAAGATATGCCCACGATGCTCGAAGGACGTGGCCCATTTTTAGAAGACGCCTCCAAGCTCGCGATAGATCATCTCTCCAAAAACGAACAAGGCTTTTTCTTGATGGTTGAAGGGTCTCAAGTCGATTGGGGCGGACACGATAATGATTTTGACTATATGATTTCCGAGCTTATTGATTTAGACAACACCTTGGGAAGTCTCATGGCCTATGCACGAAAAGATCAAAACACATTAATCGTCGTAACTGGTGACCACGCCACTGCTGGGCTTGCTCTTTCAGCGGATAATGGAGATTACAATACCATCAAGCCCAGTTTTTCAGGTACCGGTCACAATGCCGATTGGATTCCTGTCTTTGCCTACGGTCCCGGTGCAGAATTATTTAGCGGTGTCTATGAAAACAACATGATCTTTCACAAAATAAAGGCTTTACTTAGCGACCAAAAGTAGACGCTCGCGAATCTATTTTTCTTAATTTAGCTCAATGAAATATTTCAGTGAAATAGGCACATATTTCTTGATGCTCGGGCAGGTTTTTCGCAGACCAACGAAATCTAGCGTTATGCGAGAGCTTATTTTTAAAGAAATCGAAGAACTCATTCTGAACTCTTTAGGCATTGTAATTTTCATCTCCTTTTTCGTGGGTGGTGTGGTCTCAATTCAAACGGCCCTTAATATCAATAACCCGCTCATCCCTGAGATGCTGGTTGGGTACGCCACACGACAGTCGGTTATTTTAGAATTCGCCCCTACTTTTATTTCCATCATCATGGCGGGTAAAATTGGCTCATTTATCACCTCGAGTATCGGCTCAATGCGCGTAACCGAACAAATTGATGCCCTCGAAGTAATGGGAATAAATTCATTAAACTATTTAGTCTTCCCAAAAATCATTGCCCTTTTACTCTACCCATTCATCATTGGCTTGGCTATGTTTCTAGGTATTTTTGGCGGTTGGTTTGCCTCAACTTACGGAGGATTTACCTCATCAGCGGCTTTTATAGAAGGCGTCCAATCCGATTTTATCACTTTTCACCTAACCTACGCCTTTATCAAATCCTTAGTATTTGCCCTTATATTAGCAACAGTCCCGTCTTTTCAGGGGTATTATATGAAGGGCGGAGCCCTCGAAGTGGGTAAAGCAAGTACATATTCTTTTGTTTGGACCAGTGTCATTATCATCTTGGCTAATTATGTGATTACAACTTTATTGTTAAGCTAATGATTCAGGTAAAACACTTACATAAATCTTTTGGCGAAGTAGAAGTCCTCAGAGATATCAGCACCACCTTTGAGCAAGGTAAGACCAACCTAATCATTGGCTCAAGTGGAAGCGGAAAAACGGTTTTTTTGAAATGTCTTCTTGGACTCTTTAGTCCAGAACAAGGAGAAATTTTTTATGGCAATCAGTCATTTAGTGCCATGGATAAAGACCAAAGAAAGGAACTCCGCGAGCATATCGGCATGGTATTCCAAGGAGGCGCCCTTTTTGATTCCATGACGGTCGAGGAAAATGTCATGTTTCCTTTACGCATGTATTCCAGTCAAAGTCTAGCCCAAAGGCAAGAGCGGGTCAATACTGTGTTGGCGCGTGTTAATTTGCATGGGGCCAATAAAAAATTTCCTTCTGAAATCTCAGGAGGAATGCAAAAACGTGTTTCAATTGCGCGCGCGATAGTCAACAATCCGCGTTATTTATTTTGCGACGAACCTAATTCGGGTCTGGATCCTAAGACGTCTATGGTGATTGACAATTTAATTCAAGAGATTACAGCAGAATACAATATGACCACGATCATCAACACCCACGACATGAATAGTGTTATGGAAATAGGCCAAAACATTGTCTTTTTGCAAAATGGGTCCGTCGCTTGGAAAGGAAATGCAGACAATATTTTTAATGCTACAGAACAAAGCGTTATCGACTTTGTTTATTCTTCTAACTTATTTAAGAAGATTCGCACCATCCAACAACAAGCTAAACGCTAAGCGACAAAAAAGGAAGCGAAAATCAATACTTTACAGTTTCATTGTCACTTTAACGGACCACGAGAGTATCCAGCGCAAGTTTGTATTTTAACCATTGATAGAGTTGATTTCTTTGAGCCTCAACTTCTTTGAGTCTTGCCTGCTCAGACCAAAGTGTTTCAAATACAACTAAAGTGTCAACGCGCTGAAAATTAGAGACCAGCATGGGGGCATAGCGGAGTTGAACCAAATCAGTATGTAAAATCTTTGCCTCTTGACTTATGGCTGCAAATGGTATTTGACTTTCTTCATATTTAAGCAATCGCGAGAGTTCTCGTTCCAAAATGGCGATTTTTTGCTCTTTGTTGTAAATCTCTAATGAGTCCCTAGAGCGCAATTCTACCAAATAGCGCATTTCATTCTCCACATCATCCTCTTCAATATTTTGATTTAATAATAAAGTGGTCTCGCCGAGTGCCTTATATTTCTGCATACGACGGCGCAACAACTCAAGAGTCACGGGATCAATTTGCTGTCCCCCAAAAGAGGTGATTTCTATAATTGAGCCCACTTCAGGCTGGTATTTAGTTGTGGCGTATTTCTTAATATAGGAGGCATTAGGCAAGCCTTCTAGTTCGCGCTCTATAAACTGCCGTGCCTCATTATTAAAACTACTTTCTTTGAGGACGCTATAAAAGGTAAAACCCGCAGGGATCATAACCAAAATCGCCAAAAAAGAAACCAATCTCGCTATTTTTTGACGACGCGCTGAATTGGCATATTTGAGCATTGGAAAGCGCAAAACCTTTAAGACAATAAAGGTAGCTAGGGCGATGAATATGGTGTTGATTACAAATAAATAAAATGCTCCTGCCGCGAAGGCTAGGCCTTTTGGATTCCCAAGAAAAGCTTGTGACAAGCCAAAACCAACAGTACACAGGGGAGGCATCAAGGCAGTCGCAATAGCCACACCAAAGATCACACTGGCAATAGTTCCTTTTTTCGTTCGGGCAATGATCAATGCCAAGCCCCCAAAAAATGCGATGAGCACGTCTCTTATATCTGGTTTTGTTCGTGCCAATAATTCTGAAGATTCCTCTCTCAATGGAAACAACCAAAAAAATAGAAAGGCCGTCAGAACACTCAGAAGAATCATCACGCCAAAGTTGATCAAGGATTTCTTTAAGGTGTCGATATCATTGATTGCAATGGATAAACCAATCCCTAAAATTGGGCCCATTAACGGTGAAATAAGCATCGCCCCAATGACCACTGCAGTAGAGTTCGCGTTGAGCCCAATCGAGGCCACGAATATGGAACATATTAAGATCCAAGCCGTCGCCCCCTTAAAAGGAATATCGCGCACAATAGCCTCTATGGTACTATCTCGATCGGTATCGCTTCGAAAATCTAAAAGCTCAACAAGAAAGACCTTTATTTCGGCCCACAGCCCTAGGGCATCTCTTCTGATTGTTTCAGCTTCGGCAGAGGTCGATTCCTCTAAATTGGAATTATTTGTTTTCATGTTTTAAACAGTGTGACTTTGGTTAGGTAATTACATCCAGATCTCAGTCGTCTAATAACTGGACAGAGACATGAGGCTGAAAAAGATATACACGTCCTCCATTGACCTCAGCACACATAAAACGCTTTGCTCGCTTGGGGCCCATAATAAATATACGCCCTCTTTGCGTCTCAAATTTTCTGCCTTCTGGTATTTCAAAGATATATTTTTTTTGATTCGGTGGATCAAAGGATTTCAAGGCCAAAGTCAAAGACAAATCCGAATCACTGCTGGCTTTGGGGTTTTTTAAATAATTCGCCAAAGGTCGTATCACTGATTCAGGAAAAACTTCAGGGCGTAAAAATGGAAGCATCAAATGCCTAAAGGTATTCTTCCACTCAATACCATGGGGTTTTATACCACGACCAAATTCGGTAAAGGCACGAAAATGAGCTAACTCGTGAATTAAGGTCAACAAAAATCGATATTTATTCTCGCCCTGATTTATTGTGATGATATGTCCTCCATGAGGCATTTGGCGATAATCCCCGTGACGTGTTACTCGGCTCGGTACGACTTCAAGTCTCAAGTTTTCTCGATCGAATAAGGTCAAAACTTGAGTCAAGGCCGCTTCAGGAACATATTCTTTGAGTTTAATTAAGTCCATAGTGAGCGCAATTATACTCAAGGTGTAGACTGTGAGGCGGGTAGTGTTTTCCCGTTAAATATGCGGTGCCCTTTGAGGGCAAATTCCAAAATATAGGCCGCCATTTCTTCAGGTGTTAAAGGAGCCTGGTATCCAGGAAAAGCCTCTGCTAACATTTCCGTTTGGACCGCACCAATAGCCAGTGTATTGAATTTAGGCCCTCGATCCTTATATTCTTCGGCCATTACCTCACTCCAAATTGTTAGGGCCCCTTTGCTACTGCTGTACGCGCTGAGACCTGGGAATTTTGCTGTACCGTTAACCCCGCCCATACTGCTGATCGATACGACATGTGCCGTATGATCCATCAAGGGCAATAACACCCGTGTGAGCGCCATAGGACCAAATACATTAACCCGATAGATCTGCTCAATTTCCGCAGAATTTAAAGACTCAAATGGCTTATTAATAAGCAACCCTGCGTTGTGGATCAGAATATCAACACGACCATACTCCTTTTTGAGAAAGGCAAAAAGCTCAGGAAAAGCTGCCTCCTCAGTAAGATCCAAAGACAAAGCATGGCAGGACTTTCCCGCGAATTTTTCCAATGGCTTTATGTTGCGTGAGAGTGCTACGACTTGATGGCCCTGCGCTAAAAAAGCAGAAGTCAAGGCATAACCTATTCCACGACTGGCCCCGGTAATTACAACAATTTTTCCCATAGATTAAAGGTACAAAATATCAGCAGTCCAAGAACCGAAGCATCATGAAAGAACCGAGACTTAGGTTTTAGGCAAACATCGTCACCGGCTGCTCAATATATTGACGCAGTGTCTGTAAGAACTGAGCTCCAGTGGCCCCGTCTACCGTCCTGTGATCACAAGCCAAGGTAACGGTCATCGTATGCCCTACAACGATACTGCCTTGTTTTACCACGGGTTTTTCGACTATTGCCCCGACAGATAATATTGCTGAGTTGGGTTGATTGATGATCGAGGTAAATTCACGAATACCAAACATCCCTAAATTAGAGACCGTAAAGGTACTCCCCTGCATTTCCTCTGGGGTCAATTTTTTGGCTCTAGCTTTTCCCGCTAGATCTTTCACTGCAGCACCAATTTGAGTAAAACTCATTTGATCCGCAAATTTCAGAACAGGAACGACCAAACCATCTTCAACGGCTACGGCCACACCCATATGAATATGCTTGGCAATTCGGGTCTCTTGCTGATGCCATTGGCTGTTTACTTTGGGATGTAAACGCAAGGCCATAGCACAAGCCTTAACGACCATATCATTAAAGGAGATTTTTACCCCATCTTGTGCATTGATCGCCGCACGAGCCGCCATGGCATGATCCATATCGAGCTCGACGGTTAAGTAGTAGTGTGGTGCCGTAAATTTCGATTCCCCCAAACGCTTGGCAATGGTTTTGCGCATCTGAGAATTTGGCAAGGATTCGAATACCTCGGTACCTACGCTTTGAAACACAGGAGCCCCCGCAGCAGCAGGAACAAAGTGTTCAATATCTCTTTTTACAATACGTCCATATTCTCCCGTACCAGTCACCTGAGCAAGGTTAATGCCTTTTTCTTCGGCTAATTTTCTTGCTAAAGGGCTCACAAAGCGACGTCCTTGATCTGCAGACGTTGCACTAGCGCTCATTGGCGCAGGCACAACTGGTGCAGCGGCGACTTCGACGGTTTTAGCAGCTGGAATCACCTCTTTTTGCGGCTCAGTCTCTACTGCGGCCTGAGGTGCTTCAGTTTTTGACGACTCCGACCCTACTTGATCGAAGTTTACTCCCGACAGGTCGGTACCCGCAGGGCCCAATACAGCCAAAAGAGCATCTACCTTGGCCGATGAACCTTCTTGGATGCCAATTTTGAGTAAGGTTCCGCTATAGAAAGATTCAAACTCCATTGTCGCCTTATCGGTCTCAATTTCAGCTAATATATCCCCCTCATTTACGCTATCGCCTTCCTTCTTTAACCAACGAGCTACGGTCCCTTCTTCCATGGTATCACTGAGTCGTGGCATGGTGATTACCGAAACTCCTTCTGGCAATTCAGAACCTGAAGAGGATGAAACCTGATCGTTTGTTTCTGCCTCATTGACAGTTTCCTCCGGTTTCGCCGAAGTCTGTGGCGTCGATTCAGATGAAGTAGACCCTACCGCCGGGTTTGTCGGCTGACCCGATAAAAGGCCTGAAATATCTTCACCTGCCGAGCCTATAACGGCAAGTAGTGCATCAACCTCTGCAGTTTCGCCTTGAGCAACCCCAATATGAAGTAAGGTTCCTTCATAAAAAGACTCAAACTCCATAGTGGCCTTATCGGTTTCAATCTCGGCAAGGATATCCCCTTCTTTAACCGTATCTCCTACTTTTTTCAACCAAGTTGCCACAGTACCTTCTTCCATGGTATCACTGAGTCGCGGCATTGTGATGATTTCAGCCATAATTTATATTTTATGCGGTAAAAATGGATAATCCTCTTGCTGATATACGGTATCGTACATCACATTTTTTTCTGGATAAGGAGATTCTTCGGCAAACTTTTCACATTCTGCCACTCTATCCTTTACCTTTTGATATATTTCTGCAATTTGTTTTTCAGTAGCCCATTTATTTTGATAAATGTGGTCTAATACATGCATGATTGGATCTTGATCTTGCATTTTGCTGACCTCTTCTTTTGTGCGATAGTGTTGCGCATCACTCATAGAATGACCGCGATAACGATACGTACGAATTTCAAGAAAAGTCGGCCCTCCCCCCTTTCGGGCTCTTGAGATGGCCTCGTCTAATTCTTTAGCCACCATTTCCGGCTTCATACCATCTACTGGGCGACAAGGCATATCATAGCCTAATCCGAGTTTCCATATTTCGGAGTGATTCGCCGTACGCGCTACAGAAGTTCCCATAGCATAGCCGTTATTCTCAACACAAAACACCACCGGCAGGTTCCACAACATGGCCAGATTAAAGGTTTCATGTAAAGCCCCTTGGCGCGTGGCACCATCACCCATAAAGGTTAGGGTTACCGCTTCGTTATTTTGATATTTATCTGCAAAAGCAAGTCCAGCACCCAAAGGAATTTGACCCCCTACAATACCGTGTCCACCGTAAAAACGATGTTCCTTTGAAAAGATATGCATCGATCCGCCCAAACCTTGAGAGGTTCCTGTGCCCTTACCATATAGCTCAGCCATAACGCGCTTAGGATCTACCCCCATACCAATGGGTTGAACGTGACAGCGATAAGCGGTAATCATCTTATCTTTTGTCAAATCCATAGCGTGTAATGCTCCTGCCAAAACAGCCTCTTGACCATTGTACAAATGCAAGAATCCACGCACCTTTTGGTTGATGTATACCTGAGCCAGTTTGTCTTCAAACTTTCTCCAAAACAACATGTCCTCATACCACTTCAGGTAAGTTTGCTTGGTAATTTTCTTCATCGTTTATTAGATTAGAATTCGCGTCCGCGCGATGCAGCGCAAAAATACGTTATTCTGACTTTATACAAAACCTAAAAAGCGCAAAAAAAAGGCGTCCAGTGGGACGCCTTAATGCATAAAATATTTTTGAACGATCTCAAAAAGACTCCTTTTCTAATATTCGGTATAGGTGTCCCCGAGATTAAAAGTCAAACCAAAACGCAGTGTGCCTTCAAGAGGGCTACGAACACGTGAGGTAGAGAATAAGTAAGAAAGATCGATGTTAATAGACGTATACTTAAATCCAGCCCCCAGAGAAAGGAATTTACGCGATCCTTTATCTTCACTTTCGTTGAAATATCCTGTTCTTAGAGCAAAGACATCCTGGTACCAATATTCTACGCCCAAGGCCCAAGTAAACTCACTAAGCTCCTCACTGAATCCGCCTGGAGCATCACCTAAAGAAGAGAACATTCCTGAAATAAAGCCAATACTATTGTACTCATCAGCGTCCTCGGCATCTAAAACACCATCGCCATTAAAATCTTTTGGCGTAGGCACTAACAATTTGTTCAATTCAAGATTCGCTCCGATGGTGTTATACTGGTCTAGTATAAAATCAAATCCACCCCCTAATCCGAGTTTTGTCGGCAAAAAGTTCTCTTGACCAACCTCATCGTATTTGATTTTCGGTCCTATGTTCGAAATATTGAATCCTCCGCGCCAACGACCATTAAAATCAGTAAAGGCCACTTCCTCACTTTGGTAATACCCGGAAATATCCACTGCAAAAGAACTGGCTGCAGAAGCATCCTCAGTTGAGGCCTGTATTTTTAAATCAGAACGCAAATAACGCCCCGTAACGGCCATAGAAAAACGATCTCCCAAACGTAAGGCGTAGGTCAAATCAAAGGTAAATTCGTTTGGACTTTGAATGAGTGGTTCTTGATCAAAAGTGTCCCGTAACTCAATTTCACCAAGACTGAAATATCTGAAGCTTCCTGCAAAAGCGCTGCGCTCGTTAATTCGGTTAAAGTAGGTTAAATTACCCAGGAATATATCGTTTACAAGACTGCTCAAATACGGGGTATAGGTCACTCCAAAACCCGATTGAGCAATAGAAAAGGCATATTTTGAGGGGTTCCATTGTTGCGAAAAGGCATCAGCCGAAGTCGCTACACCGATATCGCCCATACCTCCTGCACGGGCATCAGCCGCAATAAGTAAAAAAGGCACCCCAGTCGTTATGGGTTGTGGCGGAATCTCATTTTGTGCAACAGTATTTTGCACCAACAATATCATCGAAAAAACTAACAACAATCCGTTCTTCATATCGAATAAATTTTGACAAATATACTTTTTTAATTATTTATAAAATGACCAACTTCTCATATTTCTCGGCCGTTTCGCCGGATAATGAGGAACGAACCGTCAGTTTATAGACATAAACCCCTTTTCCTATTATGTCTCCAAAATCATCTCGTCCGTCCCAAATAATATCGCGAGACAGATAACCTTGGGTCATTACGGTTTGATGATGATTCCAGACTAACTTTCCAGAAACCGAGAAAACTTGTACTGTAACATCTAAAGGCTCAAAGGGCCGATTGTGATTGAACCAAAATTCTGTGTAATTGACAAATGGGTTTGGATAATTCAGGACTCTTGAAATTTTTATAGCATTACCTCCGCTGACAATAAAATCAATCGTGGCTACAGAGAAATTATTATAGGTATCCCAAGCCTTCACCTGAAGACTGTGCGGCCCATCTTCTAAATCACGCAACTTAAATTGAACCTTTCCCTTTGAAAAGTCATCGACATTCGCTTGATAATATTCGTTTAAAACAAAAGGATTGGCTGAATCTCCATCAAGAATCGCAATTAAGTCATGACCGATTCCTCCCGTTGTATTCAGACCACTGTCATCACTGAGATTGACCAATAGAATAGGGTTGTCGTTTGTGGTCCCGCCGGAAATGAAGTTTTCATCATTCATAAAGAGCTCTATTTCAGGGCCCACATTATCTTGAGGAGCATTTTCGTCAAGCCCCCCGACCAAGACATTTAAATTGTATCCCGCCTGATCTTCAAAAGCACCAGCGCGCTTTGCATAAAAACTCACTTTACCCGAGCCAACAGGCACCTGAATATCTCTTGGAACAATAAATTCTACATCAAAGGATCCTTGATTCACTGTGGCCTGTCCATTAAATAGCACCTCCCCTAATGTGGTGAAATCCATCAACAATAAATTCGTCGTATTCCCATCGCCATCGTAGTCCGTGCCATTATCGCGAATACCATCGTTCCCTAAAGTTGAGCGCTGTAGCTCTTTATCAAAAACCTTGACCTGAAGAATTCCACTGTAGTTTGGCATTGCATTGCCCTCTGGATCTAAAACAAGTCCGCTGAGTTTAACCCGGCTCAGTGCTTTTAACGTATCGTTGGCCAAACCTAAAGGTGCATCGTTTATAGCCGTTAATCGGATTTGCTTTTTCGGAAAAGCCAAGTGCATGGCTGGATCTCCAATATAAAAAATAACCCTTTTGTTATTCGACCCAATAAGGTTTTTAGTAAGTCTAAGGGCTTCCGCCGGGGCTGGAGGTGTATCCTGTCCAAAACCAAAAAGATATTCAGACAATAAAGTATTAAAATCTACCCCCAATGTTACACTTACTGATCGGGTGGTGGTGATTAATGACCCTGCACCGCCTTGCTCATTCCAAAATGTGAGTTCTCCAGCAGTAACCCTTAATGGATTATCAAATTTCGAAAACTCGCAAGTCACGGTAACGAAACAAGGCATTCGCTGCTCATTACGCAATTCTTGGGCAGTTTCTTTGGTATAAATAAACTCTTTTGCCAGGCCATCTTCTCCACCATGACCAAAATAATTAACAATTAACGCGCCTACTTCAATGGCATTTTCTATGGCTTCACGGGCCTCAGGATAGCGATTTCCTCCCGCAGAAGTTTCCTGTTGGTAGGCATCTGTGTGTATCTTTTTTACATTGATAAAGGGTTTCTCAGAACTCACACGATCTGCAATAGAATCAAGGGTAACTTCCAAAGCACGATACTCCCATCCTATGTCTACATCATCCGAAATAATGACGAAATTATTTCTCCAAGATCCGTAAGACGCCTCGTCATTATAGGATATTATTTTTGAGACAATACGCTGTGCTTGACCCAGATCATCGACTAAGATGCGCCCGACGGCAACATCCAAAGAATGCGCCGAGGACATAGTCCCTTCGTCAGGATCCATCATCCCAAAAAAATCATCCGACATGAATGAGTTGAATGTATCCACACTAGAGAGGGTATGGTAGGTGGGCACCATATTATTATTCCCGGATAAGCGGTCCTTAAAATCAACTGAGGTGTCTCCAAATAAACAGAGGTATTTAATTCGCTCCTGCGGAGAACTTGCGTTCTCATAGACGTAACGAACGAGGTTTCGAATAGCGCCTATATCTTGTTTACCCGAACTAAATTCAGTGTAAATATCTTCTGTGGTTAACACGCGAACACTGAGATTTGAGCGCATTCTATGATGGCTGGCCAATTGCTCAGCTGCCGCCACCAAACTTCTCGGGCTTACGATAATGTAATCAATATCTTGAAAGCCACCTGGCCCGTTAAAAATAGTCCCTTTAATATTTTGATTGGCTACAGCAGAATTATCCGCACGTCTTGGTTCAAGAAAGTCTCCGGCCACCAAAGCCACGTATTTTGCCTCGGTCCCAAGCATTGTTTTGAATGAAAAAACATCAGCTTGCTGATCATTTAACTTGTAATGCACAGTGTAAGGTGTCTCAATGGCCCATACTTCCTCAATGTTTTGCGCTTGACTTATTCTATACTGGCCTACACCACTACTGCTTGTCGCTTCTTGGTTAAAAAAGGCAAAACTCGACTCAGTTCCGCGCAAGGGCATGGTAGCGGTAACTTGAACATAATCTAAATAACCAACACTTGCTGGATTACCCGAATTATTATAATTGAGTGAAACGTTTATGCTCTCTCCTGAAAGTTGGAAGTCCTGAACAAAAGAATCCACACTAAGCAGGGTCGGATCATTGATCGCGTTAAAGGTCAAAGGGTCTACAGTGGTGCCATTGACATTGACTTGCAGACTTGTGGGGACTTCTGAAGCGGCAGCAGCACGTACTTTAACTTTTACGGGCTCAGAGGTTATTCGTCCGAGAAAATTAAAATTGTATTCCTGTTGATTTTGGATATCGAACCGGTCTCCAAACCATCGACGCCCAACTTTGGCCGGCGAGTACTCATCGCGTTCATGATATTTTAGTTCTTGATATTGCTCAAAGATAACCTCCGCATTTGCTGAGGGTTCGACCATTGGCTCAATGCGTAGTCCTGGCAGACCATCAGCGGTAATATAGTAGTAAGCCTTTTCTGCGTAGGGATTAAAATGACTGTCATTTTGGACATCATAATCCATAATCCCTTGACCGTAAAACAAAAGATAATCGCCAGAATCGAAACGCCCATCTTCACCACCAACTAATTTTATAGGGATCTCAGGTATATCGAAAAATTGAGGATCACTATTGGCTAATGGTAATGGTTTACCACCATGTCCGTAGATTTTAAGTAAATCAGGGTTGATTGTGGCTGGATTCATGCCCAGACTGCTCAAAAATGATCGATCCAAACGATAAACACCGGTTTGATCAATTTCAAATTTATACCAACTTCCTTGAGACAAAACAGAATTCGTTACCACAGAGGCACGTGAGCCCATTTTTTCGGTGGTAAAACGATAATCAAGTTCAAAAGACTGAACTTTTTTAAGCCGACCATTTTGTCTCACAAAAGGATTGAAAAAGGCTGTGGTATGCCACTGTTCGCGCGCTTTAGAAGAAACTAAATCAACCTCTAAAACTTCTGGCACTTGCCGCCCCTGGAGTTTCTTCTTGTCTTCTGAACTCAGTTCACCCCAAACCACACGGCTGACGCGAACCGAAGTGATATCCACGGGCAACTGATCCATCCATCGCTCATAATACATTGGCCCTTGCTCATCCCAACTTAAATTTAGGGACTGACCAATTTTGGTTTGCGTTTGACTCGGCTGAGATAATTTGGAATTTTTTGTCGCAGTAGACCAAGGTAAATTGATCTTTTTGGATTGCGCAAAAACTGCGGTTCCAATCAACAAAAACAACATCAAAAAGGCTTTTTTCCTCATCATTGGCATAACGCTTCAAATATAAGCTTAGTATAACAAGTTTCCACTTGTTTTTTCAAAAATACCCCCTGGGTAAAATAAATACGAAGATCACTCGTTATCCCTTGGATCTCTTCGCTTAAGCACGATTTTGTAAATCGAAAAATAATATTGTGCATTACGCGTTAATTAGTATATTGCGATCCCAATATTTTTACTTTTTTTTAAGATACTATGAACGTCAACAAAAACTTTGGAATAAAGCTATGTGTATTGGTTTTGACTGCAACCTCGTTAGTCGGCTGTAGCAAATCACGTGATTATTCGAACAGTTCTCGAGCCACTGGTTGGGCCCTAAATTCAAAAGAAGGTGGTTTCCAGTATAATCCAAAAACAAGAGAACAAGAAACAGGCCCCGGGCTTGTTTTTGTAGAAGGCGGTACTTTTACCATGGGTCGAGTACAAGATGATCCAATGCACGACTGGAACAACAGCCCAGTGCAACAACACGTTCAATCGTTTTACATGGATGAAACTGAGGTGACTAACCTCATGTACTTAGAATATCTTGATTGGTTGAAAAATGTATTTCCTCCAACAAACGAAAACTTCAAAAACATCTACACCGGAGCCCTCCCTGACACATTGGTATGGCGCAACCGTTTAGGGTATAATGAAGTCATGACCAACAATTATTTACGTCACCCAGCCTATGCCAACTACCCAGTGGTTGGAGTGAGCTGGATTCAAGCTGTTGAATTTGCCAACTGGCGTACCGATCGAGTTAATGAATTAATTCTTGAACAAAATGGAGTGACTGCACGTGGCGCTCGATTTAATAATGAACCAGGTTCAGGGTTTAGTACTGAAACCTATTTAGCCGCACCAACCAAAGTCTATGGCGGCAATGATTCAATTACAAGAGGGGGTAAATATTCAGAAAACCTAGCGAGAAGAAGTCAAGACAGTACCCATCTTTATGTACAAAACAAAGACGGCGTACTTCTTCCTGATTACAGATTACCCACCGAAGCTGAATGGGAATACGCTGCATTAGGACTCGTTGGCATTCGCGATTACAATATCTATCGCGGTAAAAAGAAATATCCTTGGGAAGGACAATACACGCGATCTTCAGACCGACGCAGTCGCGGTGACCAATTAGCGAACTTCAAACAAGGTGATGGAGACTATGGTGGAATCGCAGGATGGAGTGACGATGGCGCAGACATCACTGCAGAAGTTGGATCATATGAGCCAAACGACTTTGGATTGTACGATATGGCCGGAAATGTTGCCGAGTGGGTGGCTGACGTCTATCGCCCAATTGTTGATGATGAATTTAATGACTTCAACTACTATCGCGGTAATATTTATACCAAAAATGCCATTGACTCAGACGGCAAAGTTATGGTAGTCCGTGTAGATTCTATTATATACGATACACTCAGTAACGGTAAAATTGTCGCCCGTGACCTACCTGGAGAAATTTACAAGGTTCCCGTAGACGAAAACGAAACGTATTTGCGCACAAACTTCTCTGAAAGCGATAACCGTGATTTTAGAGATGGTGATAAGAAGTCGACACGTAACTATCAGTTCTTTGGTGGTGAAGACGACAATAAAGTTGCTGACGGGAAGAGAATGTATAATTCTCCTCAACATAAAGTAGAAACGGATGAAGAAGGAAATCTTGTTCGTGAATACGACAAATCTTCTAAAAGAACCTCGCTAGTGAATAACGAAGTACGTGTTTACAAAGGAGGCTCATGGAGAGATCGTGACTATTGGTTAGATCCGGCACAACGCCGCTACTTCCCGGAAGATATGGCAACAGACTACATCGGTTTCCGTTGTGCTATGTCTCGATTAGGAAGCAAAGCCAAAAAAGGTAAACGACCACGCAATAACTAATTCGTTATTCTCATATCTCATTAAAACCCTTTAACCGTTGTTGAAGGGTTTTTTTATATCTTTATTTACATGATAAAAAGGGCTGAATTACCTCATATTTATGAATGCTTTTTACAAAGCTCTGAGGTGTGCACCGATACCCGTAAACTCACCGAAGGTTGTTTTTTTATCGCCCTTAAAGGGGATAATTTTAACGGCAATACATTTGCCGTATCAGCACTCGAAGCCGGTGCCGCTTTTGTACTAATGGATGACGCAAAACTTTACGCGGAAATATCCTCAAACCGAGACTTTGATCGCCTTTTATTGGTAGATGATGCACTCAAATCTTTACAAGACTTAGCGACCTATCATAGAGAAAAATTAGACCTACCGATACTGGCTTTGACCGGGAGTAATGGTAAAACGACCACCAAAGAATTATTGCACGCCACTTTATCTCAAAAATTTAATTGTTTGGCGACCATAAGCAATTTAAACAATCATATAGGTGTTCCCTTAACACTACTGCGCATGACTCAAAATACTGAATTGGGGATTGTGGAAATGGGCGCTAATCATCAAGGAGAAATTGCATTTTTATGTAAAATTGCCAAGCCTAACTATGGTTATATTACCAATTTTGGTAAAGCCCACCTAGAAGGATTTGGTGGAGTTGAAGGGGTGATCAAAGGTAAGTCTGAATTGATTGACTACCTGTATCAAACAAACGGAAGAATGTTTGTACAGTCCACAGACCATGAGCAAATACAACGCACCAAGGATATGCCGTGTACCGTTTTAAATGTAAATCAGCATTGGGCAATTTACTCAGAACACAGCTCTACTCAGGCGCATTCTCAAAGCAATGCTTCTCAAGACACCTTGGCACTATCAGGAACATTGGGCGCAATTCATACACAACTCATTGGGAACTACAACACCCCCAATGTCATTGCCGCGGTAGAAATCGCCCAATATTTTGATGTCTCTTGGGAAAAAATAAAATCGGCCTTGGAACAATACACCCCAAGGATGAACCGCTCTCAAGGAATGAAACGTGGTTCCTATAATTTAATTATGGATGCTTATAACGCCAATCCATCAAGCATGCGACTTTCCCTAGATCACTTCGCACAAATGGCTGGCAGCGGATCTAAAGCGGTAATTTTAGGCGACATGTTTGAACTTGGACAAGAGGCCGCACTAGAGCATCAAACAATCGTTAATCAGGCTGAACGGCTGGGCTTTGATAAGGTTTACTTAGCCGGGGTAAACTTCAGTCAGACGAAGTTTAATCCCACAAAAACATCTTGTTTTAAGGACTACAATTCCTTGGAGCAATACTTATTGAGTCACCCCCCAAAACATACGAGTATTCTCGTTAAAGGATCTCGAGGTATAGCCTTAGAGAGATTATTAAATACAGTATTTACGGAGTAATTCGCTCGATACGAGGAGATACTAAAGACACCTTGATGTCTTTATTAGTCCTGTGGATGATCAATGTATATTCGCAAGCAATGGGTGCCAACAATACTCAAGCAAAGCCCAGAAAAAAAATCCCAGCACCTATTAGGTACTGAGATTTTTCTTTATGTGGGTCATACTGGATTCGAACCAGTGACTTCTACCCTGTCAAGGTAACACTCTGAACCAACTGAGTTAATGACCCTTTTAGCAATCTCAAAAGTAATTAAAATCGAGGTTTTAAAAAACATCTGAGTGCACTTGAACAAAAAATCCTGATGGATACATCAGGATTTTTGCTGTGGGCGCTGAGGGATTCGAACCCCCGACCCCCTCGGTGTAAACGAGGTGCTCTGAACCAACTGAGCTAAGCGCCCCGACATGATTATCTCCACAACCAAAGCGGCTGCAAATATAAATTAGTTTTTATAATGGCCCAACAAAAAATCATAAAAAACTACAAAACCTCAGCGACCACAAAGGTGCTGCCCCCCACATAAATAACATCCTCGTCAGAAGCTATAGATTGCGCAGCACTGAGAGCCTTATGGACTGAATCAAAGGTTTGGGCTTTAAGCCCTATTCTTGTGCCCAAATCTTCGAGTTTACTCGCCTCTATGGCCCGCGGATTATGCGCAGCACAGAAGTAATAGATCCCCGCTTTGGGAAGGAGTTTAAAAATATCCTCTAAAGCCTTATCGGCGACAAATCCTAAAACAAGATGCAACCGCGGCGCATTTAAGTCGTTCAATTGGCGCATGGTAGAGGTCAGCCCATCGGCATTGTGGGCCGTATCACAAATAATTAACGGCCTCTGCCCAATGGTCTGCCATCGCCCCATGAGCCCTGTGCTTTTCTGAACTTGAGAGAATCCCAGAGCAATATGTTGCTCACTGGTATAAAAACCCCGTGTTTTTAATACCTCTAATGCTGTGAGTACTGTTTTTTGATTAAACTCTTGGTAAGCCCCCTTGAGATCACATTCATATGGGTTATAGGTTTGATCCTGCGCAATGATTAACGGGGCTTCTAACTCCGTGGAAATCGATTGAAAAACTTCAAGAGTCTGCTCACTATACTGCCCGATGACTACTGGAATTTTACGTTTTATTATTCCCGCTTTTTCTCGAGCAATCGCCTGATGAGTATCCCCGAGAAATTGCATATGATCTAAGCCAATATTGGTGATCACACTCAAAATAGGAACGATCACATTGGTGCTGTCCAAACGACCCCCCATCCCCGTTTCGATTATAGCGACATCCACTTTGGAGCGGTCAAAATAATCAAACGCCAAGCCTACAGTCATTTCAAAAAACGACAAACCCATTTCTTTGAATATTGCGGCATGATCTTGAACAAAATCAAGTACTTCAGATTCCGCAATGGGCACACCATTAATCCGGATACGCTCCCGAAAATCCTTGAGGTGTGGGGATGTATAGAGTCCCACACGAAAACCAGCCGCTTGAAGGACCGAGGCGAGCATATGTGAGGTTGAGCCTTTGCCATTAGTGCCTGCCACGTGAATCGACTTAAAGCCGCGCTCAGGATTTTTCAAATAAGCCATTAAACGCTCTGTTCGCTCCAAGCCTGGTTTATAGGCAGCAGCGCCCTGTCGCTGGTATTGAGGCAACTGCAAAAATAGCCATTGCACAGCAGCAGCATAAGTTGTAAAAACTTGACTCATAGTGATTTTAGCAAAATCTATCTACACCCTATCGAATAATGAGCTTTTTAGAAACACCCCCTTCTGGGGTGACATAATGAATAAAATACAAACCAGGAACAATACCTTCAAGGTCAAGACCACATTCTAGAGCAGGACAGGAAAATTGACGCATCATTTGTCCTTGGGCGTTATACAAAGCCACTTGTGGGTTATTTAAACGCTGAATTAGGGTCAAATTTACCTTGCCGTTTGCAGGGTTTGGCCAAAGTCGTCCTGGACTACTCGTGGGCAAAATGTTTGAATTCAATATGATTTCATTCAAAGCGAGGCGGTACGCTGAGCGGCCATAAGTCGCAATAAACAATTCCTGAGTCCCCTGATGAATGTGCATATCATTGACTATTACCGCTGGAAGGTTGGACCCTAATGAATTCCAAGTCACTCCACCGTCACCAGAGCCAAAAACACCGATATCCGTTCCCACGAATATACGACCCTGATTATCCTGAACAATATCATTAACGGGTACATCGGGCAGGCCGCTCGAGATGTCAATCCAGTTTTGACCATTGTCATAGCTCTTATAAACATGACCTTCATCAGTGCCATAGCGATAACCCGAAAGAGTCACAAATAAAGTCCCAGGATGGGTCACAGAATGCAATACTTTAGTCACCCAGCGCGCGGGTAAATTCTCTGAGAGTAATTCCCAGGTTTCGCCAGTATCTAGGGTCATCCAAACATTACCATCATCGGTACCTGCAAGAATTTTTTCCGAATTAAAAGGAGAGACATCCAAGGCCACTACTGTACCATAATTTAGGTTCCCCCCTCCGGGGCCATTGGTTAAATCACCACTAATTGCGGTCCATAAGCCCGCGCCATTTTCAGTACGATAAACACGCTGGGTGGCGGTGTACATGACTTGAGCATTTTGTGGATCAAAAACAATTGGCGTATCCCAATTCTTGCGATCAGCTCCTGATATACCTGCAGTTGCACCATTAAAACTCGCGCCATTGTTGGTGGATTTTCCAATGTTACCATATTGGTATTGGGCAAAAATGACATTAGAATTATTAGGATCAACCAAGGGCTGGAATCCATCTCCACCGTAAATAATTTGGTAATCATCTGGTCCACCTGTTAGGGTGCGATGGGTACTATTATCCTGAGCCCCCAGATAAATTCCGTTGGCGCTTGAGGGATCGACATAACAACGATAAAGTTGTGTGATCGGCAATTGCTCGTCTTTAGTCCAAGTGCTACCCCCATCAGGACTAAAATAAACACCGCCGTCATTTCCAAGCACTAGGTTATTAGGATCGCTAGGATCAAAAGCCAAAGCATGTTGGTCCACATGGACATTGTTAAAAACATTGAACCAGTTACTGCCCCCGTCGGTCGACTTTTGCACTTGAAAATCCACATTATAAATGGTATTCTCATCAGTTGGATCAATTACAATGCCCCGAAACCACCAGTGAAAACCAACGTTATTCAATGCGCTTGAATTCATTGCAGTCCATGAATCCCCGCCGTCATCAGTGCGATAAACTCCTTGTATATTTCCTGTGGCATCAGCATAACGGGCATACAATACATCCGGATTTGACGGAGCAATCGCAATACTGATACGTCCTTTTTGATTGGCCGAAGTGGGCAATCCACTGGTCAATTCAGTCCAACTGTCTCCACCATCAAGTGAACGATAAAGCCCTGAGGTCTCCCCCCCATAAGAACGATACTGTGGACGACGTACCCTCTGCCAGGCTGCGGCATAAATAATTTGACCATTTGTTGGGTGGATCGCCATATCAACGACTCCCGTGGAATCACTAACAAAAAGAGATTGAGTCCAAGTATCGCCTCCATCTTGACTGCGGTACACCCCTCGGTTAGCATCATTTCTAAACAAAGGTCCCATGGCCCCGACAAAAATGTTTTGCGCATTATTTGGATCGATGAGGACTGTACCAATATTGCCCACCTCTGACAGTCCTTTATTAATCCAGCTTTGACCGTCGTTTTCTGAGAAATAGACACCGTCCCCGTCATAAGCCAAAGAACCACCTCCAGCATTGACCTCTCCGGTACCCACCCAAATGTGATTTGAATTATTTGGATCAATAGCGATATCTCCGATAGATAAGGAGTTTAATCCATCAAAAACCGGCACCCAATCCACCCCAGCATTGGTGGTTTTAAATATGCCTCCTGAAGCTGCAGCTACATAATACTCCTGAGCGCTCACCATTTCAATGTCGCTAATTCGACCACCGATATTAAAAGGCCCCACAGCAGTCCAGTTACCTCCTATAACATTCATTGAACGCTTTTGCATGACCGCTTCTCGCTGTGCTTGGGGATCAAGTCGTCCTGTGGGAAAAGCGCGCTGCATAAACATCCAGTCATTAGGCTTTAATTCAGGAGAATCAGTAACTTGGGTGTTTCTAACGTCAGTAAAATCGGTACAACTCGAAAGGAAAAGTAAAATCAAAAGAGTAAATAAATAGCGCATAAAATAAGTTTATGCACTAAAGATAATTCATTTACCTCATTGATGAGGGTGCATTTTATTGCGACAACCTGAAAACATAAATAATTTTCCCGATTTGCCGCGATGGCGCTTTTTGGTCAGGATTAAATTGCGTGGCTAAAGCAGCACGACGTGCCGGATCTAAAAGACAAGGAGCATTATTGGTTGTTCCTCGTACCCCCGGCATGGCCGTAACCACCTCACCTCTTTGATTGACCTCGATACTCACTACAACACGTCCCGCTTGATTGCAATCTTGAACAATAATCTCTTTATACAGGGCGCGGCGCCCACCGAGTAAATAATTACGATCTCCATCAAGTCCAATTCCAAGATTATAAGGACTCTCAGAAAGAGGACTTCCATCAGGGGCCCCACGGGTCATTTCATTGTCCTGGGCTGCTGGATCGGCACTGGTATCTTGATTATTTTGGGTATTTGGCAATGAGGTACTTTGTCCCCCAAAAATACGTTTAAGGGCCTCAGCGGTGGCAGCATCTGGCTTGGGCTCCTGCTGTGTAACTACGGTAGTCTCAGAATTCTCAGCAACCAAAAGTTCCTCTTCTGCGGGTGTTATCTCTTCTATAGATTCTTGCAACTGGGTCTCTGATAGGGCTGATTCGACTTCGGTGTTGTCTGGGGCAGCACTTTCTTCTTCCACTATCTGCTCGGTAGGTTCACTTACGGACTCCTCTTGTAGGGACGACGATTCAGTACTTTGGGCAGAATTACTTGAATTTTGACTCGTTGTGCCCTCTGGAGTACCAAGCGCAATAATAATCCCTCGCTCTAGTGGCGGGTCATAATGACGCAAGCCAAAGAAGAGCAAGATCAGCAACAAACCGATACCGATGAGTATCGTTTTGAAGGCGCCTTTGCGTTGATGAATATCCAAGGCTACCGACATCTTACTTAGGATTTACAGCCAAAACAACTTGATAATTTCTTCGATTGGCCAAATCCATGACATAGACGACCTGTTCGATCGGCACCCCCTGCTCTGCTCTCAAAATCACTGTAGGTTTTGAAGCTGAATTGAGCGCTTGACTCAAAGCAGATTCAAGTTGACCTTTAGCAATGCGTTCTTTATTTATAAAAAATGCACCCTCTTTGGTGATGCTCACGGATGCCTGATGCTGATTTGTTGATTTACCTTTGGCCTCAGGCAAAAGCAAATCAAGCGCATTTGGTGTAATGGCCGGTGAAGTCAATAGAAAAAAGACCAAAAGCAGAAAGACAATATCTGTCATACTGCTCATACTAAAAGTCGCACTGACTTTATTGCGTCCTCGCAAATTCATTAGGCCGGTTCGTTAAGTAGGTCGATAAAATCAACGGCAGTTGCCTCCATTTGATGAACCACTTTATCTGTTTTAACAACCAAATGATTATACGCCATATAGGCAACAATACCCACAATAAGTCCAGCTACGGTGGTGGTCATCGCCGTGTAAATACCTTCTGCTAAGGCACCCATTTCCGCTTGACCACTGCTGTTGGCTAATTCATGAAAGGCCAAAACCATACCGATTACAGTCCCTAAGAATCCAATCATTGGGGCTGCCCCCGAGATTGTTGCCAATACACTGACGTTTTTCTCTAAGGCATAAACTTCAAGACGTCCGGCGTTTTCTATAGCCGAGTTTATGTCCTCAAGAGGATGTCCAATTCTGGAGATTCCCTTTTCAGTCAATCGCGCAACAGGAGTATGATGTTGACGACAAAGCGCCTTTGCTTGATCCGGTTTTCCAGAAAGGATAAACGTTCTGATCTGACTCATAAAATTTGGGTCTGTTTTACCAGCAGCCTTAATTGCTGACAGACGTTCAAAATAGATATAAAGAGCCACCAGTAAAAGGACAAACAATAACCCAATAATGATTTGACCACCAAGATCTCCACTTAAGATAAGCTCCATGAGGGATAAGGTTTGTTCTGTCACCTCCTGGTCCACAGAGACATCGTTTTGTAGACTAAGCAACAATAGCATCAGTAACTTCATAAAAAATCTTTCTAAGAGAACGCTTTGCTCTCTGTGAAATTGTTAGACGTGATGAAAAAGAACCCGCTCGATAAATAAAAACAAACCAGCGCCAGCAATAAACCCAACAAACGCTAACCAGGCTACTTTCTTCAAATACCAGATAAAATTAATGCGCTCCATCCCCATGGCAGCCACCCCGGCAGCCGAGCCAATGATGAGCATACTTCCTCCAGTTCCTGCAGAATAGGCAATAAAATGCCATAGGACAGAGTCCATTGGTGCATCATACATTCCTATTGACGCCGCCACAAGTGGGACGTTATCAATAACCGCAGAGAACATTCCTAGAAGAATTACAACAACGTCTTGATTTGGAATAGCTCCTTGAAGTGTTTCTGCCAAATAACGAAGCGTGCCCACAGATTCACCGCTTTCGGTCGCGCCGTAGACTAAAGACTCCAAGCCCGCGACAGCCATAAGGATCCCTAAGAAAAATAAAATACTGGACAATTCGATTCTTGATAATGCTTTGTGGGCAGAATATAAATGACGGCGTTCTTTAGTAAAGTCTTCCTCAGGATGGATATATTCTGAGACCAACCAAACAACTCCAACCGCTAACATCATACCGATGTAGGGCGGCAAATGCGTTAAAGTCTTGAATACCGGTACTGAAACAATCATTCCTAGGCCTAAATAAAGCATCGTCTTGCTGCTCAGTAATCGTTGAGCATCTTGGCTATCGGTATTTGAGACCGTTATTTTTCCCTGAAAAGGCTTTAGGTAAGAAGCAATAAAAAAGGGTAAAACAAAACACAAAATTGACGGTAAGACCACGAATTCAATAAGCCCCCCGGCGGAAACTTTTTTGGCAATCCAGAGCATAGTGGTGGTCACATCACCAATTGGGGACCAGGCGCCGCCGGCATTGGCTGCAATAACCACTAATGACGCGTACCAGATACGCTCATTTCTATCACTTAATAATTTGCGCAGCAGTGTCAACAGTACAATTGTAGCCGTCAGATTATCAATTATAGCCGATAATACAAAGGCCAAAACACCAATAATCCAGAGCAATGATTTCTTACTATCTGTTTTAACCGCGCCCTTGAGCACTTCGAAGCCCCGATGCAGGTCAATGATCTCAACAATAGTCATCGCCCCAATCAAGAAAATTAAAATTTCTGCCGTCTTGCCTAAATGGTGCAATAAGGTTTGTTCAAAACCGTGCATGGCATGTTCTCCTCCTGTAAGAGCACTAAAAATTGAGCCTTCAGTATCGATCACTTCAAACCAACCAATTCCAAAGCCAACAGCCAGTGTGCCCCAAATGAGGGCCGCCATAATTAATGCAGGCACTGTTTTATCCAAACGCAGCGGATGCTCTAGAGTAATGGCCAAATAACCAATGACGAAAATGAGAATTATCAAAGATTCCATAGAAGTATTTTATACATTAAATAAGTTGTTTCAGCGCAATTTCAAATGCTGTCGCGCTGATGTTTCGAGGATCAGGGTTTTGTTCATAAACCCTTTGAAGTGCCTTTTTAATGGTCTGAGATACGTCTTCAAAAATCGCATCATCAGTCATGGCGACACGCTTTTCCATAAAATAGGCGAAAACGCGGGCCATTCCACAATTACTGATAAAATCAGGGATTAGGCTAATTTGCTTGTCCGCTGCTTCCATAATGGGACCAAAAAAGATTTCACGGTCCGCAAAAGGAACATTGGCACCCGAGCTAACGACTTGCAAGCCAGAATCAATGAGCGATTGAATTTGCTCTTGGGTAATCAAACGTGATGCAGCACAAGGCGCAAAGACATCGGCTTGAATTGCCCAAATGCGCTGGTTAACTTCATCGAAACTTAAAAGATTCTCTCCTGCCAGGGCATTCCCATTTTTATTTAGAAAAAGGTTCTTAACCTGCTCAAAGCTTAAACCTTCCTCACTAATCAATCCTCCAGCCCGATCAATAATCCCTACGATAAGTGCTCCAGACTGGGCCAGATAATAAGCGGCAGCCGAAGCCACGTTGCCAAAACCTTGCACTATAGCACGCTTGCCTTGAAGTGTTCCCCCATAAATTTCATAATAATGACGTACTGCTTCAGAAACACCAAAACCGGTGATTAAATCGGCCACGGTGTATTTTCGGGTAACATCGGGAGAATATTCTGGATTTTCAACGACTTTGATTACCCCTTGGCGCAGTTGACCGATTCGATTAATCTTATCGGCCTCACTCGGACTAAAGTGCCCGTTAAAAACACCTTCTTGTGGATGCCAAACCCCGCTTTCTTCAGTGATTGGAATAACCTCATGAATTTCATCGACATTCATATCGCCCCCAGTACCGTAGTACGATTTCAGTAAGGGAGATACCGCACGATACCAACGCTGCAGAACCCCTTTCTTACGTGGGTCATTGGGATCAAAATTTATTCCTGATTTTGCCCCACCAATTGCAGGACCTGATACGGTAAACTTAACCTCCATAGTTTTGGCCAAACTCAAAACTTCATTTTGATCTAGCCCGACGCGCATGCGGGTTCCTCCTCCTGCGGCGCCACCTCTCAAACTATTGATTACGGTCCAGCCTTCGGCCTCGGTCTCAGCGTCTTTCCAATGAAAAACAATTTCCGGTGATTTATCTTCGAATTTCTTAAGCAATTCCCTCATGGGTCGCAATGGTATTTGGTCGTCAGAAAATCGGTCTTTAGAAATAATTTTAAGCCGAATCCATTTCTCACAAATATAGAAAAATGACAGGGCCTAGGATTAAATTAAGGTAAAATTTCTGACCCTTTTGCCTTGAATTATTCCTCACCCATCGATGAACTAAAGAACTTAAAATGGTGGTTTTACGCACCTACGGACCAACTGGGTTCCAGATAACACCACTACTGTGATCTCGAACGGCACCAGTTACTGAAGCCAGACAATTTACTTCTTCTCGATAGCGCAAAACACCGAGCAAACCAAAAATGAGCGCTTCTTTATAATTGATTAAATCCCTGTTTGGAACAAAAAATTTTAACGGGGCTGCCTCATTGAGCCGTTCCAAAATAAAGCCATTGAATGCTCCACCTCCCGTAAGTAACACACGGTCAAATTTTGTGGTACTTGTTTGAATTTGGTGGACCATATGATGTGCCGCGGTGGCCAACCAATCTTGAGGCTTAAGATTAAAGTGCTCAAATAGCGGATAAAAATTAGACTGAACCCATTCAGCACCTAAGGATTTGGGTGGAGTTAAATGGTAATATTCAAGAGCATTGAGCTGTTTGAGCAAGTCCGTTTGAATCGAGCCAAGTCGCGCATAATTACCATTTTCATCAAAATCGGACCCGAGCTTTTTTGACCAATAATTTAAAACAATATTAAAAGGACATAAATCATAAGCGATGGTCGGCCCCTCCCAATGTTGATATGAAATATTCGCAAAACCGCCCAAATTAATACAGGCATCAAATTCATGAAACAATAATTGATCCCCAATAGGCACCAAGGGAGCGCCTTGTCCTTTTAGAGCGACATCTTGAGTTCGAAAATCACAAACCACAGGACATGGCAACCCTTGAGCAATGGATTGTAAATTGCCGATTTGCCAGGTAATCCCTTGTTGAGGTTTATGCCAAACCGTGTGTCCATGGCTGCAAATCAAATCGAGCTCTGATATTTTAAACTCATGAATAAAATCTAAAATAGTGCGATTAAGAAGTGATGTATAGGCTAAATCCAAATCCTGCACGGCTGTTTTATCGAGGGTTACCGCCGTAGACAAACGGCTTTGCCAAAGCGAATTATAGGGCATGGTTTGCGCTTTAATTATGGAATAACCCCATCGATTATTCTCGGTGACCGTTAATTCACAATAGGCTAAATCAATCCCATCGCATGACGTTCCGCTCATGAGGCCAATCACATTATATTTTGCTTTTTTCATCCTGTTAAATTTAAACGCTTTTATTGACATTAAAGTCACAATCCAATATCTTTGCGCTCTAACGAAAACGTTTTAGGCTAGGTTCTAGCCCCCCCCAAAAAAACAACTACGCCATGGACTTTAAATTATCTGAAGAACACATAATGATTCGGGATGCTGCTCGAGAATTTGCCCATATCGAACTCCTTCCTGGGGTTATTGAACGGGATAACTTGCAACAATTCCCCGCAGAACAAGTAAAAAAAATGGGGGAAATGGGTTTTCTCGGCATGATGGTAGACCCCGCATATGGGGGCGGTGGCATGGACACTCTATCTTATGTTCTGGTTATGGAAGAGCTCAGTAAAATTGATGCCTCTTCCTCGGTAATTGTCTCCGTAAATAACTCTTTAGTTTGTTATGGGATTCAGGCCTATGGTTCTGAAGCCCAAAAAGATAAATACCTAAGGCAACTCGCCACAGGAGAAGCCTTAGGGGCGTTCTGTTTGAGCGAACCCGAAGCGGGTAGTGACGCCACGTCTCAAAAGACCACGGCTATTGATCACGGTGATCATTATCTACTCAATGGTACAAAAAACTGGATCACTAACGGCGGCTCTGCTGACTATTATATCGTAATTGCCCAAACAGATAAAGAAAAAGGCCATCGCGGAATCAATGCCTTTATCGTTGAAAAAGGTATGGACGGATTTTCTGTAGGACCAAAAGAAGATAAACTGGGCATTCGCGGAAGCGACACCCATAGCTTAATGTTTCACAATGTAAAGGTGCCCAAAGAAAATCGCATTGGTGAAGACGGTTTCGGATTTAAATTTGCCATGAAAACCTTGAGTGGTGGACGTATCGGTATTGCCGCACAAGCACTTGGCATCGCCTCTGGAGCCTACGAACTCGCCAGGGACTATTCTAAAATCCGCACCGCTTTCGGCAAGGAAATCTATAAGCATCAAGCGATCTCATTTAAATTAGCAGACATGTATACCCAAATCGAGGCGGCAAGACATTTGGTCTTCAAAGCCGCTTGGGAAAAAGACAATGGAATAAATTATGACCGCAGCAGTGCAGTAGCTAAACTCTACGCCAGTCAAGTCGCCATGGACACGACCATTGAAGCCGTCCAAGTACACGGAGGAAATGGATTTGTTAAAGAATATCATGTTGAGCGCCTTATGCGAGATGCTAAAATCACCCAGATATACGAAGGAACGAGTGAGATCCAAAAAGTAGTCATTTCTAGGGCCTTACTCGACGACTAAAATAACGTCTACAAGCGCTTTATTTAAAGAAATTCCAAACCAAACCGAAGCGCAAGGAAGCGTCTCGATATGGAATCCCAGGAGCACTAAAATGATTGTTTGCCCCTTGAAACAATTGATTCATATGCTCGTATATCAAAAAGAGACGGGTTTGTCTGATTTTGGTTTGAAAAAAGAAATCCACCAGAGGAAATGCGCCTAGTGTCTCTGCAGATTGAACATAAAATTCAGCCAAAACCGGATCATAAGCCGGCAGATTGAATACCGTGAAATATTTCAAACGCACACCGGTTTGAATTTTTGCGGCCTTTTTAAACCACTCATCTTCAAAAAATAAAGTTTGACGGGTGAGTAGATCAGGAACCGGCATCACCTCAGCCCCATTTAAAACATTTTGGTAAATGATCTCAGATTGATATCCCCATGGCCCCAAACGCCAGGTCTTATCATGATGGATTTTTAAGTGTTGCGCTTTTTGATCATACTGAATAGGCAGGGGATGTGCACCATTTTCATCTAAGCCAAAATAAGTGTAATTTTCTAATTCAGTAAAGTTTCCCTTGAGGGAGCCAACATAAGGAAAATGAAATTGTACCTCCAAACTTTGCGTTGTAACCGGCCCAAAATCATTAAACCAATTGTAAGCTTTATAATCGCTTTGATTCAAACGCATATTGACTGCCACGGGCCGGGAATTGCGCTCATATTTAGCCCCAAAACTATAGCTCTTCCCAAATGATTTTTGGGCGCCAAAATCAATATGACCAAATTCTTTTCCACTGGAAATACCTCGGGAAAAACTTCCGTCTAACTGCCAAGTATTCCATTGGCCTTGTAGCTCGAGACCAGTAGCAAAAAAGCGATTGGAAATTTCCGATGGGATTACCCCGTTATTTAAATCCAAAAGGCGATCATAGCCGTAGCGCAAAGAAATGTGCGATAAATACGGTATGATTTTAATCCCCGAGGGCAAATTCAAATGGCCGTAGGCCTTAATTCTTGTATTAAACCCCGTCGCCTTAGTGTACAGATTATCTTCTTTATAGGCTTGACCAAAACCTTCAAAAGCTGCTTTTTGAGTATAGAGAAATGATTTTGCCTGATGCGCCGTTTCAAGTCCTACGGAGTGCAGTAATGAATTCTGATCTTCGGGATGAAACAAGTATTCTTGATGCGCAAAATAACCAGCACTATGAATCACATTTTGGGCATTTTCAAAATTTACATCCAGACGTCCGCGATCGTCGAATTCAGGATCTGCTGTGGTATACAGAAGCAAAGCAGATTCAGTGAGCCCGCCATTTTCTTGATTGAGTAACTCTTGATTTACCAAATGCGCCTTTAGCTGATAATGCTTGTCCCGCGATTCATAGAATAAAGTTCCTCTAAAATCACCAGTACTGGTCAAAATATGTTGATATTGCCCCAAAGAGCGCACACCTTTGTAGGCCAAAGAAATATTTAAACCCTCAGAGACATTTGTTGTAAAAAAGGCATCGAGTTGCTGCCCTTGAACGAAGGCTGTCTTAAAGTATAACTCGGTCAATGGTGTTGGGACTCGATAATAATTTAGGTCTGCCGCGTTTAACTTCATTTCCCGTCTAGCCCCCCCCGCAAAACTTGGAACATATGAAAAAGCTGGTCGCTGCAAGCTCAATCTATTGTGCGATTGACCAACATTAGCAAAAGGCAAAAGCTCGAGATCATCCCTGCGCAGATAATTAAACTTATTGAGTTTATGCAAACCCAAGGTCGTGTCTAAAGCAGTCGTGTCTCCGCGCAAGCCAATACACTGATAAAGTCTTATTTCAGGCTTTTCATTATTCTGACTTTGGAATTTACTCGGCACACCTGAGGGGATTTGCGCGAGTAGATTTCCCGATAAACTAAGAAGAATCAGCAGATAAAAATATCGACTCATGGGTTTATTTTGCGCGGTAAAGGTACGGTATTTTAAAAGGAATTGTGTACTTTCCTTGTATGCTCAAACTCAAGATCAATCCCAATCTTTTGGAATGTGGCACCGATGAGGCTGGAAGGGGGTGCTTGGCCGGTCCAGTTACTGCAGCGGCTTGTATTTTGCCCGACGATTTTTCGCATCCCTTACTTAATGATTCTAAAAAACTCACCGAATCACAGAGAAACGATTTGCGCACCATTATTGAATCCGCAGCCATTGCCTGGGCTGTGGCACACGTCACTGAATTAGAGATCGATTCGATGAATATTCTAAACGCCTCGATTGAGGCCATGCACCGCGCCATTATAAAACTCAATCCCACTCCTGAATTTATTGCCGTCGATGGCAACCGATTTAAACCTCTGGGAAAAATTCCCTTTCAATGCGTGATTAAAGGAGATGGAAAATACCAAAATATCGCGGCGGCTTCTATTTTGGCCAAAACAGAGCGTGATCGATACATGAAGCAACTTCATTTAGAATACCCTAAATACGATTGGCACCAAAATAAAGGTTATCCGACCGCCAAGCATCGCGCTGCAATTGCTGAATTTGGGGATACGCCCCATCACAGAAAAACCTTTCGCTTACTCTCGAATCAATTAAGACTAAAATTATAATTCATAAGACTTGAACTCACTTTATCTTAAATCCAGAACTGAATCCCAATAAAGCCATTGACAATTAGTCGATCCTTTCTATTTTTGTATATGCAAAAAGCCCTTGTTTACCTTTATCTTTTATTGTTTTTCAGCCTGGTTGGATGCGACGACCATCAGAAAAGCAGCTTTGTTCCATGGCAATTGATCGACGCTGAAACCACCCATATTCTGTCGTTCAACAACACACCCATCGCCCTCCATAACTTGAGGCAAACTCAAAACGATATTTCTATTTTTTCATTACCCAAATTGCCTCTGATTTTGGACAGTTTGGTAATTCGATTTAAGTCCGAGCAAGGCAATCTACTGTTTATAAATAATCCCGGACAAAATGCCGAACAGGGCAGCAGCACCCCATCAGATTACGTTTTGATTTTGTCCTTAGTGGATTCTATTCGCTCAAGCCTTCCCAATGAAATTGTAATAGATTCGGATACGACATTTGTTTTTTCAGAAAATGAGTACTCCTTATTTAGCAACAAGAAAACACTGGCTTATAAAACTCAAATTTCACGGAATGAAGCCCCCAGTGCTCTTTCCAAAATGTTCGCGTTAAAGAAAGACAAACCTTTACTCGTTGGACAGAGATTTGATCACACATTAGGCAAATTCTCTCTTCAAGTGGATGCTTGGATCATTTTTGAGCCACAGGCCAGTTCTGAAGACCAATCTGCCCATGGTGTGCTCCTTCCCTCAAAAAGCAATGATAAATCGGGCGAAAAACCGACCCTTTCCACTTACGACTTAGGTCAAAAACCGAGTGTTTTGAAGAGCCCAGAAATAGTGCCCCTTAACGCTTCCTATAGCTTAAGCTTGGCGCTAAATAATCCGCAATCGCTTTTATTGAAAATGCAATCCGTAGATTCTATGCTTATCCTTAGTCCCTTTATCGAGACCATAGATGAAGTCAGTTTAATAAAGTTCTCTAACACTCAGGCATTAGCGCTTAAGAGTCTTGACTTGAATATGAGTCTGAGCGCGCTAACCCAAGATTGGGTTGGCGACGAAAATTTTAGAGGGATTTCTGTAAAGTCCTTTGAGCCCCAGACTAATATGTTGAATCCTCTTCCGCTCATTTTTGAGGATATTTCTCAGATGAATCACGTATTTGTTTGGGAGGACTTCATAATCCTGACCCCCAGTCTTGATTTAGCTCAAGAATATATCGGCCAGTTGCAAAATAAAAACACATTAGCCCAAAGCAGTGCATGGCAGGCTAGCGAGGCAGAGATGGCTCGTGAAGGCAATTTATTTTCGTGGACGGCCGACCCTAATAACAAACGATTTGAATGTTTTCAGCTCATAGAAGATCGAGGCTTCGCCCATGTAAATTATTCAATACAAGCTGGAGGCCAAAAAGTCGAAACTCAAACTCAGGGGCCACTCTTGAGAAGCATCACATTGGATGCCCCATTGGCCAAGGCCCCTGAATTTTTTAGCAATCATAAATCAGGGGGCAAAAATATAGTCGTTCAAGATGAAAATCATCGTCTCTACTTTATTGCCCCTAGCGGCAAAACGATTTGGTTTCGAGACTTAAACGAGCCCATATTGGGCGAGGTTCAAGAAGTCGATATTTTGCGTAATGGCAAAAAACAACTGGCTTTTACAACAACTTCAAAATGGTATATCATTGATCGCAATGGTCGTGATGTAAGTTTATTCCCCAAAAGTTTTAAAGACCCCATCACACAACCACTGGCTATTTTTGACTATGATAATAATCGGAAATATCGTTTTGTGATTATTCAGAAACGCTCAGTATTAATGTATGATGCTCAGGGTAAGCGGGTCAAGGGATTTTCCTTTGACAAAGCACCAGCTGTAGTAAGCCACCCCCCAAAACACATAAGAATCGGCACCAAAGATTATCTTTTGTTTTTGCTTGAAAACGGACAGCTTCAAATCTTAAATCGTACCGGAAAAGTTCGAATCCCCGTAACGGAACAATTTGACTTTGGTTCAGAATTACCCCTTAAGCACGAAGGAAAGATTGTTTTTTGGACCCTAGAAGGCAGTCAGATTCAAATTAGTCCGGAGGGCTCCGTCGTAAAGCTTACCGCTAAATCACCGGCGCAATACCGACTGGTATATTACGGCCCACATACCATTGAGTTTGACGATCCATTATTACGTATCGACCAGCACTTTATAGAACTGCCTTTAGGTAATTACTTGGGGCCTCAAGTCTTCAAATTTGGCAATAAATTGCGGACGGTCATGATTGACCAAGACACTCAAAACGTCTTTATATATAATAGTGAAGGTAGACTTTTAAAAAATGCCCCATTTTTCGGACAGTCAACGGTTGATATTGCGGATATAAACGGCAATGATAAGCTCGAACTCTTGGTGCAAGGTCAAGACAATGAGGTATTGATTTACAATTTAAACTAATCCTCGGGCAGCAGTTAATTTTATGGTAGGGACCGGTTATGAAAAGCTGAGTTCCGCCTCAAAAAGCGTTTGAAAATGATGAAGCAATCTTTGGCTCACGGCCTGCTCATCGACTTCCGTCACTTTGAGTTCAACCCGCATTGAAGTCACTGATTTACCGCGTATTCCACAGGGGATCATATGATCAAAGTAACCTAAATCAGCATTGACATTAAGGGCAAATCCATGCATAGTTACCCAACGACTCGCCCTAACACCCATGGCACAAATTTTACGCGCAAACGGAGTCCCAACATCCAACCAAACCCCTGTTTCTCCTGGGGAGCGTTCTGCAGTGATTCCGTAATCAGCCAAAGTAAGAATAATCATCTCTTCCAAAAGCCGAAGGTACTTGTGAATGTCTGTAAAGAAATTTTCAAGGTCCAAAATGGGATAGCCCACGATTTGACCGGGGCCATGATAAGTAATATCCCCGCCTCGATTAATTTTAAAAAATTGTGCGCTAATGGAGGCTAATTTTTGTTTGTCAATGAGCAGGTTATCCATGTCTCCGCTTTTACCCAAAGTATAGACATGGGGGTGGCGCACCAGAAGTAAGTGATTCTGTGTGGTATTATTGGTGCTATTTCTTCGATTGTCAATTTTTGTTTGGACAATTGCCTGAAAGAGATCCTCCTGATAAGCCAAGGCCTTGGCATAATCCATCAGGCCTAGATCTTCAACCAAAACTGCTTTGTTCTGGCGCATACTATCGATTAGGATTATTGAGAATAATGAGGGCGGCAATCACTCCCGGGACCCATCCACAAAGTGTCAAAATACAGACAATAATAAAAGAGCCACAGCCCTTGTCCACGACCGCCAAAGGAGGAAATAATAACGAGAGTAAGACACGCCAAAAACTCATACCACAAAAATACGGGATATTTTCAATACCACTCCAACACCCAAACCGCGAATAATTAATTATTTTTGCGGCATATTTTGACATCATGCAACGCACAGAACTCGAACTTATTCGTCTTGAAAAACTCAACCAATTACGCGCTTTGGGTATTGATCCTTATCCTGCAGCGCAATTTCCTGTAGACCATACGGCACAGGAAATTAAAGAGCATTATCAAGAGGGTAAACGCGTAGTGGTCGCTGGACGATTGATGTCACGAAGAATCCAAGGAAAAGCCTCTTTTGCCGAGCTCCAAGACTCAAGCGGAAGAATACAGGTCTATTTTAACCGAGACGAAATTTGTCCTGGTGAAGACAAGATGCTTTACAATGAGGTTTACAAAAAACTCCTAGATATCGGAGATTTCATTGGCATCAAAGGAAGTTTATTTACCACCCAAGTGGGAGAAAAGACTATACAGGTAGAAGAGTTTACTGTGCTTTCCAAGGCCATTAAGCCATTGCCCCTTCCAAAAACAGATAGCGAAGGAAATATCCACGACGAATTTAACGATCCAGAACTTCGATATCGTCAGCGCTATGCAGATTTAGTCGTTAATCCTCATGTTAAGGAAGTCTTTATTAAAAGAACGCGTTTATTTAATGCGATGCGTGACTTTTTTAATGAACGAGGATACTTTGAAGTAGAAACGCCAGTGCTACAATCTATTCCTGGAGGAGCAGCGGCACGTCCCTTTATAACACACCACAACAGTCTTGACATCCCGCTTTATTTGCGTATTGCAAACGAATTATATCTAAAAAGACTTATCGTTGGCGGCTTTGATGGTGTTTATGAGTTTTCGAAAAACTTCCGAAATGAGGGGATGGATCGCACCCACAATCCAGAATTTACCGCCATGGAGATTTATGTCGCCTACAAGGACTATAATTGGATGATGGAATTCTGTGAGGAACTATTGGAATACTGTGCACTGCAAGTCAATGGCAGTACCTCCGCTAAGTTTGGTGATCATGATATTGATTTTAAAGCACCCTACCCAAGGGTCACCATGACTGACGCCATAAAAAAATATGCTGGTATTGACATTACCGGTGCCTCTGAAGATACCCTCAGAACAGCGGCCCAATCCCTCGGAATTGAGGTCAATGAAACAATGGGCAAGGGTAAACTCATTGATGAAATTTTCGGGGCAAAATGCGAAGGTCAGTTCATACAACCCACCTTTATCACGGACTACCCAAAAGAAATGAGCCCATTAACTAAGAGCCACCGTGATCAACCAGAACTCACCGAGCGATTTGAACTCATGGTTTGTGGCAAAGAAATTGCGAACGCTTACAGTGAGTTAAATGACCCTATTGATCAAAGGGAGCGCTTTGAGGCTCAAGTCAAATTAGCCGATCGCGGAGATGATGAAGCGATGTATATCGACAATGATTTTCTCCGTGCCTTGGAATATGGTATGCCCCCAACCTCTGGAATGGGTATTGGCATGGATCGTCTTATTATGTTCTTAACCAACAATCCCTCCATACAGGAAGTTTTGTTTTTCCCACAAATGAAGCCTGAGCGGAATCAAATAAAAGTGGTGTTGAATGAAGATGAGCAGTCGCTGCTCAATACATTAAAAAGTCAAGGCCCTATGGCCCTTTCCGCACTTAAAGAACTCAGTGGATTGAGCAATAAAAAATGGGACAAGTCCATCAAGCAATTGACTAAAAACAAATTGGCCAAAGTCGAAAAAGATGACCAAGGACTTTGGGTGCTTCCTTCCGAACAAGATTAGCGCCAAGATGCTTTTTGCATAGGATAGTACGAAAATATTGTGTAGATTAGCTTTATTAATTGAGTGATTCTATGAAAACCTATCTAAAAGCCGTAAGTACAATTTGTCTGTTTTTTGGACTAATGACCCAACCCGTATTTGGACAACAACTACAACAAGACAATAGTCGCCCTGATGAAGCCGCCAAGATTCAAGTAGATCAAATGTCACAAATGCTTAATTTAGACGGATCTCAGCAACGTGCTTTATTTCGTGCTATAGTTTCTGAATCAACGCGTTCTGGGCAAAGCCCGCAAATTCTTCTTGGGAAAGCTGCTCAAGGTCAAAATGAAGCTTTTGTTCAAACACTCAAGTCAATTTTGACCCCGGATCAATTCCATAAATGGAAGAACCCGAATAAGAAATAATTTACTCAGGTAATCTCAATTCTTGACCAATCAACAAATCGATTGATTCAAGTTTATTGTACTCCATAATTTGATTTACGGTTAGACCAAAACGCTTTGAAAGACTATAAAGCGTATCCCCTGCAACAACAACATATACCCTATTTTCACTATTAATCGTACCCGCGTTTATTGTTTCGTCGGGGTTTTGATGATCTAAATTGATCGATGGTTGCGCCAAAGCCCCCCCTTGGTCGTATTGCCACAAGTCGAAGCGTTCGATAAGGCTGATTAGTTTATCTGGGTATTTTGGATCTGTTGCATAACCTGCCTTTTTTAATCCTCTGGCCCATCCCTGATAATCCGATATCTTGAGTTTAAATAAATCCGCATAACGCGAGCGCTGAGTCAAGAAAAGTGAGTGATCCCTATAAGAATATTTAACATCGGTATACTTTCTAAAACACTCCCCAAGTTCGTCGTCATCGTGATATACACGCTCCCCCGTCCATGTCGTATGACATTTTATTCCAAAATGATTGTTTGCTTTTATGGCAAGAGTTCCGCTGCCTGACCCACTTTCTAAAATACCTTGAGCCAACGTTATACTGGCTGGAATTCCATAGAGGCGCATTTCTTCTATGGCAATTGGCGCAAAAGATTCAATATACATACTCATGCGTTGTTCCGCAGTCATAGGGACTTCAGCAACAGTATTTGGTGCTTGATCTATTTCTTCCAAAGAAGGCTGAAATTGTTCTTTTACCTCAGGCTTTACTCTACCCTTTCTGGCTATAGTTTTTTTTGAACCACATGATGAAAGGGTGAGCAGGCTGAACAATCCAAATATCCAAATTGATGATTTTATATTCATACGCTCCTTATTTTTGACCTTTAATGAATTTTTAGTAATGTTTTATTTGATTGATTGAATCCTGCAATGCCCTGTAAACCCCCTGTGTGAATGGCCAAAATTTCTTGAGCCTTAATTGAGGGATTTTTCCTCAAAACATCGATCAAACCGAACATCATTTTGCCTGTATAAACTGGATCAAGTGCAATTCCTGTTTGGACTTTAAAATTATTAATAAAATCAATCAATTCATTATTTGCTTTAGCATATCCGCCAAAATGATATTCACCAAAAATTTCCCTATGAATGCCTTTCCCGAATTGGCTCATTTGTGCACTAAAATTAATTCCCTTTAAGGCAGAAAATCCCCAAACCTGCTGCTCCAAGCGCGCTCCATTGAGCACACCTGCCATGGTTCCTCCAGTACCTATTGGGGCACAAAGTATGCGAAACATCTCAGGTAAATCACTTGCCATGCGGGCAACCCCCTCTACAGCTAAATCATTACTTCCTCCCTCTGGAATAATTAAACAGGGCGCAAAACGCTGTCTTAACTCAGCGAGATACACTGGGTCAAATCTCTGTCGATACTCAGAACGATTTAGAAAAAAAAGATTCATGCCTTTTTTTTGAGCGTGACTTAAAGTGGGATTTTCATTAATTTTTAACGCTAATTCCTCCCCTCGTATCAAACCAATCGTTTCAAATCCAAACTTTTGACCTGCGGCGGCAGTTGCAGCAATATGATTTGAATAGGCCCCTCCGAACGTTACAATTCGATTAATCCCCGCCTGCAAGGCCGCCTTTAAATTTGGCATTAATTTTCTGAGCTTGTTTCCAGAGGCCTCCTCCATAATGCCATCTTCTCGTAAAAGATATAAAGGCCCTCCACCTATTCGAAACGGCGATAAATCTATAGGGTCAATCTTAGCTTTTTGGCCCAGCCAATGCTCCAATTCAATGATCTTTTTTTCCAAGCGACTCATTAGGCTCAAAATTAGATGGGAAATCTAAGAAGCCCTAAACTAATTGTGATAAAAGTTAAACGGAATCGAAAAAAAGTCCCAAACACAAAAACTCAAAATTGATCAAATGTTAAAATAAAATGTATTTCATCGAAATTATTTTGCACTTTATCGTAAATAAACACACTTTTGATCTGTCAATAAGTAAAACCTTCTGATTTGGCTCCTATAAAATACATATTGCTAATGGCTTTTCACCTTAATGTGTCGTCCATAACGGCCCAAGTTGGGATTAATACAGCCAACCCTAAAGCCGCTCTTGATATAGAAAGCAGCAATTATGGAGTTGTAATGCCTCGCCTGGCTCTGACCTCGACTCAAAACGAGAGTCCTGCCTCAAATCCACAAGGGGAAATATTCCTGCTGGAACGGTTATTTATAATACGGCTACGACTAATAACGGCAGTAACGACGTTTCACCCGGGCTTTACGTTTGGACCGGAACTCCTTCAACCTAAGACACAAAGCCGTTACGGGTGCTGCAGTTTTCCAAAACAGGGGCACCTCAGGAGATGGAATGGGTCATATAGGGCATGATGTCCCCTGCTCTGTTGAGTTCGTATTTCTCGGCAACTAATCCAAAAAGTTTTTTAGATTGAGTGAGTATGTGGTATTTTTACCCATGCAATTTCCAAAAAAACACATTCCTGTAGAAGAAGGAGACTTTTATTTGACTCCTGAAGGATATCGCTGTTTTACCGCGCAATATCACCTCAAACGGGGTTATTGCTGCGATAGTAATTGTCGTCATTGCCCGTACAAAGACACCCCTAAAACAAAAAAATTTACCCCATGACTTTTCAAGAGGAAATACTTTTAGGCATTCCTGATACTTTACCCCCTCCTAAGGCTTATGATCCAGAAGTGAATCACGCGCCAAAACGCAAGTCAATTTTGTCTCCTGAGGAAGAACAGCTCGCTCTGCGCAATGCCCTGCGTTACTTTCCGGCCAAGCATCATGAAAACCTTCTTCCTGAGTTTAAACAGGAGCTTCATGACTATGGGCGTATTTATATGTATCGATTGCGCCCTGATCACAAGATCTTTGCAAGACCCATTGACGATTATCCTGGCCAAAGTCAGCAAGCCAAAGCTATCATGTTGATGATTCAAAATAATTTGGATCATGCCGTGGCACAGCACCCACACGAACTCATTACTTATGGTGGTAATGGTGCTGTTTTTCAGAATTGGGCACAATATCGTCTGACCATGCAGTATTTATCGCAAATGAATGATGATCAAACGCTTGTGATGTACAGTGGCCATCCTATGGGCCTTTTTCCCTCTGGAGCGCATGCACCTAGAGTTGTAGTCACGAATGGAATGATGATTCCAAATTATTCCAAACCGGATCATTGGGAGCGATTTAATGCCTTAGGCGTCTCACAGTACGGTCAAATGACTGCCGGAAGTTATATGTATATAGGACCTCAAGGGATTGTGCATGGCACTACCATTACGGTGCTCAACGCCTTTAGAAAATTAGGGCGGTCGCCGCGGGGCGGTTTATTTGTAACCTCTGGTTTAGGAGGAATGAGCGGGGCGCAACCTAAAGCAGGAAATATTGCCGGCTGCGTCACTGTATGTGCCGAGGTTAATAAAAAAGCTATTGACACGCGCCACAGTCAAGGTTGGGTAGATGAAGTTTTTGATGATTTGACCGAGTTGACCAAAAAGGTTCGTTCGGCTTTGGAAGAAAAGCGCGCAATCTCGATCGCATTTCATGGCAACATTGTTGCTCTTTGGGAACATTTTGAAAAGGAGCAAATCAAAGTTGATTTAGGAAGTGATCAAACCTCCTTGCATAATCCTTGGGCCGGGGGCTATTATCCTGTTTCTTTAACTTTTGAACAGGCTAATGAGATGATGGCGAATCATCCAGATGTATTCAAAATACATGTTCAAAAAAGTCTTGTGCGCCATGCTGAGCTTATTAATCAGCACACTGAAAGAGGCACATACTTCTTTGATTACGGCAATGCATTTTTACTCGAGGCCTCACGCGCAGGAGGGGATGTACTGAAAAAAGGCAGTGCTGAAGAATTTATTTACCCGAGCTATGTTCAAGACATTATGGGGCCCATGTGTTTCGATTATGGATTTGGTCCATTTCGATGGGTTTGTGCTTCTGGAGACGCCAAAGATTTGGCCAAAACAGATGATATCGCGTGCAAGGTACTCGAAGAACTCATGACTGACGCGGCAGAAGAAATCAAACAACAAATGGGGGACAATATTCAATGGATAAAAGGAGCCCAAGAAAATGCCTTAGTTGTGGGCTCACAAGCCCGTATTCTATACGCAGACAGTGACGGACGAATCGCCATAGCGCGCGCCTTTAATACGGCGATCTCAAAGGGTGCACTCGGTCCTGTTATTTTGGGTCGTGATCACCACGACGTATCAGGCACTGACTCTCCATTTAGAGAAACCTCAAACATCTATGACGGCAGTAGATTCACGGCCGATATGGCCATTCATAACGTAATTGGCGATTCCTTTAGAGGGGCGACTTGGGTCAGTATCCACAATGGTGGAGGCGTCGGTTGGGGCGAAGTAATCAATGGTGGTTTCGGTATGGTTCTTGATGGAAGTAAAGAAGCAGAAAAAAAATTAAGTTCAATGCTTTTCTGGGATGTCAATAATGGAATTGCAAGGAGGAGTTGGGCCAGAAATAATGAAGCCATTTTTGCCATTAAACGAGCAATGGAACACGAGCCTAACCTCAAGGTAACTCTGCCAAACATTGTGGATGATAGCCTTTTTGAAACTCAATAATAACCGTAGTTTTTAATTTAATTGGCTCAGGAAAAAGAAGTTGAATAATCTTAAACCCAATATTATGAAGATTCGTTTATTGCTTTTTAGTTTAGGTCTTGTGTTTATGGGATGCAGTTCCGTTCGCGTCGCAGTGGACTACGACACCGCAGTTTCTTTTGATCAATATAAAACCTTTGCATTTTTCAAACCATCTGTGGACAAAATGGAGGTCAATGATTTAGATAAAAAAAGAATTTTACACGCTATAGATGACAATTTAACGCGAAAAGGACTCTCCAAATCACATGAGGCCAGACTGCTCGTTCATGTATTTACTAAAGAAGAAAAAGAAGTAGATATTTTTCAAAATAACTTCGGCTGGGGCTGGGGTTGGGGTTGGTCTCCATGGTGGAACGGTGGATTCTTTGGCCCAAGTGTGAGCACGCGTACTGAAGGCCAGCTATACATAAATTTAGTCGATGCCCAAACCAATCAACTGATTTGGCAAGGCAAAGGGACCGCACAACTTTATCCAAACGACAAAGTCGAAAAAAAACAGGCCCGTATTCAAAAAATAGTTGATGAGATATTAGCTAAATATCCTCCTGGCGTAAGCGAATAACTGAGTTATTCTTTTATCAGTCTATATATTTTTTCATTCTGGAGGGGATCACTTACTCTTAAATAATAAAGCCCACTGGCCCACTGGCTAACCTTATATGAGGCGAGATTAGAGGCGTTTGTCATATCCATAATTTTACGTCCGTACGCATCATAGATTTCAACAAAGTACATTCCAGGACTCGAGGCTTTACTCAACAAGTTTTGTGAAAACGGATTGACAAATACCATATCTATGGCCGAATCAAGATCATTTTGACTGAGAACTACTTCACCTTCAACGATGTTTTGCGCATAAATTTTGGCACTCCCCGACTTTTGCTCCACAAAAACAGCCACACTCTGATTGTTCACCATTTCTGTGTGATGTATTCGGCCCTTATTGGCTTGAAAAGTTGCTACATCTCTAAGTCCTTCAGGCCAAATCGATTGACCATTGTCATCGAGGTAAGTCGCGCGAAGCGCTGTCGGTGAAGCACCGTTATCCACCCCTTCTTTAATCAGGAGAATCGGCCCTTGATCAGCGATATTCATTCCGCCTACCGGCACTGATTCAGAACCCACAGCATATAATTCGAAGGCGCTATCGCCAAACAATCGCTCTCCTGAATTAAGATCAAACTTTTGTAAATAAGTTCCTTTAGCACTTTGGGAGGTATTGGTATAGGTGCTGCTCATCCAAACCACATCAGAACCCTCTTTGAAAGCCATATAAGGGTTGGTTTCATAAAACGCCTGTGTGGTATCAAAGGAAGCGCCATTAACCCCCCAAGGCATTGTTCCATCTGAATTCAAACATTGTAAAAAAGTATCAAAACGCGTTCCGGCAGAGGCATAATAACCCATATACACCTTGTCCTGTATCATAATGCCTTGATAATCTCGGTTAAAGGCAGTCGCCTGATCACTGATCTGAACGGCGACTGTCCAAACTGGAGCTCCGGATGTATTGAAACGCTGGGCGTACAGGAACGAATTAATCCCGCTGAGCACTTTATGAAATATGACAATAAATTCTCCATTGTCTAATTCAAACATATTGCCCACGACAGTATTGCTTGAGCCGAGAGATACCGATGATGGGGCACCCCAGACGGCTTGACCTGATGCATCGTATTGTTGGACTTGAGCCACCCCTGTAGAAGGCCACCAAGACACTAAAACATTACCCTGGGATAGGGGTAATATTTTCACAGCATATCCACTTCCTATTGTAATTCCGGTGGGTCCCCATAAACGAGTCCCTTGAAGATCCATTTTAAATACGTAAGCCGGATCACCACCGCCTGTACCGGTGACACCGATATACAAGTTATCTTGTTCATCCACCACAATATTCCAAAGGACCGTAAATGTGCTCATCGGTAGATTATCACTGACCAATACCCCTTCATCACCGAGCATTTGTTCCCCTTGTGGATTGAGCACCTGCAATCTTAACTCATAGTTTTCTGGCGCGCCTACGCTATGCCAAAACACGATATAGGTCGAACCATCAGAAGCGGCCACAGCCTTCATATCCTCACTCGATAAAGTAGCTACTAAAGTATTGATTTCTGTATCTGTGGTCCATTGTGCCGTCAGGGAGATGGTCCAAAGCATTAGGGCGGCTATAAAAATTTGTTTCATCATGGCAGGGTTAATTTTTTTGATAAATATTGCAAATTGGATTTGAAGTTAATCTACTTTTTGGTTAAGATCGCTTATAGGGCGCAAGTTGTGCTTTAGTTTCAGAACTTAGTACAAGACGGCCGCTCATGGCAGCGCGCTCCAAGAGCAATTCCTCCCAATGCTCCGTTCCGGACCAAAGGACAGATTTCAAAGCACTCATCGCTTCGAGATTATACTGTTTAAGATCCATGCAAAGTTCGTCCAGACCTGAATCCATGGCTTTGACCGTATCAAAGACCTGAGTGTAAAGACCTTTTGATTCCGCCCAACGCGCAGACCTAAATCCTTGGGCATCGATGGACAAAGCGCTCAAATTAGCCACGCCAATTTTTCGAGCGACGGCAGGTGCGATGACAAAAGGACCAATACCAATGGTCAATTCACTTAATTTAACTGCAGCAGACTCAACCGCTACGGCGTAATCAGCAGCGGCAATTATCCCAACACCTCCACCGACAGCTTTTCCATGTACACGGGTAATAATCAACTTCTTACAGCGACGCATGGCGTTAATGACTCGTGCAAAACCACTAAAAAAATTGAGTCCTTGAGTTTCATCTTCAATGGCAATCAACTCCTGAAAACTTGCCCCAGCACAAAAACTACGCTGCCCATGGCTGCGCAAAATCACCACTTTGACCTCAGGATCTTCGGAGGCATGATCAAGGCTCTGAACCAGCTGATCCAGTAATTCTGAGGGTAAACTGTTATGGACAGGATGACCAAACTCAATCGTTTTTACTCCATTGAGATTATGGCTAAGCACATGGCCTTTCTCATTGATTGAATCATTCATCGGCATAACGTATGTCGTTTAGAAAATCGATTAGGATGATGCAAGATACTAAAAATAGTGCCCAAGAGATTTATTCCATCCATAGGCACGTTCAAAACACCGCCTATCTTATAAGTCATACTTTACCACAAACATTATGATTCGGGGTAAAACTATATATTGACTTGTGCTGTTGAATTGCTCGGTAAAACTATCGGTATTTGTCGCCTGATTATTAGTGAGGTTCGTCCCTTGAAGTGAAAACTCCCAATGACTGTCTTGCTCTTGATAATAAAGCGTGCTATTGAGAAAGTTATAATTATTTCGAATCGTATTTTCTTGGTTACTGTAGTCGTAAAAATCCCAATTCACCGTCCAGTAAAAAGACTTTAAGAAATTCACATCAAGCGAAAAGTAGGGTCTTTGGGTAAAAAATAGTTGATCCACACGACCATTATTGTACTCGTTTCTGGTCCAATTATAACCCACTTCAAAATTAGGCCAATCGCTAAAACTACTGCGCGCACTAACGCGGTAATTTTGAGTGAGACTCTCACTCTGCTGAATGGCCTCGTTGACTCGAGAAAAAAGTTCGCTATAACTCAAGTTGGCATTAAGACGGTATTCTATTTTACTGATTCGCTTACTAAAACGCCCGGAAGCGGCATAAATATGGTCAGGATTATCGACATCAAAATTCTCAGGCTGCGTCACCTGGTTAATGGCTACCAATGTGGTGTTATTTTTAATGCCCTTTGTGCGCTTAGTATAACTCAGCGATCCATTGACGTTTGTGTAGTTGAATAAATTATAACTGAAATAATTTAATCTAAAGGACTCAGATAAGGCATTACCCAAATTTCTGTTTCCTGCAAAAAGTCGGTTATAGTTATTAAAAACATAAGCCTGTGCTAAATTATTTATGTCCGTATATTCCGCATTTTTACTGTAATTAAACCGAAGATTTTCACTGCTTTTAATGTCCCAAAGGGCAAAGAAATCAGGTAAAAGCAACCACTGATTTTGACTAACCGTAATTTCTCGCTGAGTATTGGAAAGTCCATATTGGTGTAAGGTCAAACCAGGAGAAAATGTGAAATCCCCCCGCTTTATTTTATAATGTACCCCCAAAAACAGGTCCATAAAATCATAATTGACATCGTTGATTAATGAACTGCTTTCTCCATCAATAGGCAGGGTCTGTTCAAGCAGGTTATTGCCGCTATTGATCCGCTCAAAAATCTTAGAATCAAAATTTTGGGCGCTCAGCGTGGTCCCCAAAGTAATATTCAAGTGGCTTGTTTTATTCAAAATACGATAGTAATCGATTTTACCATCAAGCTTATTGGTCTGAACCTCTTTTTCTTGACTTAAATCAAAGCGTCCCTCTTGCTGACTCACGGGCAGTATTCCAGCAAAAGGCAAAAGGTCCGTTACTGCATTATAAAACGGATCTTCTGAGCGCAGCATATGTTGAAACTGGCCGGCAAATATATCGTTCTCTGAGGCCGTATAATAAGCATTGATGTTTTGCTCAATTGAGGTAGGACGATTTTCTTTCCGCTCGACGATATCATTTGTTTGATCTGCAAAGGCAGAAAGTGTCGCATCATCTTGAGTTTGATTTGAAGCCTTTAACAAAATATCGTAATCAATTTGTAAGCTGGCGTCGGGTTTATAAATCCCACTGAATTTTAGCATTCCCAGTTGATTGTTTTGCTCGGATTGAACCTGAGTTTGTTCCTGAATACCCGATAAAATAAACTGGTTTAAGGTGTTGGAAATAATCGATGTGGTATTTTCTGAGGCGATACCAAATCCACTTAAATCTAAAGTCTGACTGGCCGCATAGCTGAAGTTTGCGGCGGCGAACTTGGTCCCGATTGCCGCCGCACGATTGTTTTGGGCTACAGCAAAACCCAGATCACTTTCTTGAACATTAAATCGAGTTCCTCCACCACTGTTAAAATTCCTGAATCCCCCCGTAAAGCTGAAGAAATCTCTCCAAGTGAAGGGCACCTCACCGATATCGTTCAAATCGGTAATAACATTCAAACTATACTCGGGATGGTAATAAAACAACTTGGGGTGCAATAAATAGCGTGGATCCAAATCGGCATCTACACCACTACCTCCGGTGACCTCACCAAACCAAAAGTTCTTTTTGCCCTCCTTTAGCTTGATATTGATTGCAACATTATCTTGATTGTTAGTCACCCCGCGCATTTGGCCTACCTCGCTGAAATTGCGTAAGACTTCAACCTTATCAATGGCATTGGCGGGTATGTTTTTTGTGGCCAGTTTAGAATCTCCATCAAAGAAATCTTTTCCTTCGACCATAACTTTTTGGACCGTTTTCCCTTCGACCTGTATTTCGCCATCATCACTTATCTCTACCCCCGGAAGATTCTCGAGCACATCACCCAGTTTTTTTTCATTTCCAGTATTGAATGAATCAGCGTTGTAAACAATCGTATCCCCTTTTACGGTAACGGGCATTTCATAAACAATCTCAACCCCGTCAAGCTGAGCGGCCTCAGCTTTAAGCAAAAAATCCAGGTTTAAATCGGCGCTATCCGTACCTACAGTCAATTCTTTTTCTTGTGTTTGATAACCCAAAAAGCTGGCGCGCAATACATAAGTCTGCCCATCATTTAAAGAAAGTGCGTATCGACCTTCGTTATTGGTTATCGAATAACCCGCCAAATTTCCTGAGTCGGGATTAGTCGCAATAACATTGGCAAATCCCAATGGGCCAATGCTATCCAATACGGCTCCCCTAAGTTGCACTTCTTGAGCATCAATATGGAAACAGCTCATCAGCGCAAAGGTCAAAACAAGAAGGGGATTGAATGAGAATTGCTCAGAAGATCGATTCAATTCCGAGTTCGGTAAAGGCAAAAATAAATTAGATGGCCAAAGTTGGAGATTCATTGCGAAAGAAAACTTAAAGTGGGCTTTTGGTTTTGTTGTTTTTGATTATTCGCCACGACCACGGCGGCCAGAGCGGTTACGCCAATTGTCGCGCATCTCTTGAGTTTTTTCTTTGACGATCCCCTCAAATTCATCTTGGGTCACTACGGTCCCTTTACTCGGGGCCTCAATTGAGGGGAGGTCCTTTGGATTCATTACAATTTTTGAACAGAGGAAAGTAGTCCGATCTGCATTGAGTTCCAGAATAAGTCCGGGTAAGCCGGCATACTCTCCTGGGCCATGACCTAGAGGTATTTGAGGCGTGAACCACGCCGTCACTTCGATCGTTTTTGGCATTTCTAATTCATCAATTGGGTCGGTCTTAAGACTATCTGACTTTTGCTTTTCTTTATCCTTATCGGCATCTTGAGCCCGTCGATCTCGTCGACGCATCATACTAAACTCGTTAGCTTTGACCTGCTTTACCGCGCGGGCCTTAATGGCTAAATACGCCCCAATCATCTTAGTCTCATTGGTTATTTCCCACTCAAGAGCTGGAATTGCGTCTTTGATTAAAAAAGACTTGCCAAAGAAATCTTGCGCTTGCACAAAGGCGCTGTCTTCCAAATTCTTGTATTGGATCCCAGGTGTCGCACTAGCCATCATCATACCCCATCCGCGTCCTTGAGTTTCAACATCAAGAGTGGCCTCTTCCTTATACAGGGACTCGCTACCATTAAAGGTCAAGATATAGGTCTTTTCTAAAAAAGATTTCATGCGTGCCATGATTTGTTTTTTCATGTCTTCGCTCATCCCTTCCCGGCCGAAATTGTCCATATCGACCGTGGTTTTTGATTGATAAAAAGCTTGTCCTGCGAAATTCTGTGCTTGGAGTCCAAGACTAAAAGTGAGTGAGAATATTAATAAGCGTATTTTCATTACTGTATTTATTTTTTCAATTCAGTAGTCGAATTTAGATAATTTAACCCATGTGCGGTGTTAATTGTGTGCCAATAAAGCAGATTTTGTTTTGTACCTTGTAAGGATTAAGTCATGCTGTATTTATGAGATTGATTTTTCTTTTTATCGCATTTGCCATGACCGCACCAATATTGGCTCAGAGTCAAGAGCAAAATAAGGGGTTATCGCTTAATTCTGACGAGCAAATAATTTTATCTGCTGCAGATCGAATTTTTGGGTACGATACTTACGGTCAATTCTATTGGGCCAATAAAAACACCCTCTATAAGTCTGGTAATTCAGGAGATTTTGAGTTTCAAGAACTTATGTTAGGCCCCATTACTCAAATCGATCTTCAAAATCCATTGACTGTATTGGTCTTTTATCGGGAAACCAATACCCTACTTTTTTTAGACAATCGTTTGAATGAAAAAAGACGTATCGACTTTAATCTGATGGAAGACTTTCCACAGGTTCAATGGGTTTATAATGCCGGCAGCAATCGATTGTGGCTCATGGACCAAAACAGCCAAAGTCTATGGGTATACGACACCCAATCCATGCGTGTCGTGTTTCAAAGTCTACCCCTGCCCGATCTAATTGAATTAAAATGCCGCTTTAATGACTGCATTGCGCAAACTTCTGAGGAACTCATATGGATCAGCCTTTATGGCACTATCACAAAACGTCAGGCGCTAAGCGATGGAAAACTTATGGGATATAGTCAAGAGCATGTGCTGATTACTCAAGAGGAAGGCCTGTTCGACCTCAAGTCAAATCAAGCTTGGTATTTCCCCGAAATACTGCCAGAAAATCAGATTAACGGCTTGCAGCTAACGCAAGATTTCCTGTATATTTACGCAAGTAACGTCATTCGACGATACTCAATAACTAAGTTAAAACATTAAGTGCGATGCATGTTGCTGTAGCGGGAAATATTGGTTCAGGTAAAACGACTTTAACCGGTTTATTATCCAAACATTACAAATGGAAGGCCCACTACGAAGAAGTCGAGCACAATCCTTATTTGGATGATTTTTACAACCAGATGGAACGCTGGTCTTTCAACCTTCAAATTTACTTTCTTAACAGCCGCTTTCGCCAAATTTTAGACATTCGAGAAAGCGGTGAAGATGTCATACAAGATCGGACCATATATGAAGACGCCCATATTTTTGCGCCAAACCTGCATGCCATGGGACTCATGACCAATCGCGATTTTGAAAATTATCGTTCTTTGTTTGACCTCATGGAAAGCGTCACCAAAGGCCCTGATCTTTTGATCTACCTCAGAAGCTCCATTCCTAATCTGGTCAAGCAAATTCACAAGCGAGGACGTGAATACGAAAACTCGATCAGCATTGATTACCTCAGTCGATTAAACGAGCGCTATGAGGCTTGGATTCACAATTACGATAAGGGCAACCTTTTGATTATCGATGTGGACGATTTAAATTTTGTGGACCATCAAGAAGACTTAGGGACGGTTATCAATAAAATTGACGCTGAACTCCACGGACTTTTTTAGCGGTCAATTTATTGCCGCTTCGCAATCCCCACCCCCTAATAGAACGAGATCAACGCAACTTTTTACTAAAACGTGATACCTAAGGCAGTGATAAAAAATAACAGCATAAAAAAAACCGGCTAAAAAGCCGATTTTTTTATTGATATAGAAAGCAAGTTTACTCCTGCTCTACTTCAACTTCGATGACTTTTTCTCCGTCAACTTCGTCGATTTTAATTTTCATTGCCTCTAGCGCTTCAACCTCAGCACGCACTTCTTCTTCAGTTCCTTTGAAAACCTGTACGCTTTCTTGAAGTTCACCATTGACGTTAGTTGTTGTGGTTACCGTAGCTTTGAACATATCGCCCTCTGCTTCCATAATTACAGTAACTTTTTCTTCTTTTTGTACAGCGACCTCACCAAGTTCGGTTACCGTTCCGTCTTCAGAAACAAACATCATCGCATGAGCTTCAGTCGAGGAAGCTTCGTGATGCCCCCCTAAAATTGGAGCGATCACAAGTCCTACCAGACAGGTCAATTTAATCAAAATGTTCATCGATGGACCAGAAGTATCTTTAAATGGATCACCAACGGTATCTCCAGTAACTGCCGCTTTGTGCGCATCGCTACCTTTGTAGGTCATTTCACCATTAATTTCAACACCAGCTTCAAAAGACTTCTTGGCGTTATCCCATGCTCCACCAGCGTTATTTTGGAAAATAGCCCACATAACCCCGCTAACACAAACACCAGCCATATAACCCCCTAATGGCTCAGCACCAAAAACAAGACCAACAACAATAGGCGTCACGATGGTCAAGAGACCAGGCAATAGCATTTCTTTAAGAGCCGCTTTGGTAGAAATTTCCACACACTTACCGTACTCAGGGGTTCCTGTACCTTCCATAATTCCCGGAATTTCGCGGAATTGACGACGTACTTCCTGAACCATTTCCATAGCTGCTTTACCCACAGATTTCATCGCCATAGCGGAGAAAACAACAGGAATCATCCCTCCTACAAATAATGCGGCAAGAACATCAGCTTTGAAGATGTTGATTCCATCAATTCCTGTAAAGGTGACGTAAGCAGCAAATAAAGCCAAAGCCGTTAGGGCTGCAGAGGCAATCGCGAATCCTTTCCCTACTGCAGCAGTAGTATTTCCAACAGAATCAAGAATGTCCGTACGCTCACGCACATGATCTTCTAATTCACTCATTTCAGCAACGCCCCCCGCATTGTCCGCGATAGGACCAAAGGCGTCAATAGCCAACTGCATGGCAGTAGTCGCCATCATGGCAGAGGCAGCAAGGGCTACTCCATAAAAACCAGCCAACTCGTAGGAACCGTAAATGGCAGCCGCAAATAAAAGCACACTCCAAAATGTCGACTTCATACCCACAGCCAAACCAGCGATAATATTGGTCGCAGCTCCAGTAGAAGAGTTCTGAACGATATCCATAACCGGCTTTTTACCTAAACTCGTAAAATAAGCCGTCACATAAGAAATCAATGCCCCTACTGCAAGACCTATACAGGCTGCATAGAACACATTAAGAGAGGAGATATCTTTATAGCCTTCACCAAAGAATTTCATGCTCATCGTTTCGGGTAACATCCAATCGATCAAGAAATAACTTGCGATCAAAGTCAAGACGATAGCCGCCCAGTTTCCAGTATCTAAAGCCTTTTGCACCTGAGCTTCTTTTGCAGAATTATCTTTAATACTCACTAAAAAGGTTCCAATAATCGAAGCCAAAATTCCTACCCCAGCAATTACAAGCGGTAAAAGAATAGGCCCCATATTGTTAAACGTATCAGTGAACGGTGTAGAAACAGACATATCTCTGATCACATAATTTCCAAGAACCATAGACGCCAATACAGTCGCCACGTAAGAACCGAATAAGTCTGCGCCCATACCGGCAACATCCCCTACGTTATCTCCTACGTTATCCGCAATCGTTGCCGGGTTACGTGGATCATCTTCTGGAATTCCCGCTTCAACTTTCCCAACAAGGTCAGCCCCAACATCGGCGGCTTTGGTATAAATACCCCCTCCAACTCGCGCAAACAAAGCGATGCTTTCTGCTCCAAGTGAGAATCCTGCTAATGCCTCTAAAACAATAGTCATTTCATTATAAAAATTCCCCCCGTCAGTAATGAACTGCCCTAAGAAGAACATGAAGAACAAACTCAATCCAAGAACAGCCAAACCAGCAACACCTAGACCCATTACGGTACCACCTCCAAAAGAGACTTTCAAGGCTTGGGGCAAACTTGTTTTTGCAGCCTCAGCCGTACGAGCGTTAGCCTCAGTGGCCACGCGCATACCAATATTACCGGCAAGTGCTGAAAAAATCGCACCGAATAAGAAGGCAGGAACAATCATCCAGCTGGTTGTTTCTACCATTGTTGAAATAAGAAACAAAAGGGCTGCAGCAACTACAGCAAAAATTACCAACAATCGATATTCCGCATTAAGAAACGCTAAAGCACCTTCTTTGATGCTCTTTGAAATGCTTTGCATGCGCTCACTTCCTGCGGCTTGTTTTTTGACCCAACTCATTTTGACCAACATAAACAACAGTCCTAATACAGAAAGTGCTACAGGGATGTAAATAATGTTTTGTTCTAGCATAATTGATTATTTAGTAGGTTTTTATTACAATTTTTTGCGGTGGCAAAAGTAGTAAAATAGATCGGTTATCCAACTGATTCTTATGGATTAATGACCCAAAGACAACATGTGGTTAACGCGGGTATTTCTAATTAAAGTTCGGGTTTAAATTCAAGATTTACGATACATCACTTTTTTGACCGCGGCAATGACATCTTCTTTATTAGGAAGCCACTCTGCAAGTAGTGCTGGTGAGTAAGGTGCCGGAGTATCTGCAGTATTGATTTTTACAATCGGCGCGTCAAGATAATCAAAGGCCTGAGCTTGAACTTGATAAGTTATTTCTGTAGCCACATTACCAAAAGGCCAAGCCTCTTCCAAAATGACTAATCTATTTGTCTTTTTAACGCTGTCCAAAATTGTTTTGTGGTCCATAGGACGCACCGTGCGCAGGTCAATGATCTCACATTCAATTCCTTCCTTCGCGAGCTCATCTGCGGCCGCGTAGGCTTCTTTTATGATTTTTCCGAAAGAAACGATTGTAACGTCTGAACCCTTGCGTTTGATATCAGCAACACCCAGCGGAATAAGGTATTCCCCTTCAGGCACTTCACCTTTATCTCCATACATCTGCTCACTCTCCATAAAGATCACTGGGTCATCATCACGAATGGCACTTTTTAATAGTCCCTTAGCATCGGCTGGATTACTGGGTACGACTACTTTTAGACCTGGAGTATTGGCGAACCAACTTTCAAAAGCTTGGGAGTGCGTGGCTGCTAACTGTCCTGCAGACGCAGTCGGGCCGCGAAAAACGATAGGACAATTAAATTGACCGCCACTCATTTGACGAATCTTCGCCGCATTGTTGATGATTTGATCAATACCAACTAATGAGAAGTTAAAGGTCATAAATTCAACGATAGGACGATTGCCATTCATGGCAGAGCCGGTGGCGATTCCCGCGAAACCCAATTCCGAAATCGGGGTATCAATAACACGCTTTGGCCCAAACTCGTCAAGCATACCTTTACTGGCCTTGTAAGCACCGTTGTATTCGGCAACTTCCTCACCCATCAAATAAATGCTCTCATCTCGGCGCATTTCTTCACTCATCGCCTCGCAAATCGCTTCTCTAAACTGAATCGTTTTCATGATATTTACTGTCTATTTGACCCTGATTTTTTTCAGGCGAAGCAAAAATAATACTATTTGAAAAGTTTGCTTGATTTTTTGTCATAATTATGTATTTTTATTATGCATGCATAGTAAAATTGAGGGGATAATCGTATCTTCGTCACAACAAAATAACGACTCAAAAACTGTCCACTACCCATGAAAATACTCGTGTGTATTAGTCATGTTCCTGACACGACTTCAAAAATTAATTTCAACGCTGACCAAACCGCTTTTGACACCACAGGTGTTCAATATGTAATTAACCCAAATGACGAATTTGGGCTTACCCGTGCGCTTTGGTTTAAGGAAAAACAAGGCGCTACCATCCATGTGGTGAATGTCGGTGGTCCTGAAACGGAACCCACCCTGCGCAAAGCACTGGCCATTGGCGCTGACGAAGCCATTCGTATCAATCAACCCGCGACAGATGGCTATAGTGTTGCCCAAGCTTTAGCGACAGTAGTCCAAGAAGGTCAATATGATCTGGTTATCGCCGGCCGTGAATCTATTGATTACAATGGCGGGATGGTTCCTGGCATGGTAGCAAAGATTTGTGGTTATGCTTTTGTCAATACATGCATCAGTATTGAAATTGATGGAACCACTGTAACGGCCGTCAGAGAGATCGACGGAGGTAAAGAAAATCTAAAAACGACCTTGCCTTTGGTCATTGGCGGTCAAAAAGGATTGGTTGAGGAAAGTGATTTGCGCATTCCGAACATGCGCGGTATAATGCAGGCCCGCACCAAACCTTTGCACGTAAAGCAGACAGAAAATAGCAATACAATGTCTCAAACGCTGCGCTACGAAAAACCAGCCCCCAAGCAGGCCGTGACTTTGGTCGAAAATGCTGAACAACTGATTAACTTATTGCACAACGAGGCAAAAGTCATTTAAAAGACCTAAAAGCCATTACATAACACTAACATTTAACAATCCTCAGCCTTATGCCCATTCTAGTCTACGCAGAATCTGATCAAGGAATTTTTAAGAAAATTACTCAAGAACTCATTTCATTTGCCCGAGCCATAGCCGATCAAATGAATACTGAGGTCGTTGCTGCAGTAACGCAAGACCCCTCAAACGCAAACCTAGGACAATTCGGCGCGCACAAAGTATTAAATCTAGAGCAGCCTTCATTATCTGAGTTCAATGCAGAACTTGTTGCTGAGGCCTTAACTCAGGCCGCTCGTGCTACTGGGGCGAGTACCGTCATTGTCTCCTCGAGTGCCAATAGTCGTTATATGGCGCCCTTATTAGTAGTAGCCTTAGAGGCAGGATACGTACCTAATGTGGTTGGACTGCCCCAATCTTACACGCCATTAACCGTAGCGCACAATGTTTTCACAAACAAGGCAACGGCCTTTACAAGCTTACAAAGCAGTATCAGTATTTTGGGCCTGTCTAAAAATGCCTATGGCGTACATCATTACGACACCAACGCAGAAATTACCAAACAAGAGGTAACCCTGAGCCCGTCCTCTGTCGAAGTCATTAGTTTAGACAAAGCATCAAACAAAGTTATGATTGCCGATGCAGAAGTGGTCGTCTCTGCCGGGCGTGGACTTAAAGGTCCAGAGAACTGGGGCATGATCGAAGAACTGGCTGAGGTTATGGGTGCTGCTACTGCGTGCTCAAAACCGGTCAGTGATTTAGGTTGGCGACCCCATAGCGAACACGTGGGGCAAACCGGAAAACCCGTTTCCTCTAATCTTTATATTGCTATTGGTATCAGTGGCGCGATACAACATTTGGCGGGAATCAATTCCTCTAAAGTTAAGGTCGTGATCAATACTGACCCTGAGGCACCGTTCTTTAAAGCGGCAGATTACGGTATCGTAGGCGATGCTTTTGAGGTTGTCCCGGACTTAATCCAAAAATTGAAGGAGTTTAAAGCGCAAAACGCATAATTTTCTTATTTTGGTGCTGGCAAGCAGATTAATTGTTTGCGCTTTGGTTTCGGCCAAGAATAACATCCACCACCATGAGCCTTGTGCGCCTGAATATTAAAGGAATCTCCTACAGCCAAACGCAAAACGGGGCGTATGCTCTTATTTTAAGTGAAGAAGATGGTGAGCGTAAGCTCCCCATAGTTATTGGGGCTTTTGAAGCGCAATCAATCGCGATTGCCCTGGAAAACGAAATTCGCCCACCAAGACCATTGACTCATGATTTATTTAAAACCTTCGCAGATCGCTTTGGTATCGTGGTCAAGCAAGTGATTATTCATAAGCTCGTTGATGGTGTTTTCTATTCCAGCATTATTGCCGAGCGGGGTGCTGATGAAGAAATTTTAGATGCCCGTACCAGTGATGCTATTGCTTTGGCCCTCAGATTTAATGCCCCTATTTTTACCTATAAAGACATCCTCAACCAAGCAGGCATTCATCTTCAAACCACTCCGGTTAATCAAGACGAGTCAGGACAACAGGATGGAGCTATCGCGAAGCTGTTGGATCAAGACACAGAAGAACTGGAGCAAAAGCGTCATGATTACGCAAAACACACCTTAAAAGAACTCAAGGAACTCCTAAGCCAGGCCATTACACAAGAGGATTATGAAACTGCCGCACGACTGCGCGACGAATTATCCAAAAGAAACAAATAAGTATGCTGAAAAAATTCTTGCTCTTTAGCGCAATGCTATTCAGCGGTCTTGCCTGGAGTCAATCGATTGACGGTAAATGGCAATTTGAGTCCATCACTAAAGAAGGTCAATCTTTATTTGAGATCAACGCTGAGACCGACTATTTGACTTTCGAATCAGGAGTATTTAATTATTCGCTTGAGGCTAAAAATAATCTGAAAGCCTCAGGGACTTATCAGCTCAATGACCGCATCTTGACTCTGAATTATAGTAGTCCAAAAGATACTGTTCGAAATTATGAGCTACAGATCAATCAAGATACACTTTCACTCAAGGAGTCTGGGATAATTTATCAATTTATCGCCAAAAGCATCTCTTCTCCAATTGTGTCAATCGATGAATCAAATGCCCAGTCAAGTTCAAATACACCTACTGCTTCTGTAAGCGAGAACCTGAGCATTAGCCTTGAGAGCCTGGGGCGTGGGCTCCTAGGGCTTTCCTTTTTGGTGCTTGTCGGATTTTTACTGAGCAGTAATCGCAGACGCATTGATTGGCGTTTGGTGGGAACAGGCTTGCTCCTGCAAGTCGTGTTTGCTGTGTTGGTCTTAAAAGTAGATCGCGTCGCTCAAAGTTTTGACTGGCTGTCTCAACAAGTGGTTACCTTTTTAAATTTCAGTGAAAAAGGCGCTGAATTCCTCTTTGGTGGACTGGTCAACAATCAGGACACCTTCGGTTATATTTTCGCTTTTAAAGTGTTGCCGACCGTTGTCTTCTTTTCTGCCTTTACCTCGGTGCTCTACTATTTTGGAATCATTCAAAGAGTCATAAAGGTTTTTGCTTGGATCATGAGCCGAACAATGCGCCTATCTGGAGCGGAAAGCCTCGCTGCAGCGGCCAATATTTTTATCGGTCAAACTGAGGCGCCTCTTGTGGTCAAACCGTATCTGGACAAAATGACCAAAAGCGAGCTCATGTGTCTTATGGTCGGAGGAATGGCCACCATTGCGGGCGGCGTTCTGGCTGCGTATATCGCTTTTTTAGGGGGTTCGAGCGAGGCTGAGAAAATTTATTTCGCAAAACATCTGCTGACCGCCTCAATTATGTCTGCCCCTGCGGCAATCGTAATTGCCAAAATGCTTTACCCTGAAACCGAAACCGTGGATCGAACACTCGATGTCTCGAGAGAAAAAATCGGGACCAATGTCCTAGATGCCATTGCACGAGGAACTACAGACGGGCTAAAACTGGCCATCAATGTCGGTGCGATGCTTCTAGTGTTTACCGCATTGATCGCCGTGTTTAACTGGATTACCGTAGATTGGATCGGTGGACCAACCGGCCTTAACGAGCAAATCAACCAACAAACAGCAGGGCGATACACGGGCCTTTCACTACAGTATATCTTGAGTAATTTATTCGCTCCAGTAGCCTGGATAATCGGTGTTCCTGCGGCCGATGTTATTAGTGTAGGTCAATTGCTAGGGGAGAAAACAATACTCAATGAATTTTTCGCTTACGCTTCCTTGTCTGACCTTAAAAACAGTGGGCTATTAACCTCAAATCGATCTATAGTCATCGCGACATATTCCCTCTGTGGTTTCGCTAATTTTGCCTCGATTGGCATTCAAATCGGGGGTATTGGTGGTCTTGCCCCGAGCCAACAATCTAATTTGGCCAAATTTGGGATCAAGGCCCTCATCGGAGGAACTATAGCTGCCTTGATGACCGCAACCATTGCTGGAATGCTTATTGGATAATCATTCAAATAAGGCCGAAGTCATTAAGTGTGATTCATGAATCTTCAAGCCGAATTTGCCGTTAATAACTATTGATAAAAGTGCGCTTTCTCTGAATCCATGAGAAATTATGTTTTTTATTTTTACCGTAATCTGAAGCTGTAAGATAAATGAAACAATACCACGACTTAGTGCGCCATGTCTTGGAACACGGTGCAGTGAAAGAAGACCGCACAGGAACCGGAACCAAAAGTGTTTTTGGTTATCAAATGCGTTTTGAGCTGAGTGAGGGCTTTCCGATGGTTACGACCAAAAAACTACACCTAAAGTCCATAATTTATGAGTTATTATGGTTCTTAAAAGGCGACACCAATATCGCTTATTTGCAGGAAAACGGCGTGCGTATATGGAATGAATGGGCGGATGATCAAGGAAATCTTGGTCCCGTTTATGGTCACCAGTGGCGTCATTGGAACAGCGAAGAGATCGATCAAATAAAAGAGGTCATTGATACCTTAAAAAATAATCCTGACAGCCGACGCATGCTGGTCAGCGCTTGGAATCCTTCGGTGCTCCCAGACACCAAACAGTCGTTTGCCGATAATGTGGCTCAAGGAAAAGCTGCCCTGCCGCCCTGTCATGCTTTTTTTCAATTTTACGTTGCGGACGGGAAACTCTCCTGCCAGCTCTATCAGCGCAGTGCCGATATCTTTCTGGGCGTTCCCTTTAATATTGCTTCTTATGCTCTTTTAACCATGATGATGGCCCAAGTTTGCGGTTATGCTCCTGGAGACTTTGTCCATACATTTGGCGACGCGCATATTTACAGTAACCATTTGGAGCAACTCGAACTTCAATTGTCTCGTGAACCTCGTCCGTTACCCAAAATGATATTGAATCCAGAAATAAAGGATATTTTTGACTTCACTTTTGAAGATTTCACCCTTACGGATTACGACCCACATCCGCACATTAAAGGCGCTGTGGCTATTTAATCCTTTTAAAAACAAAGCAAATACCTAATCCATGAAAAAATATATTATTACCAGCTTTTTACTGCTACTGACCAACATATTAATGGCACAAGAATGGGGCAGCGTCGATAAAAACAAAGTCACCTTAAAAGAAATCGCCCCTGTATGGGCTGGATGCGAGGACCAATCTGGGGCCGGGCTTCAAAAGTGCTTTACCCAAAAGCTAACCCAACATGTGGTTAAAAATTTCAAATATCCTGCCGATGCTTATAAAAGCAATACCCAAGGGCGTGTAACCGTTGAGTTCATTATCAATACCGAAGGTATGGTAGAAATAAAAAATGTGAGCGGTGGGACTCCATCGTTACAGGAAGAAGCACGCCGTAATATCAGCTTAATTCCCAAAATGGTGCGCCCAGGAATGTATGCCGGTAAACCAAAAGCCATTCAATATACCGTTCCTTTTGATTTTAAAACAGGGAAATAAGCCTCTGGCCTAAGGATTTATAACGGACACGAAAAAAGGATATGGTCACAATGATTGCCGCCATTGGCGCAAACCACGAGCTGGGCAAGGACAACGATTTGGTTTGGCATTTACCAGACGATTTTAAACGATTTAAATCGCTCACCACCGGCCATTGTATCATTATGGGACGTAAAACCTTTGAGTCCTTTCCTCGGCTACTTCCAAATCGCAAACACATCGTCATTACGAGAAACTCTGATTATGCGGTTCCAGAAGGTGTGTTGGTGGTTCAAACTATGGCCGAAGCATTATCGCACACCAAAGATGATCCGCAACCCTTTATCATTGGAGGAGGCGAAATTTATCGTCTGGGTATGGAGTGGGCAGATTGCCTCGAAATCACTCATATCGAGGGCCATTTTGATTGTGACACTTTTTTTCCTGAGCTCGATCATGAACTTTGGGATTGTGTCTCTAGTGTAAGCCATGAAAAAGATGAGCGTCATGATTACGCCTTTACTTATAAAACCTATCACCGAAAATAACTCTAAAACAAGGTTGAATAAAGTCATTAGAGCCCAAAACAGCATATAAAAATAACATCTATGAAAGCATACGTATTTCCCGGACAAGGGGCCCAATTTACTGGAATGGGCAAAGAACTTTACGAGCAATCACCCTTGGCTAAATCTCTTTTTGAACAAGCGAACGACATTTTGGACTTTGACATAACCAAGATTATGTTTAAAGGTTCTGCGGAGGATTTAAAACAAACTGAGGTTACCCAACCTGCTGTCTTTTTGCACGCGACAATTTTAGCCCAGGTCCTTGGCGATGCCTTTCAGCCCGACATGGTCGCAGGACACTCATTAGGAGAATTTTCAGCTCTAGTGGCCAATAAAACACTCAGTTTTGAGGATGGGCTCAAACTCGTATTCCAAAGAGCTCAAGCCATGCAAAAGGCCTGTGCCATAGAACCCTCAACCATGGCCGCCGTACTAGGATTAGAAGATGCTGTAGTGGAGCAAATTTGCCAAGAAACGCCAGAAACCGTTGTGGCGGCAAATTACAATTGCCCGGGCCAGTTAGTTATCTCTGGAAGTGTCACCGCCGTTGAGGCCGCATGCGCCAAACTCACTGAAGCTGGCGCTCGTCGTGCTCTTATTCTACCAGTAGGAGGTGCTTTTCACAGCCCACTTATGGCTCCAGCCCAAGAAGAATTAGGGCGTGCAATTGAAGCTACAAATTTTGCTCAGCCGATTTGTCCCGTCTACCAAAATGTCACCGCGGCGGCCGTGGAGGATCCTGCTGCGATTAAACGTAATTTATTGACTCAGCTTACCTCTCCCGTACGTTGGACGCAAAGTGTACAACAAATGATCCAAGATGGAGCCACTCATTTTATTGAAGTGGGTCCTGGAAACGTACTTCAAGGATTAGTCAAGAAAATCAATAGAGAAGCGCAAACAGAAAAGGCCGAATTATAGTCCGCGAATCCGCTTTTCCCAAGCCCATGCTGAGGACAAGGAAGTCGCTAAATCGCGTTTGGTGCTCCAGCCTAAAACCTCTGTAGCCTTATTTGTGTCTGCATAAACCGCTATGACATCCCCTTCGCGCCGGCCCACAATTTGGTAGGGCAATTTTACCCCTGTCGCTTGCTCGAAGGTTTGAATGACTTCAAGGACTGAGTTCCCCTGTCCTGTCCCAAGGTTAAAAACCTCAACAGGTTCTAGCTGTGCCTTTTGAACCAAACGATTTAAGGCCACAACATGCGCCTCGGCCAAATCCATTACGTGAATATAATCGCGAATACAGCTTCCATCTGCAGTAGGATAATCATTGCCAAAAACGGAAAGTCGCTCACGCAAACCTGTCGCAGTCTGGGTGATGAATGGCACGAGATTTTGAGGAACACCTTTAGGAAGTTCCCCGATTAAAGCCGAATCATGAGCGCCAATAGGATTGAAATAGCGCAACAAAATAGTACGCATTGGACTCACTTTACACAAATCATGAAGAATTTCTTCGGCGATTTGCTTGGTGTTTCCGTATGGGGATAAAGCCCGTTTTAACGGAGCAGACTCATCGATGGGCAATTGATCTGGTTCTCCGTATACGGTACAAGAAGAACTAAAAATAAAATTATGGACCCCATGAGTTACACAATTTTGTAGAACATAAACTAAGGCGTTAATGTTATTCTCGTAATATAACAAAGGATTCTCAAAGCTCTCTCCTACCGCTTTACTCGCGGCAAAATGAATGACGCCTTCAAAACTGTGCTGGTTAAAAAGATTGTTTACGGCCGACTTATCGCGCAAATCCAATTCGATAAATTCTGGGGTAAACCCGATAATGTGTTCCAGACCTTGAAGTACCGTTTTCTCAGAATTAGACAAATCGTCGACAATTAAAACCGAATAACCACTTTCGTGCAAAGCCACTACCGTGTGCGAGCCTATGTAACCCAAGCCTCCTGTTACAAGTATTTTACCCATGGCGCTGATCTTTTACAAATTCAATAACGGTATTGGCAATAAAGTCTATTTGATCGTCCTCGAGTTCTGTGTGCATCGGCAATGAAATCACGCACTGCACAAGGGTATTGGTCACCGTAAAATCAGCCTCATTATAGCGCTCGTCTTTATAAGCCTTCTGCGCATGTAAAGGAATTGGGTAATACACCCCGCATGGAATGTTGTTTGCCGCAAGATGTTTTACTAATGCATCACGATCGACTCCATCGATTTTCAGAGTATATTGATGAAAGACATGACAATCGCATTGGGCGCAAATCCCCTTCTCGGGGCCACAGGCGCCGCTGGGCGTGGTAATGCCCGGCACCTGAGCGAAGGCTCTGGTGTAGGCCGCGGCGGCGCGGCGGCGAGCGGCGTTATACTGATCTAATCGAGGAAGTTTAGCGCGCAGAACCGCGGCTTGAAGCGAATCTAATCGCGAATTTACCCCGACCACATCGTGGTGATAACGCTCATACATTCCGTGATTGACGATCCCGCGTAAAGTATGTGCTAAATCGTCGTCATTGGTAAAAATTGCGCCACCATCTCCGTAACAGCCCAAGTTTTTTGATGGGAAAAACGAGGTGGAGGCTACATGACCTATGGTTCCAGTCTTTTGCTTACTGCCATCGCTAAAGGTACACTCCGCACCAATACCTTGTGCGTTATCTTCAATGACAAATAAATTATGTTTTTTGGCAAGCGCCATCAGAGGCTCCATATCTGCCGAGAGCCCAAACAAATGAACGGGCACGATTGCTTTGGTCCGCGGTGTTATGGCACGCTCAAACGCGGCTAAATCAATATTAAAATTAATGGGATCTACATCCACTAAAACTGGGGTTAATCCCAATAGGGCAATCACCTCAACGGTCGCTGCAAAGGTAAAGTCCGCCGTAATTACCTCATCGCCGGGTTTTAAACCAAGACCCATCATTGCGATTTGCAGTGCATCGGTCCCATTGGCACAAGGAATTACATGCTTTACCCCGAGGTAGGCCTCAAGTTCCTTTTGAAAGGACTGTACTTCAGGACCATTAATGAAACTCGCCGTATCAATAACCCCTTGCATCGAAGCGGTCACTTGGTCCTTAATTTCGGCATACTGCCCCTGCAGGTCTACCATTTGTATTTTTTTCATTTGGCGCGATTTGAATGGGTCAAAACTACGAAAAATTGACCTACATGCGCTACGGAATTGGCTAAAGAACCGTAATTTAGCCTCAAGGCATATGGGTCAAATCATCTACAATTCACTGAGCTTTTTCAGCCAACTCCTGTTACGCCCATTGCAATGGGTAGGCTCTGAAAAATTGCGCGCGTTTTGGAACGGCAGAGACAATACTTGGGCCCAACTCAACACGCTTGACCCCGCCAATCCTAATAGACTTTGGATGCACTGCGCCTCATTGGGAGAATTTGAACAGGGACGTCCTATATTGGAGTGGCTTCGTGAAAAATGCCCAAAGTACCAGATTGTACTGAGCTTTTTTTCGCCCTCAGGTTTTGCTCCCAAACAAAAAACGCCTTTAGCCGATTTGGTGGTTTATCTCCCATGGGATAGCCCGAGTAACGCTCGAAACTTTATTAAGGGTATTGCCCCAAACGCAGCCTACATTGTTAAAAGTGATTTGTGGCCCAATTATCTCATACAATTACGAAAGCGAGACATCCCGACCTATGTCATCGCGGCACGGTTTAAAACAAAACATTGGATTTTTGGTGCTGCCGGGGGATTTATGCGCGCGCACCTTTTGGGCTTGACTCACATTTTTGTTCAAGATCAAAACTCACTTGACTTACTAAAAAAACACGGCATTAGTCAATGCAGTCTGAGCGGGGACACGCGCTTTGATCGTGTTTGGGCGCAAACAAAGCAAGATAATCGTTTGGATTTTCTTGAGGTCTTTAAAACCGATGAGCCCTGTGTAATCCTGGGCAGTTCATGGCCTGAGGATCATGACCTTTGGATTTCGTCCATTAACCAATTTTCTGAAAAAGGGGTGCGTTTTATTATTGCGCCTCACAATTTGAATCCTACTGAAATTCAAAGGCTTCAGAGTAAAATAACAGTGCCTTGCTCGGTTTACAATGGAAAAATTACGCCCGACTTTTCTTCGGCGCGTGTGCTCATTATCAGCACAATTGGGCATCTGTCTAGAGCTTACGCGAGTGCGGACATGGCTTATGTCGGGGGCGGGATGGGCCATAGTGGTTTACACAATATACTAGAACCGGCGGCATTTGGCCTGCCCGTGATAATTGGACTGATTTATAAAAAATTTCCAGAGGCGGTTGACTTGATTGAGCGCAAAGGAGTTCAAGTGGTCTCGCAAGAGGGTGACGTTCATAAAATCATGGAGCAATGGCTCAATGATTCAACCGCCTTTAAACGAATGGGGGCGGTAAATCAAGATTATATTGAACAAAATTCTGGGGCGACTGAGCACATTATTGGTGTACTTCAGTCAATGGACTAATCCCATTTATTGGTTCAGACGGTTTATTTGTCCTTTGAGCTCATTCATAGATTCTTGCAGCTGTCTCAAAAGCGTACTTTCGCTCGGTTCTTCCAAACCAAAGGTCAATTTGCTGTTGACTTGCCATAATTCTTGTATGTCTTTTGTCTCCACCTCTATAGGCAAGTATTCCAGATTTAGGGAAACCAGGCGCACCTTATGAGGCATTCCATGGATTTTTTCTAACTTTTTAACGAGGACCGAATCATGAAGGACCACTATAAAAATTTTTCGATCTGACGCCTCAGCGATATGCCCTACCGCACGTCCCAAGACCCATTCCTTCGGGCGAATATTGGGAAGCATACTGTCTCCCTCAACTTGAAAGCCTCGATATGTAGCATTGCGAAATTCGGGTAATGGCATGTGAAAGGCAGGTAAACTCCCAACCCAAGTTACATCCTGAACATTGTGTGGATAGCCCGCAGCTGCTTTTTGATTGACCAACAAAATAGTGTCTTCCCCATGAGGATCAACTGCGATTACCTTTGGCTGAACATTGGTTTGATCAAGACTTAGATTCATTTCGTGACTCTTTCCAAAGAGCCATAAAGGATTGATCCCGAACTGATGGAGCAATTCCATAACCACGGAACCCGTGATCTTAGTTTTGCCGCGCTCAATATCCGCAGTACTTCCTTTAATCCCTAAAATCTTCGCAAAGGATTGTTGGGTATGCCCCTGATCCTCGCGTATTTTTTTGAATCTCCGGATTTCAATTGATAATTGTTGCTTCATTGGCTAAAAATACACATAATTTGGAAATATTCCATATTAAAAAAGGAAATATTCCATTAAAATTTATCCCTAACTCCCTCGCTTTCAATAGATAAATTATTATATCTTTGTTCCAAGGAAAATTTAACCACTAAATTAATTAACTATGAAAAAAGTATTAATCACTTTTGCTGCTTTGGCGATGATCGCTTCAGTTACTTCTTGTAGAGAGACTGAACAAAAAACCGAAGAAGCTGTTGAGGCTTCTGTTGAAGCTACTACTGAAGCCGTTGAGGACGCTGGCGAAGCTGCCGAAGAGGCTGCTGATGCTGTAGAAGAAGGTGCTGAAGAAGCTACTGATGCTACAGAAGGTGCTATGGAAGATGCAGCTGAGGCTGTTGAAGGCCATGACGACGCCGCACACTAAGATAGAACGCTTAGCAAAAAAAACAAAACCCTCACGATTGTGAGGGTTTTGTTTGTTTATGACATTGAAATATGTGCTTGTGATTTAGAAATTATATCGAGCACCTACACCAATTGTGAAATGTGAATAGGCGTTATCTGAATCAATATCGAGAGTCTCACCACCAAACTCTGCCTCAGTATATTTTCCGCTTAGGTAATCAACATTAAATGCTATTTTGAATCCTTGACCCATTCCAAGTACAACTGAATTACCAAGCATCCATCCACTTCCGCTGATAGTTAAATCATCCGTACCTCCCTCGAAATCATACAATCCGGATAAGCCTAATAAATATTGTGGCTTAATATCCCATGACAAGTTATCCCCAAAAGACAAGGTATACATTGGACCAAGACCTAAATAACCCGCTCCAAAAGCTGCGGTATCACCTGCAGCATCATCGAAGGCAAAAGCCGATGCTCCCCAAGTAGCTGTTGCTCCCCAAGCCTCAGTGAATCGGTAACCGAAGTTTAAATTAAAATCAAATCCCGTACTAATGTCCGTGTCCGTAGTAATGTCTCCTCCAGGGAAAGAAGCCCCCACGTTAAGTGCTAAATAGGCTTTAGAATCTTGTGCCATTGCGCCAAAAGAGACTAAGGCGACCATTAAAAAAATCAGTTTTTTCATGTGTTGTTGTTTTTTGGTTAATAACTACAATAATCAGCGTCAACTGATTATCTAGTCCTTGAATGGTTCACAGAACTTGAATTAAAGATAGCTAAAATTTAGGCTCGGACCGAGGGACAGTCAATTATTTATGGCTACGCGCGACTGATTGGGATGAAATACACCATTCTTGGCACGAACAACACTCTATTAAAAAGTCATAATTGTATTATGCTTTATATTTTAACCTCGAATTTATAAATACGAGGACCTACCCTACCTAAATCCTTTAACATACGACACAATAGAAGTATCATTGTGCATGAATGAGAAAGTCGCACAACGCATAAAACAACTTCGCCTTAAAACAGGCATTTCACAAGAGGGCTTATCGCATCTGGCTGAACTCGATCGTAAGTACATCGGGATCATCGAAAAAGGCAATACCAATATTTCTATCCAAGTGCTTTCTCAAATTTGTGACGCGCTGGACATATCACTTTCCGAATTTTTTCGTGGGTTTTAAAATAATCACCCCCAAAGCAATTTGAGCCATGGGGGTGATACAATTAACCAAAACAACAATTAAAAAAACAACTAATTAAACAACCATATTAAACTTTAAATAATCAGTATTCTGAAGTATTCAATACCAATGGATCCACGAGTTTCCAATAATTTTTTTGAATAACACGTATTACGGAATCAAAGGCGTCTGAAGTTTTGCAATCGAACGATTGATTTCCTCCTGAGTGAGTTCGTGCTTTACAATTTTACCGGCAAAATAATCTTGGTACGCTTTCATGTCGAAATTACCATGACCACATAGATTCAGCAGAATTGTTCGGGATACGCCCTCCTCTTTGCACTTTTGCGCTTCCGCAATTGCGGTGGCGATCCCGTGGGTCGCTTCGGGCGCAGGAATGATTCCTTCGGCTTTAGCAAATTGTACCCCAGCCGAGAATACCTCCAAATTATCATGGGCGCGCGCTTCAATAAGCTTATCTCTTAGCAACTGACTCACGATCACCCCTGCTCCGTGATATCTCAGTCCACCGGCATGAATGGGTGCCGGCACAAAGTCGTGACCTAGGGTATACATGGGTAGAAGCGGTGTCATCCCAGCAGTATCTCCAAAATCATAGCGGAACACCCCGCGCGTCAGTTTAGGACAAGAAGCAGGTTCACTCGCAATACAACGAATATTGCGTCCTTCATCAAAATTCAAGCGTAAAAAAGGAAAGGCCAGTCCGGCAAAATTTGATCCACCACCAAAAGGTGCGATCACAATATCGGGCATATCTCCAGCCTTTTCCATTTGCTTAATGGCCTCTTGACCAATAATGGTTTGATGTAGTTTCACGTGATTGAGCACACTTCCTAAAGCATATTTAGTATGCTCATCTTTGGCCGCAACTTCAATTGCCTCAGAAATAGCAATCCCTAAAGACCCGGAAGTATCGGGATACTCGGCCAATATTTTTTTACCAATTTCGGTAGCCTCAGACGGTGAAGGATGCACCGTCGCGCCCCAAGTATTCATCATGACCTTTCTGTGCGGTTTGTGATCATAAGAAAGACGTACCATAAAAACCTCGCATTCAAGACCGAAATGTTGACAGGCAAAACTCAAAGCACTACCCCATTGTCCCGCACCGGTTTCTGTAGATATTTTTTTCACCCCTTCCATTTTATTGTAATAGGCTTGAGGAACCGCAGTATTCGGCTTATGACTTCCCGTGGGACTCACTCCTTCATATTTATAGTATATTTTGGCTGGGGTATCGAGCATCTTCTCCAAATTATACGCGCGATACATAGGCGTAGGACGCCATATGCTATAGATATTACGCACCTCATCCGGAATGGCCACGTATTTATCTGTGGTAACTTCCTGCTTAATGAGCTCCATGGGGAATAAAGGCGCTAAAGCCTCGGGGCCAATGGGCTCAAGAGTTCCCGGGTGCAAGGGCGGCAAGGGTTTGTTCGGCATATCCGCAATGATATTATACCATTGCTCTGGGATTTCTTTTTCGCTGAGTAAAATTTTTCGTTCCATAATACTTCGTTTAAGTCAAATTGGGTTAAAAAAAAGCCCATCGCGAACGATGGGCTTTGTATGATATTGATAACAACAGCTAGTTCACGAGACAGAAGTTTCGTGAGGCCACCAGTTGTTATTTAAAAATTGTCTTTTCATTGAGATAAAAGTAATCTGTGTTTTTTAATTTTCCAAAGTTCCAGACTAAAAAAATAAAAAATGTTACAATATATCTGTGACCACCTTGTACTGAGGATCCTCCATGACATTGACATCAATGATTTGCTCGGCGTTTTGCAACAAAATTCGGCAATCCGGACTTAAATGTTTAAGCCGAATGCGCTTTCCTTGTGCAGCATACCGTTCAGTGAGTCCGTTGAGCGCCTCAATCGCAGACATATCGACCACGCGACTCTCCTGAAAGTCAATGATTACCTCTTCGGGATCGCCTGCGATATCAAATTTCTCATTAAACACGGCTACAGAGCCAAAAAACAATGGTCCATAGATCTCATAGTGTTTAACACCATCATGATCCACATATTTGCGCGCACGAATTCTTTTTGAATTATCCCATGCAAAGACCAGTGCAGAGATCACTACGCCAATAAGCACTGCAATTGCTAGATTATGAGAAAGCACTGTGACCAAAGTCACTAATACCATGACAAAAATATCAGATTTAGGCATTTTGTTTAGGGCCTTAAAACTCGCCCATTCAAATGTTCCGACCGCCACCATGATCATCAGACCAGTTAAAGCCGCCATAGGCAAACGCTCAATAATCGGAGCGCCAAACATTACGAAAACCAGAAGCATAACTGCCGCGACGATACCCGAGAGTCGGGCGCGCGATCCTGAGGAAATATTGATTAAACTTTGGCCAATCATGGCGCATCCGCCCATCCCTAAAAATAACCCAGAAAGAATATTGGCACCCCCTTGAGCGACCGCCTCTTTATTTCCGCGTCCTCGGGTTTGAGTGATTTCATCAACAATGTTTAGGGTGAGTAAACTTTCGATAAGGCCCACTCCAGCCACAATAGCCGCATAAGGTAAAATCAATAAAAACGTTTTTAGATTCAGTGGCACCTCTGGAAATGAAGGCATCGGAAATCCTCCTTGTACGGATGCAATATCCCCCACCGTTGAAGTCGAGATATCAAAAAAGTATACAATGGCGAAAATCGTCAGAATTGCGGCTAATCCCGAGGGAAATGCTTTGGTCAGTTTAGGCAGACCCCATACGATCAAAATGGCCAAAGCCACCAATCCTATAAAACTGTAGAGTTCCGTTCCCTGCATCCAAGCCGCAGACGGAACAGTACTGTTTACCGTAAACTGAGGTAACTGCGCCATAAAAATTATAATAGCCAGACCATTGACAAACCCAAATATCACGGGCTGTGGCACTAGGCGTATGAATTTACCCAAACGCAAAAACCCAAAAATCAATTGAAAAACACCCCCTAAAATAACCGTTAAAAAGATGTATTGGGTAATTTGTTCCAGACCCATTTCAGGGTATAAAACGTGTAGCTGAGCGATCAGTCCGACAAAAACTACCGCAACTGCCCCGGTCGCTCCTGAAATCATCCCCGGGCGTCCTCCAAAAATGGCCGTCACGAGTCCCATCATAAAGGCCGCATAAAGCCCAGTGAGTGGAGATAGTCCTGCTAAAAGTGCAAAGGCCACAGCCTCGGGCACTAAGGCCAGTGCTACAGTAAGTCCCGACAGCACTTCAATTTTATAATCTACCTTTTGGCGAAAGTCAAATAGGTTAAAATATTTCTTCATGATTGTTGATTGTGATGCCACAGGCCTGAATTATTCAGTAAAAAATTCAGCTCACTAAAGCAATCCTATAATTTTTGGACTGTCAGGCTTTGTGATTGAATAAAAGAAATCGATCAAACGCCCCTGCTCATCGACCAGGTACTTCTGAAAGTTCCATTTAACTGAAGAATCCTGAGATCCGTTTTTGGCTTTTTGAGTCAGCCATTGATATAACGGATGCTGTCCTGGGCCTTTGACCTCGATTTTTTCGGTCATAGGAAACTCCACCCCGAAATTGGCGCGGCAAAACGACTGGATCTCTGCTTCATCTCCCGGTTCTTGACCGCCGAATTGGTTACAGGGCAGTCCAATCACCACAAGCTTATCCTTATGGCTTTCATAGAGCTCCTGAAGAGCGTCATATTGCTTAGTGAACCCGCATTCGGAGGCCACGTTAACAAAAAGTATTTTTTTGCCTTTGTATTGAGCAAGATCCATAGGCTTGCCGTCGATGCCCTCAATAGCAATATCGTAGATAGATTCAACTGGCTGCTGCGCCATAGATTTTTGGCCACAGCCAAAAGCGGAAAAACAAAGCAGTCCGCCAAACAACATTCTTAACATAACATTTTTTGCAAAGGTAAACAAAAAACCCCGGCATTTACCGGGGTTTTTGTACAGAAGACGGGACTTGAACCCGTACGGACATTTCTGTCCACTGGATTTTAAGTCCAGCGTGTCTACCAATTCCACCACTTCTGCAGCAGTGATAAAAAAAGCCGAACGTGTTCGGCTCTGTGGAGCGAAAAACGGGATTCGAACCCGCGACCTCCACCTTGGCAAGGTGGCGCTCTACCAACTGAGCTATTTTCGCATATTACTTGTGAACATTCCTTCCTACAATGGCGGGAGCAAATTTAAAATAATTAGGATAAATACAAAGGGAATTTTTATAAAAAATATAGGGCAAGACCCTATTTTTTCGCCTTCTTGTCCGAGGCCCCGAGCAAAAGCTTTTTGATGTCATTTAAGGTCATCAGCGCCGCCATAGGGGTAAGATTATCGATATCGGTGTTGAGGATTTTCTGTTTGATATCCTCCAAAAGCGGATCGTCGAGTTGAATAAAACTCAGCTGTATGGATTCTGCGGCCGAGGTGGCCGCCGAGGCCGCGTTATCCGAAGATGACCGCGAAGATTCGAGTTGCTTTAATATGGCCTCGGATCGCTGAATCACCGCTCCGGGCATCCCCGCCATTTTAGCCACATGAATTCCAAAGCTGTGCTCAGAACCACCTTGAACCAGTGTTCGCAAAAACAAAACGGTATCGTCGAGTTCTTTGATCGAAACATTAAAATTCTTGATCCGCGCAAAAGTCTGGGTCATTTCGTTGAGCTCGTGGTAATGCGTGGCAAATAGGGTTTTGGCCCGAGAAGGATGCTCGTGCAAATATTCACTTATGGCCCAAGCGATGGAAATTCCATCATAAGTGCTGGTCCCGCGCCCGATTTCATCCAAAAGGATCAAACTGCGCTGTGAAACGTTATTCAAAATACTCGCCGTCTCATTCATCTCAACCATAAAGGTAGATTCACCTTGGGCGATGTTATCGCTGGCCCCAACGCGGGTGAATATTTTATCCACCACCCCAATGGTTACTGCCTGTGCGGGCACAAAACAGCCCATTTGGGCCATGATCACAATTAGTGCGGTCTGGCGCAATAAGGCACTCTTACCACTCATATTGGGCCCGGTAATCATGATGATTTGCTGCTGGTCTCGATCCAGAAATACATCGTTAGCGATATAAGGATTATCCTCAGGGAGTTGACGCTCAATCACTGGATGTCGTCCTTGTTTGATGTCCAAAGCAAAACTGTCGTTAAGTTCGGGACATACGTAATTGTTTTTGACCGCGAGCTCCGCAAAGCCCATAAGACAGTCCATTTCAGCCAAAGCGGCCGCTGTTTTCTGAACCGCACCGATATAGGGCAGTATTTTTTGCACTAACTCAGTAAAGAGTTCGTATTCGAGGGCGGCAATCCGCTCTTCAGCCCCGAATATTTTGGCCTCATATGTTTTGAGCTCTTCGGTGATGTAGCGCTCAGCATTCACTAAGGTTTGTTTGCGAATCCAATGCTCAGGGACTTTATCCTTATGACTGTTGCGCACCTCGATATAATATCCAAAGACGTTATTTGAGTCAATTTTAAGTGAAGTTATTCCTGTTTCCTCTTGATGACGCTGCAGCATTCCTTCCAAATGATTCTTACCGCCACTGGCGATGGAGCGCAAATCGTCCAGTTCAGAATTCACCCCCGAAGCCATTACAGAACCCTTACTGAGCAGAGCGGGAACCTGCTCTTGAAGCTGAGTATAAATCAAATCCACGAGGTCAGGACATAAATCCATGCGCCCGCCCAAATCATTAAGCGCCTTTTGATCAGCTTCCTGAGCCGCCTGCACAATCGGTACGGCCGCGGTCAGAGAATCGGCTAAATAACGGACCTCCTTAGGGTTAATTTTTCCGGTAGCTGTTTTGGAAATCAAACGCTCTAAATCCCCCACACTTTTTAGGGCTTGACGCAATGCATTACGTAATTCTGCATTTTGATGCCAATACGCGACAACCTCATGACGCGCCTTGATCTGGTCTATGTTTTTCAAAGGCAAAGCCAACCATCTTTTCAGCAAGCGCCCACCCATAGGAGAGATCGTCTGATCCATTACCCAAAAAAGGGTCGCCTTGGCCGAACCAGAACCCCCAAACAATTCCAGATTGCGCATGGTAAAATGATCCATCCACACATACTGATCTTGCGCAATACGCGAAATTCTGTTGATATGACTCAAATCCCGATGCTGTGTCGTACTGATATAATGCAGAATTGCCCCAGCCGCGATGAGCCCGAACTCAAGTGTCTCAACCCCAAATCCCTTGAGACTTTTGGTCTTAAAATGGCCCAAGAGCAGGTCATCGGCATAGGACTTTTGAAAGACCCAATCTTCTAGAAAAAAGGCATGGCCCTGCGCAGAGGAAGATTTTTGAATCCTTAAGCGCTCCTTTTTATGCCAAAGCACCTCAGCAGGATTAAACTTCTGAAGTAAGGCCTGAATATAACTGCGGTCGCCTTGGGCTACTAAAAACTCTCCAGTTGAAATATCCAAAAAAGACACCCCGCTTAGGTTTTGATCGCCACTTACGGCCGCCAAAAAATTATTGCTCTTGCGCTGAAGGATGTCGTCGTTAAAAGCCACCCCCGGAGTAACGAGCTCCGTAACGCCGCGCTTAACAATAGTTTTGGTTTGCTTAGGATCCTCGAGCTGATCGCAAATCGCTACGCGACACCCCGCCATGACCAGTTTGGGTAAATAGGTATTTAAGGCGTGGTGCGGAAAGCCGGCAAGCTCAGTTTGATCCCCGCCGTTATTGCGCGCTGTGAGGGTAATGTTTAAAATCTCCGCCGCACGTACCGCGTCCGAACCAAAAGTTTCGTAAAAATCCCCTACGCGAAAAAGCAATAAGGCATCAGGGTACTTGGTTTTAATTCCCTGATACTGCTGCATTAAAGGCGTGATTTTTTTGGCCATGCTTTGGTTTTGTGCTAGACGGGCTAAGGTACTTATTAATTAAAATTATTGAAAATTCTCTGGTCCAATTCTTTAAGCCAAAGCGTCAATCAAATATCCACCCAGGACAAAGGGGCACATGGGCGTTGCCTCTTTTTCTGAAAGCTGTATTTTTGCCTGAAGCTTATGAAACACCGCAAACTCGAAAATAGCGAATTAGAACGTCCTGATCTCATCACCGTTCAATCCATGGAGCGTTACCCTATCCATGTGGTTTTGGACAATATTCGTAGTCTGAACAATATTGGTTCTGTGTTTCGCACGGCCGACGCCTTTATGACCGCTCACATTCATTTGTGCGGCATCACGGCTACGCCTCCGCATCGTGACATTAACAAAACAGCTCTTGGCGCCACTGAAAGTGTGCCTTGGACCTATCACACCAATACCCAGGAGGCTATAAGCGCCCTAAAAAGCCAAGGCGTGCAGGTCTGGGCGGTCGAACAAGCCGAGGGATCTACGTTGCTTCAAAACTGGGGGAACGCCCCCGCTAAAGGAGTGGCTTTGGTCTTTGGCAATGAAGTTAAAGGGGTGGCTCAAGATATAGTAGATCTCTGTGACGGTGTTTTGGAAATACCACAACACGGGATCAAACATTCACTCAACATTTCGGTCAGCGCGGGCATGGTTCTTTGGGAGGCCTTTAAGCGGTATGCTTTGTAATGAGATCCAAAATTTTTAGGTAATCGCTACGACGATTGACAAAATCCAAATCGTTTAGATCGATTCGAATCACTTTCCCCTGATGGGTTTCGCTGCTCAAATGCGTCAAATAGCCCAAATGTATTTTTTGTAAGTAGTCCGCGTCGATGGACTGCTCATAACTTCGACCACGGCGTTTTATATTGTCCAAAAGACGCTCCGTTGATTGTGCCAAATAAACATAAACCTGCGGTCGAGGCAAGTCGCGATGCATCTGATGAAAAAACTTTTGATACAAATCAAATTCGACTGAGGTCAAGGTAATTTTAGCAAAAATTAAAGACTTATAACGGTCATAATCGGTAATGATTAAATCACTAAATAAATCGTATTGAGCACTTTGCTCAGCCAATTGCTGAAAGCGATCCGCCAAAAAAGACATTTCTAAAGCAAAGGCATATCGCTCAGGATCCTGATAAAACTGAGGTAAAAAAGGATTATCCGCAAAGCGTTCTAAAATCAATTTTCCGTTAAAATCACGAGCAATCATTTGGGCCAAAGAGGTTTTTCCAGCACCGATATTGCCTTCTATCGCCAAATAACGTAGTGCTGTAAAATCATAAGCCGACAGCGGATTTTTAAGCCATTGGGCAATGGGTTTAGGTGGATTGCTGTCCGGGCATTGAGCCAGTAGCGTTGAAAAATTCAAGCCTAATTCAGGATGTACCCATTCGGGCGCAACATCCATAAACGGCTGCAGCACAAATAGCCGATTCTGGATTCTAGGATGCGGCAAGGTAAGATCTTGAGTGTCCAATATCAAATCACCATACGCCAGAAGATCCAAATCAATAGTTCTACTGCTGTACTGACGGTATGCGCTTTGGGAAGTTCCGCCCGCTGTACTGCGCTGAGTTTGACTCCCACTAGCTTCACGCCGGCGCCCCAAATCTCGTTCAATTGAAAGTAATTCTTGCATTACCGCCTCAGGAGTCATGTCGGTCTGCAGATAAGCTACGGCGTTAAGAAAATCCTCTCCCGAAAAGCCCATGGACGGACTTTGATAAACCCGGGATACTTGAACCATATGGCCCACACGCTGAAATAACAAATCGAGGGCTTTTTGCAGGTGCCCCATGCGATCGCCGAGGTTACTGCCCAGACCGATATAAATATTTTGAAGTGGCTCGATAATCGTTTACTTTTACCTAGAGCGAAAATAATCAACTGGCGGGGAATCCCTGCGGGTTTAATCAAAAAAACACCATGACTGCAAAAGACAAAACCCTGGCAATGCATATCTACATAATCCTTGGGGCCTTATTTATTTGCTCGCTAGTGGTGTCCAATCTGATTTTTCAAAAGTTCTTTTATTGGGACTTTTTTGGCCTTTATACCTTTGAGATCTCTGTGGGTATTTTGCCTTACCCGATCACCTTTCTTATTACCGACCTGATCAGTGAGATTTACGGTAAGAAAATGGCCAATCGGGTCGTCACCGCAGGTATTTTTGCCTCCGTTTTTTCACTGCTCATCGTCAGTGCTGGACAAGTGGTCCCTGCGACCGACTGGAGCCCAATTGATAATGGACTTTTTGACAAAGTTTTTGGCGCGACAGTTTTGGCTGTTTTGGCCTCAATGATCGCTTATCTGCTGGCGCAATATATCGATATTCATCTCTATCATTTCTGGAAAAACCTAACCAAAGGCAAGCACCTGTGGCTGCGCAATAATTTTTCGACTTTTTTATCGCAATTCGTCGATACCGCCTCGGTTTTATTTTTGCTCTGCGTTTTTGGTAAAATCGACAGGGCCCTTTTTGGCGGACTGCTGCTTAGCGGTTATTTGTTCAAAGTCATCGTCGCGGCCTGTGACACGCCATTTATGTATTTCGGAGTCGCCCTATTTCGCAAACGCTTCAAAATGGAAGAACATCAAGAGATTGATTTAAGTTATTCTTAATTAAGAGGCTGAGCAATTGTTTTTCACACAGACAAGGTTACGATCAAGCCCTCATTACTTCGCACATTAAAGACTGTGTCGTCTTCAAAAATGAGATACTGACCTTTTATGCCCTTGAGCATCCCGGTGTAATTGGGTGTTTTACCCAAATTAAGGGACTTGGGCTTCTCCGGGTATTTGAGAACTGGAAATTCTAGATGCGTCTCTTGCCCGTCAGTCACATAGGGCTTTACTTCTTCGGGTAAAAAAGAAATGAGTTTTTGCTGCCACGCCGCAAGGTCCACATCCTTGATTTCATTTTTGAGCATGGCACGCCAATTCGTCTTATCAGCGACATAATCCTTAAGGGCGACTTCAGCAATCCCCGCTAGATAGCGGTTAGGGACCTCAACGATGGGCAGAGCCTCATGGGCGCCCTGATCGATCCAACGCGTGGGGACTTGACTCAGGCGGGTCACCCCCACCTTGACATTACTGCTGTTTGCTAAATACACCACATGGGGTTGGAGTTGCATCTTTTGTTCATAGGCTAAGTCTCGATCTTCAATCCCTAAATGCGCCTGACTCAGTTCGGGGCGAATGATCCAATCTGCCGCCTGAGGCGCTTCAAAAAAACAAGTTTTACAAAAACCTTGACGAAAAATTGGGGCATCACTTCCGCAGTTCAGGCACTCATAACCCACAAACCCAATAGATAGAGACTGATCCAATAATTGATTCATGTTAATGGGGTGGTCCCCTAAGACTAAATAATACTGGATCGGCGCGCCAATTTGCGTGGCCATTTTTCTCAAAACCCCTTGAAATTCCATGTAAAAAAGTAGTAATTTTAGCACTTAAAGATAGGGTAAATATGCCAATTCCGATCGTCAATTCCATCGCTTCATGGTTTCTCAAAAAAAGGATTCATCAGATGGAATTATTTTTCAAATACCCTCATGAGGTTCAAGATGAACTCCTGATGTACCTCATTCAAAAAGGCAAAAGCACCGAATTTGGCAAGACCTACGGTTTCGAGGGGATAAAGAATTATGAGGGTTTTGCGCGCAACGTGCCCGTGGGTAATTACACCACCAAGGCAGGGCTTATTGAACGGGCGCGTGCTGGTGAAAACAATGTTATTTGGCCTACCCCAATCAAGTGGTTTGCTAAGTCCAGCGGGACCTCAAATTCTAAAAGCAAATTTATTCCCGTGAGTCCTGAGGCGCTCGAGGACTGTCACTATGCCGCAAGTAAAGACTTACTCTGTGTGTATCTGCACAACCATCCCGAGTCCCAACTTTTTGTGGGTAAAAATCTACGCCTTGGAGGGAGTAAAAAACTTTATGAAGATAAGGGAACGGTTTATGGAGACCTATCCGCGATCTTAATTGACAATATGCCTTTTTGGGCTGAATTCAGCAGTACCCCGAGTAATGAGGTGAGTTTACTTGCGGATTGGGAAGTCAAGCTTCAGGCCATCGTGCAAGAAACCATAAAAGAACGGGTTTCGAGCTTGGCGGGTGTGCCTTCATGGATGCTCGTTTTGCTCAATGAAGTTTTGGCCACCACCGGGGCGGCGCATTTACATGAAATTTGGCCACAACTCGAAGTCTATTTTCATGGTGGGGTAAATTTTGATCCTTACAAAGACCAATTCAAAAACCTTTTACCCAAATCGGATTTCCGGTATTACGAGATATATAATGCCTCCGAAGGATTTTTTGCCCTTCAGGACCAAAGTAATTCAGACGAGCTGCTTTTAATGCTGGACTACGGGATATTCTACGAGTTTATCCCTATGGATACTTATGACACCAACCAGCAAAAAGTCATCCCTTTGAATCAAGTTGAAATCGGTAAAAACTACGCCGTCGTGATTACAACCAATGCGGGACTTTGGCGTTATATTATTGGGGATACGGTGCGTTTTACCAATCTTTCACCTTACCGCATCAAAATTACTGGCCGTACCAAACACCACATCAACGTCTTTGGCGAAGAACTCATCATTGAAAATGCCGAAGAAGCTTTACGTATTGCGGCTCGGGTTCAAGAAGCGGAAATCGTCGATTATACTGCAGGGCCTGTATTTATGGAAGGCAAAACCAAAGGGGCGCATCAGTGGCTTATCGAGTTTAAAACACCGCCTAAAAACCTCGAAGTCTTTGGTCAAATTCTCGACAAGGCTTTACAAGATCTTAACTCGGATTACGAAGCCAAACGCGCTGGAAACATCACCCTAAATCCTCCGCAGATTACCGCCGTACGTCCAAAACTTTTTTACGACTGGCTCAAGAGCAAAGAAAAACTCGGCGGTCAGCACAAAGTCCCCCGCCTGTCTAATCGACGTGATTTTATTGAAGAGCTACTAGCCTTGACTAATTGATTTGATTGTCGTTTTCCTCGGAGAATCCCTATGAAACCGCTCTCAGGGTATTGAGCGTATCTGGACTCAGATGCTGCTGCACAAAGGCTAAATCGACTTCGAGTTCGAGGGTTTCAGAGCCAGGCAAATCAAACATGGCATCGGTGAGGATGGTCTCGCACAAAGAGCGTAATCCACGCGCACCAAGAGCGTATTCTACAGCCTGAGTCACAATATAATCCAAAGCCTCATCAGTAAAGCTGAGTTTGATTTGATCCATTTCAAACAACTTGATGTACTGTTTGATAATGGCGTTTTTGGGTTCGGTCAGGATCGCGCGTAATGCTTCAGTATCTAGAGGCTTCATATAAGTCAGCACGGGCAAACGTCCGATGATCTCCGGGATAAGACCGAAGTCTTTAAGGTCTTTTGGCGTAACAAAAGAGAGCAACTCGTGATCCGTGCCGGTTTGTTTTTTTGAAGCACTAAAGCCCACAGCTTGCCTATTGAGCCTTTTAGAAATATGCCGCTCAATACCGTCAAACGCGCCACCAGCGATAAACAAAATATGTTCCGTATTGACCTCGATAAATTTTTGATCCGGATGCTTGCGTCCACCTTTTGGCGGGACATTAACTACGGTCCCTTCGAGTAATTTAAGTAGTGCTTGTTGCACCCCTTCGCCACTGACATCACGCGTAATGCTCGGGTTATCACTCTTGCGGGCAATCTTATCAATCTCATCGATAAAGACGATCCCTTTTTCGGCCTTGTCCAAATCATAATCCGCCGCTTGCAAGAGTCTGGTCAAAATACTCTCGACATCTTCCCCCACGTATCCCGCTTCAGTCAAAACTGTAGCATCGACAATCGCTAAGGGCACGTTGAGCATTTTGGCAATGGTTTTGGCCACAAGGGTTTTACCGGTACCGGTCTGCCCTACGATGATGATATTACTTTTTTGGATTTCGATCGACTGTTCATCTTCAGGTTGAAGCAATCTCTTGTAGTGATTGTAAACCGCTACAGACATAACCTTTTTAGTCTGTTCTTGTCCGATTACATAGTCATCTAAAAACGCCTTGATTTGCTTCGGCTTCTTGAGCATCACCTCTCCGTCGAGGACTTGCTGCTCGTCGTGTTTGTGCTCTTGAAGCACTATTCCATGAGCCTGCTCAATACACTGATCACAGATGTGCGCAGAGTTCCCCGCGATAAGCAAATTAGTTTCGGCCTTTTTACGACCACAAAAAGAACAAGACAAGACTTCTTTGGTCATAATTATTTTGTTTTGTCGCGCGTCAAGATTTCGTCAATCATCCCGTATTCAAGGGCCTTATCAGACTTCATCCAATAATCACGATCACTGTCTTTGTGCACTTTTTCAACGTCTTGGCCCGAATGATGCGCAATAATGGCATAGAGCTCATCGCGAAGGGTCAAAATCTCTTTGGCCGTGATTTCAATATCGCTCGCCTGACCTTGAGCGCCGCCCATAGGCTGGTGAATCATGACTCTTGAGTGGGTCAGTCCACTGCGTTTTCCTGCAGCACCCGCACAAAGTAAAACCGCACCCATAGAAGCAGCCATACCCGTACAAATGGTGGCCACATCCGGCTTGATGAATTGCATGGTATCATAAATTCCCAGACCAGCATATACACTACCCCCTGGAGAATTAATATAAATTTGAATGTCTTTGCTCGAGTCCACACTCTCCAAAAAGAGCAATTGAGCCTGAACAATATTGGCGACTTGATCGTTAATTCCAGTTCCCAAGAAGATAATGCGGTCCATCATCAATCGCGAAAACACATCGAATATCGCGATGTTCATCTGACGCTCCTCAATAATATTAGGGGTCAGCCCCACTGGGGTCATGCTGCTGATAATTTTATCGTAATACGTACTGCTAATGCCCTGATCATTTGTGGCAAACTTTTTAAATTCTTCTGCGTAGTTCATGATGCTATATCTCTAGTGTTTTATAGGAGAAAAAAGCGTTGAAATTTTCAGGTTCAACGCTTTAAAGATAAGTATTTTCATTCAGCATTAAGCGTAGGCCTGCTTGATGAATTCCTCGTAGCTTACTTTTTTAGTTTTTAGTTTGGCGTTGGCTTTAAAGAAGGCCAAAAGGTTTTTGGTATTGAGTTGTTCACTCATACGACGGACCTCATCCTCATTACTCATGATGCGCGCCACAATTCCAGTAACCTCTTCGTCAGAAGGATTCGGGTGCCCGTATTGCATCATCTGCATTTTGATCATCTCATTAGCATAGGCATTTAGATCTTCAAATTTCAATTGTAATTCTTCGTGCTCTTCGCGCAGCTTGCCCTCGATCAGCTGATAACGCAAACCTTTGACACTGCGTTCGTATTCTGCTGCAGCTTCCTCTTGAGTGAGTTTCGCTTCGCCCGTGCTTTGGATCCAACGCTTTAAGAAGTCTTCTGGCAAATCGAACTTTGTATTGTCTATCAAGGTATCGATTACGTCATTTAAGAGCTTCTGATCGCTCTGTTGTAGAAATTGACGCTCCGCATCTGCTTTGATCTTTTCTTTAAGTTCTTTTTCAGAACTGACATTACCAGGACCAAATAGTTTGTCAAACAATTCTTGATTAAGCTCGGCTTTTTCTCTTTTGTTGATCTCAGCGATGGTAAATACAACGTCTGTTTTAAGATCTTTGGCCTTATCCGCGCTGATTCCAAGCATGCGCTCTAAATCTCTTTCTTCTTTGAACAATCCTTTGGTATTAAGCGTAACCTCAGTACCCACAGTAGCTCCGATTAATGCCTCACGTTGTTTTTTGCCTTTAACTAAATCTAAATCAAAAGTCGCTTTGTGGTCAATCGCTTCAGCCTCATTAGAAAAAGTACCCGTAAGTTCATCACCTGCTTCAGCTTTATCTTTGGCAATCAACTTACCGTATTGATTGCGTATGGTCTTAATTTGATTCTCAATCATGGCTTTATCTGCCTCGATTTGATAATGCACAGTAGCCTTTTTGGTCACATCAACTGTAAACTCAGGGGCAAGACCTAATTCAAACTCAAAGTTAAAATCTTCCCCAGTCCAATCGATATCTGCTTCATTTTTAGGCAATGGATTCCCGAGGATGTCGATTTCCTCTTTTTTGAGGTAATCATTGAGTTTCTCTTGGATTAGTTTGTTTACCTCTTCGACAAGAACAGCCTTTCCAAATTGTTTTTTTACCATTCCCATAGGGATATGACCCTTTCTAAATCCTGGAATATTGGCATTTTTCTTATAATTTGACAAAACTTTTTCCACCTGATCTTTATAATCGGCGGCTTGAATATTTACGGTGATTACCGCGTTGAGCTTGTCAATGTTCTTTCTGTTGATTTCCATGTGGTTTACGCCTTAAAAATAGGTCGCAAAAGTAATCCTTTTCACGTTACCCTACAAGATTTGTCTCTATGGATTTAGATAAGACGTGTTGTGGACTTAAGCGCGGATAAAAGCCAAAAATTCTGTCAAAAAATCATTTGGATTTTCAGCGTGCAACCAATGACCCGCTCGAGCGATTTCCACGACGCGCGCTTGTGGAAAATGACGGGTAATTCCCGGAGTGTCTTCTGGCAATATATACGCCGATTTTGCCCCTTTGAGAAAGAGGGTTGGCCCTGAGAAAGTGGCATTTGGTGCTAATGCGGCCCCGATTTGATCGGCATTATCGGTTAAAGCACTCAAATTAATCCTCAACCCTAATTGTTCTGGCGCCTTCCAGTATAGATTTTTTAAAAGAAATTGTCGAATTCCGGGCTCAGTGATGTATTCAGAAAGTAAGGCATCAGCCTGTTTTCTGGAGTTTGGCGCACTTTGCTCCAAATGATTTAGGGCTCTTAATATCGCCTGATGATGGGGTGGATATTCTTTTGGCCCTATATCAGCGACGGCTAAATGAGTGACGGCATCTGGATACTCAGTGGCAAAATTCATGGCTGTTTTACCGCCCATGGAATGCCCAAGCAATATGATGCGCTCCAATTCTTGTTCATCCAAATAGGCTTTTAAGTCTTGAGTGAGTAACGCGTAATTAAATGCGGCATGATGGAAGCTTCTACCATGATTGCGCTGATCCACCAAATGCACCTGATAGCCTTCCTGAGCCATACTCATAGCCAAAGACTTCCAGTTGTCGCCCATCCCCAAAAATCCATGTAAAATGACCACGGACCTTCCTTCACCGACGATTTGGCTGTGTAAAATCAATGCGCGAGCTTTTTTAAATAAGATTGAATAACTGTTTCAAGACCCTGGTACAAGGCCTCACAAATTAAGGCGTGACCGATAGAAACCTCGGCCAAATTCGGAACATTTTTTGCAAAGTATTCAATGTTTTCCAAAGAAAGATCGTGCCCCGCATTGATGCCCAGTCCTAGTTCATGAGCCAACACCGCAGCCGCCGCATACGGGGCCACAGCCTTTTCAGGGTTTAACGGATATTGATGAGCATAGGCCTCAGTATAAAGTTCAATCCGATCTGTGCCGCAGGCTGCAGCACCTTCAATCATTTTGAGCTCCGGAGCCACAAAAATTGACGTCCGCACCCCTATATTTTTGCATGCCGCTATGATCTCCCTGAGTTTATCTTGATGCCTTACGGTGTCCCATCCCGCATTTGAGGTGATGGCATCGTCGGCGTCGGGCACTAAGGTCACCTGGTCTGGTCTGAGCTTTTCGATAAGGGATAAAAATTTTGACTGAGGGTTACCCTCTATATTAAACTCCGTGTGCACTATTGGTTTTAAATCAATAGCGTCCTGATAGCGGATATGACGTTCATCTGGTCGAGGATGAATTGTGATGCCTTGAGCACCAAATTTTTGTGCATCGATAGCCACTTGAATTAGGTCAGGCACATTACCTCCGCGTGCATTACGCAGGGTAGCGATTTTATTGATGTTTACACTGAGTCGAGTCATAGCAATTTAATGAATGGCAAAAATACAAACTTGATGAGCGAAAAAAGCGGCTAATTTTGAGTAATTTGCAGAAAAATTCCCTCATGGACTGCACGAATTTCATTATCAATGATCACGAGCCCTTTGCCCTTGACAATAAATTGGTCGATGTCCGCGAAACCCTAAGCCATTGCTCTTTGTCCCATGTTTTGGTTACCCGTGAGGCGCAATATTTAGGAGCCCTCTCCGAAACAGATGCGCTTTGTTTGGATCCGAACATGACCTTAAGTGATGTGCAGTATGCCCTTACACCCTTTTTTGTGCGCGCTCAAAATTCATGGTTCGAAATACTTGAAGCGTTTGCACAGCATCAAACAAACATCATGCCCGTAGTGGACGCTCAAGGCCTTTATCAGGGCTACTATGAGCTGAGCGACATCATGCATTTATTTCACAGTACGCCGTTTTTGTCTGCAGAAGGCGTGGTTTTAATTGTCGGGCGTAAAACCAACGAATATTCTTTGGCCGAGCTTACCCAAATTATTGAGTCAAATGGCGGGCATTTATTGGGTGCTTTTGTCTCAGAGCAGAACAACGACCTCACCCGCGTGACCTTAAAAGTATCTTCTGAAACGATCACTTTTTGTATTGAGGCGCTGCGGCGCTATGGATTTGATATTATTTCAGTGCATGAAAAAGACAGCACCCTGAATCAGCTCAAAGAGCGCTCTGAGTATCTCGATAAATACCTAAATATTTAAATCGTCCATTTATCATGACACGCGTTGCCGTATTTGGTCAGTTTTATCACAAAGGCTCAGAACATTTTATTGAGGTTATCCTTGATACACTTTTTGCCCAGAACATTAAAGTGTGTATGATTCGAGAACTTTGGGATTTGCTCAAAACTCATCGAATTACCATTGCGCATGCCCAGCGTATCGAAATTATTGATGCCCCAGATGAGCACTTGGATTTCTTTATCAGCGTTGGGGGTGATGGGACCATGCTCAAAGCAGTGACCTATGTTCGCGACATGAATATCCCTGTGGTTGGGATTAATACGGGCCGATTAGGTTTTCTTTCCACAATTCCAAAAGAAGCCATTGCCGATCAACTCACTCAACTAATTTCCGGAGCCTATCGCATTAGTGAGCGCACCCTGATAGAAGTCGAAACTAAAGGATTAAGCAGCCCCGCTGATGATTTGAATTTTGCGCTCAATGAAGTCTCTATAAACCGAAAAGACTCTACATCAATGATTCGGGTTGATGTTTGGGTCGATAAAGAACACCTTAATACCTATTGGAGCGATGGACTCATTGTCGCTACACCCACGGGCTCAACAGGCTATAGCCTGAGTTGTGGCGGTCCTATTATACATCCCGAATCAGCGAATCTTCTCATTACTCCGATCGCCCCGCACAATCTTAATGCTCGACCCCTTATTATTCCTGATGACCGCACCGTCAAACTTAAAGTGTTTTCTGGAGCCACACATCATTTGATGTCCCTAGACTCGCGTATTGAGTCTCTGCCCAACGACTCAGAAATTATCATAAAAAAGGCGTCGTTTCGATTAAAAATGGTCCATCTTCCCGAAACGTCGTTCATCAAGACCTTGCGCGATAAACTCTATTGGGGAGAGGACAAACGTAACTAGGGTCGATGAATCCTGTTCGTTGGCGTGGAAATCTTCTTTGGCCTACAATATTTTAACAAAATAAATGTTTATTCAATGCCCAATTCCAAAGGGAAATGAGGCAAAAAGTTAATTGTTATATTTGCACCCTTTAACTGGCCATGCGCAACAAAGTCAACCTTATTTTAACATTCTGTATTTTGGGATTAATGGTCTCAATGCAGAGTCACGCCCAAACCTACGAACTCGGGGCTTTTGTGGGTGGGGCAAATTATATAGGCGATGTGGGGGACACCCAATTCATTGCTCCTGCAGGCCCAACTTTTGGCGGTATTGCCAAATGGAACAGAAGTAACCGTCATGCCTTTAGACTGACTTATCTGGTCGGGCAGATAATTGCTAATGATCTAGATTCGAAGGATACAAGAAGACTCCAACGCGGTTATTTTTTTGAAAATACCTTAAGTGAAGTTTCCCTGGGCATCGAATACACCTTTTGGGAATTTGATTTACATGAAGGCCCTCCTGCTCTTGCCCCCTATATGTACACAGGATTCACGTACACTTGGTATGACGCTTTGCGCAAAACCGGTACTTTATTTGATCCCGATGGCCGAGAAACAACTTATGCTATTCCCATGGTTTTAGGACTTAAAAAAACACTTGGAACCAAATTTTTAGTGGGCTTGGAAGTTGGGGCGCGATATAGCTTTACGGATGCTCTAGATGGTAGTGCCAATGTTGGTAATTCCGAGGTAAATAATGTACCTTTCGGCGATACCACCAATAATGATTGGTACGTGTTTACAGGAGTGACCTTTACGTACGCCTTTGGGCGTAAACCATGTTATTGCAATTTTTAATGAGCGCGCAAAATAAAATTGATCAAGACAAATTACCCCAGCATATTGCCATAATCATGGATGGCAATGGGCGTTGGGCAAAAAACCAAGGCAAATTTCGGGTTTTTGGCCATGAACAGGGAGCAGAGTCAGTACGCGAAATTGTCGAGGCTTGTGCAGAACTCAATATCCCCAATTTAACTTTGTACGCCTTTTCAACAGAAAATTGGCGGCGTCCAAAACTCGAAGTCCAGGCGCTAATTAAACTGCTTGTTAAAACATTAGACAAAGAACTCCCCACACTACAGAAAAATGGGATTCGACTCAATGCAATCGGCAATTTAGACGCCCTCCCTGAAAACGCCCGAAAAGACCTCAAATCAGTCATGGATCGCACGGCAGAAAATCGTCATATGACCCTGACTTTGGCCTTAAGTTATGGTTCGCGTGAAGAAATCACAAAAACAATTCAAGAGATTAGTCTCAAAGTTAAAAATAACCTAATTTCGCCGTCGGATATTAACGAATCCATTATTAATAATCATCTTTACACCCGGGACTTACCCGATGTAGATTTATTGATTAGGACTAGTGGCGAACAGAGAATCAGCAATTTTTTGTTATGGCAAATAGCCTACGCAGAATTGCATTTTACAGAGACACTTTGGCCGGATTATACAAAGGCCCATTTGTTCAACGCCATATTAGACTATCAAAATAGAGAACGAAGATTTGGAAAGACGAGCGAACAACTTAACGCCTAAGTACGCCAAAAATATATTCAAACAGCTCCTCCTTTGGGTGGGGCTTTGCTTATTTTGGTCCCCCTCTGTTTTGGCCCAGAAAAAAGAGCTCGATAGTGGCACCAAATACACCATTAGAAGTCTTAAAGTAACTGGGGCGCAAAATTTCAACGAAAATACTGTTATCGCTTTTACCGGACTTAAGGTGGGAGACCAAATCTTTATCCCCGGTGAGAAACTCAGCAGCATTACAAAAAAACTATGGGCCCAAAATCTTTTCAGTGACATTGCATTCTACGTCACCGGTACCGAAGGGGCTGATGTAGATTTAGAGCTCTACATCGTAGAATTACCCAAGTTAAACGAGGTCATCATTGATGGAGTCAGAAAAGGTCAGCGCACCGAGATCATCAATGATAATGAGCTTAAAGAAGGCACCAAGATCACTAAAAACTTGATCACCACCACCAAGAATCACATCATTAATAAGTACGCAGAACATGGTTTTCTGAATACTAATGTAATGATCACCACAATACCGGTCCTGGATTCAACCGGTACCGCAATAGCGCAAGACATGCGTATTTTAATTGATCGTGGGGAGCGGGTAAAAGTTGACGAAATTAACTTTGACGGAAATAAAGATATAAGCGACGCTAAATTGCGCCGTTTTCTTAAAAATGTGAAGCGCAAAAATCCTCTGCGTGTTTGGAAGAAATCAAAGTATACCGAGGCCCTTTTTGATGAGGACAAAGCTAATTTGATACAGAAATACAAAGAGAGTGGTTATCGAGATGCACGTATTTTAAATGACACCCTTAGGGTTTTGAATGATAAAGCCATTGCTTTGGACTTGACCATTGAAGAGGGCAAAAAGTATTACTTCGGAGACATTCGTTTTATCGGGAACAGCGTGTATACGGATGAGTTTCTAAAACAATATATGGCCATCGGGAAAGGAGATACCTATAATGGGACCTTGCTCCAAGAGCGTATTGCAGACAATAGCGATCCCGACGCTGCAGATTTGACCAACCTTTATCAAAATGAAGGGTATCTGTTTTCACAAATCAATCCAGTAGAGGTCGCTGTGCGCGGAGATACTATTGATTTCGAAATTCGGATTAAAGAAAATAAGTTAACCTATTTTGACCACGTCACTGTAGTGGGTAATGACAAAACGAACGACCACGTAATTTACCGTGAGTTGCGCACCCGCCCTGGAGAAAAATACAGCAAGCGCAATGTCATTCGTACGATTCGTGAATTAGGACAACTCGGCTATTTTGACGCAGAACAATTGAGTCCTAATTTCAAGAATTTGGATCCTAACAGTGGAACACTGGACTTGGAATATTCTGTAATCGAAAAGGGGTCGAGCCAAATCGAACTTCAAGGAGGTTACGGTGGTGGTGGATTTGTTGGAACCCTAGGGCTTTCCTTCAACAACTTTTCCCTTCGCAACATTTTCAATAAAGACGCATGGCATCCACTTCCTATGGGTGATGGTCAGCGCTTTTCATTGCGTGCACAGGCCAGTACTTTTTATTCTACCTATAGCCTATCCATTATGGAACCATGGCTCGGTGGAGAACGACCAATACAATTTAGCACCTCTTTTTCTCATACTGTTCAGTATCTGTTTAATTTCCAAACCCGCGAGCGAGATACGGATCGAAGATTCTTGATTACTGGTGGATCAATAGGAATTGCAAAACGACTGAAATGGCCGGATGATTATTTCCAATTGTCTCAATCGTTGAGTTTTCAGCATTTTGATTTGCGGAACTACAATACGGGCTTATTCACTTTTGGAGATGGTTATTCCAATAACTTAGCTTATACAATAGGTATTGGACGGAATAGTACATCGGCAAACCCAATTTACCCGCGTTATGGTTCGGACTTCAGCTTGAATGCGAAAATGTCTTTACCCTACTCCGCCTTCAACGGTGTCGATTATAAAGGCCTTGATCAAGAACGCAATGATCTTCAAGAAGTTCTAGCTAACGACCCAAGTGAAGGAGAGGCTGTAGATGCTCAAGAACGCATTTCTGAAATCGATCAGACCCGTTTTAATTGGTTAGAATATTATAAAGTCAAATTTCAAGCCACTTGGTTTACCACTTTAGTTGGGGACTTAGTCTTGAGACCCAAAGCAGAATTTGGATTCCTTGGGGCGTATAATAAATATCGGGGCATTCCTCCATTTGAGCGCTTTTTCTTAGGGGGTGATGGACTCGGGGCGTTCAGTCTTGATGGCCGTGAAGTGGTTCAATTGCGGGGTTATCCTAACCAGTCTTTAAGTACCAACGACGGTAGTGCGATCTACAATAAATTCTCTTTAGAATTAAGATATCCTATTACCTTAAAACAATTGGCGTCTATTTACGTTCTCTCTTTTGTCGAAGGGGGTGCGGCTTATGATACCTTTAGAAATTATAATCCGTTTGATATTAAGCGTTCTGCAGGCGCAGGAATTCGTATATTTATGCCCGCCTTTGGTTTATTAGGGATTGATTTTGGCTACGGATTCGATCCAGTTTTGAATGATGTAGGAAGAAATGGATGGGAAACCCATTTCATAATCGGTCAACAATTTTAAATCGTGGCACGATTATTTCTATGCAATAACACAGAATTATGAATGCACTTAAGGTCTTGTTTTCCATCGTATTTGTCGCGGCAAGCTTTACAGTAAGCCACGCACAAAGAGGTGCCCGTATTGGTTATATTGATATGGAATACATTTTAGAGAATGTTCCAGAATATCAAGAAGCCAAAAATCAACTCAGTTCTAAAGTAAGCAAATGGCAGCGTGATTTGGACAAAATGCGCCAAGAGATAGAACAACTCAAACTTAATTTGAGTAATGAACGCATCTTACTCACCAAAGAGCTCATCGAAGAACAAGAGGAAGAGATAAAAATCTTAGAAGACGAGATGATGGCCTATCAACAAAATAGGTTTGGCCCCAATGGTGATTTAGATGTACAGCGTCGTCAGCTTGTGCAACCGATTCAAGACCAAGTCTTCAATCTGGTCCAAGAATTGGCCGAAGCCAAAAAATACGATTTTGTCTTTGACAAATCAGCGGATGTCGTCATGCTTTTTGCTGCCAAACGCAATGATATCTCGGATCAAATCTTGCGCAGTATTAATCGCGCGGCCAAGCGTGAGGAGGCTTTAAGCCGAAAAGAAGGCAAGAATATTGAAAAGGAAGAATCATTGAGTGCCGAGGAGAGTGAAGCACAAAACGAGCGCCAAGAAGCTATTGCCGATAAAAAGAATAAACGAGAAGCCATGATGGAAGAGCGCCGTCGCAAACGCGATTCTCTTCGAATGGTAAAACAAGCCGAATTTGAGGCAAGACGCCAAGAGCTACTCGATAAAAGACAAAGACGTTTGGATTCTATAAACGGAGTACAAAATAATACCAGCAATGAAGGCTCTTCTGGAGCTCAAGGGCCACCGAGCGGCCCTCCAGTCCCTCCTGGAGGTGGAGATGGCTCGAGAATTTAACACTAAGTAAACTTTAAAACAGAAATTTAATACCCGTACAAATGAAAAAACTCAACGTATTACTTTTAGCCGCCTTGTTACTTTTCGGCGCGCAAACAACAGTTTTCGCACAATCAAAGGTGGCCCACATCAATACCACTGAGCTCGTTTCCGTAATGCCAGAGATGAAGGCTGCAGAAGGCCAATTGGAGAAACTCCAGAAAACCTACGACACAGAAATTAAAGCGATGACTAAAGAACTTCAGGCTAAAATCACTCAATATGATGCCGAAGCAGCCAATAAGACTGAGGAGGAAAACAGAAAACGTATAGAAGAAGTTCAAGGGATGCAAAATAACATTGGTGCTTATCGCCAACAAGCCTTACAGGACTTACAACAAAAAGAAGTGGATCTTTTTCAGCCTATTTTAGAGAAGGCGCGTCAAGCCATTCAAAAAGTAGCTCGTGCTCAAGGATTTCAATATGTCTTGGACGCAACACAAGGGTCAGGAGTTATCCTAGCAGACGGTAAAGATTTACTTGCCGATGTTAAAAAAGAACTCGGGATTTAAGAGATTCGAGTTACCTCTTATTTAAGAGCCTTTTGGCTTACAAAAATTTAAAGAAACTGCCCGCTTCTCGCGGGCAGTTTCTATTTTTACACCATGATCAATAAAGAAGCGCCTATAGGTTTGTTTGATTCCGGTGTTGGAGGCACTTCAATTTGGCGTGAGATCCATCAACGCCTGCCTATTGAACATACATTGTATTTGGCCGATAGTAAAAACGCGCCTTATGGTGCAAAATCTGTAAACGAGATTATTGCACTTAGTGTTAAAAACACAGAATTACTTTTAGCCCAAGGGTGTAAACTCATTGTGGTAGCATGCAATACAGCCACGACAAATGCCATAGAAACACTTAGAGGACAATACAGTGTTCCGTTTATTGGCATTGAACCAGCCATAAAACCTGCGGCACTTCAATCAAAAACAAAATCAGTCGGAATCCTTGCCACTAAAGGCACATTAAATAGTGCCTTGTTTCACGAAACTGCCAATCAATACGGTGGCTCCATAAACCGAATTGAGGTCGTTGGGGAAGGTTTGGTGCCGTTGATCGAACAAGGGGTGGTCAATGGCCCTGAAATAGAAGCCCTCCTTATAAAATACCTGAGTCCGATGATCAAAGCTGGTGTGGATCATATTGTTTTGGGTTGCAGTCATTACCCCTATCTCATCCCTACGATCAAAAGACTAATTCCCGAACACATTAATATTATCGATTCTGGATTTGCAGCAGCCCGCCAAACCCATGCTATCCTAGCGGAGCAAGGTCTATTGCGCCATGAACCAAAGGCGGAACAAAATAGAAATTTAGAAATAGCGGCCCATGCTTCTGAACTTAGTGCTGTAACACGCGAGTTTTGGACTAACTCCGATCCGAAGCCTTTAAAGCAGCTGCTTAACCTTAATGAGCAAAATATCAATAAGGTGGAGCGAGACCTGAATATCCTCCAAAAAGACTTTTAGTCCTCTTTAAACCAAGATGCGTACATGGAGTAACTCTTTGCTATGCGCTCAATTTCACCTTCCATTAACTCTGGGCTGACTGACTTAATACACTTGGCGGGCACACCAGCGTATACACTACCTCTTTTTATATGAGTGTTTTTGGGCACTAAAGCCCCTGCAGCGATTATGCTATAGGGTTCTATAATACAATCATCCATAACAATAGCTCCCATGCCTATGAGTACATAATCCTGGATGGCGCAACCGTGAACGATTGCATTGTGACCAATAGAGACATGATTGCCAATAGTTGTCGCAGACTTTTCATAAGTGCCATGAATAACGGCTCCATCTTGAATGTTTACATGATCGCCCACCGTGATGCTGTTTACATCGCCGCGAACTACAGCACTAAACCACACGCTACATCCGTTGCCCATTATGACATCACCAATAAGTGTGGCATTATCAGCAATAAAGCAATCTGATCCGTATTGCGGGGTTTTACCCCTTACAGCTTTAATCAACATAATCGATAATGTGGGCCCGAAGAATAGAAATTTCCTTAGAAATCAGGACGTAACATTCCGTTATAGCGCATGTCTTGATCCCATCCACTATAGCGACCTCTTAGGAAATTATACCCAATAGTGATTTGGTGGAAACCACCAGACTCAAGACGTACGGAACCTGTTTGATATGAATAGGTATAAGCAAACATAAGGTTTTTATAGGTCGTCCCGACTATAGGAGTAATGTACTGCAACTTTTGGTTGCGCACCTGAGCCCCATCTAAATACTCGGCCCCGTCAAAACTTCTACGATAACTCAGTCCTGCATAGACAGAACCAAACTCCATGGCACGATAAGCCTTAAAATTCACATCTACACCTTGCTCTTGAGTTCTTTCTTTGTATTGCAATAGAAAGGACGGCTCAAAATAATATAGTCCCCCATTACCTGGGATACCATAGGCCATGGATAATATATAGTTACGCTGGTTGTTTGACTCAAATTCTTCTGAGTATAAACTACGATTGCGGAATAAAAGATTCTTCACGGTAAAATGCGCTGAGAAGTCTAAAAAATTATAAGACATCCCTGCATCAACATTAAAATATCCGGTCGTTTGAATAATTCCGGCGATAACAGGATCGTATTGGCTGGGGTCGAAATTAGTTTCATCTAATTTAGACTCCATTAGCCCTACACTCATTCCAAAAGAAAGTTGATTGATCTCAGAAAGATTACGTGAAAACAACAAATGGTGGGCGTACGTTAAATACCCTCCAACTTGTGAGTGATATCCGTTGGCATCATTAAACACGATCGCTCCTAAGCCAGAATTCTGCCCTACTCGATTGTGATAGCTAGCCGTTTGTATATTGGGCGCTTCATTTTGATCAAACCACTGCTGGCGTGCCGTCATACGTAACTTTCCATAAGCAGAGGCCCCGGCCATAGAAGGATGCAAAAGGTATAAGTTGTCGGCAAAATAATCATGGTATACCGGCAAACCATCCTGCGCTTGCAACGCCGCGGTTATGGATACAATGAGACTGAATAGGGTGTTTCTTAATTTCATATGAGAATATAAATATCTATCTTTTTAATGTAAAATGTCCTGTAAAAGCCTTCGGAATATCTTCCTCGGTATATTCTATTCGGAACCAGTAGTCGCTTGAGGGCAGTGGGTTGCCTTTATAGGTCCCATCCCATCCTGCACTG
>Ga0181557_1000063_pt1 | contig 126299 bp, 67 predicted proteins | sample 011ome_23_FD_148632 | JGI IMG/M metagenome (GOLD analysis project Ga0181557, IMG submission 148632) | Coastal salt marsh microbial communities from the Groves Creek Marsh, Skidaway Island, Georgia - 011506CT metaG (spades assembly) | ecosystem: Environmental > Aquatic > Marine > Intertidal zone... | reverse complement strand
TTCACTTCTCTTGGTGTCGCCTCTGTTCTTTGTTTAGGGTATCAAATATTTTTTTTTTCGAGGAGCGAGTTTTTTGGGTTCGTTGGTTTTCTCTTCTCTCTCTGGAGGAGCTCCTCGTTTTCTTCATTTTACACTCGAGAGGAGTACACTCCTATTCTTCTTCTTCTTTCAAAGAATCGTCACACAGAGAAAGCTTTCTATTATTGCGAGAGTAGTTCCTTTTTTGTTGCCTTTCTCTTTTCTCGAACAGACGCGCTTCCGTTTTCTTGAACAGACGACCTAAAGAAGAGAGAGAAGCGTTCGATTTGTTTTGAATATATTAAAGCGAAGAAGAAGAAGAAGAAAAAAAGAAGATGAAACAAACGGAAGAAAATGAATCTTCTGTTGTCGGCCCGTTCGTGTTTTCCAACTGCGGCGCGGTGTCCGTGCACAGATTCAGAGAAGAAGAGGAAAGCTTCGCGAGAGGCAACGAAAGACAAACGAGCGTATCCGTGAGATACGGAACGATTGTACACGTGGACGATGAGAATAAGTTAAGAGCGTTTGATGTGGACGAGGTTGGGAAGGAAGTGATGGGACTGAAAGGGAGGAAAGAGAGCGAAGCGATACTTTTTTCATCCTCGACGTCGGACGAGAAGAAGAATGAGAATACTAAAGGTGTCGTAAAAGAAAACGTGAAAATAGTGAGCGTGAAACCGAGGAGCGAAGATGTCGTCGCGGTCGTTGTCAGCGATGGAGACGATGACGTCTTGGAGTTTTACGACGTCGTCGGTAAAGGCGCGGTGAAGAGACGAGAGGAAGGTACTTTTACGAAGACGAAAAAGGTAAAACAGTTCGTTTGGGAGGAGAAAGAGGATGGTATGAGCTATGTTGTTGTCACTGAAGGTGGATCGTTGATTCGGAACGGGACGGAAGAGGTGGCAGGTGGAGGCGTTGAGTGCGCGGCGTGTCATCCAAAGACGAACGCGTTGGCGTACGCGAACGCAAAGGGCTCGGTATTCGTCGGGGAAGACGTTGTGAATTTGAACGACGTAAAGCGAATCGAATCGATTGCGTTTCCAAACGAAAACAGCGACGATTTGGTTTTAGTTTCTATATTAAACGGAGAGGATGAGTGCAGATTGCTTGCGTTGAGGAAGAAGGACGGCCAGTGGACGGCGAGCAAATTAGGCGGAGGGTTCGATATCGATCCCACGCAAGACGCGGCGACTGGGAATCCTTTGCACGTCGTCCCAATTAATGGTTGGGATGTCGCTTTGTGTGCGCACGCGCGCGCGTGGGATAACCAAGTGCTTCTCGTGTCCACGTCCGCATCGGAACCGTGTCGCGTTTTAGAAATCGACGACGATAGGTGCTTTTGCACGATCCCTTTAGCTTTCGACGACGAGAATAATTTTGTTTCTGGCGTCGCGGTGGATTACGGCGCCTCGTGCGGGGCCATGTTGAACCCATCCGACGGCGGTGCTGGTGACTTACCCCTAGGACCGACAGTTATCCTTTCCACGTCGGATGGACGCATCGCATGCTTTCGATTGGCGTGTTTGACAGATCCGCCCGGGTATAGGATTGAAAAGACTCCCAGAGAAGAGCCGGTAAAAATACAAACGTTGGCGGCACCGCAAAAAAAAGAAGATGATGAAGAAAAAGTAGAAGCTCCAGCGCCGGTTAAAAATTTGTGGGGTGCGGATTTCATGGCGAAAAACAAAGCACATCAGGCGAAAGTTCAAGAAGCTATCGAAGAGGAGGAGAAACCGAAATCGGCGTTTAGCTTTGTTCCACCCGCAACGGGGGAGAAACCTGCATTTAGCTTTGGTCCACCCGCGACAGGGGAGAAACCTGCGTTTAGTTTTGGCGTTCCTTCGACGCCGGCGGCAGACTTGAAAAAGGAAAACGAAGAAAAAGAAAAAGAAAGAGACAACGTCCCGCCGCCAACTCCAGTACCAGATCCGACGCCACCTAGAGCAGCGCCGCCATCAAGAACAACACCTACGTCCGCAGTTCCTTCTTCTCCGTCCGCTCCTACCTCGTTCGAAGCGCTCGCGGATGATCCTACGAAACTCTTGGAGCAACTCTCGCTTGGTAAAATCTCAGACGTAGCTGCGGCGCGCGAAAAGTTAAAACAACTGTTTTTGAAGGAGCACGAAATCGAAACTACGCCAAAGCAGAAAATTTCTGCGACAAGTAGCGGAGAGGCGAGTACTGCTTCACCAGTTCCAGTGATGCGGTCTATAGATGTAACAAAAATCGCCGACGATTCGAAGGCGTTAGCGCCGATGGACCCGAAGGCTTCGCCATTACCTTCTTGGGGTAAAAAGTTGGAAGGTGTTCCAAAGACCTCAGCCGCTTCAGGTGTGAGTACGTCAAAGGATATTGCAAATGCTCTCAAACTTATTGCGAATGATTTCGAAAACGCGAAACTTGAGTGCGACGCTATGTTATCGGACTGTAACGACGCGTGCGATGCGATTCAAAATGAAAATTCTGCATTCGCTGCGAGCGCGAAATTTTCAAAAAAACACTTTGATATTTCTACGCAAGCCAGAGATTCAGCTCGAGATGAAATCCAGGAGACGAAACGCGTCGCGAGGCTACAAAACGAAGCCATCGGTGAACTTTGGTCGCGCGACCGCCAGAACGAAACCATGCGATGTGAACTCGAAAGTCTCATCGAGGCTGCACAAGAAAATCTGGAGAAGAACCAAAATCAAAATCCCGACGACGAAGATTTGACTGAAATCGTCGATTTAGATATGGAACTCCCAACAGGTTTGCGAAAGTTGAAAGCTCAGCTGCGGCGAGAAATGGATGTCATCGCGCAAGGAGCGGCTGATTTCGAAGTGCGTACAAATCTCGCCGAACGCGAGAAGAAGCGGCTCGATCGCATCAAGAAGGCAGCCGGGAGCAGCAGTTCAAATTCAGTCTTGACGATGAATCAGAGTCGCTCGCAAGAAACCACGAGAGCGTTGAAGGCAGCAATCGAAACGCAGAAAGAAGTCATCGAAGATCAGAATGAACGTTTGGAAACAACTATTGCGGATCTCCGCGAGTTTGGGTACGACGCTGACGTGCGCGTCGGGAAGGATGGGAGAGTTGAAGTGAATGCGATTGAAACTCCCGGTAAGCAACGCTTAGCGGCGTTATCGTCTGGTGTGATGTTTAGCACGCCTGGAACGGCCTCGAGAGGTAGAGGTGACGATAATCTCGGAGTGGACGTGCCGACGACTTCGCACAAGGAAGCTATGGATCGCGCGATCAAAACGCTCGTCAAGCAACCTCGAGTCGTAGTCTCTGAAATGAAGCGAGACGTTTTGAAGCAACCGCTTCGCCGCATAGAACCGCGAATGCCTCCGAAGCGCATCGAGAGAACAGTTTCTGCGCCGCCTGTAGTATCTGCTTCTGCTTTTGCTCCTGTTTCTGCCGCGAAGAAAGTGGAGGTTCCTCCACCGCCAGGGGCGGCGGCGCCGGCTAAGGCACCACTCTTCCCGGCGTTCTCAGCACCTGTTGCAGCGGCACCGTCGAAACCGAAAGAAGCGCCGAAGAAAATGGAAGTTCCTCCGCCACCGTCGTTGACTGCACCTTCCTTGGCACCCAAAAAAATGACGAACGAGGAAGAGGCAGCGTCGAAGAAACCTTTGTTCCCGAGTCTTTCGGCGTCGTCGGCCCCAGCTGCTCCTGAAGCAGCGACGGCATCTAGCACCGCATCCTCTGTGACTCCAGCGAAACCAGTGGTGAACTTATGGAGCGCAGACTTCATGGCTAAAAATAAAGCAGACCGAGCGAAAATTCAAGAAGCCATTGAAGAGGAGGAGAAGCCAAAACCTGCATTCAGCTTTGCGCCATTGTCGACGAGTAGTGGTGGCGACAGTAAGCCGGCCTTTAGTTTCGGCATCGCTAAAAACCAACCCGAGAAGAAGAAAGAAGGAGAAGAAGAGGAGAAGAAGGAAGAAAGTGCTGATGATACTACTACTTTTCCTGCTCCTCCCGTTGCTTCTGCTCCTGTAACGCTGGCATCCTTGGCGCCGGCGCCGGCGGTGAAACCGCTCGGCTTTGGAACTTCTTCAATTGCAACGAGCGTCCCGAAATCCAAAGCCTTCGGATCTGTCGAAGAGTTAAAACTGGATGATAGTAAGGAAGGAGAGAAGGAAGAGGACATTCAGTCTTCACCGCCACCGTTACAACGCGCCGCGGCGAGTGCGAGCTCTGAGAAGACTGTGTTCAGCTTTGGATCGCTCGCGACGGCGGCGCCAGCAAAGAGGAAAGAAGAGGGTGAAACGTCCGCTCTATTTTCAGTGCCTCCAGAAACCCCGAAATTGGCACCTCCGTTGGTGCTTGCTAAGGAAAAGGAAGCTGCTGAAGCTCCGGTGACAGACGTCGCGTCGAGCTTTGGCAGTTTCGGAGGTTTAGGTTCGACGACATCAACGTCTGCAGTAGGTGGAATTTTTGGTAAGTCTGCGGTGCCTACGTCTACTACTACCGTGGCCGGTGCACCAACGGTGGCACCTGCGTTCGGAAAGCCCGCCGCTTCGGTGGCTGGTGTACCGGGTACGGGTACTTTTTCATCGTTTGGTAGTATGAATCCGCCTGCGTCTACAGGAGCCGTTGCTACGAGCACTGGTTTTGGATCTAGTGGTGGTGGTGGTGGTGCAGCCGCGCTCACTGGCACGCCTGGTTTTGGCCAAGCCGCAACGATTGGTGGAGGCGGAAGCGCAGCTTTTGGCACACCCACTTCAACATCTTCTTTTGGTCAACCTTCAACGAGTGGAGGCGCGGCAGCATTGACGGGAACTCCATCGTTCGGCCAAGCGGCAAAGATTGGAGGTGGTACGCCTGCGTTCGGCTCTTCAACACCGCAGAGTACTTTCGGCCAAGCGGCAGCGACTACTGTTGCCGCCGCTACTGCCCCGTCGACGCCTGCTCCGACGTCTGGTTTCGCTGCTTTTGCAAATAAACCGACTGGATTTGGTGCCGCCGCGGCGGCTTCCGGCGGAGGTGGTTTTGGCGCGCTGGCGAGTCAAAGTGGTGGTGGAGGTGGTTTTGCGCAAGCCGCGCAACAAGCGTCTTCTAGTCCGTTTGCGCAACAAGCGCAACAGCAAGGCGGTGCTTTCGGGCAAGCGTCTAGTTTTGGCAATCAGCAGCAGCAACAACCACAAAGTTCTGGGAGTTTCGGGCAAACGAGCGGTTTTGGACAATCTTCTGCTGGTTTTGGACAACAACAAGGTACCGGTTTCGGACAACAACAACAAAGCACTGGATTCGGGCAACTACAACAACAAAGCACTGGATTCGGGCAACAACAAGGTGCTGGATTTGGACAACAACAAAATACCGGATTCGGACAGGCTTCTGGTTTCGGGCAAGCTTCTGCTTTCGGACAAGCTTCTGGTTTTGGCAGTCAGCAACAAAAACCTCCCGGACAAACTTCCTCGCCTGCGTTTACTCAAATGCGACGATAGAAACATTAGAAACATTAGATATAAGTTAATAATACTGAAAGATAGATTCAGAATACTAGAGAACAATTCACGCTACTACATAGTATGACATAGCTATTAAATATTTCTTTCGGCTAACTCTCCGTGCAACGGCGCGTCTAAGGATAACTTTTCCGAGGCGATCCACGGATACGTGTGCTTTATGGTTTCTACGATTAACGCGTACACAACCTCCTCGCCTTTTTCGCTAAAATGCAACCCGTCCGAAAAATACGCGCTCAAATCCCCACCGCCTAACTTTTCAAACGTATCGAACGCGTCTGCCACACCTACCCCCATTTCTCTCGCCACTTTTTCCGCCGCAACCGCGTATTTCTCAGTGTGTTGATAAAGTCGATCCGGCGTATCGAACGCCGTCGTCTCCATCGCGTGTTGCACCCGGTCCTTTTCAATAATCGGTGGTGGCGTGATGACAATTCTCGGCACGTTCTTATACAAATTCAATATCTCCCGCATATTCTTCACGTATTCTTCGAGCGGAACCGCGTATTCGCGCTTGTGATTCACCGCGGCGTCGTTCGCGCCGAGAAACACAACCACCAGCGTTGGTTTTTTCACAAACAATTTCGGTTTCCTTTTCATCAAATCCAAAACCCATCTCGTGTTGTACCCGGAGTACCCTCTGTTTATAACATCCGCGCGTCTGACGTACGAAGACGCGAGTTTCGACACCCATCCTTTCTTTGAATCGTAGCCTCGTTGCGTCAGCGAGTCTCCCACGAGTAATATTTGTCGTCTGTTCCCCGCTGCATCATCGTCAGAAGAAAAACTCGTCGTAAACTCCTTCCATTTGGTCGCTAAAAAGTACCCGGTCATGGATGCGAGCGCGGCGACGACAAATCCGCCAAACGCTCGTTTATTCCGAGATGATACTCTCGAGGACTTTTTCGTGTGCGTCGATGCTCCAATTTCGCGATCGGCGACCATATTTGATGTGTATATCTAAAGCGTCAGTCTAAAATGAAGTGAAGAAAATCCCCTAAAAATCCCCTATAAAAATGACATCTCTCTGCGCGTCTTCAGCGCATCACAACACCGGTCGTCGCGTTACCACCACATCTCGAGGAGCAAACAATCGCAACAGTTGTCGTCGTCGCGTGGTACCATCCTCGCGTGCTGATGCTGATGCATCTAGGACCGATGATGAGGACAAAAATGAAAGAAGAAAAAGAGGATTGGAAACGAAGAAAGATTCGAGACGCGCTTTCGTCGCGTGTTCTGGCTGCGCTTTCTGTTTTGCCGCTTCCTTTTCGGAGGCCGCGCGAGCGTTTCCAAAACTCTTAGACTTGAACGATGAAACCGTCGAGGACGTGAACTATGTGCTCGATCACAGGAATCAGCGGACGGACAAAGTGTTTGCCAAAGCGAGTAAGTGTTTGTGTTTTTCTTCTTTCTTTGCGAACTCCCTAACGAACTCTTTCCAACTAACTCTATAACTCTTTTTACGCAGTGACAACGATGGCTGGATACGAAAGCGTCATCGAAGAGAGAAAGACAGAATTATTCACGAGAGCATTTTCGAACAGAACAGGGAAGGTGGACGTGGTTGAATTAGGCGCGGGCACCTGGCCGAACGCCAAGTATTACGATATGGTCGCTTCGACGACGAATTTTGGAGTGAGCGTTGACGTGTACGGCGTCGATCCGAACGAGTACATGACTCCGTACGCGCTGGAGAATTTTGAAAAGGTGAAATCGGATAAGGTGAAATACGAGCCGTTGCGTGGCGTGAGCGAGAATTTGCCGTTTGAAGATGGTTCTGTGGATGTGGCGGTCGTGTCGCTTGTTTTGTGTTCGGTGGAGGATCAGTTGGCTTCGTTGAAGGAGGTGAAGCGCGTGTTGAAACCCAAGACGGGCAAGTTTATCTTCGTCGAACACGTGTTGAGTCAAACGAACGATAGCTTGAGACGTCAGCAGGAGGCATTGACACCGATGCAGATCAAAGCTGCGGATGGTTGCAGATTGAACAGGAAGACAGGCGAAGTCATAAAGAAGGTGTTTGGCAGCGAAAACGTAGACTATGAATACTTCGATTTGGATGGGTTTTGGGTTATAGGATCACAAATAGCCGGTATTGCCAGCGTGTAGTACGATAAGATGCACACAAATATTTATTCCTCATTGCACGGCTAAGGTGTGTAAATATCTCTTCAGCTCTAAAAATGGTTGCTGCTGTTCGTCCGTAGTCTTTTTTTCCTTTTTGCGTTCGGCCTCAACGAGCTCCAGATTCTCCTTCAAAACCTTCGATACTTCGATACGCCGAGCCTCACTTTCTTTCCTCAATTGCTTACGTAACTTCTCGACAGTTTGTTCTAATACATCGTTCCGTTTTTGGACCGCAAGAGCTGCTTCTTCCGCGCGCGTCAAGTGTACTTCGTTCTCCTTGATGTCTTCTTCGCGAGCGTATCGGGAATACAGTTGCACAACGGCATCTTTCAACGCTTTGAAGTCCTCGTTTGCTTTTCTATCCACCACCTGGAACAAGTCGCGCTGGAATCGTTTAATCAACTGCTGCGATTTTTCCGCGTTTCTACGCTTCAACTTTGCTTCTTTGCGAAAGCTCTCTCCTTTGCGTGTTGTTTCTTCCAACTCGCCTTTGAGAGCTTTCACTTCTGCCAATACTTTTACTATTTCTTTATCCTTCAACTGTAAATGTTCGTTCAAATCGTTTACGGTGCGCTCAAACTTTGGTACAATCTCAGAATCGACTTTGACGAGTCTCTCGGAAAGTTCCGTCAGTTGAGAGGAGAGCTTCCGTTCTGATGCAATCTTCTTTTGCATCTCTCGAGTCGATTTTTTATTGTCTTCTTTCAAATCACGTATTTCAGCGTCGCGTTCTGCTAAAGTTTGTTTCGCCTTTTCCAGCTCTTCTTTGAGCACATCTCGCTCGCGCTTTGCTAACGAGGCCTCTTCGCGCATTAATTCTTCGTTTCTGGTTGCGCTTTCGCGAAGCTTCCGTGTTTTCGCGTGCTCAATTCGTAACTCCGCAGAACGATGGCGCTCGTACTCCACGTTTTCCTGAAATACCTTTTTCAAATTTTCAATCTCTTCGTCGGCGTCTTCTTCAACTTGGCGCTGCGTCTCTTCGCTAATTTCCTTCTCTGTGCGAATTTCTAGTTCTAGCTGCGCGATTTTATGCTGTAAAAGTCGCGTCTCTTTCTCCAATTTCGCTTCCGATTCTTTGACGTACGCCTCATGGGCCTGCACCAATGCTGAATTTTGCTCGTCCCACTTCGCAATTTCCTCATCTTTCACGACTTTTAAGTTTTCAGTCTTCTCAAACTCTTTCGCGAGTTTACGCCTATACTCTCTCTCTTTGTGTTCTTCGCGTGTTCGGCGCGTTTCGTCTTCGCTGCGCGTTTTCTCTTCAGTTTTTGCCCTCTCCTCCAGAAATGTTTCTCGCAACCTCGTTCGCTTGGCGATTTCTCTTTCCAGATCGTTCTTACGCTGCGTTTCTAGACGATTAACTTCTTCTCGATTCCGTTGGTCGGACACTCGACGCTCGTATTCGTGTCTGGCGCGAAGTTCACGAATTCTTGAACGGAGATCTGCTATGCTCTTCTCCTTTTCAAGTAGGACGAGGCGCGATATGAGCACGTCGTCTGGCGCGTCAGCGTCGCTCGTATCTTTTACGCTTCTATTTTTATCAAACCGAGGAAGAGGGTTATTGAAATTGAATGCACCGGAATCAGATTCTATAATAATCTCGAATGCAAACATTGTTCCGTCCGAGGCACACGCGAACACTCTCTTCTCAGTATCGGACGCACATATGGATGTAATTTCCCGATTGCTCGCGCATCGATATTCACGAAATTCTCCGGTCAACGGAGTTGTGTATACCCGCAACGCACCGCAGGATGTACCACATACCAGGAGTCGAGATGAATGCAGAAAGCACGCAGATGTTAGAGTAGTTGCTTTTCGTCGCGAGACCATTCTGCTGTGCTCCTCATCACTTCCGCTCTGGTCGAAAGTCGTTCCGGCGGTACCGTCACCGCCGCCGTTACAAGAGAGCGCTGACATGGATGAAGAGATTTCAAATTCTCGGCACGAACCTGCGCCAAACTTTTCACCGTCTAGCTCTTTAATCGTTCGATCGCTTCCAACTAAAAACACGCCATTCCCGAGTTCTTTCGGCAGAAGTGCGACGTCGTCGTATCGACACCCCTTTCTCGCGTGTTCTGCGTTTCTCTTGTGTTCTCCAGATAAAGCATCAACACCGTGTAACTCCCAGCGATAACAGCAACCGTCCGCACCTATAGTAACGACATTTTCGTCATCACTCGTCCATTTTACCCGTCTAACCTTTGACGAGTGTCCCCGAAGCGTCGACACATTTGCGCCTGTATACGTGTCGAAAATCTTGGCACAGTTACCATGCGCGGCCACAAACTTGTGTCCACCGTGTGCAAAACTGACATCACGCACGTTCTTCAATGGAAACTCGCGAGCCTTTTCGAGAGTGTCGCGGTGAATGTAGAACATGCGGAGTTTATCGTTGAAGCCAACGAGGAGAATATGTCCGGACGGATGCAATGCTACTGAAAGTGGCGTCTCTGGGAAGTGCTCACAAAGTTCAAGCGCACAGCTAAAAGCCGACGACTCTGTAGACGTGCTCGTACTAGAGCCGCGATCTGACGACTTTGCGGTCGTCTCTGAATGCACATCACTGGTCGTCAACGCGGTAGAAATGCCACCAAACAACATTTTATTCTTCTCTTTAGTAGACCAGATACGAACGGCGCCGTCAGTGGAACACGTAGCGAGTATCGGTTTCAAAGCGCAATGACTTGCACGCGAGGATGGAGATGGAAGCACAACGTTGTGCGATATCATATTACCACCACGTGACGTACTGTTGGCATCTTGATTAAACGTGGAAGAAAACGATATCGTCGAGTTTGTCGCACCGGGTAGTTTCGAGCGTTCAGAAGCTGTGACGCTGAAGTTTTCCCGCAAAAGTACTTGGAACACGTCACTATGCGCGGTACCTTGCAAAGCGCTCTGTTCACAATCGCTGGAAGCTTCCTTCTCGGTCGTTATTTCCCGAACCGATGCGTCTGCATCTGAGACTGCGAGAGTGTAAAGCTCGTTCGTTGGATGGTCCATCCACACGATAAGAGTTTCGCCGCACGGAGAGACGTCCGCAGAAACAATCGCTCCCCTTTCAATGATCCAACGCACTTCTTGCGACTGACAAATACTAGTATCTGTAGTATCTTTGCCACAAACGTCATCGAGTTCTGTACCATCACGCGAGTTACAGTTGCGATTCTTCACATTCTTCTCATCGACCGCGTCTTCATCTACTCCGTCTACCTCACCTTCTTCTTCCTCTTCTTCTTCTTCTTCCGGACTATCTTCATAGGCTTGGTTTTTCCTACGAACAGACCAAACTCGGATTTTACCGTATGGCTCTTTACCCGCGGTAATCTTTCGATCGGCATTTCTGTTATACACGGAAAGGCTTCCGTTAGTTCCGAAAATACAAAAACCTCGTGCGCCGATGGCGCATACGCCCGTTGCGCCAATATTGTAGCTATTATTATTTTGCGCAAAGCAGTTTCGAATAATAAATATCGGTTGCGATTGTTCTAGTATCAACGCTTGTCCACTTTTAAATGCAACAACGACTCTCTCTCCGTTTCCTTTCTCTAACCACGCGTGATCGACTGGTTCATCTCCTTCAAAGGCTTCCCCGAATGGTATTGCGCTGGCGAGTTTGATAACGCCCCGACTCCCCGACGCCGAAGATGCGGCATATAAGTCAGCCTCTGACTTTTGAGGGAGCTTATACATTCTGATCACGCTCATAGCGACAGCTGAAACGGTATTTCTCTCGCGTGGATGAAATTTAAAACTCGCCGGATTGGAGTGTGACGTTGAATGGTTGCGTTGACCGACGCTTATGCGCGGCTCTGGAAGAAAACCAATCACGTGCGACACGTTCGACACCGACGAGGACTTTTTACCCGCAGAGAAAATATCAGAGTAAGCAGACGACGCAGGAAACGGATTGCTCGTCGACAGTTCTTGATTACTATTGATATCACCGTCGTTACTGACGTTGGTGCGCTTCGTCAGATCCGAGAAAGTCCACGAACGCAAGGTCCAATCGTTCTCGTCCGAAACTCTTTGCACTTTCGCTACAATCGAAGCTCCATCGGTTGAAAAACACACCTCCGTGAACGCATACTCACCGAAACATCCACTCATCGAAGCTACTGTTGCACTGGAAGAAGAGCTCGAACTTTTCTTCCCGTCTGTCCCGATCGCGTCTCTCAACGAAAACGTTCTCAACCTCGCGCGCCTTTGCGTCTGTCGATGTATCGCGCACAACACAATCGACGGTCCTATTTCCTCGTCTCCACTCTCTGCAATCGCGAGTAAAGAAGCAGTTTCGCCAGTAAACGTGATCGGTCCGGAAGCAGAAGCAGAAGAAGCAGAAGAAGAAGATACTCCCGCCTCCCTTCTTCGTTGACCACCGCCTTTTCCTCTCTCCTCTTCCTCCTGCTCCAAAAAGTCTTCGCTTCTCTCCCTCGCGCTCCCACCCCCAAAACACTTCTTCGCCGCGATCGCGGTCACTTTCCTCTGCCCGGGCGTCCCGGGCACGAACGCCACTTGCCTCCCGCGTTCGCTCTCCACCAACAACACGCCGTGACCAACCGGAAACGCGCAAAGCGCGTCGTCCAAGAACACAATCGAACGACACACCAAATCGAACGACATCGGCAAACCAAACGCGCCGGACGGTGCCACGCGCGCTTTTACCACCACCGCTCCTCCCGTTTTGTTGTTCTCGTCGTCTTCACGACCCTTGCGGATACTCCCTTCTTCTTCGTTCTTCATTGTATTCGTGCTCTGTTGGGGTGTGTGTCCCCGTCAAAACGAACCGTTTGGCGCTTTTATTAGATACGAAAAAAAAGTTTTTGGTCTATTTTTAGTCGTATTTTAGAGAAACGCAACGCGAACAACAGTTTCCCGAGCGCTCAAAGAAGCGCTTCTGACGTCAGAAGCGATGAAGACGAAACGAAGTGAGTGCTTTTATTCTCTCGTATATCTTATCACTTGGCAAAATCAGCGCTACTGCGACTACTCGAGAGGGTGGTGTCACACAATTTTAAAAGTACTCGTATTTTAGAGAAAAAAATGGCGTTTTTGATCCATACATGCCATAAAACGAAACGAAACCTGTCGTTTGTTTGCACACAAAAGAAGATATCATGTTGCGAACAACAGTTTCCCGTCTCCTCCGGCGGAACGCGGGAACCAACAACGCAGTATTAGGATTAGGAAGCATCAAAAGAAGAAACATCTCGACCGAAGAACAGATGAAACTAGAGCAAGAGATAAACGCGACGTTCGCGGAAGCGAGAGAGGAAATCGAAGCGGCGATGGAGAGCGTCGGGACGACGTATTTCAACGACGACGCGGAAATCGCGAAAGAATTAACCAGAGATTGCGTCGCGAAATACGAGGAGTTGTTGACGAAATGCGAGGGAGATGCGGGGAGGAAGGAGAAAATTCAAAGGAGCATGGGATTGAAAATCGAGCAGTTGAAAGCGGAGTGTAATTTGATCGATACCGCGCACGATGATTAGATTTTTATTAGAAGAGAGAGACAGAGACAGAGACTTTCGGTTGATGAGATGTATTGTTTGTAGTATAAGAAACGTAATGCGATGAGAGCGTAATAATTTGATCGATACCGCGGGCACGATGATTAGATTTAGAAGAGAGAGAGAGACCTGGTGGATGATGTGATGTATTGATTGTAGTATATAAACGTAACGCGTATTGACGATACAATTTGCCTTTTCCCCGGGGGACGAAAACATATCTTCACTTTAAAGAGGCCTCAAAAGTACGCGCAATAATGTCTTCCGTCTGCTTTTCTTTGCGACGAGCGGCGATGTCTTCGTCCTCGTCTCCGTGTTCTTGTTCGACGATCGTGAGAGGCGTGACCTCCTCCTCCTCCTCCTCCCTCGCTTCTTCTTCTTCTTCTTCTCACCAAAAATGGATAACAACGACGGCTTCGTCGTCGTCCAAAAAAGGAGGGACGAAAGTCGTCTGCGCCGCGGAGAGCAGCAGCAGCGGTGGTGGCAAAAGTAGATTTAAACGACGCGACCCTGACGCGAAACCTCCCCCGGCGCCGCTCGGGTCCGGACCACCGATGACCTCGGGAAAAATCTCCGAGCAAATCTTGGAAAAAACGAGAGAAGAAAATCCAGAGGTGGAAGTGATTCCGTTGCAGCAAACGCGGTTCCAAGGCGTGGCGAACATCGACGACGAATCGAGCGAAACGTCGCAATCGAACGTTTTGAAACGAAGAGCTATACTTTTCGCCGGCGACGTGGCTGCATTTTCTGTGTTCGCGACGATTGGCCGTGCGAGTCACGGGGAAGGTTTGAACCCGATCGATATCGTCGGCACGGCGTCGCCGTTTATTCTCGGCTGGGCGGCGGCGTCGTATTTGTTAGGGACCCAAGGCGCGTTCGGCGACAGCAGCCGACGGAGCGGCGTGGATAAACTCGGAAAAATCTTACCCTCGGTTGGGAAAACCATCTTACTCGGCGTCCCAATTGGCGTGATTGTCCGTTCTGTGGCGACTTTCCACGTCCCCGATATCTCTTTCCTGTTCGTTTCGCTCGGTTTCAACGGCGTCGCTTTGCTCCTGTGGCGCGTCAGTTTAAGTTCGGATATTCGCGTCGGAGGAAACAACGGAGACGCGACAAAACCGCGCACCAACAAAAAAGGGAACCCGCTCGAGTTTCTCTCCTTGTTGAGCGGTTTAGTCAAGAGATGGTAATAATAGAACGTAACAGAGTGTAAACGCAAGTGTACTAACATAAGATATCTGAAGAGCACTTTTATTCTGAAACTGAAAAATTGAACGCAACAAGACAGAAGAGAATCCTCCGGTGTCGTCGTCGTCTCTTTCTCTCTCTCTCTCTCTCTCTTCTGTTATTGATTATTTGAACGAGGAAAACACACGCAAAAAGCAGGCAAAATACTCTCACACATAATTGCCTCTTTCCCCGGGAGAGAAGCATTCTTTCCCCACACTTACTCCTCCTTCTTGAAAGCTTACTCGAAAGAGAGTGCGTGTGTTTAGTGCGCGCGCGCAGAGAGGGTAATAATGGGGTCTTCCTCTAAAGGCGGGAGCATGTCTTTCCAAGAGGCGTGCCAGGTGTTAAACTTAGACCCGAGAGAAGCTTCGAGCAACCCGAATGCGGTAAGATCCGCTTATAAAAAGATGGCGTTGGAGTTTCATCCGGATAAACATCCCGGGGCGAGTTCGACGCAAACGTCTTCGTCGTCCAACGCGACTGGTAAGAAGTCCTCCGGTGGAGCGAGTGGGAAACCAACGAGAGAGGATTTCGAGAGAAAGTTCAGGCAAGTCGTGAGAGCGTACGATGCGTTGACGAGACGGGACGATTCGGACGATTCGGAGTCGGACGAGGACGATTTTGGAGGCCCGAACGGCGATTTCGACGGCGTTTTTAAGAGTCCAGAGGACATGAGAGATTTCGCGGCAAACTTTTTCGAGTCGTTTTTCTTCGGCGGGGGGTTCGCGCAAGGAAGCAACGGGCCGTCGGGGAGGAGTTCGAGGAAACGACGATCTACGCATTCTGGTGGAAACGCGAACGCCTCTTCGGGTGGTGGAGGGCCAATTATCAAAGAAGTCAACGACGACGGGGAGGAATATTCGGACGAGGACTCGGACGATGACTCGGACGACGACGAGGATTACGACGACGATTGTTCGGACGATGACTCGGACGACGACGATTACGGGAGTCATTCGGACGATTACGATTCAGATAGAGACGGGTCGGATTCGTATTCGGACGACGAGGACGGGTACGCCTACGCGGATTTGAGAAAGTTTTTCGGTAAACCTCCTCCCGGATGGTCGAGCAAAATGGCCGCGCACATGCAAGCGAGCGCTGAAGCGATGGGGGATAAGAAGATGAGCTCGAAGAGCGCGCAAGGTATGTTTGACGAGTTGAGGTCCGGAAGCCGAAATAGCAGTAAGAGTAACAACGCGAATAGCGGCGGGTCGAGTAGATATCCTGGAGGGAGAGGCAGTGGACGTAGAGGCGATAGCGGCGGCGATGGAAAACGTTGGTTCGACTCGGATGGGCCTGATTTTGGACCAAGAGGCAGTCGAGGCGATGGACGAGGCGGACGTAGAGGCGATAAAGGCAACAACGGCTCGTTCAGAAGATCGCACAACGATAACCCAAACAATCGAGATTACGAAGATCAAGATGACGATCAGTTGTTTGAACACTTGGAAAAGATGAGGAAAGAGGCGGCAAAGTACGCCGCGGAAATCGCCAAGAAAGAAAACGAGAGAAGAAGAGCGTCGGCGCCTTTAGAAAAGCTGCAAAGGCCTACTTTAGTTTCGAGATCGGATAATACCATCACATTGAACGTGTATCGACACAAGTCGGGAGGTACGTTACCGCCGGATAGATGTTGGGAATTGAGTTTGAAAAGGCACGGCGATAGAGATTATACGGTGTATGCCGCGGTGAGGGGTAACCCGGTGGTGACCGTGTCGGATCTAGTTCCTGGAACGCGATACTCGTTTAAAGCGAGAGTCGGCCGCGTGTCCTCGGAGAAGGACGGCGAGGACGGCGATACGAAATCTAAATCGACCATGGATGTTCTCTCGGAAACTATTTTTTCGTCTTTGCGAGACGGCGCGGGAAGTATGAAGGGCGTAGAGATTATATCAGAGAAAGATGTCACGGAATGGGGCGACTATTCTATAGAATCTGCGTACGCGACTTCCGGGACGGCGCCGAGGGAAACTTCAAAGAAACACGCCGAAGAGGAGAAGGATACTCAAGAAGCAAACGTTTCAGCTCCTGGTCAAGGCAAAAAGGCGAAGAAAAAGCAAGCTCAGAAAGAAAAGTCGGAACAGGAAGCTTTGAATAAGAAAAATGCGGAAGATGATGCGGCGAAAGCTATAGACGAGGCCCAGCAAAGACGCGAGGCGTTGAAGAAAGCGATGGAGGAAGCCGCGGAAAGAGAGATGGCAGAAATGAACGCGATTAAGGAGAAGCTCGCGAAGAAAGATGCCAGTCAAAACGCAAACGCTTCCGTATCTTCGCAGACGAATAATCCGAATGCTGCTGTTTCGTCGACTTTGTCCAAGAAAGCCGCGCAAAGGCAGAAGAAGAAAGAGAAAGCGGCTGCGGCTGCGGCTGCCGCGGAAGAGGTTGAATCTGACGAAGCCATGGCAAGACGTTTGCAATTGGAAGAGCAGCGCAGATACGGTGAAGCCGGCGCAGACGCACCAGCTGGTGCAGGGTTTCAACAAGCTGGCTCGGTTAAGAGTAGCGGCAAGAGTAACGCCGCGGAATCGTGGGCCGCCGCGCCGGCTATGCCGTTGCCAAAAGGACAGCAAAGATCGGCGGCGTCCAGAGGGTATTCAGCGACGTCACAATCTGGGTCGTACGAGGACCGCTTCGCGCCACCACCGCCTCCTGGTCCGCCACCACCCGGTCCTCCACCGTTTGGTTCGCCCACGCGAAAGATGGCACCGCCACCGGTACCTCCCGGACCGCCTCCTGGAAGACCTCCTGTAGACGCGCAGCAATCGAGAGCAGACATACAGCCTCCGCAGCAGCCACCGCAGCAGCCTCCGAGACAGCCACCTCCGCAAGTACAGCAGCAGCCTCCGCAACAGATTCAACAACTACAACAGCAGCCTGTGCCGCCACCGTCTAACTACATGAATCTATCTTCGACGGTGTCTGCTCAACAGCAGCAGCAAATAGGTATGAATGCGCTCAACGCGTATAGTAGTGTTTCTCAGCAACCACCGCCGCAACCTCCGTCGCAACGTTGGAACAACGAAGGACCTTCACTTCAGCAGCAACAGCAACAGCAACGCCAGACGCAGCAATACGGCGCGCCGTCGTCGTATCCGCCGCAGCAACAGCAGCAATTGGGTGGTAACGTCGCCAGCGTTGTCTCCGGTGTCGCCAATTTAGGTTTTGGTTCTTCCCAACAACAGCAACAGCAACAGCGCGCGACATCGATGTTTGATCAACAGCCTTCCTATCAGCAGCAACAAGCCTCCTCAGGTTATGGACAGCAGCAGCAGCAGCAGCAGCAGCAGCAACAACAACCGTCCTACTTGCAGCAAGAGCAACAACGCGTGCAACCAACCTCCTCCTGGGATCCGTTGATGGGCAGTTCCTCTTCTCAACAACAAACCGGAGGCGCCTCCGCTTTTGGCCAATCCCCTCCTCAAACGCAAACCTCGCGAGGTCTCGGCGCTTTCGGCGATTACGGCGGCGCTTTCGGAGGCGGCGCTTTCGGAGGCGGTGGCATCGGTTCCATCGGTGGTCCCATCGGTGGTCTCGGCACCACCTCCTCGGTCGTCGCGCAAACGCAAACGCAACTCAGCCCGGCGTCGCCGCGCACGCAGCAACAGCAACAAACCGACGGCCAGTTTTTGGAGAACTTGGACAATTTGTTCGATCTCATCGGAGACTGATCACGAGAAACTGCTACTACACATATATTTTAATACTAACAACAGTACGAGAGAGAAAGAGAGAGAGAGAACCTACGATTTCTTCGCACGTTGATTGTTTTTTCGCTTCTTCTTTCACTTCTTTCACTTCTTCACAACTTTCCTGCGCTTTGTTGAGTTTACTCCTCCTTAAGACGAGAGATATGTCCCAACCTCCTCCTCCTCCTCCTCCTGCGCCGCTGGCAACTTTAGACATCCTCTCCCCGTCTTCCACGGACACGTTCGAAATCGGGTGCGAGATATGCGTCACCGCGCGCGTGTCTTTTCCCCGACCAACGAGAAGTTCAGTAACGAACACGTACCGAAGGGAGGTGTTGTTCCCGAGATACCTTCGCGTGGAGATGGCGTACGACTCATCGTCGTCATCCTCCTCATCGTCGTCGTCGTGGATGATGCCTCTTTCCGCCGCGGTCGGGAGGCGATATAAACACGTCGGGAACGCGTCCTTGGACGACGAGCGAGAGAGTAAAGCGACGTTTTCGTTACGATTCAACACGCAGGAGTTATCCTCTGGCACGTATTCGATACGGTGTTTACTCCCTAAGGATTACTTCGAGACATCTACGAGTTCGATGAAAGAAACGTCCTCTGCAGACCAAACGGAGGACAGAGACGCGATGAAGAAGAAAAAAGAGGTACATAAAGCGTTACTCGTGGCGTCGAAGAAAGAGGTGCAAGTGCACATAGCGCCGACGTTGGAGTACGTGAGGAGCGGCGCGCACGACGTGAAGTTTCGGTGGAACGCGAAGTCGCTTCCACCGAAGGTGTACGAGAGCGTGTTGAGTAGCAGTAGCAGTAGTAAAGGAAGAGAGAATGGGAAGGATGGTAGTAGTAATGATAGTAGTAAAGGTAGTGGATGGAAGCTCGCGTTAGACGTGCAACCGGCGTTGAGAGAGAACGAGAAACTTTCGGAAGTCGTTTCGGACGCGTTCGTGTTTGCGGCGAAAGCCGGTCATTCCGTTTGGGTCGTGAAAGGGTCTCGAATCATGTACGAAATAAATGCGCAGGAGTTGATTGAGAGAGAAAAAGTGATATCGTTTCCACCGAGTCGATCCGGCTACGCCATCGCATTAGCAGCGTTTAATTTGGATAATAATAACGACGAGAATTCCGAACCGGCGGTGACGACGCGTCGAGTGTGGGTAAGCGCAAACGGGTTAGAAGTTTCCGCGAGTTGTACGAAAGATGCGAGAGAGGTCGTGGTTGGCGACTCGAATTACGCACCAAAGCGTGGAACGTCCGGATCAGTTATTCAAGAACAGATGGAAAATTTAGATTTGCAAAAACCGCCGGCGCCAGGTAAAGACGAGGTGTCCAAGCTCGATAGACGACAAGATTGGGTGCCAAAACGTCAAAACACAGATGTTGGGTCGTCGACAGCTTCGACATCTTTCGCCTCTACGTGGCAAAAAGAACGCGGAGTGAACGTGCTCGTGTTTCGTTTATCGGATGGTGCCATAGAACACGACGTCACCTTCGATACGATCGGATCGAAACGAACGGATTCGAACGCGTCGAGAGCAGCCTGCGAAGCGTTAAAGTTGGCATTTTCACCGTCCGATGGTGCATTTGCAAAATCTCGAGATGGGCAGCGGATACTTGGTGCGCGAATGGTAATTGTTACCACGTGCGGTACTTGGGCATTGAATGCTGCTGAATCCGGAATATCGGATGCGTTGCGCGAGATTTTTGTCCATCGGTTCGGCGGCGACGTCGCGCTCGCTTCGCGAGCTATTTCGGACGCCATAGGGGGGGATCCGAAAAACGCGTCCGCAATTTGCATGGCGGCGATATGTGAGAATAGTAACGAGCCAAATACTTTCACCTCTCGTTTTATCGACGCTGCAATCAATAAAGGTAAAGATCAAAGAGCGTCGATTAAGATTCGATTCGCGTTTGCGAGTCCAGACGGGTGGTTTCCGATGATGAGGAAGCTTGGGAATATAGGTAACGATAAGAACGTATTTTTCAGCGGTACTGAATCCGCGGAACTTTTGGGTAAAACATCGAGTCCGGGATCTACAAGTGCGACATCCTCGAGCGGCCAATCGAGTGCGGATGATAAAAAGATGCAATCGTGGGAGGTGTGCGGCGTATGGGCAACAGAAAACGCGGAGGAATCAGACGACGACGGAGAAATGGAAAAAGCGCAATCAGATGAAGATGGTATGAATAAAGTTGAGGACGACATCGACCGGATTCTTCTCGAGCTTGACGCAGGTTTAAATGGCGAGGAAGAAGAAGACGGTGATGATAGTAAAAATATAGCTTTAGAGAAACCGAAATCAGATCTAGGCGTGGTTGATATTATCCCCGAACAAAGGGAAATTGAACGCCTCGAGTCGCTAAAGCTTCGCGCGGTCGTTGAAGCAGTAGAGCCGTGCCTCTTTGCTGCGGCTGAAGATGAAGACAGAAAAACATCGAAAAGCACTCGTGCAAGTGGAGAGCCCGAGTTTGTCAAGATTCAACCAAATTACTTGGTACAATCCGCGCAGCTCGGTTTCGGCGGCGAGTTTTCACACTCGAACATATTGGCGACGCCGTTGCTTAGCACATTAATTCATTTCGCGCGACGACGCATGCGTCGTTTTCAGTGGAATGCGCTCAAAGCGAGCGAGTCGAACGATGCAGCGAGTCAAGTCTCGGCGCGAATTGAGCACTGGATGCGAGAAATATCGAGAAAACGCGAGAGCGAGTATTCCGCGAAGCTCGCACGTGAATTCATCGCCGCCGGTACGATTGAGTACCTTAGCGATCGAATTGTACATCAGATTGATGCAGATGGAAAATTAAGAATCAATGCACACCAAGAAAACATACGTACATGCATCAGAACGCTCGCGGCGTTTTGTTTGCGAGACAACGGTGCGCATCTAGCCGAAGCGATTCGTCGCGACTCGCTCGAGGCAATCTTGCGTTCATTTCTAGCCTCATGGAACGGGTTTTTAGGTGCTGATTTAGACACAACTCCGCTCCTGAAACTCGAACGCGTTGTCGAATGGCTCGCCGCGAACGACTTGAAAACGTGTAAAGTGATCATGGCCTCGACGTCCTCGTCGTCTGTATCTGGGAAGAATTTTTCGGAGAAGGACCCGAAGCCGAAGCATCGCAGACGAAATTCAAGCTTTGCTGAAAGCACGGAATGCTTCGAAATGAGTTGCATGCGAGCACAGTTTCCAGCGATGCCAGATAACGAAGGTATTTATGCGGCGCCTCTTCGAGTCATCGAGCTCGAAAAGCCGACGCATAAGAAATTCGATGGTTTAATTCAATTACCTAGCAAGATGAGGAGCGCAACAGGAAACGGGTCAGCGCCCTTATCACCTCTCGAAACAAAAGCGCTCTCTCGGTTAGATTCTGGCTGGCACGGGGAAGTCGATCCAAGAATACCAACGCCACCCACCAAGCAAGCTGCTGCAACTATCGCCGAAGATTTATCTGATTCCGAAAGCGATTGGCAAGACGTCGCCGGCGAGCACTTGTTGAGCGAAACGAACGACACAGAAGGGGATAAAATGTCCGCTTGCTATAAAGGCTCAGTGATTGCCATCAAAGCCAAGCGCAATGATTGGGGCTCTTTTTGTGAAATCATGCGACAAGCGCCGCGTTTAACGTGGCTTCTTCAAAACGCAGGCGCGAAAGCAGTCTTTTTCGTCTGGCCGAAAATTGCCGGTGAGAGTGACGCTCGGGAAACGATTCAACCTCTCATCGCAAATCCAAACTTTGAAAGCTCCGAGTTGCACATTCCAGTCTTTGTCGTTCCCGGCGATGTCTTCGCGCGAAACCACGAGGGTGCAAAAGCTGAAAGTCGTCGACGACACCAACTCTTTGGCGAAGACTGCGTGATTCGCATCGACATCCCTGCTTTTGAGAGCGAAGACGGGAGCACGAATCAAGTGGCCCGCAGATTACGCAACGCGCTTCTGTTAGCGTTGAAAGACCGGGATGCGACGAATTCTGACAACGCCGCTTTATTGAGTAAGAAGACTGCACCGGAAGGTGGCGTCCTCGTCGGTCGATGCTATAATCCATGGAACAACCCTCTCTCGTCCAAAGGGGTTTCCCGCGCGTCGTCGATGGATGCGCTTTCCCCTACCTCGTCATCTGCATCCATGTTCGACCCACAATCTGCGAGAAAGTTTCGCAAATGGCGCGTCGCGCAACGTATCGTCAACTCCTTAGGCTCTGAAGATTTAGGCATTCGCGCGGAAGCTTACGATCTGGACGAATCGGAAACCACGCCAGTGCGCGTATTGTGCATGGATGGTGGCGGAATGAGAGGATACGTCACGGTTGTTATTCTTAAACGCATCTTGGAAGCTACTGGCGCGTGGTGTGTTGGAGAAGTGTTTGATTTAATCGTCGGGACTTCAACTGGTGGTATCATAGCTCTAGGAGCAGGCCTCTTGCGCATGACTGTCGCTGAACTCGACTCTTTATACGAGCAAATGGCGAAAGACGTCTTCAAACCGGATTCGTACGTCTCGCTGTTGACGAAAGGTCCCGGTCACGTGGCAGCAAAATCGTTCGAAAACGTATTACGCAACGTCCTCGGTGACGATCCGGATGAAGAAATGTTTTCCGTCGGCTCGCACCAAAGATGGTTCCGTTCTGCCGTGCCTGCACCTAGAGTCGTTTTGGTTTCCTCGTTAGTTTCGAGAAACCCGAGTTCGTTGTACATGCACCGATCGTATCGCCGCGAGAACCATTCGCCATCAACCGTCGTTGACACATCGACGTCAGGAAAAATAAAGAAGAAATCGGAGTTAGATTACGCCGGTGATTACAGAATTGGTATGACCGCGGCGTTACGCGCAACAACCGCGGCGCCGTGGTACATGGAAGAACTCATTTGTGAAAAAGAACTCGGATACGGAAGTGTAGAGATGAGCGAGAAACTGGGCTCTTCTTCTTCTCCTTCTCCTTTGACGTCTTCCGCGGCTACAACGACCACTCAAGCCATTGGCGTAACATCCACATCTTCAGCGGAACACCACAAAACTCCATCCTCTTCGAGCTTGGGTCCAAACGATATACTAAACGACGATATACTAAACGACGAGGACCTCGACGACGACACGGAAAAAGCCAGAGCCAAAGCCAAACGAGGCCAACTGCACGGTGGCGGCTTGAACAAACTCTCGCCGCTGGAAAGCTCGCGAACGCAACTCCGATTCATCGACGGCGCCATATCGTGCAACAATCCCGCCGCTGCGGCTGTGTTTGAAGCCAAACGGATATTCAACCCAAAAAGGCCTCTCATCCTCTGCTCGCTCGGCACTGGATATCCCGTCGCCCGCGACGTCCCCGCCACTTACGGCGCCTCCTGGGTCACGAACGTCGTCAACGCCACTTGTGACGTCGTTCAAGTTGACGCGACTATCCGTCACGTCCTCGACGCAGACAAGGACCAATACTTTCGATTCCAACCGCAAGGCGAGATTTTCAGCTGCGCGCTCAACGATACGAGCAAAGAGACGGAGAAAAAATTGAAACAAACCGCTTTGAAATACGTCAACGATCTCGCACAGAGGAAAGAAATCGAACGGTTGGCGACGTTGTTGAAGAAACCCAGAGTTATAAGGAGGGTTTAGTATTTTTGTTGTTGCCCCGTGAGAGAGAGTGCGCTGCGTTGTAATAATTCAGTATTGTGTAGGCATTTTTCATCATCTTTTTCAAACGGCACATTTTCAGCGAACGAAACAAATGATAACAACGATGATAACAACGACGAGAAGCTAACTAAACGGCGAGCGCTGCGACGAGAGAACAAAGAAAACCTCGCCGCGCATCTCTCTCTTTTACACACACACGCAGCATGTTCTCGCTCTTCCGCCAAGGCTCCATCCGGCCTAAAAATCAAAACAAAATCCGTCCTCTTCCCATGTCCTACCCGAAGCAGCACGATAACAACACAAACTCTATCTACGCGTTGTTATCGTGGCGAGGATTACTTCTGACCGGGTCCGCGAACGGAGAGATTAACGTCTGGGATCCGTACACCGCGCAACTGGTGCAGAAACTACGCGGACACGAAGAAGCGGTATCGTCTTTGTGCGCGTTTGAGGATGATTATGTCGCCAGTGGAAGTTGGGATGGGACGGTGCGAGTGTGGGATACGAGTTTGGCGCAAGCGGTGGCGGTGTTGACTGGGCACAGGAAACCAATAAGCTCACTCGTATCGACTTTGAGCGGGAGTTTATTATGCTCTGGGAGTTGGGACGGGACCGTGCAGTGTTGGAACGTGCGGGCGGATCGCATACAATTTACGCTGAACGCAAACGGCGGGAGCGCGGTGAATTGCTTAACGTTTTTTCGGGACGAAAGTATGCTCGTGGTCGGGTGCGGGGATGGTGTTTTGAGGGTTTATTCCACACAAAGTGGTCAAAAGATGAACGAATTGAGAGGAGGGCATCACGATACGGTTCGTGCGGTGGCGACGTTTACGAACGATAACGAACACGTGTTTAGCGCAGGGAAGGACGGGAAGATTTTCGCATGGAACGTAGATCGAGGAACGGCGACGAATATCGTTAGTTCTTCGGATTTGCCGCCGACATCCTTGGGTTTGGATGGTGTCAATGCAAATAGCAATAGTAATAATAATAGCTACATCGCGCACGATGGAGGCTGTTGCGCGTTGCAAGAGTGCGGCGGAGGAAAATTAGCCTCGGCCGGGTACGACGGATCCGTGAAAATATGGGATCCCGATTCGCGCTTGTTCGTAGCGCAGTTGGATGCTCACGTCGGCGAGAAAGTCTGGGCGTTATCGTATGATGAGAGGATGTTGCAGCTGTTCTCTTCCGGCGATAAAAACATTTTCGCCTGGGACGCAGCGACGGCGTTTGAGGAAGAGGAAGACAGTCGAGACGAGTCTGAAATTGACGTCGAAGGGAGGAGTATGTCGGTTGCGTCCCGATCAGCATCGAGAGCTGATTTACCCAGAGTCATGTCAAATGTTTCGAATATGTCTGGTGGGTCAGCAAGCTTAGCGAATTTGCACGTTCACCCAAACTTTGCGGCGAATACGAGCGGTAATAACTCGTTGCAAGGCTCGTACCAGAATCTCTCGAATTTAGGAATAGGGCACTCCGCGTCTGCGTCAGCCAGTAGACGCGGGTCACTGACAGATTTGAGTGGTATAGTCGTTTCTGCGGATGTCAGTGGGTATAACTCGCAATCTTCGCAACCGGGTTCGGCGACGAAATCAGGGAGACGGATGAAAAAATCAGACGTTTTGAGAATGGAGTTGGAATCCGCAAACACGCAGTTAGAATCGTACGCGAAAGCGTACGAGGATCAAGTGCAAAGGTATAAAGATAGTGAAATCACAAACGAAACCTTGCGCAAGCGCATCACCGAACAGATTGCAAAACTCGCAGACGCAGAGAAAAGCAAACAAGAATTAGAGGCGCGACAGAGCGCGCTGCTTGAGGAGGGAATGGCGCAGTTGCGAAGCGAGTTTGAACGAGAGAAATCTCTAGCTTTAGATGCAACGGAAAAGGAATCGAAAGCACGGTTTGAAGTCACTATTAGGGAAAGAGAAAATGCCCTCGCGACACTCCGTGAGGAGTTGCTACAGTCCAACGCGAAGCTGGAAAAAGAACGACAGGAAACGTTTTCTCGACTCGAAGCGCTCGAAGGAGAGCGCTCAAAGAGTAAGCTCGAAGCAGATTCTTTACGACAACTCAACGAACGCCTTTTGAAAGAGTACAAAAAAAGCACGACAGAAGAAGAAACGCAAACCAACGAAGAAGCACGCACGATTAAAAAGCTCGAAAGCGAAATCGAAAGTCTGAAACGCGACCGAGCGCAATTTGAGATAAACTCAAAAGCGGCGTACGAGCAAATTTTCGCACGCAATGAAGCGCTCGACGCGGAGGTTTCCCGATTGACAGGTACCCTCGAGAATGCGTCAAAGACCATCGACGCGTTAAAAGTAGACGTCCAAACGGCGAGTTCGCAAACGAATGCGACACGGAGCGAATTGGAAGCCTCCTTTGCCGAACGTGAAAAGGTTTTGCGACTCGAGTTAGAATCCAAAACGAGCGAACGTTTTGAAGCCATCGCCTCCGAAAAATCGACTTTGGAAGAAAAACTCGAGCTGCTCGAAGATGCTTTAAAAGATACGACTGAGAGCATGCAAAAAGAGATCGAAAAGGCAAATGTTGATCGAGAATCGGAAACGAGCGCTTTGAAAGAAGCGCTTGGCGACGCGCTTCGGGCGAACGAAATCGCGAACGTAGAAGTTGCCAATGCTATAGCGGCGCATCACAACGCAGAAATGAAGTTCGAGACGGAAACAAAAAAGATGCAAGAACGCGAAGAGCGCATGAAACAAGATTTAGAAACGAAACCCGACCCCGCGGTTGTGGCAGTTGTCGAGGAGGAGAATGCGGCGTTGCGTAAACTCGACGAGGAGCAAAAAGATAAAATTGCACATTTGGAGGCCGAATACCAACGCGCAAACGAACGATTGCGTGAGGCTGAAGAAGACCGAAGAAAAGAACGACAAGGCTTGGAATCTATCGCGCGCGACCTTGAGAAGAAACTCGAAGAGACGCGAGAAAAGAGGAAAGAAGAGATGAAAGAGAGTCAAGCGGCTCTTCGCGAGTCCAAAGATCGATTGCAGAAAGCCGACAACGACGCGCACATGTTACGTTCGGATCTCGAAACCGCTCAAAAACGCCTCGAAGATGCCATTCAAAACGTAGATTCGACGGAAACTTCCCTGGAGTCGAAATATCGACAGGAGATTGAGAAACGCGAGCTTCAAGCGAAGACGCTCCAGCGAGAACTCCTCGATTCGAAAAATGAAACCGAGAACGCCTTGGAATCTGCCAGTCGAGCCAAAACACAGCTCACGGATGCTAAGGAAAAATTTGCAAAAGCAGTTTCCAAAGGGAAAGGATTCCAAGACCAAGTTTCAATGCTCCGAGAGACGCTCGAAGAGGTGGAAGTTCGAAGCCGAGAGGCGGAGCGCGAAAAACGCAATGCCGAGGCGGAGAGAGAACGAATGTTGCGAGATTTCGAAGACGCAGAGTCGAGAGAAGTGCGCGTGAAAGATGCGTTGAACCACGAAAAAAAGCGCACGGCGAGTTTGAAAGACGAACTTCGAGAAGCGACAGAAAAGCTCGTCGAGTTTGAAACGTTGCTCGAAGAAGAGACCAAAAAGCTCGGCGAAGTCGAAGCGAAAGTGAAAGCGGAAGAATTTGCGATGGAGCGTGAGCGTGCAAATGCGAAAGACGCGAAGCGCGAGTGCGACGAGATGAAAATTGCCTTGAAAGTGGCCGAAAAAACTGTCGAGGAGATTACAACTGAGCGAGACGAAGTAAATGTGCGATTGAAAGAAACGGAAGTATTACTGGTTGAATCTGAGAAGCACGTGGAAGACGCCGAGACGAGGGTGCAAGAGGCGAAGCAAAGTCTCACGCAGCTCAAAGCGAGTTTAGATTTTGCAAATTCGAGATCGAAAGAGCTCGAAGCGAAGCTCGTCGAAGCAGAAGAACAGGATTCACCGACGCGTTTATCGACGGCGGATTCCGCGAGAGAGGAATCTTTGAATCGAACAGACGCTTTGGAGATGGAGTTGGGCACATCCAAACGTGATTTAGCAGACGCGAACGAAAAACTCAAAGACTCGCTCGAGAGAGTCGTTCGGCTCGAAACGGAAGCAAAACGAAGAAACGAGGAATACGTCGCAGCGTCGAATGAGGTTGAACGCTTGGAGTCAGCTGTGAATGAAGCCGAGATGAAGATCTCGAAATTGAAAACTGAAATCGAAACGTCGAGTAAGCAGCAACAACAACAACCTGACTCAACTGCTGCAGTTCCGTACGATAATAGCATCGACGCGCAAACTGAGGACGAGAAAGATGCCGAAAGTCGCCGAGTGCGTTGGCTCGAGCAACAACGTCTCCAAGCTGCAGAATCGCGAGCTCAAAATCTTGAAATCGAGTTGCAGCAACTTCGCTCCGAGGCAGAAGCCGCTCGAGTTGCCGCATCGGAAGCGTGGGCGGTTGCATCCCAAGCGGGTGTTTCCCGACAGCCTGATACCGGTGGTGGACCTGAGTCGATAGCACCGTCGTCGCCCGGTGGACGCTCGAGTTTCCACCCGATGGCTTCGCGGAGCGAGTATCAGTTTGGTGGTGGTGGTAGGCAACACCAAGCAAATAACCTTGCCTCGGCGCTCGAAAAACAGAGGTACGAGATGAAAATTGATGCATTGAAAGTTGACGTGGAACGGTTACGTCGCGACCGCGACCGCGCGCGTCGTGAACTCGAGCGTGGTAAAGCCGCCGCGAAAAATGCCGTCGCGCAAGTTGTCGAAAGACTACGCGTAGAAGTACACTCGCGTGCGATTGCAGAGAGAGAAAGAGACGTGTTACAGTCCGATTTAAAACGCACAATGCGTCAAGCGAACGACAGACTAGAGCAAAAGACGAGAGAAGCAGCGCGGGCGCACGAAGAATTCTTGGACGCCAAGCGGAAACTCGAAAAGTTGAAGCACGAAAAATCACTCGTCTCTCGCGCGGTGGAAGAATTGCACCACAATCAAGACGCTGCTGCTACTACTGCTGCGAATACAGTCACAAACCCAACCTCACCTCGTCCACCGCCTGGAACGAAAGCGGCAACGGCCTACGCCGCGAATCATCAACAACACGCTCCTTCTTCTTCTCAGACGAGCGTTTTCGTAGTCACGAGCGAACACGTCAAAATTCTCGTTGGAATGATTCTCACGATGCTCTTCACCGTGAAGTTTTTGAACAACGGGAATGTAAATGGCGCCGCGGAACTTTAAGAGATTATGATGTATACTAATAGTAGTAGCAATGATAGTACTAGCACTTACTAGATGACCTTGTTGTACAACAATTTAAGAGAGAAACTGATCTTTTTACATAAAAATTTCGTTTTCAATCGCCTCGATGGATATCTCTAGCGGCGGACTGCGCATTCGCCAAGGAAATTATATCGCACACCTGTGTCCGCATCGGCCGACTCAACGCGTATATCACCTGGTCCGCCACATCCTCCGCAATCATAGGATCAAAGCCTCTGTACAACGCCGCCTCTGCATCCACGTCTCCTTTAAATCTCGTCATGGTAAAATCAGTCCTCACCGCGCCCGGACTCACGCTCGACACTCTCACTTTCGAATTTCTCAAATCGTGTCTCGCCGATCGCGTAAACGCATCCACCGCGTGCTTTGTCGCGCAATAAATGCTCCCACCAATATACGCCTCGTGTCCTGCAATGCTCGAAATGTTCACAATATGTCCTCTGTCTCTTTCTCTCATCCCGCTCGCGAACGCTCTCGTAAACGCCACCACGCCCATGATATTCGTATTCACCACCGTCATCGCATCCGAGATTGAATTCGTATCCACGGCTTCCGTCCCTAACGCCAATCCTGCGTTATTCACTAAAATATCCACCTGGAATGGAACTTTTTCCGGTATCTTCAACATCTCCTCCTCGCTCGTTTTCGACACGTCCAACTGCAAAGGAAAAATTGTCACGTCTGGATACTCGGTTTCCAACTTCTCTTTCAATTCGTTCAGCTTCTCCACGCGTCGAGCGACGATGCAAACATTCACGCCACACTCGGCTAAACGTTCGACGATGGCTAAACCGATGCCTCCACTCGCGCCGGTGACTAACGCGCCTTGGCCTTGGAGCGAACAAAACTGATGACGTTCACCAGTGGTGCGTAAATTGGTCGCCATCGGATTGGTCAGCGCCGGTCGGCGAGAAACATCTTCTTTGTCGGACATAATCAAAAGAAAGAAAGAAAGAATTAAGAAAGAACGAATCTCTTCTTCTTCTTCTCGCCGACAAAAGCCTCTCTTCCAAGTCTCTCTCTCTCGTCCTTTCTGCGTTCTCTTCGCAAATAAAGCAGCTTTTGGTGTGTGTTTTCTCCAACAAAAGTGCGTTGACGGTGTTTCCCGAAACGAACGAAAAAACTACCTTTTTTTCACTCAAATCCGTCTCGACCACCAGATGAAAAAAGAATCCAAAATCTCTTTTTCGCGTGTCGACCACGAGCGAGCAGTTCTCCACCGTCGAAACGAAAAAATTGTCCTCCTTTTTCCCGCCTTTTCCTCTGTTTGATCTCTCTTTTCGTCTGAAATTGGACCGCTGATACTAAGCTGGATAGTTGTTCAAAGGGAGATTTGGGCACGCGCATATTCCTTTCTTCACAAAAAGCGCGCGCACATACAAACCCGCACGACTCGAGAACACACGCACACAACACACGCTCGAGAAAGAACAACAGAGAAGATGTCTTTCGCGTCCTCGCATTTGTACGGTCGCTTTTTGAAGTATAAGGTGAAGCAAAGATGTTCTTTTTCTGATGATGTCAAGACGACGCTTCGACGAAAAGTCGTGAACAACGTCGCTGCTGCTGCGACGACCACCACCACCGATCGGGATGATGGTATCATCGGGATCAGGAGACAAAGAAGAAGAGGTGGGTTAATTGCCACGAAGTACGCGTTGGCGGAAAACGGCGTTCTCGATGGGAGCGACGAGCTCTCCGTGAATACCAACCCGAACCAGTGGACGTCCATCGAGTCCAGCACGGTGCAGAAAGCTGGTTTCGTCAAGCCGGAGAAGTTTACGAAAGATTTTTCGAAACCGATGTCTATTCCAACTGAAGGAATTGAAGCGGCGATTCGAGTGATGGAATCTGGGCGTGTTTTTCGATACTGCGCGACGTCGGCGGAGACGAGTGAGGTCGCGCAAGCGGAGGACCAGTTCGCGGAGATGGTTGGTCAAAAATACGCAATCGGGGTGAACTCGTGCTCGAGCGCGATTTTTATCGCCATGTTAGCCACTGGAGTGGAACAAGGGGATAAAGTTTTGACCAACGGGTTTACTTTTACCGCGCTGCCGAGTTGTATTTTAAGAATAGGGTGCGAACCGGTCTTGGTGGAATGCACGGAGAACTTTACGATGGATTTGGATGATTTGGACAAGAAGGCGGGCGAATCCGGCGCGAAGGTTTTGTTGATGTCGCACATGCGAGGAAAGGTGTGTGATATGGATAAAGTGGTTGCTATTTGCGAGAAGCACGGGATGAAGTTGATCGAAGATTGCGCGCACGGGTGTGGGGTGAGATACAAAGGAAGACAGTTGGGCTATCACGGGGTCGTCACGGCGTACTCGACACAATCCGATAAGGTGATCAACTCCGGCGAAGGTGGGTTTATCACCACGGACGACGACGATATCGCGGCGAGATGTTTGTACATGTCTGGATGTTACGAGAGAAGGTACAGCAAGCACGCGCGCATGCCACCGCAGGAGTTGTGCGAGAAGTACATGTTGACTATGCCGAACTTGTCCAGTCGCATGAACGAAGTTACCGCCGCGATGATGCGCCCTTTAATTGCCAACTTGTACTCGGAACGTTTGCCGAGATACATGGAAAGATGGTTGTTGATCACTTCCGTCATCGATTTGATGGCTGGTGAGTACGTCAGCGTCCCAACCAGTGGCCCGAACGTGGAAGATGTTGGGGACCACTTGAACTTCACTTTGAAGAACGTCACGGAGGAAGAAAACGCCAAGTTTCGAGAGATTACCACCGAACTCGGTGTGAACTTAGGCTGGTTCACCTCCTCCGTTAACGCCCGCTTTCACAAAAACTGGGAGAAGTACGGCACACCGAAGTACGATTTACCGCAAACGGATAAAGTTTTGGAGTATTCGTACGATATGAAGATGCCGCCGGATTTCGAAACGGAAGATTTTCAACACATTGGACACGTCATCAGTTACGCGGTGAACAAAGCCAAAGGGTTGTGCGCGTAAATTTATGAACGTGTAAAGAAAAGTGTTGAAAAAGCCTCGTCTTCTCGCCGCAAGAGAGAGCATTAATAATATTCGAAGCAGAGACGCGTATAATCTAATATACTCTCTCGTTTCGACGTTTTCTCTCCTTCCGTGCGCGCGAGCAAGATGTTGTTTGTATTTTTAACATCAGTATATATTAAGGTCATGTTTATTGAAAGAGAGAGAAAGAGAGAGACACGAAGTAGTGAATGAATGCAGAATAAGCAAAGAAGAAAAAGAACCACCACCTCATCATGTATCGCATGGGCGTGTTTGTTGGAAAGATTATGTCTCATATTTGTTGTTGTAAAAGCGATTGCAGATAATTTTTATATTGGTTTTGAAACTAAAACAACACACACACACACACACACACACACACGCGCTCTTCATAATAATAGCGCTAAGCAAACGCAGTTTATTTCTTCATCTTATCCATGAACATTCCAACAACGCCTCCTGGATTGTTCATCCCGCCGTTTCCTTTCATCAACTCGTTCAAAGCGCCGACGACGCCTTTCGGTTCGTATTTATCCATTAAACGTTCAAATCTTTTATCATCTCTCAACAGCGCCACGTCCTTATCGGTGCGTAAATATTTGAAATCATCGAACCCGTTCTCGATGGATAACTTCAAACACTCCAACCCATCGTCCACTTCACCCATTTGCGCGAAACAGCACGCTCGATTGTAGTGCGCCGCTAAAATCTCAGCCTGACTACTTTCTCTCGCTTCGAACCCGGCCGACGGCCCCGCCGGCGCCACTTTCGCCTTACGAAAACGAACCGGACCGGTGCCTGGTAACGTCAACGCCGCTCGAAACGCCGCCTCAGCTTCTCGATACTCTTTCTGTTTGTACAATTTCATCCCTTCGTTTATGCCTTCCGCCGTCGTCGTCGCCGCTCGATTTCCCTCTTCCTCTTCCTCCTCGTCATACAAATCCAAACTCTTCCCTCCTTCGCTAATCCTATCCCCGACCATTTGTGGCACCGAAGCGCCTTCCATCCCAACAATCTTCGCTAAATCCGCGTCGGTGAGCATCTGCACGTCTTCCACGTTCGCCACGATATCGTTGGCAAGTGCAAATCCGTCCTCGTTTTCCGGTTGGTTCCACGTTAACGGATCCGACGGGTCGAACGATGATGGTTTTGCCGCTCGAAGAAGAACACGAACGCACGAACGACGAGAACGAAAACGGTGAGACGATGACGCGACAAACGTCGTCGTCGAAGCGCTGGTCGCGAACATGATGATGATGACGTGCAAAGAGCGGTTTCGTGTTCGTCGCCGTGTTGTGCTCAAAATGAAGAAAATGTGTTTACTTCGTTCTCTCTCACAGACGATTTTGAGTACAACTGACAACAAATAGCTAATAGCTAAAAACACGCTTTCGTATAAAAGGCGCGTGAAAATACATACTCTCTCTCTCTCTCTCTCTCTCTCTCTCTCATTTCGTCTTTGTCCTCTTCCCTTTCCCGTTTTGTTTTTCTTATATATATTGGTTTGATGATAAAATTTTAGTGTGATTATAAATAACGCTTCCTTCGCGTTAGGACGGCGTATCGGCGAGCGCAGACCATCGTGCGAAGCGCATACATTTTCTCTTACTTTTCTTCCGACATAAAGACGTAATAACGATACTTTTCCGTCCTAGAACAGACAGCGCTCTCTCGACATTTACTTGGCCAAGTACCCAAAGTACACGTAGGCTGTCAAAAACAACGCCCACGTCGGCCAGTCGAACGTTTGCGCTTTGTGGCAACAATACACGAAGTACGTCATCGGGAGCGAGTTCAATTGGCAGAACAACTTGGTCGCTTTTTGCGACGAAGAAGCCGCGACGATTTTCCCGACCGCCCATCCGAACGAAAAAGTGGCAAAGACCTCCTTCCATTGAGAGAACGACTTCTCCGTGACGCCAGACGCCGGAAGAATCGGCATCAAGAGCTTCCCGAACGTCTCCCACGGCGCGAAGAGCGCGGCGAACCCGTACGCGATGACGGTAAACGCGGAAAAGAAGAGGAACTTTTGCGCGTTCGTTTTCATGGAGAAATCAATCTTCGGGGTGGAAATCTTCGGGATGGAGATGAAGGACTTCTTGGAGGCGGTGGATCGAGTGGAACGTTTGGATGCGGCCATTTTGTTTTTGATATCGTATACTTCTGTTTTTTGGTTTCGTATCAAAGTTTTGTGAGGAATTCAGAAATTGGAGAGAGAATTGGTGAATACAACAACATACGCACGCGCATACACACACACAGAGAACAAAAAGCAGAGACCCTTCTACCCTTCGCGCGCGAAAAAAGAGGCACATACCCGTGGTCGCATCAAGAAGAAGAATCATCGTCGCGCGAAAACGAACACGGACACAAACTTTTAACGATGGAAATCCGCTCCAATTCAAACCCCTTTAAAACTCTCTCTCTTTGCGAGAAAATGAGTTCAAATTCAGAATTTTCAATCCAATGAAATTGTTTGTCGTTGCGCGAGTCAAAAGAAGAAGACAGACGAGGAGAAGACGAAATTATACGAGAGAAGGAAAGAGAGAGAGAAAGAGAGAGAGAGCGAAATGTGAATACTTCTCGACGATACCATATGCGCGTACCTTTATAGAAATTTGAGTGAGGAAATGCCAATTCAAAAAAGAACTCCCCTAATAAAAAATAACGGCTCTTTCTCAAGGGCAGCCGTTCAGGGCAAAAAATTCAAAAAAAGTAAAGCGACAGAGACGACACAAATAAATTCGTATCAAACACATTAGCATCAAATCAAATCCTCTTCTTCTTCGTTTGAGGAGAGATAGAAAAGAGAGAGCGCAGTTTCTGAGAAGAAGAAATAATATGGCGCCGGGGAACGTGGCGAATCGTTTGTTGGGATTCATATCCACGAACTTGAAGAAAACAAAACGGCAATCGAAGAGACTTTCATCTCGCTTTGTTGTTGGGAAAGATGATGATTTTGAAAAGGAGAATTTGAATCTTTCGCGTTCGAAGTCTTTGTCCCCGAAAGAGCGGGAGACAAAGACGACCGAGAAGAAGCGCGCGCGCGATGATGCCTCGATGGTGCGCGAAATGCGAGAGTACTTGACGAAGCGGGTGAAAGAGGAAGACGGAGGAAAGCGAGATGAAAAAGGGTACGTGGAATACTTGGAATACTTCGAAGCCGCAGAGAATGTGGTTCGAGAGAATGAGCGATTGCGGGAGTTGCTCGCGAAGAAAAACGGCGGAACTGAAACGGACGACGAAGATGTTCCCGAATCGGGAACGAACGCGAGTGAAGAGGAGCGGGAACGAGATGATGTGAAAGCATCAACAGAAGGCAAAAAAAAGGAAGAAGTGTCGCAGCCGCCGAGCAGTTTGTGGAACGTCGTCGTACATAGCGACGACGTATTCAAAGCGCACATTCTTCCGAAATTGACCGAGATGGACGTGAGCCACTTGTATAATGTGAATTCAGAATCGAGCGCGTTGATTGCGAGATGTGGGCTTCTGTGGAGTGTACTCGTTAATAAAGACGATATATGGAATGCGCACATCTTTCCAAAGTTGAACGGGACGGATATGAAATTCTTGTACCAAACGAATCCAGAGACGAGAGCGTTGATTAAAAGGAGTGATGTTCACTTACAAAATAAGTTTAAAGCGATTGAGATGTCGTCGATATCGACGCTGCAGTGGTCGTGGGAGCGGAATGTGAGAAAAAATACAGGTGAAAATGTTTGGTGGTATCACTCTACATCTTTCTGCCATAAACTTGCTCAAACGAATAAACTCGAGTTGCTCAAGTGGGCGCGAGAGGAGAAAAATTGTGATATTTGGGATGCTAAAACAACTGTTGCGGCCATAAAACAGGGCAACGTTGAAATGCTCAAGTACTGCCTCGAGAATGATTGTCCAACGTCTTCCATAGTGTGTGAACGTGCTGCTGAAGACGGCCAACTCGAGTGCCTCAAATACTTACACGAAGTCGCCGGAGTGGAGTGGGAAGGGCAAAAAAAAGGTGGCTCACTTGCAGCAGCTGCGGCTAAAAATGGACATTTGCACATACTCAAATATCTCGTGGAGAAAGATTACGATATTCCTAGGCCAAGAGCGTGCGATGAGGCTGCCGAAAATGGTCATCTCGAGTGCCTCAAATACTTACGCGAGGTCGCCAAAGCGCCTTGGGATAAGAAAACTGTCTTAGGTGCAGCAGAGAACGCTCATCTTCACATCCTTAAATATCTCGTGGAAGGAAGATATCCATATTTTCAAGCCAGCGCGTGCGAACGGACTGCCAGAAGTGGTCATCTCGAGTGCCTCAAATACTTACACGAAGTCGCAAAATTGCCTTGGGATCACGAAACTGGTGAAAGTGCAGCAAGTGGCGGTCATCTTCACATCCTTAAATATCTCGCCGAGCGCAAGTATTCATGTTGGTTGAGTTGGGGTCATGACAGGGCGTGTACTCTCGCTGCCCGCGAAGGTCATCTCGAGTGCCTCAAATTCTTACGCGAAGTTATGAAAATGCCTTGGGGTAAACAAGCTGGTGTGAGCGCAGTAATAGGCGGACACCATAACATACTCGAATATCTCTACAAGAGTAAATATCCGCATTTTTCGGCGGAGATGTGTGCACAAGCTGCCAAACGGGACGATGTCCCAGCTCTAAAATACTTGCGCGACGTGTGTAAAGCGCCTTGGGATGAGGAAACTGGTAATTTGGCAGCATGTAACAGGGGCTACTGGAAGAATAATAATGACGCATTCAACTATCTCGTGCAGTCCAAGTTTCCATATTTTACGGCCAACGCGTGCCTCAACGCGTGCAAATGGGGTAACCTCGAGTGTCTCAAATACTTGCTCGAAACCCTCAAAGTGCCCATTCACAGCGACTGCGTTAGACAAGCGCGATACGCTGGGTATCCGAGCGACTGTTACCACTATCTCATCAGAAAAGGCTATACAGAGCCTGAGGTGTGAATCGATCGATTTTTTGGTGAAATTTGCCTAGTCATGCATTCAAAAAGGCTTCAAATAATATTTTCGTCTTCATTACAAGTACAATTTAATCAACGCGTTTGTTTTTTATATCTCTTTCTCTCTCTCTCTCTCTCCTTTTCTCCCCCTCTTTCTCTTTCTCTCTTTGATGTATGTATAATTTTACGTACCTGGTACCATGGTATCGTTTTTATTGCATGGACCAGTCGCCGCCACCGCCGCCGGATCGAGAGCCGGCGGAGGAATAACCACCTTCTCTGCTGTTTCCGCTTCGGGAGGAATATCCACCGCCACCGCCGCCGCCGCCACGGTCTCTGCGTTCAAAACCACCACCGCCGCCGCGGTCTCTGCGTTCAAAACCACCACCATCTCTGCGTTCGAAGCCTCCGCCGTCTCGGGAGGAATATCCGCCGCCGCCGCCTCGATCGCCGCCTCTCGAAAAGCCACCGCCAGAGAAGCGTCCGCCTCCGCCGCGATCTCTGGAGAAACCGCCCCGACCACCGCCATCTCGGGAGAATCGGCCTCCGCCTCGACCTCCACCTCTTGAAAAACCGTCTCGGCCTCTTCCGCCTCGGCCTCCGCCTCTCCCGCCACCGCCAAACGCGCCTGCTCGGCCTCCAGAGTCTCTCGCGAGCTCCGGTAAGACGGTCGCTTTCGTGACTTCAAAGCCAGCGATAGTACCCATATCCAATAGCTCTTGCGCGAACTCGTAAGAGACGTCGAAAGCGGCGCCATTTTTCCCAGAGTTTCGGGCAAAGAATGTGATTTTACCGACACCTGAGGAGAGTCGGCGGTCTTTGTCGCCAAGGGTGGCGAGTAAATCACGCGCAGAAAACGCGGGCAAGTCACCGTTGACATCTTCAACAATCATTGTCACTTGACCTGGGGAGCCAGTGAGCAACGATTTTGGCGGAGGCGCCTCGGTGTGACCACTGAGCGCGGCTAAAGCTCTCGCAAGAAGCTCTTGGGCTCTGCGTTCAATCTCTTCCTGGGACGTCAGTGTTTCATCTTCAGTTTCGGTTTCAGTTTCTTCATCGTCACTAGTAGTCTTTTGTTGTACGTTTCTAATCATATCTTTTGCCGCGGGTAAGAAAAATTCCAGGACATCTTCGTCGACCGCGTGAATTCGGTGTTCCGCGGTGGCAGCCGAAGCAGCCATGACTTCCGAGGAACTCGGAGGATTAATTTCTCGAATGTCCGCACCGGTAAACCGTTTTATGTCACGCAATCTGTAAAACTCTCTGTCCGTGTGCAACGCAATCGCGGTCCCTTTCTTTCCGGCTCTCCCGGTTCGCCCGCATCTGTGTACGAACGATTCAGTTTCGTTCGGAAGTTCGTAGTGCACGACTAAATCGACGTTATCGACGTCCAAACCTCTCGCCGCAACATCCGTGGCGACTAGAACCGAAAACTTATCCTGGCGAAAACGTTGCAAAGTTCTCTCACGTTGCGCTTGGGCGATATCGCCGTGTAAAACCTCCGTCGAGACTCTCTTCCCTAACGACGCGGTGACCTCGTCCGCGTCTCGCTTCGTTTGCGTAAACACGATGGTTTTGTTGCCTTTTGCGTGCACCGTAACCAAATCCATCAACACAGCACATTTCGATGGAAACGCAACCGAACAGGACATCAAATCAATATCCTTGTTAATCTTCCCGGTATCTTCTCCGACTAAATCAATGTTCACCTGGTCCACCAAGAATTTCTGTTGCAACTTCTTCACCCAGTGCGGCATAGTCGCGCTGAACAAAAACGTTTGCCTGTTCTTCGGCACGTCCTCCAAAATCGTCTCCACGTCTTCCTCGAATCCAACCGCGAGCATTTGATCTGCTTCATCTAAAACGACGTGTTGCACTCGAGAAAGATCGAGCGTACCTCGATTCAACAAATCCATCACTCTCCCCGGCGTACCGACGACGAAATCGACGCCTCGGCGTAACTTGGACTCTTGCGGCCCAATCGGCGCGCCTCCGTACACGGTCAACGTCTCAAACGACGGCGCCAACGAATAAATCTCTCTCTCGACTTGCTGCGCCAATTCTCTCGTCGGCGCGAGCACGATACACCGCGGTCTTTTATCTCTCGACCCTCTCCTCCTCGTTCCTTCCCCGTCTTCATCGCCTCGATTACTTTCTTCCTCGTCTTCTCTCAAAAACTTCTCCACGATTGGCAAAGAAAACGCCAGCGTCTTCCCCGTCCCGGTCTTTGCTCGCGCCACGACATCTCTCCCACTCTGCGCCGGTTCCAACGCGGCCACTTGAATCGGAAACAACGTTTCAATCCCTTTCTTCTTCAAAGCGGCGACTGTGATCGGGTGTAAGTTGAAGTTGTTGATGGACGTCGGGTCGGCGTCCACGGAGACTTTAATCGTTTTCTCGTCGATTTCTGCCACCAAGATGTCTACATCATCTTCATCCTCCTCCTCGTCGTCGGAGTCAACGACGAAGTCTTCCTCCTCGTCTGCATCGTCTGCGTCCTCTTCGTCGTCGTTTTCGACTTCAGCACCGGATAAAGAAGCCGAAGGCGACGAGGACGACTTGACGAACAATTTATCCACTTTTGCCACAATCGCTTCGTAATCGTCGTCGAACTCGGGCATATCCGCCGGTAATTGCAAATCGATGTTCTCCGGCACGACGTCGTCGTCCGTGCTGGACAAGATCGCTTTACTTCTCGTCGAGGAGGAAAAGCTCGTGCCAAAGCATCGTTTCGTTATCGTCGTCGCATCTTTTCTCATCTTTACGTGGGCGTAAGAATACGAATACGGGGAGGGTATGGTCGTCATCACCCCGGCGGCTGACGGCGTACCCCCACGAGTGGAAGAAGAAATAATCGTTCTTCTTTTTCTCGCGCTTAAACGTCGCGCGGCGGAGGAAAAAAAAGCGCGCGTCGTCGTTGGTGTCGTCATCTTCGTCTCAAAAGATGATGCTTTCGTCCTCGGTGACGTTAAAGTGAGCGCGGGAGATGGAGCAGACGAGAGGAGGAGTCCAACTGCGCTCTGCATTTTCTTTTGCGTCTACTAAAAAACTGCCGCTTTTTTGTATCGCGCGAAAAAATTGACTTTTTTTTAAATGCTGATGAAAAATCAGAAGAGCACATGTCTCGCATGTGTATCTCATCATCTCACATTATTAGTTTTATATCTCTCGGCGATATACACGTACACAGAATAAAGACGCGCTGCTGCTTTGTTTGTTTGTTGTTACCGCACACAGTATTAAAGTACTACTACGACAAAGATGATGGCGTTTTCTCTCTCGTCGTGCTCGTCTTCTTTGAGCAGCGCGCTCGAAACAAAGCCAAAGAGTATTGGAAGGAGAAAAGCCAAGCTCTCTGTCAGAACGAGGGCGGCAAAAGCGGATGATGTTACGAGAGATTTGAAAACGTCCAGAACCACCATTACCACCACCACCGTCGCTCTGCTGACCGCGTTCGTCGTCGCGCTCTCTTCTTCCGCACCAGAACACGCGGCCAAAGCGGACGGACAAGTCTTCGGGTTATCGCCAAAAGTTCTCGCCCCAGGTAAAAAACCGTCGTGCTCCCCGAACGAACCTCTTCGGCGGACATCACGCGCGAAGACGCACGAATCGTCCCGCACAAGGCGAAAGAAAACTTTTTGGAAGGGTGTAAAACGATCACGGGGGAGCCGTGCGAAGGCTCGCCGGAGTGGGAGAAGGCTCAACGAGGAGGCAAAGTCGGAGGAGGAGAGAACTCCGCGTGAGATCGAGAGTTTTTTTACGAAAAAGGGCAGTTTCCCGGAAAAATCTTCACTTTTCACCCTCTCTCTTATTGAGGGGTGCTTCTAACACACACACGCACGCACGCGCTCGTTTTTGTTGTCAGAGAGTGTCTCTCCCTCTCTCTCTGTGTCTCTGTCTTTCATCTCGTCTTTTCGTTGTTTTCACAAAAATGACGACGACACAGAAGAGAAGAGGACGAGGAAATGATGGAAAATGTCGACGCTTCTTCGTTTCCTGGTGGTGTGTACTTCTTCTTCTTCTTCTTGGTGGTGGTGTCGCAGCCGAGGAGGAGAACGACGAGGAGGCGAAACAACGACGATCGAAACTGTACGCGTTGAAAGTGAAATCGATGTTCGAACACGCGTTCGAAGGGTACAAAACGTTCGCCTTCCCCGCGGACGAGTTAAAGCCAGTCTCAAAATCAAAGACGAACTCTTTGCAAGAGTTGGGCGCGAACGCGCAAGATCGGAAACATTTTAAGAAAGAGTACGATGGGTTAGCGATGAGTTTAATCGAGAGTTTGAGCACATTAGCGGTGATGGGAAATAGCACGAAGTTTACGAAAAGCATCGATTGGTTGTCGAAACATTGGCCGGAGCGGTTGGAGAGGAACTATAAGGACTTGCGGGTGAACGTGTTCGAGGCGAATATTAGAATTTTAGGCGGGCTTTTGTCCGGACACGTCTTAGCCGGTGGGAACGAAGGACTGAGAAAATGGAGCAAAGAAATGTACGGAGAAGCGTCGATGTCGGCGTCTTTTAATTCCGTGTGTTTCGGTAACGTCGGAGAGGAAGGGATGTATAAAAACGGCGAGAGGAGAGAGTACGACGGGTCGTTGTTACGAATGGCGAGGACGTTCGGTGAGATGCTTTTAAAATCGTTCGAGGAAGACGATGTGAATAAGGTGAATAGAAAGGTAAAGAAAACAAAGTTACCGTACGGATGGGTGAATTTAGAGCACGGGCCAGTGAGAGAAAAGCCAAACACGAACGTCGCGGCGATTGGGACGTTGGCGTTAGAGTTTGGGACGTTGAGTCGATTAACTGGAGATAAAAGGTTTGAAGAGAAGGCGAAAGAGGCAATGGTAGATGTATGGAGTCGCAGAAATGTCAGGACGAACTTGTTAGGGTCTATTATTAACGTTGAGACGGGTAAGTGGATCGATTCTGTCGGCGGTATTGGCGCGAACGGCGATTCGTTCCACGAATACGCGTTGAAAAGTTACCTCATGTTTGGCGACGAAGAATACCTGGAAATTTTCGTGCCAGCGTATAAAGCGGTGATGAGGTATTACCATAAATCAAGCGGATGGTTTACCGACGCCGAAATGAATACTGGGGACGATCGACATCATCAATTGACGGCGTTACAAAAATTCTGGCCGGGACTACAAGCCATGATTGGCGACGTCGATCGCGCTCGGTCTTCGCACACGTTAATGATGAACGTCTGGGTGAAATACGGCATGTCCCCGGAAAGATACATGATCGCTGATGACGTTTTACACTCGACTGAACGAGGGTACCATCTTCGACCGGAGTTATCGGAATCGACGTCGTTTTTGTATAAAGCGACGCAGGATAAGCGATACTTGAGAGACGGAAGGATTATCGTGGAAGATCTAATCAAGCACTCGAAAGTTCCGGGTGGGTTTACAAACGTCGACGACGCTCTGACGAAGGAAAAAGGCGATCACATGCCGTCGTATTTTCTCAGTGAAACGTTGAAGTATTTGTACTTGTTGTTTACTGATTTTCAGTTTTTCAAAGTCGACGGGTGGAGCCGAGATAGTCAGACCCCGACGAGCAAAGAGATTGTGTTTACCACAGAAGGGCATCTGTTGCCGGCGTATCGAACGTGTCCGTACATACAAGACGAATCGAATAATGTGGAAAATGTGGTCGAGAAACGAGCTCGAGAAGTGGGCATTCGTTTGGGTTTCTTTGCGAAAACAAAAAAAGGAGGAGAGAATCTCGAGAAGAGAGCACCGGTAGAATCCGACGGGTGGGGAAAAGTAAATCAAATCGAACAAGGCGAAGACGATGCAACGCAAACCGTGTTAAAAACGCTGGCAAAAATTGCTGAAGCTAACAGCGCACGCGAAGAGAAACGCGTGAAGCAAAGAGAAGAGCGTAAATTAATGGGCGCTGAGGGAGAGTATGAGTGGTCGGATTGGGATGACGACGACGAAGATGAACAAGAAGGAGGAGAGAAAGGAGAAGGGCACGCAATTCCCGACGAACCCGAAGTTCGAATCATTGGATCAGACGACGATAGTAAATCGCCGGAAGAGCGCGAAAAAGCTCGAAAAATTCGCGACGCGATCTTGAATCACATAGAAGAGCAACAACGGGAGGTTCTAAAGAAACGAGAGGAGGAACAAAAGCTCTTAGAAGAACAACGATTGGAGCAAGAACAAAAAGCGCAAGAGAAAGAGGAGAAACGCAAACTGCAAACGGAAAAGCGACAGGAGCAGGAGCTTCGATTTCAGAGACAACAATTGCAGGAGCAGAAAGCAAAGTTGGAGATGGAGGAGTATCAAAAGAGCGTACCGTATTCGCATCAATTTTTGTACCGAGCGGATGTTCGCGAGAGGTTTAAGAAAACAAAAGGAACGGACTCGGCTTGTCACGTATTGGATGAGAACACGGACCACAGCTGCACGATGATACTAGAGTGCGGCGTCAATCCAACCTTGTGCTCGCAACGCGTCTGCGACTCGTCTCTTGGATCTTGCGTGTAGAAGAAACTACACATTTTAGATTTTAGAACAGACTTTTAGTGCTTATAGATTTAAATAATAAAGATAGAGCGCTCGCGAATACATATTACTACTACTACTACTACTACTACTACTACTACCATTGCTACTACTAAATGAATCTTTCCATGAGAGCCTTCTCAATGGCCTCAAAATCTGCCGTCAATGCCACGTTCATCAGCGGTCTTTCCGTCCACGCGTTTTCAAACGACCAATTCTTTTCGCCTTCTTTGTCCATAATCACCATCCCTCTCGCGAACGATTCCGTCGCCACTCTTACTCTCGCCCTCGTCCACTCGAACATCTCCGGGTGTATCACCGTCATCACGCACACGCTGTCGTGTTGCAACACGCCTCTGAAATTCAACGATTTGATGTGATAATTCATATAAAATTGACTGGAGTTGAACAAAAACTGTCTCTCTTCATCCGTCAACGTCTCCCGACCTTTCACGTACTTCGTGTCTCTCATTTTGATCAAATTCTCTTCCGTCATCCTCACGTTCATCGTCACATCCAATCCAACCGCATAAATATCCACTCCGTGCGTCCCGTACAACTCATCCGCCGCCTCCGCGTCGGCGTACACGTTCGCCTCCGCCGCCGGATTGACGTTCCCGCTCACCGTATACGCGCCCCCTAGGTGCACCACCGAACGCAACATTTTCGGCAAATCCTCGTATTCTCGAAACGCGTTCACCACGTTCGTCGCCGTGGCTAAACATATGATCGTCACTTCTCCGGGATACGTTTTCGCCAAGTCGTACATTAATTTCGCGCTGCCTCCCGGGTACACCTCCACATCCTCCTTCGCCTCCAAAAGGTCCTCCTTATCCTTCTCGAAATCCCCGAACCCATCTTTCCCGTGCACAAAATCCGCGATGTGTTCCTTCTGTTTCCCATTCAATGCTTTCTTCGACCCTTCCGCGACGTACACGACGTCATCCTCGTCTCCCTTCTCATCCTCGCTTCCTTTTCGCGACCCGGACGACTTATATATCCTCAACAACTTTTTGCAATTCTCCGTCGCTTTTTCCGTTCTTACGTTCCCGAACGACGACGTCAACGCGAGCACTCGTAACTCCGGCGCGCACGATAAGGACATCAACACCGCAAACGCGTCGTCAATCCCCGGGTCGGTGTCGATGATCACTTTGATTGGACTCTTTCCTTGTTTTTTCGCGCGCGAGTCTGCTTTTGCCGGCGCGTTCGTCGTCATCTCGAGAGAGGCGTTTCTTGCCTTTTTATGGAGAAATTTGACCACGTTTGCCTCATAAAAGAGCGCTCTATTCGAGCTCTATTCTTGCACGCATCGGTCGTCCTCGCGCGAGCAAAACGCAGAAAATGAGAGGAGGAAAAGAGAAACTTTACTTTATTCTTCTTCTCCTCGTCTTTTTACTGCGCTTGAAGTCCTCCTTTTCCTCTCCTTTTCATTTTGGAGGGGACGTCCCGTACGTTTCGAATCTGGACTTTTTAACACCAAATGCGACGTCTACTTCGTCTTCATCTGTCCTCGCGGACGGGACTTTAACGCTCACGGGCGACCACGTGACGCCGTTTTTCAACGCGATCGAACCTCTCTCGCGAGCGAAACGGTTTAGTTTCTCCTGTTCGGTGTTTTTGTTCGACGACCGGGATAATTACGAGAACGGTGGGGCGTTGATTTCGAGGATGAGTTCTCCGGAGCATCCGGCGTTTGCGCTGACCATCGAACCGCCGTCATCATCATCAATTTCTGGAAAGGAAGGAGAAGACGAGGACGGGTCGAGAAGTTATGACGACGACGGGGTAAACGTTGCAGAGAAAGGGTCCGCGGTGTCGTTCGCGATGACGTTTCGGAAGACGCACGCGGTTCGCAAAGCGACTTCGTCTTCGTCGCCGGGCGAAGTGGTGGCGAGTTTCACGGTGAGCGGAAAGTCGAGGAGAAGATTGGTAGCGAATAGATGGCACCACGTGGCGTTAGTCGTCGGCGAAGACACGGTCGCGTTTTATTTAGATGGTTTCGTGGACGTGGAGTATAGGTTGCCGCCGAATGCAGGGTCGACGCAGAGAGGCGGGTTGTTTTTGTCGCCGCACGCGACGAATTCGAACTCCTTAGACGACGCTTTGTCAATTGGTGGGGAGAGCAGAGGAAGACGAAGGAGGAGGATGTCGACGTTGAAAGCGAGATTTGAACCGCCGAGTGGTTTGAAAGGGTTAGTGCACGGACCTAGATTAAGGATGGTGTTTGACGGGGCGAGGACGAAGAGGCGAGCGCCGAGGAGTGCGACTGCTACCACGAGGAGGAGGAGAAGGAGGAGGAGGAGGAGGATGTCGAAGAGCAACGTTGCGACAGTAAAATAACAGAACCACAGACTTGTTACAGCGGTGACGACATCCCCCGCACCCGTCGAGGCGACAGAAAACAACACCAATCCCAAACGCGAATCGACGATCCAACTGCGTGGTATTACGAAGCGCAGTGGTCCAAATACGAAGCCAGACGCGTAGGATCGGGCGGCGCGGGAAATGAAGATCCGGACAATCTCTTTCTTTCTGGAAAAGTAGAAACGTCCGGGTTCGAGAGAGAAGCCATATTAGAATCTCGCAACTTGGAAATTTTAGAGATGATGTCGTTCGATCCAGAACCGATTCCACACGACGGGAGCGGAAATACCGAGGCGACGACGAGCACCCAACAAGAGGAGATGAAAGCGCTAAGAAGTGAAAGCGAGGAAGAAAAACCAGCGAACCCGGGAGTGTTGGGAGGAAAAAGCGACAAGAACGTTGAGAACGCCGAGACAGAAGCGACGGATGGAGATGATGTGACTTCGTCGTCCGAAGACGCCGCTGCCACGCTCGCGGCGACTTCGGTCTCGAGAGACCGCGAAGAGTATTTCAACTCGCTCAATACGAAAAAGAAATACGCCGAAGCAACTCGAAAGCTCGCGGACGAAAAACTCGCGCTCGCCTTGTCCAATTCTTGGAAACGGCAAGAGGAGATAAAGGTCATCAACAGGAATAAGTTATTGCGAGAAGCGTTAGATCTGTACCGATTAGCCGCCGCCGCTGGAAGCGACAAAGCGCGCAGAGCTGCGGCTACGTTGCTTTCGCATGAGTACGTCTACCGCGCCGGCGGTGGATTCGTATACAAAGGCCAGAATCCAATCGATACTAACAAGCTTAACGAAGTCACCTCTCGGGAGGAAAGCTCGTCTCGAGCGGCGTATCACAGATTACGAGGCGCGTACTTAGGTGACCCCGCGATGCGTCTATCTGTTGCCGTGGACGCCATGCGACGGAAAACCTGGGGTGAGAAATCATGTTTATTCGCTTCGCAATACCTGTTCCTCGCCGCCACGAAAGCGTACGAAGATTACAACAAACCATCCGGGCAAGTACGCATTGAAAAACAGCGATTGCACGATCGTTTGAAAGTAAATTTCGACCCACACGCCGCCGACGACGTAGTCGTCGCAGTGGACAGCGATATCGGGGCAGCCAACACGGCTGGTGTCGATCGACCGGACGAAAGGGCGTTATGGCTCATGAACAACGCGCAAGGCGGCGACGCGAACGCGATGGTACATTTGGCCAACGCGCATTATTGGGGGCATCGAGGTTTAGTGAGAAACTACGAAGCGGCGGCAAACATGTACCAGCAAGCGCACAACGCCGGGAACGTTCAAGGTACCGTTGGTCTTGCGAAATTAATGTTGAAAGGGGAAGGCGTTGGTAAAAATTTAACCCAAGCGATGGAGCTGTACGAGGAGGCTGCGGAAAAAGGTATCGCGGATGCGTACAACGGATTAGGATTTGCCGCATTTTACGGCTCAGAGGGTGAATTTGAAGCAAATAAAACGCTCGCTTTAACGTACTTTCGAAAAGCAGCCGCACTTGGCTCACCTGATGGCATGGTTAACGCCGGGTTAATGTTTCGAGGCGGTATTGGCGTCGAAGGCAACAAACCGAACACGTCGCTCGCGTATACATACTTCCGTCGATGTGCGGACATGTTCCCTGAACACATCTCGTGTCAATACAATGCCGGGTCTCTGGAATTGAGCGATGTCACTAATCACAATCACCGGTTGGATCCTGAGGCAGGTCAAAGCGACTCTCGGTGCATGATGGCTGCCCGAAGATTGCGAAAAGTTGCCGAAACGAGTGCTTTTAATCAAATCGCGGAATCCGCTTTGAAAAGTTTTCAAGCGGGGAATTTTAGCGAGGCTCGATTCAAGTACGACGTCGCCAGCGATTACGGCGTCTCGTCTTCCACGCATAATTCAGTTTGGTTGTATGAAAAAGCGTTCCAGAAATCGAATAAAGAGAGCAAGCCGAACGCACTCGCCAATAAAATGCTCTTTGGTGGCGAAAGGAGAAGTCCTCGCGTCCCTCCGTTTGTGGCAAACTATCTGAAGCAAGCGTCCAAGAACAAAATAATGCGTGCAACGGGTGGGTTCATAGGCAGTCATGAACGTCTGCGGAGAGAATTCATCGCGGCGGCGAGGAAGCTAGCGCACGATCCATCGGCGACGACGAACGAACGAACGTGGGCGCACTTGAAATTAGGCGACGCGATGTACGAGTACTCCGCGGGGGAGCATCGAGATTTGGCGAAATTGGCGTACGATGAAGCCATCGATACGTGGAAAAGAGCGATGCAATATAGAAAGAAGAGGCGATTTATAAACGGAGACGGTGACGTGGAAGAGGAAACACAAACGAGAACTCCGAGGAGAATGTCAAAGCGTCAGTCGCGTTTGAGGCAAAAGAGCAGCGCTTTGATGAAACGTTTTTATAACGCGTTCCTTACGCAACAAGAGCAAGAGCATCAACCAGAAGAAGAACAACATCAGAACGGTATCGAAGACGAAGCGAAACTCGAAACGTACGAGAAAAAAGAACGCGAATGGACGCGCGAAGAGCGCGAACGGAAAGAACTCGAACGCGGTCGCCCGGATCGCGGACACGACGACGAAGACGAACTCGACCAAGAGGCTTTGCATGCCGGGGCGCTCGTCGCCAACGCTTTATACAATTCCGCGTGGCTCGTGCTCGAAGAGAGCATCTCGAGCGGCGATGGGAAAAAAGTGGACGAATCGCTCTCCTTAGTATCGGAAATGCTTTTCGATGCCATCGAGATTGGCGGTTGGCGAGCGTTCATAGGAGCTACGCCGCCTTTAGTCGCCGTCGAAGCCGCGAAAATCTACCGAGCGACCAAAAAAATCATTCAGCACGTATAGATAGTAATAGTCAATGTAATATATATATTGGTAGATTAGCATTAAGGCAATAATGTACGCTCAAATCAATACTGTCCGGGAACGTTGTTATCGAACTCGCCCGTGAACAACTCGTCGCCGGTTTTCAAATCTCTCCCAAACGGATCCCACGTCTTCTCCTTAATCAACGCGTTCCTAATGCTTTGCGTGTACCTCTGATCCTCAAACCCTTCTCTCCCATCACGCCTCAACGAATCCCTAATCGGTTGCATCTTCTCTTGCTCCCTTCTCATCTGCTTCCCATCGATCGTCAACCCGGCTTCCAAATCGGCGCTAAACGCGTCGTTCACGTCGGGCATCAAATACGCCACGCAGTCCTGTTTCCCTTGTAACTCCGCGTGCGCTTTCTTCTGCTTCTCCTTCAGCGCGCCCCATCTACCTTTATCGTCCATGCTCACTTTCGGTAACCGCGCGTCCGCTTCTTGCCGTTTAAAATACGCTTCTCTCAACATGTGCAGCGCTAAATCTCGCGAGCACTGATTCTTTTGGTCATTCACCCCCGCGAAGCGGTTCCCCGTCAAATCGCTCGTGTACACTTTCGTTATCCCGTCGCTAAACTTGCTCGCGCCTCTTTCCTTCAAAACCGGAGAAGAAGGTGTAAACGCGATCGCCCCGATCGATAACACCACAATCGTGTACAACGCCAAGAGAGCGACGTTTCGAATCGTTTGAGAGTTGTTCGAATACGCGTCGAACATCAGATTATGGAAATCCGTCCCGTTCATTCCGGAATTGTTTTTGATGCGTTCTTCCTCTTCCTCTCGGAGAGACGACGCAGGTTTGCGCCCTTGGTACGCTTCCGCTATCGCCATGATGAAAACAAATAGTGCGTTTTTTGTTAGAACCCTTGGTCTTCTTCTTCTTCTTCTTCGTCGTCGTCGTCTTTTTTGTGCGCGTGTAAGTTGTGTGCGGAGGACGTATATGTAACACAAAATTTGTGGCGTTTCAACACAAACAGACGGAGAGAGATTTTAGGCAAAAAATGACGATCGTTTTTGAGGAAAAAAAAAAGACAAAATTTCTCGTTTTCACTCTTCTCTCCCCCTTTTGAATACTTTTTACATATCGTCGTAATAAAAACACTCCTTCCTCTGCGTCAAAAAGCAGTCTTCTCTCTCTCTCTCTCTTGAATAACCACACAAACTTTCTTTCCGCGGCGATTTGTGTGTGTGTCTGTGAAAGAGAGACTTTGTTGCGTCGCGTTCGATATATAAACGCGCGTTTATATTTATATAAAGAAGAAGACTTTAAGAAAAAGACTCTAATAGTAGGAGTGAGAAGCGCGAAAAACAAATCGAAAATCAAAAATGAACGTCGACCGAGAAGAACCTCCTCGGCAACCTTTTGCAGCGGCGAGGATGCAAGCGGCAAAACAGGATGGCGGGGCATTCGTTCCGACGTTAAACGGCGGGTCGTTTGCGTCCACGCGCGTCCCGGTCGTGCCGTCGTTAAACGCGCGAGCGATTGGAGATTTGGTGAAAAACTGGAATCTGAACGCCCTCGCTCCGAGCGGCGTCAACGCTGGATCCGCGACGGCGATGAACAACGCGAAGAGACAAAAAAGCAATGGGGGTGGCGCGACGCAACAACAACAACGAGGGATGCACGCGATGGTGAAAGTTATCGACGGTGAGTCGATGTTGGTGAACAGGTGTTTGAACGAACGCGGGCACGTGAAAACGTCGAACGAGGTGAACGTGGCGTTGATTTTGAAAGAGTTGCCGGCGCACGTGCAAGCGCTTTTGATGGCGAACGACGAGGAGGAGGCGAAGGAATGGCAACGGAGGACGATGTCGGTTGTGAGCGACTTGGAGAGGGAGGAGGAAGAGGAGAACGCGTTCGGTTTTGGAGAATATTTGATGAATAGTTTGGACGTTTTGAAGAGAGTCGTTTCGCTTCGGTCGTTGAGGAGCGTGAAGCATTATTTCGAGAAGATCGGGTACGATCCGACGCCGGCGGTTTTGAACGCGGTTTTGTGCGTGTTGAGGAGAATATCGATGATGGATACCAATTTTTTTTCAGAGAATAACGACAACGACAAAGACTCTAGTAATACTAGTCTCGAGTTGAAGTGTGGGATTATGAAGACGTGCGTTGACATCGTGACCGGAATGTGGGAACAGGATTTGGTCAAATGCGCGGCGGAGTTGGCCACGTATCCGGTTCCAACGACGATAGCGCAAAAAGAAAACAACAGAAATGGAAAAGAAACTTTTCACGAGGAAAATATGCTGATGGCGTTTTACGATGCGGCGTATGCGATGACGAGAGAAGTGTACGCGACCATCGACGACGAGAAGCGGAACATCAGCGAGACGGAGGAGTTTCGCGCATTTTTAGATACGTTTGCATCGTTTGCGTTTAGCACGGAGATTGTGGAGTACGCGCATCATTCTGGTGGGAAATTGGAAACGATGAGAATGGTTCGATTGGCGTTAGCGTTGCTACAATACGCGTCGAAGGAAAATAGCAACCTTGGCGACACCGAACTTTGGACGAGATTGTGGTACACCGCCAAAGGCGCGCAGTGTTTGAGAACGATTTGTACCGCAGATGTAGATAACGAAAGCGGAGAGACTTTGTACGACAAGTATTTGCACGATGTGGCGTTAGAAACATCAAACGATGTCGAGAAAGCAGCCAATGTAGTCGCTCGCGATTGCTTAAAACTCGCCACGGAGTGCGCGGCGTTAGCGTTTGCGCAAGCGTTGGACGCGGTGTATCCGAAATACAACGCGCCTGCATTTTTTGGAAGCTTCGGTATGAATGGGAACGGCGATTCGAAGAGATGGCGAGTGTTTGCGACTTTAGCGAGGTGTTGCGAAGTGCTTTGCGAAGACTCCGAGGTTAGAGATGCGGTTATATCCGCGCTCATCGTTCCGTTGGCAAAGTTTATGTCGAACGTCGTTCGCGGACGAAGCGGCGACGGGAGCAAGAAGATATTCCCGAAACCAGCGGGTACGTTCTTCGTCATATTCGAGGAGGTGCGCATTCGAGGAGGCACGCAAAAAGCGACCGAAACGGTAAAACTGGCGTGGATGTTCATCTACGGAACGATCGCATCCGCGCAAGCCGCACCTTTCATGAAATCCAAATCCTTTGGCAAAGAGTTCGCTCTCCTGCTGAAAGACGCCTCCTCCGAAAAGCCCGACATTCACGGCGGCGCACACACCGCCGAACACGTGCGCGATTTACTGAGCGAGTTGCACGATAACGTAAAATCTTTAGTCGGCGCTGAAAACTCCAAGTTATTCGAAACCTTCTTGGCGGAGTTGTAGTAAAAGTATGATGTTTGATATCATCGCTACGTAGTATGCGCTAAGCGTCTCATCTCAAATCGACTATCGGTCTATTCTTCAACCTCCCAAAGGTATCTCTCTTAAAGTTCGGTCCGAACAAATACGCGTACGTGCACCCTCCAACTAACCCGCCGAAATGTGCCCAGTTATCGACTCTCGCGCTCGTCGCGCCATACACCGCGTTAATCATTAAGCTCGTCCCTAACGCGTTCAACTGTTCCTCCGCGCCGCTCCCTAACACGTCTTTGTGTCTGTACAAATACACGGCGAACGCTCCGGCTAAGCCAAAGATCGCCCCGCTCGCTCCGACGGCTGGATATTTGCTCATCTTATAGCTCGCGATGTTCCCGCTCAGTGCGCTCAGAGTGAACGCGGCGTACGTGTGCGTTTTGCCGAATATCCGTTCCACCGCGCTTCCGATGGCGTTTACGCTGTACATATTGACGAAGAGGTGGACCAACCCGCCGTGTAAAAACGCAGACGTGACGAGTCTGTAATACTGCCCGTTCGAGACGTTTTCGTTGACTTTCGCGAACGCCGCGGTCGCTTTTTGTCGCGTTAAGAGTTGCAACGAGTACCCCGCGAGTAACGAGAGGAGAAGCGCGTCCGTGGCCTTACGTTTCGGGTCGTTCGTGAACGGTTCGTTCTTCGAGTTGTTGTTTCCGTTTCCGTCGTCGTTTCCAACGATGCCGACGGCGTTGGTGTGCCTCTCGCGCCGAATGGAATTCCGAGCAGCGCCTTTTCCTCCTCTTTCTCCTCCTTTTCTTCTTCGACCGCGAGACGACGAGAAACCGATGGAGAGAAACGTCGTCGTCGCGCGCAAGGTAAACGTCCCCACATTGTGCGGAAATCGCGCACCTTTGGTCGTCGTCGCATTCGTCGACACGAAAGGTCGCATGGTTTGTGCAACTTCTAACTGTGCGGGCGAATTGGATAAAAAAGATATTCTCTCTGATGGAATCCATTTGTTGTCGCGTGCGCTTCACGACTCGCGGAACAACGTGATACCGCACAAAATGTTTGCGACGAGGACGGTTCCATCGTCCTCTCTTTGGTGTCGCGCCTCGTCTTCTTCATCGCAAAATCGTCGTTTTCATCTTCGACGCGAGATGACGACGACGACGATGATGCGCGAGCAGCGACCACGCGTTGTCCGTACGACTCAAGCGTCGAACGATGAAGACGCGTCGTCGTCGTCATCGATAAAAACGACTTCAAATCCAGCGTTGAAAGCGGCGTGGTTCGCGTCGGAACAGTTCGGGAAAGCGATTGGTGGTGGTAAGAGTAACTCTTCCGCGACTGTTCTTGAGAAGCAGGAAGAGAACGTGATGACGACGAGAGCGGAGACGATCGATTTGTTGGCGAAAGATTACGAGAAAAATTACTTCATAGGAGGCGAAAGCGAGATGAAAGCGTACTCGAGTTCGTGCGTTTTCGCGGACCCGTTCGTCTCGTTTACCGGGTTAGATCGATTTAAACAAAACGTTGGGAACTTAGGGACGTCTTTACGAGACGTGGAGTGTAAGGTGTTGAAAACGGTGGATAACGGGGTTGGGGGTGTTATTTTCTATTGGAAGTTTTCGGCGGTGGTTGACGCTTTGCCATGGCGACCGAAGTTAGCCGCGAGCGGGAACACGACGCACGTTTTAGACGATGCAAATAAAGTGGTGAAACACATCGAAGCGTGGGACGTGGACCCGTGGGTGGTTCTGAAGAAACTGTTAGTGCCGGCGTCGAAGTTACCGGAGAATAAGTGGGAGCTCGGGATGCTGGCGGTATCGCAGCGAGATGGCTTTGGCGCGTTGCAAGCTATTTCAGAACCCGGGGTGAAACTGTTTGCGGCGTTATTCGTCTTAGAAAAGTTACCCGGGGTAAACTTAGGTGGGTTTGAGGCGTTTACGTCGTTGATGCTTGTGGCAACGGCGGTTACGGAATTTTGGGCGCTGCTCATTTCTTTCGGTGTCGTGAAGAAGTAATATATTTCTGCGTTTGTTTTGCTCGCGTTCATTTTTAGTTGCTATCTATACATTATGTTATTAAAAAGTGTTGTGTGTCTGTGCGAAAGGAAGTTATTTTTTTCGAAGCTTTTTGCGCGTACCGGCGCCAGTCGTTTCCGCTTTTCTCTTCTCCGCTTTCTTCGGTTTCGCTTTTTCTTTTTCCGCTTTTCCGCCTTTCTCTTCAGTATCTCTAAATCCAATATTTAAACCGCCCGTTTTCTGCCCGGGTGGTTTTCTATCCGCAATGGTTTGCTGCTTCATGCTCGCTCCCGCCGCTGGAAATCCATCCATGTTACTAAAACCTCCTCTATCTGCCGTCGTCGGCGTCTGCGGAACGTTCGCTCCGAGCGCCGGCCCCGAAGCCGTCGCCGGAGGTAACTGAATCGCAACCGCTTTACCCGCCTGCACTAACTTCTCGTGCGCAGAGGCTATCTGCTTTCTCAAAGTCAAATACACGCCGCACTGCTTTCTCAAACGCAACCAACCAGCCACGGCAGCTTTGGTTCCATTTCTTGGTTCCGGACATCCCAATTCCTCCACCGATTGGTCCAACCGTTTGGCGTACCTCGGTCCTAAACCTGAATTCGGCGCATCTCTCCCTGCAATTTCCGCCGCTACTTCCACCGCCCTCTGCGATCTCGGGTACACTCCCGGCTGCACGTCGTCTCGACTCGTTTGCGTCGTCGTGCACGGCACGCCGTGGTGCGGCATGTCGCTTTCGAAATCCTTTCTGATCTCCTCAATCTTCGCCCGCTTCTCGTGCGCGGCAAACCTATTCGGTGCGAACACCGCTTGCTGTCGTTGCAACAACGCGTGCGTCTCAGCTCGTCTATCGGACTCAATCTTCTTCACCTGCGCCAATATATCCGCCTCCTCCTTGTGCGCCACGTTCGTCCTCGCCAACAACGTCTCCAACGCTTCTTTCCTCATTAACTCGTGTTGCGGATCAAACGGCGTCTTACAAATCAAATTCGCCTCCGCTTCTTCCTTATTCGACGCCCGCGCTCTCACCAGCGCTCTGCACACTTCATAATATCGAGTCTTCATATCCTCGATGCTTCTCTCGCACGGACTCGCCGTGCTCGACCATCGATCTTTAGCTACTATGAACCGTAAATCAAACCTTCGTAACATCTCAAACAAATATTCCGTCTCTTCTTTCGACCAAGGTTTGAACGCCAGTCGGTCGTCATTCATTAAACTCTCCTTGTTTTCTTGATTCTCGTCGTTTTCGTTCGTATCATTCTCGGAAGGTTTCTCCGCTTTCGTTTCCTTCGAATCTAAATTCGCGATCCATCTCTCGTACTCTCGCTCCGTAAACTCCGGCACTTCCACTTTCTTGTTATACTTTGCAAACGCGTAATCGCCTCCGATATCCACGCCGTACCCGGTCGCTTCTAAACCAGTCCCTGGTAAAAGTTTCCCACCGGTACCCGCCGCACCATCTTTCCCCCCCGTCGCCGCCGCCGCGCCGATATTCTTCTTCACCCAGTGCTTCAACATCAACCCATCGGTCCGGGCAGAATTCCGAAACGGCTGCCACGACCACGAGACTTTCCTCGCGGAAACTTTCCTTTTCGTTTTCAAGCCGGCGTGCGTGGGGACTAGCGGTACCAACGCGTCCACCATTCCTCCTCCATTCGCTTTATCTTCTCCTCCTCCTTGCGCATGAAGACCTTGCATTCCGCCCTGAGAATGGCTCGATTGGTTTCCCCGAACGATTTGCCACACCTCTCGGCTCATGCCTTTCGGTTTGACCTCTTTCTTCGATTTCTTCGTTCCTAAACCACTCGCGTTAGCGTTTGGGTTCTCCCGCGGGATCCCGAGCATGTCTTTGAAGTCCGACATTATTATTCTGATGTGTGTGTGTGTGAGAAGAAGTGCGTGTTGATCTGCCGCAATTCGATTTGCCCTAGAGAGAGAATTGGACATTTTGAACTCAATTTGTCCTCATTTTTAAAAGGTAAACAGAGCTTTTCGAAGCGATTAAGAGCAATGGAAGGCGCGATGACGTACCTGGAGAAGTACGCGGACGGTGAGTGTTGGTGACTTTTATTACCTTTTTTGTATTTAGGAAGAGGAGTGTGCACCACGTTTGCATCCTCTCTCTCTCTCTCTCTCTTTGCGAATTGGACATCAGTTCTCTCGATCCATTTCTCTCTCACTCACACAAACACACACCCTCTCTCTCTCTCTATCTCTCTCTCTCTCTTTACCGAAAACAGTCAATCAAGACGTCCCCGCGGAATTCCAGCGCATACTGAACACCATGGCCGATTTGGACCACCGAGTCTCGAAAACTCGAGACGCCATTCAAGAAAAAGTAAACGAGTGCTTAGAGCTCCCTGGGTTACACTCGCGAGGCCTCTCGAAAGATAACGAGACGAAGATTTTAAAACTGAGGAAAGATATCGACGAGTCGCACGAGCACGTGGAAATGTTATCGAAAGAGAAGATACGATTAGCGACGTTAGCGCTGGAGATTTTAGAGAAGAACGTGATGGTACAACTCGACGAGGACTTGGAGCGATATCGGGAGGAGTTGAAAGCGAACCAGGAATTCGGCGAGGAGGAAAAGTTTAAGAGTAGCAATAAAGCGATGGATATGGATATCGGGACGCCTACGAGAGGACCGAGCAGACAAGGTTCGAGAATGGGTGGTGGTGGGAACAATTCGAACGAAAATTTACCGGGATTAGGAAACGAACAACCAGCAGGAGGACAGAAGAAAAATTTACAGATTGGCGATTTGGTCGCCGCGAACATCGGCGAGTTGAACATTGGCCCAGGTGCGCACGAGTGGATCGTAGGAACCGTGTTTCGATACATTCCCGCGACGGACGAATACGACATCGTCGATGCCGACGACGACACGAACAAAAATAACCCGAACAACAAGAACATCGCCAGAGGAAATAAAAAAGGAGGCACGAAAAACATGAAGAAAACTGGAGGCAAAGAATCGAAAGAAACCACCTACCGGTTATCCGCGAAAGCGTGCGTCATCGCGCTCCCGAAAACCGCAAATCCGTCGCACGGCGCTACAAATTTCGACGACGGCGCGTACGTCTTAGCAGTCTACCCTCAAACGACCACTTTTTATAAAGCCAAAGTCGTTCGCAGCGCGTCTCGCATACCGCCGAGCGGCGACTACGGCGAGTTTTTGTTAGAATTCGAGGACGACGGCGACGTGCCGAGAAGGGCGGTGCCGTTCAGGCACGTCGTCGAGTGCCCGAAGACCATGTAGCTGAACCGTTATGTTTTTATTAATATCGCGTACGTAGTATTGCTATTCATTCCCCGCGAGTACTAGTTCGTATTAATAGAGTGAGCTGCGAACAACGTTTCCCTCTCCCCTCCTCTGAACTAAAAAAGTACAAAAAAGAGGAGATCGTTTTTATCAGACACAACGACGCTTTCTTGCGCTCGCAGTCCCAACGCGAAATTTGAACCAAGCAAAATAGTCAAACGTGGCCAACTCAGCAGTAATTCTTTCGTTTCCCCTGCGTCAGAAAAAACGCGCGGGAAACTCTCAAAAGTTTTTGAGAGCACAACACACAGACACACACGTTACGTAAAAAGTCTCAAAGCTCGCGCGAGAGATATTTCTTCGTCGTAAAGCGCGCGCAGAAGCGCGCGCAATTTGTCGCGCGTGCGGGAAAAAGCCGCGATTCGATTCGTCGCTTCCCGAGAACGAGCGATTGGTTTAAACCGTTTGAACTCGATTTGAAACGAACCGCCAAAACTTTAGAGAAAAGAAAATGGCGAATCAAAGGTACGCGCGATCGTTTTTCACGCGAGCACGTCCTCTATTCGAGTCGAGGAAAAGTCGTCGCGTTTGTTTCGACCGCTTTTAGGCGCGGATCTGCACTCTGCGCGCGCTTAGTCGTCAATCTTAAATCTTCAAACGGAGAGAAAAGAGTTCGTTAGGACGTCGACGACCGAGGCACCTTTTTTCTTCATTCCGACGGTTCGATTTTGACCTCGTTTTTGCTCAGAAAATTCTCTTAAAATACTCCTTTTTTGCACCAAAAGACTGACTTGTTTTTCTACACAGCAGAGACGATCATCTCGCGAATCCGATGGCGATGATGATGATGGCGGGACCGGACGCGAACAATGCTACTACCGCCGCCGCCGGGACGAATAATGATATCAACTTGGTGAGACCGACGGCGTCGAATACGACGACGTACGCGAACGCGGGGGCGTACGGCGGTCAAATGCCGGGGCCGAATAACTACTTCGGGAACCCGTTTTTTATGTCGCAGATGTGGAATAACGCGGCCGCGATGATGAATATGAATGCGGCGGCGGCGGCGGCGGCGGCAACCGGGAACTTTCCGGCGATGATGGGAGCGATGCCGCAACAACTCCAAGGACAACCGCAGCCGATAACGGCGGCGGCGGCGACCGGCTCGGCAAAGAAGAATTCGACGACGAGGCTTCGAGACATGACGAAACAAGCGAAGAGTCGTTCGGATAACTCCGAAGCGACGAGTCATAAAGAGTCTCCGCTTTCCGACGACGAGGTTGAACATCCTCAGAAGGAGAGACGGCGGCACAAACAGGAAGAGGAAGAAGGAGAAGAACAAGACGCGAAAGATCATCAACCGCAACTGGCAAAACCAGTCGTGGACGATTCGTTACCAGAACCGTGTGCGAACAAGACGTGTGCATTTTGTAGGACGCAGAAAACGCCACTGTGGCGGAACGGTCCTTTTGGTCCGAAGACGTTGTGTAACGCGTGCGGCGTGAAGTTCAAACTCGGAAAGTTAGCCGGCGACGAGGATGGTCACGTGGTGAGTGTTATCGTACCGAGACAAAAGCGGCGGAAGAACGGGTCGGCTGGGACGGCGAGTCATGCCGCGGCCACGGCGGCGGCGCAAAACGCGGCAACTTCTTCGGAGGCGGTTGGCGCATCGAATACTGCGACTGCGATGACGAGCAGCAACAACGCCACCGCCTCCGCGACGGCTCGATTTGCGGCAGTCACGGCGGCAAACGCGGCGAGAGCTGGGTTTTCCAACGCACCGTTGAAAGTTCGTCACACCGTTCACACGAAAAAAAGCGTCGAGCCAAAAGTGAGAGGTATCGTCGGCGGATGGCGTCCGGAAATGGGTGGTCCGATGCGAGTGTCTTCTCCTTTCGTCGTGGCGGATTACGACGGCGCCGTTTTACTAATGGTCTTAGCCGGCGAAAACGACAAAACAGCTACTACTACTACTACTACTACCGTGAGTAATACGTAGTGATTCCGCTTGTCTGTGTTATTTGTGTACAATAAAAGTTAAATCAGAAGAAGAAAAGTTTTGGGAAGAGTGTACGTTTTATATTTTGTTTATTAAAAAAAAGTCGTCTTCGAAGATGCGTGTAAAAGAAGAAGAAGCCACGAAGAAGTGTGTGTATATAATATGTATATGAGCTTTCAAAAGCAGCATCAGACGAGAGACGCGATTGTGTTTTTAAATATATCAACCTTTTAATATTAGTGTTTGTTTGTAAAAAAGAGTGAAGTAACCGCGAGAAGTTGCGGTGCTTTCGTAAAGATTTATATTATTATCATTCATCCTTCGTGTTGTCTCAATGCAAACCCATAAAGTGATCCATGGCGACGCTCAGCGCCGCCATGGTTCCGCACCCAATACACGCCGCCTTCGGTCCAGCCCTAGCGGCCATGGTCCCTCCGGTAAAACACCCCGCGTACGCGCTGTTGTAAATATCGTGCCTCGCTCTCGTCTGTTCGACGACGCACTCGCTCCCGGCGTACAGCGCGCCAAACGCCGCGAAGCCTTTCGCGTACGACCACGACTTCGACGCCGTGCTCCTCGCCGTTTGTTTCAAAGTCTCCGCGATTGACACTTTCTTCTGCGTCATCGTGTGATCCGGCGCTTCAAACGCCCCGAAAAATATCCCCATCGCGATTCCTAAAACCCCCCCCATAACTCCCGACAACGCCGTCTTCACCACGCAATTGTTCATCACGTCCCCTTGCATTTGCTCTTCCGCGGTTGGAATCTGTATCGGTGTGTACGTTTTCGCCGCTTTTTCTTTCTTTTTCTTCTTTTTCGTCTCTTCCTCGATGTCCTCTTTCGGTTTTTTCAGCAGATAATCCGCCGCATCTTTCAGCCTTTCGATGTTGTTATTGTTGTTGTTCTCCTCCCCGTCGTCCTTTCTTGTTTCGATGGATACATTGGACGACGATGTGCTCGCCTTATTCGCTTCTTCTTCCATTCGCGCCGTTTTATAAAACGCGCTCGAAAATTCCCTCAAAAAGTAAAACTTCTTCTCGTTTTCTTCTTCGTCTGTTCCTCCCATCGTGGTCTCTCTCTCTCTCTGTCTTACTTACGCGCAAAGCGTAAAGTGTGTGTGTGTGTGTGTGTGTGTGTCCAAAAAAGAATGACTCTGCGGAAAGAAAAAAAATCGAACGAAAACAAAAATTTCGAAACCAATTTTTTTTTTCTCAATCGGCAGCTCTTTTTTTGTTTTTCTCAAATCGGCAGCCCCCTTTGGCGTCAAAAAAAAAGGAGAATCTTAGTAACGTTAAAACGCGTAGAATCAAACACAAAACCACCCCGGAAGCAGCAAAGCAGAGAATCTCGAGTGAATGTGTATATCGTCCGTGAGATCGAGGAGAGCACGATGCGTTTTGTATCGTTGAATTCTATCGAGTTTTAGTAACTCTTCCGTGATATCATCAACCTCTGTTTTAAAAGGTGTTCAATACGACTAAGAATTTGAACAAAATCAGAGAGAAAGAGTGCGATTGTTTTTGAGTAGGGGTGGTGGGTGTTACGCGCTCCCCTGTCTCTCTGTCTCTCTCTCCTTCTCTCCTCGGACGAAAGATGACGTCGACGCAGAAAGAGGAGGAAGATGTGGGAGGAAAGACTTTCGAAGACGACGGTATCGCGTCTTCAGAAGAGGTAAGCGCGTTTGTGCGTGTGTTTGCGTTTTGTTTTGGTTTCTCGGGAAACGGTCTTTTTTCCAATCGGTTTCTCTCTCTCTCTTTTTGTTTGTGCGTGTTTATTATATATATTTATACTCATTGTCCGTTCTTGTCTGTGACAGAGGAGTCCGCGAGGGTTTGGTACGAAACGAGATACCGCCGCCGAAGAGGAGGAAGAGGAGAGAGACGACGGAGATGTCGCGAACGACGACGTCGACAACACGACGAGTGCGAGTAAAAACTACAAAGAAAAGTACGCGAAAGCGAAGAAACGGAATCAAAAGTTAGAGAAAGAAGTCGAGCGATTACTGGAACGAGAAGAAACCGCCAAGCGGAGGTTCGACGAGCACGTCTCGAAGACGTCCTCGGTGTATACGCAGAGAATAGAAGGTTTAGAGCATAATTTACAGAGAGCGGTGTCGTCGTTTACGGAAACGAAGAAGCGGTTGGAAGAAGAGCAGAGATTTAAGGAAGAGGCGGAGAGGAAGAAGAAAGAGTTTGAATCGCAGAGAGACGAGTTGAGGGATACGCTGAGAAGGGAGAGAGAGAACTTTGAGAAGGATGGGAAGTTGCTCCGTTTCGCGTGCGAAGACGCGACGAAAGAGTTGGAGATTGTGAAGCAAAGTTATCGCGAGGAGAAGCAACACGACGAACAGGTGATTCAGGGTTTACGGGACGCGTTGGATGCAGTGGTCGCAGAAAACGAAGAGAAGAAGAAGGTTGGGGAGTCGACTTTTTCGCCACCGGCGACGCCGAAATCGAAACCGCCGGCGACGCCTCCGAAATCGCCTTCAGTCATTTCGCAATCGTTTCAGATGGAAAAAGACCAGTTGGAATTGGAAGTGGCGACACAGAAAGAGTTGGCAAATCAAGCGAAAGAGAAAGCTGAAAGGGCGATTAAGACCGCGCGAGTGGCGATGGAAGCCGCGGCAACTCGAGCAAAGACAGACGGCGTTAAGATTGAAAAGTTGGAGAAGCAACTGGCGGAGGCGAGAAGAGCGAGCAACGATGAAACATCAACGACAACAATGTCTGCGAAAGAAGACGATGAAAACGAAAACGACAACGACGACGACACTCCTCCTCCTACTACTACTAATGATAACGAAGCTCTCGTCGAAGAATTGAAAATGCGAATAGAAAAATTAGAGTCACACTGCGCGGACGCATCTGCTGCAGCGACGAACGCGGCGGATGCTTTAGATGCAGCCAACGAAGAATTGGCGATTGAGCGCGAAAAGTGTTCGTCGCTCGAACGCGAAATGTTAACGCTCTCGAACGATTTCGCCATACTTACGGAGGCTTTTGAAAAATCGCAATCGGAGTTGACGATGCGCGACGAGAATTTAGCGGCGTTAGCGAAAGAGTTGGAATTATCCTTAGCGCTGAATTCAAACGAAGACGCGGGCGGCTCGGAGAAGGATAACGCGCTCTCGACTATAGACAAGAAGAAGTACAAGAAAAACGAGAAAAGAGGACCTCTGTCGGATGATGAATCCTACGATAGCGACGAGGACGAAAACGATCTTTCTATGACTACCGGGAACGAAACCATGTCCAGTCTTCGCGCGGAGCTTAGTTCTTTGCGCCAAATTCACGACGCGACCGAACGTCGCGCGAACAACTACGCCGAGCGTTCTAAATCCGCAGAGCTCGCTAGAGATTCGGCGCTCGATGAACTCGATTCGTTGAAGCGCGAAAAAGTGAGACTTGAGGAACGTTTAGAATCCGTCGAACAAGCGCAAACGACGCCGAAAACGCCCAAGGTGAAACCAGCGCTCTTGAAAGAGCTCGAGCAAACAAAGTCGAGTTTACAGAAAGAAATCGAAACTCTCGAGGGCAACGCGGAAGCGCTGAGTAAAGAACTCGCTGACATTGAGAAAGCTAAATCGAGAGAAATTGAACATTTGCAGAAAGAACTCGAGCAAGCAAAATCAAACGCGAAGAAGGAACTGAACGAGACAAAGAAAGAGACGGAAACACGCTTGTTGGCGCAGATGGAAGCGCTTCGCGACGAGCTCGTGGCGTCCAATCAACACCGAGAGGAGATTAACGAGCAAAGAGAACGAGCTGAATTGGACGCGAAAGAAGCGGTGACGCGATATGCCTCGCTCGAGAACGATAAGAACGGAGTTATTGCAAAACTCAACGAAAAAGTTGAAGCGCTCGACAAAGAGTTGAAAGCAAAATCGGAGGCGTGTAAGCACGTCGAACGACAACTTGAGATGGCGACGCAGGCGCAGAAAACACAATCGAAAACAGCCGCGAAAGAAGTCGAAAGAGCGTACGCGAAAAAAATCAAGGACCTCGAAAACGAAATCGCCTCGACGACGAAACTTCGGGACGACGCGGAAAGAGCAAAGAGCGATTTAGGTGCGGAGATTGACCGCATAAAGTTGGAGTTCACGGCTTATAAAGCGTCCGTTTCGGATAAAGAGCGCGACGAAAACCTCAAGCCGACGACGGCAAACTTCTACGAGAAAATGCAAGCTATTCGTGCAGCTGAGGAACTTCGAGCTGAACGCAACGATCTCGCGCAAGACCTCGAAGACGCTCGAGCCGATTTCATGCGATCAATTAGAGAACAAACGACTCGCGCGGAAGAAGCCGAAGCCGCTTTGGAAGACTCCAAGTTATCGGCGAAGATTGCAGCGGACGCGGCGAGAATTGAGTCGATGGAAGCAACGAGCTTGGCGAGAAAGCACGCGGATGAAGTCGCACAAGCGAGAATAGCGCTCGCTGATGCTCGAAAACACGCCGCGGGAGCCGAGAAACGCGCAGATGTTGCCATCGCGCGCGTCGAACGACGATGTAAAGAAATTGAAGCGCGGACGGACAGAGATGTGGACAGACTGACGATGGCGGTCGAAACCGCCGAGAAAGCGCAAAAGAGCTCGGAAGAGAAAGCGGCGCACGTCGACGCCGAATTAGCGAACGCGAAAAGTCTCGTCCAAAGGTTAGCCGACGGTTTACGCGACGTGCGTCTCAAGAAAGAACAAGTGGAGAAGGACCAGCAACACGTCCAGCGAGAGCTCGAGGACGCACTTTCCAAACTTAAAGCTTCGAAACAGTTCGAGGTAGACGCGATTAAATTTTCTGGACGAATCAAAGAACTCGAAGCCGAAGTGAAAGAGTTGATCATTAAAGCCAAACGCGCTGAGGCGGCGATGGTCGAGGCAGAAAAACACGCCGAACACGCCGAAGAGGCGTTCGATAAGATTCGTCAGCTCGAACAAGAAGTTTCCGATTTGGACGCGAGACGTTCTCAAGCCGAGGCGGCGTTGAAGACAACTTCTGGGAATGCACCCGAAGCGTTTCGCGCGTTGGAAACTGAAAATTCGCGTCTTGAAAAGCGAGTTAAACAGACGTGGCAAGCCTTGCAAGGTGCGCATGCGGTGGCGGAGCAAACGAAGCACGCGGCGAGAGACGCGGTTCGCACAGCAAGACAAGCGGCCGCGAGGGCGGAAAAGGAAGCAGCTTTCTATCGCGACCGCTCCGAAAAAGCCGAAGCGGCCAAAGTCGAAGCCATGCAACGCGCAGACAACATGATCAACGACGCCCAGCAGCAAGCGGACGAATACGCGAACGAAAAGTTGGAAAAGGAGAAGCGAAAGTTACAAATCTTGGAGGAGAAGTTGCGTGAGGCGCAAATGTTTTCAAAGAAGATTGTTTTACCGAAAGTGAAAAGTCCTCCGAGGGGCTCAAAGCTTCGAGATTTACAAAGTAAACAAGAAGATTCGTTCATTCCTTCTATGCCAAGAATCAACGTGGGTAAGAAAGAAGGTCCGTCGAAAAAAGTTGCGGCGAACGACTCGAAGAAGACCACCGCGCAGTTGGACGACGAAATGGCCTCGGCGGATTTAGTCTTGCAAGAATACCTCACGCGATCGCGCGAAAATAGCGTTCGCTCGTCATCGCCGCGTTCTATAGGATAAGAAAATGCTATTCTAGCTATTGTATTATTATATTAAACTATGTAGCGTGCTATTTTACGTCTAATCTTCCCTTCTATAACTCCGCCGCGTTGGCATCGAACGCCACGCCACCTCCCAATGAGGATGTTTTTTTCCTTCTTTCGAAATTGAAATTCAAGTCCTTCGATCTGAATACGCGCAAGTATAACACGTACACGAGCGGTAAGAATTGTATTGTCGCGACAATCAAGCGCAAGTAAAACATTTTCGGTGATTGTTTTCCTCTTTTTACCGATTCTTCGTCTTCGTTCTCGTCCAGAGAATAACTATCGCTGTTATTATCGTTGATGCCATTATTTCCGTTTTTAGGCAATAAAGACGCCACGTCCATGACCTCTTTCGCGATCATTTCGCCCAGACTCTCTACTCGTAACTTACGTCTCGCCATTTCTTCCCCGCCTTTCTTCGAGTTCACGACGATTTCCTCAAACGATACCTTCTCCCCTCGCTGCTTGAAAAACCTTTGACATCCTCTCCATTTGGACAATGCCGTCATGACGTCTTTATCTTCCGCATATTTTTGCACGCTCATGAAATTTTCCATTACGTCTTCCACCGCCGCTCTTATTCGTGGTTCGCGCATGCTCGATTGAAACGCTTCGTCTTCGTTCGCTTGGACGATAAAACTGAGGCGTTCTCTTTCCTTTGCGAGCGATTGTAAGCGAGCTTTCTTTTCTTCGACGCTCCCTTCTACCGCCGTCGCCTCTTTTGCAGTTCTCTGCTTTGAATACTTCTTCTCTTTCGCGCCTCGTTTCAACAACTCATTCTCGCACTCCTTAAACTTCCCCGCCCTCGCTAATTCCAGCGGACCAAAACTCTCTCCGTCTTCGCCTTCCTCTGAAGCTCCGTGAATATCTACCTTCCATTCGTCGCATAAGAATCTCACCGCGTGCGCGTTCCCTAACCCAACCGCCAACATCAACAAACTTTTCTTCTTCTTCTTCTCCATTTTCTCATTCACGTCGATCGTAAAATGCTCCACGTCCACGTCCTTCACTCTTCCTTCAAACTGTTGCTTCGCGATTTCTCGTCTCAATCTCTCCGCGACTTTCGGAAAGGTTCCCCAATCCGTCCTCGCGCACGCGCACTCCACCATCGGAGGTAACCGAAACCGACCTCTTGGAGTTGACACGTCCGCAACGGATACCTCCCCATCCTCACTCAAAAACAAGAGCTCCTCCAAACACTCTAAACTCCCAATTTTCGCGCACATCGACATTGGCGTCTCCTCCGCGCTATCCGCGTGGTTCACGTTCGCTCCACATTTACCAACTAAAACTCTGACCACATCCACCCGATCCATCGCGATTGCGTGGAACAAAGCCGTCCTCCCGTCACGCTCGTCCTCTCCATCCACCTCGCATGCAAATCTGAGGATTAAATCGAGGCAAATTTCCGAGTGGTTGTTCCTCGCCGCGCAGTGTAAAGGCAATAACGAATGCATCTTTCCCGTGCCGAATTCGTCTTCTTCCCCTACTGATGATGCGAAAGGAAGTCCCACTTCCGCGCCGTCTGTGATGGCCTCTTCGAGTAAAAGCCGATCGCCGAACAGGCACGCGTTCTGGAGTTTCTCGTTCGCGCTTTTGAGTTTCTTTAGTACCATCTCTCCCCGTTTTCGTTCGTCGTCATCGGTTTCCGTCATATTCGTGTGTTTTGTGTCGTTTTTCCCCAGAAATCGTCTTTGTGAAATTCGATCAAATTGAAACACACATAACACGCGCAAAGACGAACGCTTTAAAAGAGAGATCGACCTGCCATGAGTGGTGGTAACGGTGATAACAATGAACCAGTGCCGGACGACCACATGAAATCGACCGCAATCGGCCCGCCTTTAAACGCGAACGTGATGACCATCCCTTTATTCCAATTGGAAAACGGCGTGGAATTGAAAGAAGTGAAAGTGTGTTATTCCACGTACGGGAGATTAAACGAGGACGGAGATAACTGCGTATTAGTCGGACACTCTTTGACGAGCAACTCAAACGTGGACGAGTGGTGGTCGGAATTTATAGGAGGCGGTGAGGGTGAAGGAAAAGAGGCGAAATGTTCGTTGCATTTGGAGAAGGATTTTATAGTGTGTTGCAACTACCTCGGGTCGCCGTACGGAACGGCGTCGCCGGTTTCGGAAAATCCGGAAACGCCGGGGAAGATTTACGGGAGTCGATTTCCCGCGCCGGTGACGATACGAGATAACGTGAATTTGCAGAAGATGGTTTTAGATCGATTGAAGGTGACGAGATTGTCCATGTGTATAGGAGGATCGATGGGCGCGATGTTAGCGCTGGAATTCGCGGCGAGTTTCCCGGAGTACGTCGAGAAGTTAGTGTTGATTGCTGGATGTGGAAAGCACACGGATTGGGCGATTGGGATCGGTGAGGCGCAACGACACGCGATTGTGAGCGATGCGAACTTTGAAGGAGGGGATTACGATGTAGAAACGGGCGGACCCAAGGACGGGTTGGCGACGAGTCGGATGATGGCGATGTTGAGTTATCGAGCGCCAGTGAGCATGGACGAGAAGTTCTCGAGGATGAACGTGGAAGGCAAGGAGCATCCGGTGAGAGGAAGTGCTGGAGGAGAAAATGAAAAAGAGAACGACGACGATGACGATCACGACAAAGCGCCGTCGCGAGAACGAGAACAAACGCAACAGAAAAGAAAATCCTTCGACAACAACCACGTCCCGTATTGGCAAGTCGAGAGTTACCTCCAATACCAAGGCCAAAAATTCATCCAACGATTCGATGCCAACTGCTACTTGCAGTTGACGTACACTTTAGACTCCCACGACGTCTCTCGAGGGCGAGAAAACGGCGATTACGAGCGAGTCCTCTCGAAACTCACCCACGACACTCTCGTCGTGGGCATCCTCTCTGACGTCTTGTACCCGTTTGCATTACAGCGAGAACTCGCCGATTGCATGCCAAACGCGCAGTTGTATACCATAGATTCTCCTCACGGACACGACTCGTTTTTGATTGAAATCAACTCATTAAACGAGGTCATTCGCAGATGGCGGAACGGCGAAAACGTGGAAGTTCGAGATCCGTGTGAATCGGTCGCGTTATTAGAGGAACAACGAAATAGAGAGCGTCGCCAGTCCTCCTCAGCAGATCACGCACCCTCCTCGACGGATGTAGAAGATAGCGAAACGCTCAAACGCACCGTCCGCGCTTTACGAGAAGAACTCGCAAGAGTCCACGGTAATCTTAGGGCGCAAACCGCTCGAGCGGATCTTTATTTACGCAAGTTGCAAGCGCTCACCGACGACGAGGGCGAGAATAACGGAAAAAATAGCGAAACGAGCCGACAACGAAACCAAAAACGAGCGGCGAATACTTTCGCGTCTCCCCACGGAGTGATCGTTCTCAACGACCCGGGGTACTTGAGCGAAGGATTTTCGCCGATAGCTAAAGCTTCTTCGCTCGGCGCTCGCGGTCCAGTATTCGGTAAAATTAAGGCGAACGATACTAACGGCGATGATTCGAACAACAACAACGGCACATCGCACGCTGGCGTTTAATAATTCATCAACAGTTTCGAGAGAAAGAATATTGTATCATGATTCGCGCGTAGTAAACGCAAACGCCTCAAACTTTTTGAACTCTTAAAGTTACTCTTTCTTGTCTGCTCTTTTTCTCTTCTTAATTTTTGAAATTTCAACACATTCTTTTCGTCGAAAGTTTCGTCGTACGTGTGCGCGCACACGCACATTTAAAAGAAAGACAGAGCGTGGGAGAGAAGCATCATGTCTCCGCCTTTTCCTTTACCCGGTGTTCGAGCGGAGGATCGATCGTCTCAGCGACAGGAGGAACACAAAGGAGAGCAATTACATCCCGGGAAAAAGAGAAATTTGGACGCACTTTTGATGATGCAGAAGAGGAAGAAGAAGAGGCTCGTTGAACGCGTCGGAGAAGAAGAGTGCTTGAGTTTTAACGACGACGAGGAGGTTTTGAACGACGGGGTTGTCGTCGAACGAAGCGACGATAACGCAAAGTTCGAGAAGGAAGAGGAGAGAAGACGAAGAAGAGAAAGAAGCGAGAAAAAATCGCTCGTTTTGAAACGTTGGGCGAAACTCGCGGAAGATTTGGTTTTGTTGCGACGACGACGAAGCGGAAGGAGAAGCGAAGATAACGAAGAAGAAAAGGACGAAGAGAAGATGAATGGTACAGGCGAGGCAAGGTTTGAGCGCCTGATGCGGGTGGCGTACGCGTACCGATGTTCAGTGAAGCAGAAAAATGAGAGACGCCGTCGACGCGGTCGCGGCGGGTACGGTGTGAGCGAACGCGGACTCCTCGCGCAAAGACGGGCGATGCATAACACGGTTTTGCACGGGATTGCAGAGCGATCGATACATCTCGCAGATAGCGCCGGAGCGGAGGACGACACGGAGGAAGAAAATGGTCGGATGTTTAACGCGGCGCTGGCGAGACAGTTCCAAGAGTTTATGCAGGTGCGAGGCGTCGTACCGACGATTGAGTTACCCGAAGGTGACGAAGCGGTGCAAGAAAAGATTACGTTAGCCAAAGAGTATGCAAGACGGGAAGGCGCGACGATGCGTGCGACGAGTCGAATGTGGTTGCCGAGAGATCAGACTGCGCAGTGGACGGGGAGCGTAGAGAATGTATTTTCGTGCGTAGAATTTGATAGATTTAGCGGAGGGAGGTTTTTGGCGTGCGGAGGGGGAGGTGGGACCGTTTCGGTTCATCGAACCTCAGATATGAACCAGAAAACGTCAGATGGAGACGGGAATTCGTTGCTGTCGAGCATATACGCGCCGGTGTATAAGAAGTTTGTGGCAGATCCCGTGGATGGCATTTCATGGGTGAAAGAAGGGGTGTTAGCGACAGTATCGAAGAGGAGCGATAGGATTACATTTCACGACGTTGAAAGAGGATTGATGGGTACAAGTGCTCCTACTGCACCAACTGGATCTTCTGCTGCGGCGTTAGCCGTAACATCAACGGCGACAACAACAACAACAACAGTAAGTAGTCGAGCGATGCCAACATCAACGCAGTCTCCTTCTCCTCGATTCCTCGCGTATTCGCAAGGTTTAGTCGTCAGTCCTGTGTACAACGTTACACATCCGTCCGACATAAGAGATACGCTTGGTATCACCTCTATTGCTTCGTGCGACGATGGGAACCGTCTTTTCGCCGCCACTGGTGTTGGGAGCGTCTTCACGTTTGATCTTAGGCAGCGCGTCGATCACACGAGACCGGTTGCCATTTTCAGCGCTCCTACTACGGGTAATCTGAATTGCGTGAATGTCACGAAAGACGGTCAACTCGTCTGCGCGGCATCTTCTTCGGGCAGGGTTGTTTTATGGGACGCTAGGAAAGCAGTCTCTACGCATGCGACGGACCATCGCGGATTTACCGGGATAAAACCGGACAAAGAGATGTGTTCGTGGAGCGTGTCCAACATGTTTTCAAAAATCCACGGCAGATCCTTCGCGAGTAAATCGGAAGTGTATTGGGTAGACTTCGATCCGAAAGATTATTCGCGCGTAGCCTTTCACTGTTCCAATGGACGCACCGGCGTAATCGATATGAAACAAAACAATCACGCGACGTCGTCTCTCGGGGTTATCACGCACGCGCACTGTCCACCCAACCCGTGGACGTCAACGGCTCCAACGCGCATCACGCGAGACGAAGCCGAGCGTTTCATTGGCGCCGAAGGTGCGTGGGCATATCTTAACGGCGACAGTGCGGGAATGGCGACGCAAACCGAAACCGAAGGTGCCATCAGCTCGCAAATCGCCAAATGGAATGGCCGAGACAAACGCACGTGTTCGTGGTCCACGGACGGGCAAAAGTTAATCGTTCCGAACGTGAACGATTCAGGGATACTCATCCTAGACGTCATGGCGAATAACCCGAAGTCGTATCAATGGATTGATGATGGAACGGCGACGCGGGAGTCGACGACGGTGAAACTGTGGAATGAGAACGATGATGACGCTCACATCGACGAAGAAGAAGGAGCGAACGAGGAGCGGGAGGACGAAGAGGACGAGTACTACCCCGGCTACGGTCACAAACCAATCGCCCCATCTTTGTCTGATCAAGAAACCATCTTATCTGCCGTCGCCGTGCATCCAACGTGTGACTTTGAGTACTGCGCCGGCGGTCCGAATACGCTGAGCTACTTTCGTTTTGCCACGCGTAGTTTTTGATAGATTGCTTTGATATTGAAGAATAATATATAGATAGATATGTATACTAGGTTGAAAGAGCTTTCTCCCTCTCTCTCACTAACAGCAACTACTCTTACTTCCACCCTTCGCGGTCTCTCTCAGCCTGACTGTCCCGCCACCCCCGCTGTTGTTGCTATTGTTGTTATTCGTCTTGCTCTCCCCGACGCATCTTCTCGCCATCGCGCTAAACGCCTCCTCCACTCTCAACCCACTCTTCGCGCTCGTCTCAAAAAATGGCACCCCGAACTCTTTCGCCAACGCCACCCCTCTCTCTTTCGTCACTTTCCTCTTCGAATCTTCGCAATCGCACTTGTTCCCGATCAAACACACTTTCGCCGCTTCGCTCGCGTGCGCTTCAATATTCCTCATCCAGTTCCTCACGTTCTCAAAACTCGTCTCATCCGTCACGTCGTACACTAACAAAACCCCGTGCGCGCCTCGATAATACGCCGCCGTGATCGTTCGAAACCGCTCTTGCCCTGCCGTGTCCCATATTTGCATCTTCACTTTCTTCTGGTCTAAGTCTATCGTTTTGATTTTAAAGTCGATGCCAATCGTGGTTATGAAGGATGTCGTGAATTTATCGTCGGAATAGCGAAGGAGGAGGCAGGATTTCCCGACCCCGGAGTCGCCGATGAGTAGGAGTTTTACCAAAACGTCGAACGGTTTGTTGCTGCTCTTCGCGGATGCCATTCTTAAGGTGGTTTGGACTGCTTTTTGACGGTGGTTTGACTCGTGTTGCGTTGGTTCGTTTCTGAGGATTTGTTTGACTTTTGAGCGAATTTTCCCAAGCAGACCACACTTAAATTCCCCTCAGCGAGAGCTCTTGTTTTACGCACAGCGCAGCATTTAAAAGAGAATCGAGGGCGGTTGGTCGCCTTGGATCTCTCTCTCTCTTTTATCTCTTTTCCTCTCTTTACGCGTTTTCTGTCCTCCGCGGTAGTCTGAATCGTCGTTTCGGAGCGCAAAGTGTTGGAGACGAATCAATTAACTCTCGCGGCTTTGTTGTTGGAAAAGAGTAAACGCGTTGTTGTTATATCATGTTGCACGCGCAACTCATCGGCTACGGCTGGGCATTCTCCGCCGCCATCGGGAACGGCATTCAAGATAACCTCCGGAAATACGCCACGAAATCGATCAAAAACCCACTGCACGTGGTCGCCATGATGGAAATGTTAAACTGCGTGACGTTGTTCCTGTTTGTGTTTTGTACCGGACAAGGCGAGTTAATATTCGGGAAGCGAAAGCCACTGTTTCGACAGAAAAACGAATCATCGAGGAGTTACAGCTATGAAAACGACGACGACCAAATCGCGCGCACGCATTTAATCGTGCTCGCGTCGATATCTGCGCTGATTAAATGCGTCGGGTCGGTTGCGTTTCAGAGAGCGTTACAGTTGACGCCGATAAGTTTGTGCGCGCCGTACATGGCGTTTACGCCTTTGTGGTTGCTCGGTCTGTCGTTCTTTATCGTGCACGAAATTCCGAGCGCGAGAGGAGTGTTTGGGGTGGTTGTCATGACGGGAGGCGCGTACGGGTTGAACAGTGCCGCTGCCGGGAGTGGAGGAGGGGCGGCGTCGGGGGCGACGACGACGGCGTCGGGGGCGTCGACGTTAGCGGAGTTAGAGGTAGGAATAGACGAGAGGAAATATCATCGCGAGGGAGGTGCGAAGAGTCGGAGTAGCGGTTTTAGCGGGAATAGGAGCGGTAGCGACGGTAGTATGCTGATGGTTGAGAATAGTACTAATAGCGGGGCGGGCAACGATGCTGGTAATATCGTAAAAAAAGATGGCGTGGTGAGAACAATTCGCCGAGCCGTTCGGGAGTCGTTGGGAAAACAGGCGTCGGCGTTGAGAAAACAACCGGGAAGTTTAATCGCATTTGGCGTCGCTGGTTTGTGGGGGTTAACGAGCGATATCGATAAGCTCGGGAAGAACGCATCAGCTCATGCTGGTGGATTTATCGTGTACGTGACGCTGCAGAGGATTTTTATGGCCGCGCCGTTGGGAATGATTACGGCGGCGTTAAATCCGGAGGCGTTTGGGTACTTGAAAAATCCAAAAACGCTTTCGATTATATTCGGCATGGGTTTATGCGAGTTGTATACCGTGGTTGCGTACTTGCATAGTTTAGAGCATTTGTTTACGAGTTACGCGGTAGCAGCAAAGAGGAGCGGGATCTTATTGTCCGTGCTAGGTGGAGCCATTATGTTTAAAGAACCGATTGGGGATCGATTGCCGTATGTTTTCGTGATTATCATAGGCATGATGTGCATCATTCTCGCCGACGAATATTAGAGAGAAAAGAATAGAGAAAATATTATTTTTTCAACGCAGTAATTAGCAATAACAACTCAACGCAGTAATAGTAATAACAACATAATGATGATGTCTCTCCGCATAGCATCTCTCTCTCTCTCTCTCTCTCTCTCTCTCTCTCTCTCTCTCTCTCTCTCTCTCTCTCTCTCTCTCTTTCCTTCTTTCTTTCTACAACTCTTCGATCAAGTCGTACCGAATCAACTTCGTGTGCGAACCGACGACGGCCAAGGAGACGTAATACATGATCACGCTGAAAGCGACGCCTATTAAGCCGACAACGATGGTGACTTTCTTGGCAAAGAACATGACGATGAAACAACACACCAAAGGTGGCGCGCAGTATAAGTGAAGCCATATACCGTCTAGAGGTACTCTGTAAGGCCTCTTCATCGCGGGCGCGACTTCTCTCAGTTTCAACAACGCGGCGAATTTCATCACCGTCGTCGCGCAGTAAAACCACATCTCCAACTCCGCGAGAACCTCAAACGGAACTAGAAACAACATTGTCATTAGAACTGCGTTCATGATCATCGCCGCGTACGGATTATTGTTCTTTGGGTCGACTTTAGCGAAGATTTTCGGTAAGGTTCCCACCACCGCCATGCCGTACGTGATGCGACTCGTCGTCGACAACAGCGTGCAGAGCAAACCAACCGTACTAATCGCCGCTCCGATTAAAAACACCAACTCCAAAGCCGACCCGCCAACGAGTTTTGCCACCTCCGTAAACGTTCCGTCTTCCCATTTCGTCGGGTCTGCCAACACGGAGTACCCGACCGAAATGCTCAAAAAATCAATCAACAGCGCCAATCCCATGGCGGTAAACATCGCTCTCACGAACGTTTTGCTCGGATTTTTAACCTCCCCGGCGCAACTGCCCAACAAATCGTACCCCGCGGTCGACCATAACAAAATAATCAAAAATGTGTGCCAATCCGGTCCGAACGACCCGTCGGACATTTCATGTTGCGGCACGATTGTATCTTTCCCGAAACACGCTTCGAAATCCAACTTGGGGAATCCAATCACCACCAACGCGATGAACGGTCCTAAACTCGCCACCGCAAACAACACGCTCGCATTCGCTACCATCTCCATCCCGTACATATTTATCGCAACGACCACACCCATCAACACGAGCCCAAACGGCACCCTCAACTGATCGTTATACATCTTCTCCCTCGCTTGCCCAAACGCCGGTTCGAGGTAGTCCAAAAACAAAACCGCGAACAAGCCGCCTTCAAAGACTCCCGAAATCAACGACCAGTGCCCGTTCAAAAACGACCAAAACGGCCCGAACGCTTTATCGATCCACAAAATGTGTCCTCCGTTTTCTGGTAATGCCGAGGACAGTTCCGCGGTCATGAGCGCCAGCGGCGCGGACCAAAACACGCCAGCCACGAACACCATCAAAAGCGTGATTTTCGCCCCGGCTGCACCCACGGCATCTTCAAACCCGTACGGCCCGCCCGCGACGGAAGAGAACGCGAAAAGTACCAGTTTCCCGAACGTTAACGTTCGTCTTGTTTTTGCATGCATTAAATGTTCGTTGGTGTTGTTCTCCTCGTCCTCCTCGTTTTGTTGTTGCTTCGTCGAGGTGACTACAAGCGAGGCACCGTTCTCCTTTTTTTCCCCACCATTGCTGCTCATAATAACGACGAGTTTTTTTTCTGGAAAAGACAGACAGACAGACAGACAGACGGTCGCCTCTCCCTCTCCCTCTCTCTCTCTCTCTCCTTAAAACAGCCGAAGAACGGCTTCGTGAAAACCCAAGAGAAACGCAGACGTGCTCTCTGAGGTTTAGACTGTAAGAGCGAGGATGAGAGATGCGATAAAAAAACTGAGGAGGGGAACTCCTGTTCTTTTCGTTCTGCCTTTTGTGTTCGTTGACATTTTTTTGCTCTTCTTCTTTTTCGCCCGAAATAAGCGAGTTAAAATTATATAGGGACGGTGCCAAAGCGCTTTGAGGACGAGCCAAAAAATTTTCGCCAAAGCGAATAATTCAAAGCGTTCCAAAACAAAGCGCTTTGAGATTTCACCGTCCCAGAGTTTATTATTAAAATCGACCTTTTTTTCGCCTCTTGCGCAAAGTTGAGATTTTTCGCCACAACAAATCGAACACTCGACGCAAAGAAGAAGAAGATTTCGCAGAGAGCAAATTTAGTACAGAGAGAGAGGCGGAGAGTTTTTAGACGCACACGAAGAAGAAGAATACGAAGATGGCATCCATGGGCGACGACCAGGAGGAGAACATCGAGATGTGGAAGATTAAGAAGGTATCACATATATATACATAGTTTGTTCCTTTCTCTTTTACTTATTTTTACTCGTTCGTGAGAGAGTTTTCGTTTGCGCCGGCGGATGCGATGAGAGAGAAAGCCCCGAGGAGGAGGAAAAGATGCGATGAGGCGTTTTGTTCTTTTCGCGCCTTTTAAGGCCCTTCCTTTTGAGTGCGCGCTCTTTAACCCCGGACGCGCGTGTCGTGGCGTTCGAATACTGATTCTCTCTTTCTCTTCGTACCGGTGTACTTACCTCTCGCGCGCACATTCGTAATCATCAAATAGTTAATCAAAGGCTTGACCGAAGCCCGGGGAAACGGGACGTCGATGATTTCTCTCGTCATTCCACCGAAAGGGCAGGTGAACTTGGTGAATAAGATGCTCACGGACGAAATCGGGACCGCGTCGAACATTAAATCGCGAGTGAATCGCTTGTCCGTGTTAAACGCGATCGGGTCCGCGCAAACGAGGTTGAAGCTTTACAATCGCGTGCCCGATAACGGGTTGATCATATACACCGGGACGGTGTTAACCGACGAGGGAAAGGAGAAAAAAATGAACATTGATTTTGAACCGTTTAAACCGATTAACACGACGTTGTACATGTGCGATAACAAGTTTCACACGGAGTGTTTGCACGATTTATTGGCCGCAGATCAAACGTACGGGTTTATTATCATGGACGGTAACGGGACGCTGTACGGGACGTTGTGCGGGAACCATCGGGAAGTGTTGCAGAAAATTACCGTAGATTTGCCGAAAAAACACGGGAGAGGGGGTCAGTCCGCATTGCGTTTCGCGCGTTTGCGTTTAGAAAAAAGGCAGAACTATTTGACGAAAGTTGCCGAGTTGGCGACGCACCATTTTATCACCAACGATAAGTGTAACGTCGCCGGATTGATTTTAGCCGGTTCCGCGGATTTTAAAAACAGACTGAGCGAGGCGGATGTTTTTGACGCTCGATTGAGCGCGAAGGTGTTGAACGTCATCGATGTCTCCTACGGTGGCGATAATGGATTTTCCCAAGCCATCGAGCTCTCCGCGGACACGCTGGCGAACGTGAAATTCATCGCCGAAAAGAAACTCATCGGTAAATTTTTCGATCAAATAGCGCAAGATACCGGCAAGTTTTGTTTCGGCATCAACGATACTTTGAATTGTTTGGATATGGGCGCGGTCGAAACCTTAGTCGTTTGGGAAGACTTACCGCACGAACGCTTAGAACTCATCAACTCCGTCACTGGAACCACCGAGGTGAAAATTCTCACCCCTGAACAGCAAAAAGACCCGAAACACTTTCACGACGCCGAAAATAACCAACTGGAAACGACGGAAAAAATAGCCTTCAGCGAATGGTTGGCCAAAGAGTACAAAAAATTCGGGTGCCAGTTAGAATTCATCTCGGACAAATCGCAAGAAGGAAACCAGTTTTGCCAAGGTTTTGGCGGCTGCGGAGGTTTGCTGAGATACCAAGTCGATTTGGACGCGTTCGAGGTCCCCGACGACGTCGACTCGGACTCCGGATTCGGAAGCGACTCGAGCGAGGCGTTTATTTAAATAAAACACACATGTATAACAGTCACCACCGGAAAGAAAGAAAAAAGTAAGAGAAAAAAAAGAACAGAAACAAACAGACAGACAGATAGATGGAGAGAGAAAGAGGGAGAGGAGTGCGCGCTTTCTCTTTTTAGTGTTGTTGCTTTATAATATTATTATTAATACCACAGTTGTTCGCAGTTCTTTTTGGCGAGTAAAAATCTGCCACATTTTGCCTCGTTTGAACAAGAAAAGGATAAGACATTTCCAACGGTATTTCCAAAACTTCATTTTATCTCACGACGCGGTTTATTATACACACGCTTTGAATCTGCATCGTCCGCGGTAACAACAGCAACAAGAACAACAACACGTACCACCAAGGAGATTTATTTAAGAAGACGACGAAGAAGAATGGTCGCCGACGCGGTTCACGAGCTCCCTTCGTCTATCATTGTGCACCCAACCAGAGGTCAGCTCCACCACACGAACCCGCTCGTTCCGGTGGGATGGCAACACCCGCAAATAGCGAGTAGTTCCTGTACTAATAAAGCGTTCGGGTTGGACGACTTCCACGACTCGTTGTTGGAAACGATTTTGTCCTTCATGGACGCGGAAACGATCTTACTGACTGGGCAAACCTGTAAGCGGTTGCACGCTTTGTGCGAGCGAGAGGAACTCTGGGCCGCTTTGGTGAACACGCGCTTTGGCCACCGGCCGAATCGAACCATCGTGAGTTCAGAAAAGCATCAAAAACAGAAAAGGAGTGGAGAAACTCTGGAGGAGGAGAAGCGGTTTTGCATCGTCAAGCGCTTGAGCTGGAAAATGGTGTACAAGAAACACCGAGAAGTGTTGTTCGCTCTGTTTCGCGGGAACAGCAACGGGCGCGTGCAACAATTCGGCGGGGATTTCTTCATCAATCACGCGAACGAGCTGGCATTGCCGCCGTCGAATTCGTCATCTGCCAATGCCGTGATGATGATGGCGTAGGGAGTGCGAGTAGGAGTACTCTCTTACGCGCGGTATCCTTAAAATTTTGTGTAATTAAACTCTCGTGTACTTTCAGACTTGTATTCTCTTCATAGGCAAAGCGCACGAAACACACACACGCACGATCAAACGAACGAACGAAGAAGAATGAATCTGACGGAAATCCTGGAGCAACACAACGCTTTACTCGACCTCGGTCGCGAACACTTGGAAAAACTTTCCTCCTCGTTCCGGGAGGCGTTCGATAAGAGCGCGTTTGAGAACGCGAAACAGAATTGGATTGGATTTTACCACGCGATTGATTGGAAGACAGATCGATGGATATCCGCGGTGTTGCTTTTTCATTTGGTCTCGTTGATGTGCGTGGTGAAATGGAGACACTGGGAGCAGTTCCAAGTGAGAATGTTCGTCATATTAGGCGCGTGTAGCTTTGGAGCGGAACGGATGAATGGATTTTTGTCCAAACGGTGGGAGATGTTTAGCACGCAAAACTACTTCGACGAGAGAGGCGCGTTCGTGTCGGTGATTTGGAACGCGCCGTTGATGGTGAATTTAGTGATTATTTTAGTCAACTTTTTACGGTTAACGGTGAAGGAGATGGTGAAGATGAAGAAAGCGCAGATGAAGAGGAGATTTAGGGAGAGTCAAAAGGAATCGGGAGTCGGCGCGAAGAAGAAGAAGACGAAAAGAGAGACGAAAAAGAAGCAGTAGTATTTAGGCGATGTAATAGTTTGTTTAACGATAATATAGTTTTAGGGATGTGTGCGTGTGTGTGTGTGTATGTGTGTGTGTGTGTGTGTTTATTTATACAAGGGTGATTTGAATTCTGTGTCTATTCTTTTCTCTCTCAATCACAATCTAAAAAGCCTCGCGATCGCTTTCGTCGATTAAGACGCTCACGTGAGTTTCCGTTTCGTGCGCTAACTTCTTAATCTCTTCGAATCGTTCTTTCGCGTTCGGGACGTCTAAAGACAAGTCCTCGATTAAGTTTCCAACTCTCGTAAAACCTTTGGTCATTTGTACCGCGGACACTTCTCCTGAATTGTTTAAGACGTGCAATAAACCCAACAGAATCGCCGGCGCGTTGGAATCTTTATCGCTTTCAATCATCATCACCAGCGCTTTCTTCACCAATTCGTGGTGGAAGAACGGTTTCGCTAAATCGTGCAGCCTTCTTCTCGCCTCGGTGACGTCGTGCGATTCCAAGTACTCTTTCAAAAGCATCTCCAACTCCGTCTTAGCCTGCTCGTACGGGGTTTTATCGAAATGTCCCCACGCGTGTAACACTCTGTCCGTGGAAAAGCGCTGCGAAATTTGCTCGCTCGCTTTACTCGCCACCGTTTGCGCGTCTGGACCTTGGCACGTCGGGTCTCCGGCTAAAGTCACCTCGGCAAACTTTGGTGGCAAAATATCGTCCACGACACCTCTCGCGATGAACGTCGAGATCGTTTCAATCGCATCCGGAACGTCCAATTTTAAATCGTGCACGCTCGCCGCTAAATCGACGAAACCTCGCATCATTTGCTTCCCGGAAATCACGCTCGGGTAAAACGCCGACAACAACGCGCTCGCGGCTTCTTTTTCTCTATTTCCTCTATCCAGCGCCATCGTGATTAATTTCTTCACGAAAAAATGCTCGTACAAAGGCTCTTCCAGTCCTCTCAATCGTAACCCAGCCTCGGCGATGTCGTTCGAATCAAAGTATTCCTCGATCGTCGCCTCGCTCGCCATCTTATACGCCTTCACTCGGTCGTACGCTTCCGACCCTTGAATCAACGTCTTCTCCCTGAACACCGTCTTCTCCGCATCTTCGGTAGAATCGTAATTCGGATCGCCTTTATCTAACGCGTACACCGGACTCTGGTCGTCCACCAAAACGTTCGCCGCGCTTTCGTCGCCTTTTCGTCCTCGTCCGGACACTTTCACTTGCACGTGCTTGTGGCCTTTGTGCCAATCCAACCATCGGTTGTCGGTGATTTCCCCGAGGGAAGGTTTTCGCCCGAACGATGCGAGCTCGCGCTTTTTGATCGTTTTCTCGAAGATTTTCCGTTGGTCCGCCGTTAACATTTTGATGAGACTTTATATCGATATTTGTCCTTTTCCCTATAAGCTTTAGAGGTTGCCTTTCCGTATCTAATTTTCGCCGCGAAGAATAAGACTGTTTCTTACGTTCTCGTTCGCCGCGAACCAACCAACGCGAAAGAACGAACGCGTTTAAAGTTTTCTCTCGGTTTTGTTCTTCTCGCTGTTCCGCGCAAAGACGATACCGTGTATTCTATATATCGCAAGAAAGAAAAGGCAGAGACGAGGGATATACAAATTCTCGTTAGGGATCTCTCTCTCTCTCTCTAATAAGAAACTCTCTCTTAAAACTCTCTCTTTCTCTCTTCCCTGCTTCTGAGAAGAAGAAAAAAGAATAACGACGATAAAGGAATGAGAAAGAGTAACACTTCACGAACCACACTTTTAAGTCGTTGTCGTTCCTTAAACCGCGCGTTTGCGCGTCTCGCCTTTGTTCTGCGAATAAAATGGATCGCGTAAGAATTTTTTGGGGAAATGCACTAACACCCTAAATTATTGGTATTTCCTTCGTCTTTGTAGAGCGCGGCATAATACTAAAAACAGAACGCGCGACTAACAGAAAGACAGTCTCGCGACAACAACAAACGACAGAGATTACCAACACGCCACGTATGCCTGTGATTCCTCGTTACCTTGTATTCCTCTTCCAAGTCGTCCTCGCTTTCTGCTTCATCAGTTTTAGTGGTCTTCATCAATCATCATCATCATCATCGTTCAATTTCGTTCAAGGGAAAACCAAACTGAACATCAAATCCAGCGGCATCGACATGGTCCACGCCTCGCACATTCTCTGCGCATCAAACCGCACGTTATGCGAAGATATCATGGAATTACTCGAACCATTCGCCGAGGACGATTTATTACGGCCGAAGTTAGAGCGAGGGTTCGAAGAGCTCGCGAGGAAATTCAGTCGCTGCCCAACTGGGAAGAGGAACGGAGGGGATTTGGGGTACTTTCCGAGAGGGGAGATGACGAAGGATTTCGATGGTACGTCTTCTTTCTTTGCTGCTCTTCGCGTTAATGCATCGCTGACCTTTACGCATATCCTCTCTTTCATTACTTTTAATATTTTTATTCTTTCAACGAAACAGCCATCGTCTTCTCGGAACTGGCGGCGCCGTTGCACAAACCGGTTGGACCGCACCAAACGTCCAACGGGTTCCACGTGATCATGGTCCACGACCGCCACTTGGCGGACGCGGAAATGCGCGAGCAAGCGAGAATTGCCACGGAAGAAGCCAAGAAAAAACGCGAGGAAAGTTTCAAAAGAAACATGAAAAAAGAGCAAGGGAAGCAGGAGAGGAAAGGCGCGAGAGCAAACGCGAGACAGGGTGAGAGAAGACCGCCGGCGAGTTCGAAGCACCGCGCTGCGGTGGGTTCGCACGACGAGTTTTGATATTTCTCGCTCACTTAGCGAGAGAGAGAGGGAGAAAGAGAGAGAGCTGCGAATATTGTCGTTTAGTAATAAGGACGATGCGTTGTAATAGTATTATATTTAAAGAAGAAGAGGCGAAGAATGGTACATGCGTACGAGCACATTCCTCTCTTGTTGGTACTGGGTGAAATCCCCTAAAATTTCCCCAAATCTTCACTTCAGATATCAACCGAGAACTTCCTTTCGTTGTCATCATGTGGCCGCGTCGGTAGGGAAAAATGCTGCAACGCAAACACCTTTTTCTGTTGTTGTTGTTCTCGTTCGTAATCTTTCTGTCGGAACACGTGCAATCGAACGACGACGAGAACGATTTCGATTGGGTTTCCGACGAATTCGCGGAGCGAGAGAAACAGAACGACGACGATGCCCAGTTCTCGTTTAAGGATCCAACCGTTATCGTTGGCAACCGCGGGGTGCATTCGGACGATGTCCTCAAATATCCACTCTCAAAAACGTCCAAAAGGAAAGATAAACTTCAAGTGAGCGAGTGCCGCGCGTGCGATGTTTCCGGACTGAAAGTCGGTTGCGACCAAGCGAAATATATTAAACCGTGCGGTATCGAAGGGAGCTACGCGCTGAAGTCGTCGTATTTGGAGCACAGGGCGGAGGAGTGCGGGGGTGGGGGCAGAAATACGAAGATACCGTTGATGGCGAGTTTCGTCAGAGACGTTCGCGCGACGGCGACGGAGTACGCTCTCGTTTTAGATGGGACGAGACGGTTTTTAATCGAAGCGTTTTGCGTGAGAGGGAGGACGAATGACTGTCGCAGGTTTCCCAGGCACGCGAGGTGTCCAAAGGAGATTGTAGAGAGTGGTACTGGTATGTGTGCGTACGGCAGATTGCTCAATCAGCACGAGGGGACGTTTACGGACGAAGATCTGGATAGTTTTGGAGAAGAAGCAGCCGAGGCGGTCGTGGCGACGATACATTGGGAACTGCCAGATTTTCGCGCGTGCAAGGACTTAGAGGTGAATAAAAAGCGAGACGCGAAGGCGAACAAATTGAGAAATTTGTATGACAAACCGTACGAAGGAAGGAGTATCGAGGCGCCTATTCAGGTAGAAACGACGGTTGGATTCGAGAGGAAAGAGAAGATGTTTTTAAAGTTTACCGTCCAGAAAGATGTGGAGAATGCAGAATATAATGTCGAGCACAAGATATCTCCTTCGCAAGTAGAGAAGATCTTGAACGCGCGGTGTCCAGCGACGCTGGCACTCATCGCCGATGCGTTTCATGAAATCGGCCCAGAATGGCGTAAGAAGGACGCTTTTCGAAAGACAAAGATGGACGATACGCCGGAGTATGTAACTAAAGAAGCGCAAAAGCTGTGGGCAAAACTAGGTAAGAAAACACACGAAAAGGCCATGAAGGCAAAGAAAGATAGGGATAGAAAAATAGATAAGTCGGGGATGACGCAAGAAGTGAAGGATGAGCTCGGTCACGATTGGTGGAAACAAATCGCAAAAGGCGCGCCGAGTAGGAAAACGGTATACTGGCAAGATTCTCACCCTGTGTTTGAGTTCGGTTCCTCGACATACTTGGAACCACCAGAAAGACACATACTTCGAATGGTAATAGCTGGCGTACCGCGACGAATCCGCGCGAGTGGGGAACAGAGAACTCCTTACGGGACGTTATTCGTCGCGACAAGGGATAATAGGGATACGAGTTTAAGCGAAGAGTACCAAGCGGCTTTATTAAGGTCTGCGTCGAAGTGTTTGCGAGAGACCAACTTGCGAATAATCGAGATTAATCCCATACACAGGAAATCACACGCAACTGACGACGTCGTATTCCCTTTGGAACCGCCGGTTGATTGGATAGAGAAGGCATCCGTATACGAAAAAACGGCGAGTGGTGGCGTGCGAACAGAGATTGATGGCGACAGAAACACATACAGAGGTGGTCAAAACGTCGATTTGGACTGGGAGGGATATTCTATCGATGGAGGATCGCATTTAGGATGGAGTTCTGTTTCTATCCTGCTCACCTCGGATATTACGGGGAAGAATATCTCAAGCGAAGAGGTTCGCGCGATGTACGGCGCGACAGAGACAGAGTACGAAAGGACGGAAGAGTTTAAAGATAAACGAGGTAATCGACGAAGCAGAACAGTCAAACTTCGATGCTCGCCTCCCAGGTATCAAAGCTTAGCGCCGTGTTTAGGCTATGCGGAGAAACCTTCAGTCTTTCGCGTGTTGGATAAAAATAAAGGCCACGACCTATTGTTGAAACACGAGCGTGTGGATGTAAAGACGGCGGAAGCTATGGGAAGTTTTGTATTCATCCTTCTCGCGTTGGCCGCTTTCGCTGCATTCTTTTTCATCGCTTTGACTAGAGAGCAGAGATTTGTCGTTTGGGCGATGGCGAAAGCGCAAAATATACAGTTGAGAAACAAATTGGCTGCGCTGGTTGCGAATAAAGAAAGAAGAGAGAACAGAGCGGCGGCGGCTTCAAAAAATGTCTCGGTTTAGTTTAGTTTAGACAGCTTAATTTAAGGTACCTACTTCTCCTTCTCGTCCTCGTCATCGTCGAGAAACTTTTTGAGAAAGTCTGGCGCTATGTTTTTAATCTGCTCCTTATAATCCTTCCCTATGCGATCACTCCAGATTCCCTTCGAATATTCTCCTTGACCAGTGAACCAGTCCGGCCTTGGAACATCCGGTAGAGTTGGATCTTGCACGATGGTATCATCTAATTTTTGCGCCACGCTTTCTAACCGTTCCGAAACGAAACCCGGGAGTTTCACTTTGATCGTGGAAGTTTCTCTTTCAATCGAGCCCCTCGCGACTCGGTCCGCTTCGCTCGCGATGCGTTCTAATCTCCGCGCTAACGATGCCGCCGTCACCGCGTAATTCTCATCACTCGTGTCGCACAACCACGCATCTCTCAACACCTCCCACACGCACTCATCGCAATCGCCAAACTTTTCCTTCAAAAAATACCTCGCCACGTCGTAATTCGGCTCCGCCTCTAAATACTCCCAAATCTGACCGTCGAAATCATAATTAAAGAGCGTTTCAAACTGTCTCGTCAACGCATCGGCCTTTGTAGACAAGGACGGTCCTTCTCTAGCCAACGCGGAAAAAATGACTTCTGCCCAGACCTTTCCCAACGCTCTCACGTCCCTCGCCATGTCCTCATCCGATGGGTCTAAAATTGCAGCGCCGAAATTGGCCAATCGGAACCTCGTGCCAAACTCACCTCGCTCCTCAAAGGCATCTCTGTCGTCGAACGAGTCGCAAAAGATTGTGCCAGCATCGATACCATTATGCGCCACTCCATTGGAGTGGCAAAATGCAACCGCTCTGGCCGTTTGTCGTATAGCAGACCGAATGTACCTAAACCTCAACACCGTCGGATGTGTCTGCACCCTCTCCACTGGCGGCCAAAACTTCGTTCGCCCTTCCCCATCGTCCTTCTGCTTCGCCGACGCGTATTCCGATAATCTCTTTAAACCAACCCATTCTTGTGCTACGTAAAAAGAAGTATTCCCCCCATCCTCATCCCTGACTTCGCTCTCGCTCGCCCCAGCGGCGAAATACGCAACGCACCTCACAACCGGCAACATTTTCTGCGACATCTGCCCTTGCCCTCTCCCATATTCATCCACAACAATATCTGGCCTATCATCAGACAACAAACGTTCATACGCATTCACCTCTGTCTCCGCTAATACTTTCACCGACGGAAAATACTCTTTTATCAACACCTGCGGCCCAGTCAAAGAGACCAAAGGATCCCCTGGATATCTAAAAAGAGGCTCGCCGGAGGACCATCGCGCGGCGTATAAAACCATCGCGCTCGAGCTGCTCTCGCTGCTCGAAGAAGATGCCGTCATGGCCTTTATTTCTCCGTCTTCAGTTCTCGAAATGGAAAACGACGAGGAAGGAGACGACGAGGACGGTTCACTTCTCGAGATGGAGATTTTCCCAAGCACTTGGAGCAACTCAAAATCAGAAGCTTCCAAACGCGTCGCGGTAGCTTTGACGATGGTTTCAATTCCTTTTCTCTCGCGATACTTTGTTCGTCGTTTGGTCTGGATTCTGCTGTTGCCGCCGCCACGCGACGATGAGCGCAAAGTTTTAGAAGAACAACAAGGAGAAGAAGCTCGCATGATTGCTTCGTTTTGTTTTGCTATACACAAAAGTGACGACGTTTCAATGCCAAAATTCTAGGGGTTGTTTCAGATTTAGTATTAGATTTTACGCGTTGATCCTCTCGATGATTATTTATTATTAAACTCGTACGCTAAATGATTGTACTCTCTTTCTACGTTTCTTCTCTCTCTCTCTCTCTCTCTCTCTTTTCGTTCTTGTTTTCTTCGTTGTGTTATTATTTTGGATTGTTCATGCACCTCTTCTTGAGCGAGCGGTTCAAGCACGTGCGGCACTTGCCGCATCGCGCGGTGGCGTTCCAACTCGTCTTCTTCAGGTGCAATCCAGACTTTTTTAATTCTTCCTCGGACAGCGCTTCGCGTTGGTGGCCGCCCGATGCTGAATTCTTCGGCGGAGTTTTGGTCGACTTCGCGTTTCTTTCCTCGGCGGTAGAGGCAGCGGATCGGAGTTTTTTTATTTTGTTCGCGCTCGATTCGTTGTCGTAGTTGAAGGTTCTTTTCTTCTTCGCGGAGCCGCCGTCTTGTTCTTCCTCGCTGCCTCTCGGCATAGGCTTTGGAGGCGGCGCGTAATTGACGTATGATCGCTGCATCTTTTGTCGATAGAGTCTGGCTAGTACTTTCGCGTCGTTGTTAGCATCCGTGCCCGGAGCGTTGAAGTTCAACGCATTCTCCAACATCAATTCGACATCATCGACGAAGTCTTCGAGGTACTTGTAGTACCCGCCGATAGTGCGTGAGATTATGGTCACCAAGTCGATTGGGTTCGGGACGTTTTCGTAGTACTCGGGCATTTCTGACTTCTCCGGTAAGCGATAGAAGTATTCAATCAACCGCTCGCCTTTTTGTTCGCATTTATCCATGTACTGGCAGACGCTCAAGCAGCTTGTGGCTTCAGTGAGATCGATCGGTTTGAGCATATCGTGAGATGCAAAGACCCACGGAAAAGAGACGTCCGGAATGTCTGGCGACATGCGCCCGGGTTTCTTATTCAACAACACCGTCTCCGTTTCATCCTCGTCTTTGTACTTCAACGTGTGTTTGTTTTCCTTCGGGTCGTACTTTAAAACGTTCGCAGTATACCATTCGCCATCGTCCCAACACACGATCACGCGCTTGTTTACTAACTTTTCGCCAAAATTTTCCCCTTTCTCAAACTCAAGTTGCGTCCAAGTGTCGTTCTGGAATTTATCAATCGCTGCTTGGTCTGGTTTCGGCGTCGCGATGAGAATCGCAGCCTTGCGAAACTCCGGACGAACGCTAAAATCGATGTCTTCCCAAAACTCCGTGTTGTCCACGCTCGTTTGATCAAACAGTTCTTCCATGACTTTCACAAATTCTGCGACGTTCTTAAAACCTTTATCTTTGCACTTTTTCGAGATTGCGTCGAGCTCTTTCATGATGTACGTACACGCGAGTAACCCTTTCTTCGATGGAGGCGTTTGTGTCGTTTTCACATTTCGAATTGCATCTATGGCGTACACGCAACGTTGCGCGATGACGTCTGTAAACGAATTAGCGGAGTCCGGAACAGGAGAGTTTGTCAAGTGCTCCATCGCCGAGATAGAAGCCTCCTGAATCCGCGCTTTCTCTTCCATCGCGATGGTGTGCGCTTGCGCCTCCGATTCTACACCGCCCTCGGTTGTTCCTTCTTTCTTCGTACTCATGACGAATCGAATCGTTTTCGGCTGAAGGTCGGATCCATCGCCTCCTTCATTCTGGTTATTTTGATCATGTTGCTGCTGTTGTCCTTCCTTGGGAGATTGGACCGCGTCGCCCTCTCCCTCCAATTTTCTCTTCGCCAATTCCATATACTCCTTTTCCATCGCCAATCTCTCGGCCTTCTTCACGTAATATGTACCCGTCTTCTTTTTTTCCACGTGCGTCGGCTTAATCTTTTCGTCCGCGATGGCCTGTCGCAACGCTCCTTCGTCCAACATGAGAGCAAGTTTCCATCGCGCGACTTTTGGGTTTTGCCAAAGCGAGTAATCTTTCCCAGTTTTCTCAAATACCATCCTTTCGAGGACGTCTCTCGGAAGTTCGAGATGCGCGGTGGCGTAAAACGTACCCGGCTCTGCGCGTTCCATGTCTGGAAGCGTCGGCAAAAGGCTCACTCGTCCACCGGTGTGCGTTTTAGACTCTCCTGCTGTTGATTCGCTCTTTTTAGAAGCCTTTTTCTTTCCGCGTCGCGCGGGGATGCTTCCTCTCGCTCGAATGCTGCCTTTGGAGATGATATCTTTGAAGTCTTCGATGTCCATGCTCTCTAGCTCACCAGTCTCGTATTGTATTTCAACTTTGTTGCTGAAGGCGTCTTCGTTATCTTTGTCTGGACCATCATCATCATCGACAGCGGCTTTTTCTCGTTGCGCGTACTCGTCTCCGAACTCTCGATCTTCGCAGCACTTGACAATTTCCCCGCGATACCAGACTTCGTCGTCTTCCCAAAGCACTTCGACTTTGCAGCCCGCAAGGTGCGTTCCGATGTCCTCGTAGGTGATCGGTATGGTTACCGATTGTCGTCCGGGCGTAAAACCTGGATTGAATCCCAAGTTTTTCTCCTCCGCGCGCGTCCAACCCCGAATCTTCGTTTCGTAGATGTTCATGAGGAACAGAGGACAATCGGTGTCGTTGATCCAAATCGGAACAGGTTCTTCTTCCTTCTTTTCCTCTTCTTTGGTTTCATTCTTTTCGTCGCTTGTCGGTGGCACGGTAATTGCCGTTGCAGCACTTAATGGATCATGAATAGTTACTCCAGCTGGAGCGGCGGCTACAGCAGCGGCCAGAGCAGCGGCAAGGTTATTGCCTTGCTCTTGAACTCCATCGCCTAGCACCGACGCTTCCGCGCCTTCCGTTTTCACCGGCGAAGGTTGCTTTTCAGTCAAGGGGACAGCTTCTTGTCCTCTTAACTCCCCTGCTTCTGGCGGCACTTCCTCCATTTCCATCTTTTCAGCCGCTGGCGCTTCTTCGACTTCTCTTTTCTCCTCCGCTGGTGGCGCTGGGGCCTTTTCGACTTCCGTGTTCTCCTCCGCTTGCGGCACAGGGACATTTTCGACTTCCGTGTTCTCCTCCGCTTGCGACGCCGGGACCTTTTCGACTTCCATCTTTTCCTCCGCTGGCGGAACTGGGACATTTTCGACTTCCATCTTCTCCTCCGCTGGCGGCACAGGGACATTTTCGACTTCCATCTTCTCCTCCGCTGGCGGCATTGGGATTTTTTCGACTTCCGTGTTCTCCTCCGCTGGCGGCGCTGGGATTTTTTCGACTTCTTTCTTTTCCTCCGCCGCTGGCGGCGCAAGCGCTTCCTCCGCGTCCGGCATCTTCTTGTCCTCCTCCATTGGCCTCGCCGAATCTTTCTCTCCTTCTTCCACCTTCGTCGGAGATGCCTTTGAGGGCGAGTTTTTCTTCGAGTCGTCTCCCCCGACTTTAGGCACTGGCTCCAATCGATACTGCGCCAATACTGAGCCCGTCGTCGGCCATTTCGCGAAACGCTTCTCGACAATCTCCAGTTGTCTGAAGTTGATATTTCTGTGTCTACCGTCGAATGAATTGGAGTGGATTTTGTGAAACATCGGTGATTTGATGTGATCCCAGGCTATGTGGTGATCGAAGAAGCGCAAGAGTAATCCCAAGTACGCCGCCGAAGAAGCGTTTTCAACTTCGGCGATCCACGCTGCTCTCATAAGACGCGACGGTTGCGGCAAACCTCGACCGCGCCAACCAATGCGGTAGTTCACCACACGCTCTGGTAATATTGATTTCACCCCGCCATTTCTCGCGCATTTTCGAAGCGATTTGATGGGAACGCGCTTTCCTCTCAACACAAGCGCCAATGGCGCGACTTCGGAGCGCAACGAAGAAGGACCAACTTTTTCAACGCGGTGCTCCTGCTCTTTCTTTTCAAATTCGAAAATCGAGGCGTTTTCTTTGATTTCTTGAGCATACCACGCCGCTTTCATCGCAAGAGGACGAATGCTACTCTCTAAGAGTAAGATCCACTTTGCCACGTCTTTGAAAGTCGATGAACCTCTTAAAGACGTGAGCCATTTTTGGCGCCATTGATCACCGGTTACCGTTTCCGTACCCGCCCAAGGACCGTCAAGTAAGCCGCACAAATATCGCTCCATGTGACACGCTTTTGCCACGACGTGGCCGAGCTTATCTTTTGCGAGATGGTCTTGCCATCCAGGTTTTATAGGCGGTTGTGGAATAGGGTATGGAGCAAACCATTGGTTGACGAATAACGACGTCACGCGACCCCGAGCGGTCTCGCCAGTCGCGTTCGCGAGCGCAAAGACTCCAGCGTTCGCGTACTTATTTTGGTACGTGTAGCACGATTCTGTAGTCGTTTTCGTCCCCATCGTCGCCGCCAAAGGTGTTGATGGTGCTGCTGTCGGAGTATCGCCGCCGACCTTTTCCACATTCGCTTCCGCCGGAGCTACTGCTAACAAAGAAGATTCGTACTCGATTTTGGCGGCGTGCGAAAGCGCCAATTTTCTGCGCTCTTCGAGCGCGCGCTCCATTTCTGGATCGTTGAATGGAATCGGCTCTTCTTTGACCACTACTTTTGGTTGCATAGCTTCTTGACGAGCGCGCTGTTCTTCGGCAACTTTAGTAGGAGAATACGTTTCCGTCTTTTTACCCGCGTTTGCTCGTCGGGATCGACCCGACGTCGGCATCACTTCCTCTTCTTCCTCTGGTTCTTTCCTCCCACCTCTCTTTCTTTTACCCCCTCGAGCAGAGGAAGGTGGAGCTTCCCTTTCATCGTTATCTAAGTCCGACCATTTTTCATCGTCGTGCTCCTCCTCCTCTCCGGAGTCCTCCCCGTCAAATTCCATTTCATCTATGTCTTCTTCCTCTTCTTCGGATTCTGCGTAGGTGGGACCAACGATTTTGTCTTTTTCCCACTCCGGTAAAGTCTTCCCGCAATCTCCGAGCCCAAATTTTTCAAAAACTTGGATTGGATCGGCACCAACCTCCGTAACTTGTTGACCGCGTTTGAGAGACGCTTTCGCGTCTTCCGAAGCGTTTCGAATATCATCCAAGTAAGCGTTCGCTTCTTCGAACGGTTTTCGATCTATCGCGAGTACCTCAAATCGTTTCCACTCGTTCTCTCTGATCGCCGCGTTTAAATCGGCGCGACCGCTTCCAAACTTTTTAGGATTCATCCCTCCTTCGAGCTTAGCGACGCCGTCCTTAGCAGAAAAGAAGTATTTTCTCCCTAACGCGTCCCCATCGGTTTCACACAACGCACACTCGGTTCTTAAAAACGGAAACGCCTGCGCTCTCAACTCCTTGTCGGATCGAATTTGTTCCGGAACAGCGACGCACTCTGGACAAAACCATTCCGTCTCCGCGAGCGCTCGGTTGGTCGGTTCACCGGCACACACCGCGTGGAATGCCGAAGGACATCCGTCGCAACACACCAAAGAACCCGATCTGCCGCATACCGAGCACATATCACCGTGCGTATCCGCCGCCGCCGCTAAAGCTTGTTCCAGAGATTTTACCGCGCTCGCATTCTTTTCGACGACGTCGTCTGTTCCGGCAATGTACCACTCGTCGCCATCCCATGTGAGCATGGTATCGACGTCTTCCTTTTTAATCAGTTTCGATTCGTTTTCACCAGGAAACTGAACTTCCATTCGACCCAACGCACCGATCGGATTGGTGATGCGTCCGCACCACCATCCCCCACCCTGGTAACATTCGACGACGTCGCCGGCAGATCTGATCCATTGCGCGCGCGATTTCTTATCCATACGGTACGGATTTAAAGGTCGAACTCTAGGGAATGCGTCTCGATCGTCGTCGGCACGGTTGGATTGTACCCGCTTCTTTTTTGCGCGTTTACTCCGCCCGCGATTTTTCTTTCTGGCCAACTGCGCGATGCGCATCACTGAGGCTGGGTCTAATTTTTTGCTCGTCAACTTCTTGCGACGTAATTTCCAATCGTGTGAACGCACGTCTTCGAGCGTCACCCACTCTTCCAATTTGTGATTACTCACGTCGCTCAACAACTCATCGTAACGCACGCGAATGCGGTCGCCGGCGGCGGCGATGACGACGCCCGAGTACCAACTCCCTCGAATTGGATGTTCCATACCGTACACTTCAACAAGCGCCCCAATTTTCGAAGTCAACAAACCACCGTTGGCGACTTGGAACTCCCCGGCTTCTATCAAAACTTCTCGAGTTTCCAACTCGTTGCGAATGACGTTGGTATCGAGAGTTTCATCGACTAAGAACTGTAAGAGTTCGATTTTTTCATACACCGTCGCACCGTAATACCCTCCGTATCTGTGATCCGCCCAGTTGCATTTTGGAACGTGCCTGTTGCCTCGTGCACGAAGCCTCTCCACGAGTTTCTTCGCGTACGCCGGCCAAGTAACGATGTCGAGGTACTTAAAGCACTCGTCGAAATCGAGCGAAGATCTTGGGATTGTCGAGCCATCGTCTAAAACGATAACCTTCGTCGAGCCCGTTTTAGAGAACACTTTTTTATCTTCCACATCGACCAACTGTCCTCCGCCGTAATAGGCATCCGCCTCGAGCACGTCCGTAGCCAAAACTCTCAGAAGCGCGGCGTGTACTTCATCGACGACAGCGTTCGGTTCTCTTTTAACTAATCCTTCGTGAAGCTGCTTCAAAGTCATCGGCGAAAGTTTATACGCTCTGGACAACGACGTCAAAGTCGAGTGCGGCGCCAAAAGCATGCCAAGCTGCACATTCTCGTCTTCGTTCACTCTCGCCGCCGTTTCCGCGTATGCACTGGATATCATCGATTCTGGATGATTGCGGATCAACGAAGGCCTCTTGGCGAGCGCGAGTCCTTTCGGACTCTTACTTTCGTCGTCTTCTCCTCCTTCCCCAGCCGTCACCATCTCCGAAGATGACGTCGCTTTCACCGTCAGTTGCCGTTCCAACCTCTCCTCTTTCCTCCCTCTGGACCACCTCTTCTTTATCTTCACCAAATCTTCTCCGATACCTTTTTCCAACTCCTCGTTATAATATTTCGGCTTCTTCGTCTCCTTCTTCGCCGCGGCGGACGCCGCCACCGTACCGAACACCTTCTCCTCCTCCACTTCTTTCTCCGTCATCGGTACCGGTCGTTCCTCCTCTTCTTCTTCCTCTATCAACGACACTCCAATGCCTCCTCCGTTCCCATCTCTCATCTCTTGCTCTTTCCGCTCCTTCTCCTCGCGTTCTTTTTGTTGCTCCAACAAAAGCTGTTGCCTGCGACTGGTGTGGACCACGAAATCTGGATTCACCCCTTTCGGCTTTAAAAACCGTTCCGGGTGTAACCTCCTCTCCTCCTCGCGTTGCCGTCGTCTCTCCTCCTTCTCCTCTTCGGTCATCTTCGGTCGGCACTTGTTCGCGCGTGGTATCACGTTCCCGTCTTCGTCGTACTCTGGATCGGGCTCTTTCCACAGGCCGTGTTTTTTCAGCATGTATTCGCTCATCGGGCCTTTTTTCGGAGGCCGGCCTCGACCGGCCATTTTTACAAAAACAGACGAAGAAACACCAACACCACTCGCAAACGCGTCCGCTCTCTCTCTCTCTCTTTCCGCGCTGTCAAAAGAACCCGGTTTTGATGACAAGAGAGAAGCGCGCAAAAGTTTTGAAAAATTTCTGTTTTTTTTTTTTTTTGACCCAAGACTGCTTAAACCCTACTTGAAAGCCACTTGAAAAGGGAAAAAAGGATACGAAAGAGGCGGAGGATTTCCCATTGCAAACAACGATACCATTCTTGTAAACCCGCGCGCGAGAAGAACGTAACATGGAGCGCCGACCTCCTCCACCGTCGGATAACACCGGAGGAGGAGGTGGAAAATCGTTTAATAATAATAATAATAATGAGAACGGAGAGAACAGCAGCGGTGGTGGTGGAAACAATAATAATAACAATACTAACGAGGGAGAAACTGTGGACGTGTTCGGAGGGGACGTCTGGTCGTCCGGAGCGGTTTTGATTGTCGTGCTCGCGTGGATGTTTAAAGCCGCGACGGAAAGGTGCACGTGTTAGAGAAGGAGTGAGAGGAAGGAAAATGTCCTCCGAGGAAGAACGCGTCATCTTAACGCCTGAACTGAAAGCGAGGATCGAGAGGAACAAGAGAGAGGCTTTGGAAAGACTGAAGGCGAACGAGAAGAAGCTTTCTCAACGAGCGCGCGTGCACGGCGATAGGATTCGGAGAGTAAACGGTGAAGACGCCAAAAAGAACGCGGCGAATGGGCAATACGTTTTGTATTGGATGCAATCGTCGCAACGCGCGCGATATAACGAGGCGTTGGAGGTGGCGGTGGAGAGAGCGAACGCGCATAAGAAGCCAGTCGTCGTTGCGTTTGCGTTGACGTGCGACTACGAGGACGCCAACGAGAGGCATTATAATTTCATGGTGAAAGGGTTGTTGGATGTCAAAGAAGGTTTGTCGAGGCGGAACGTTCCGTTTTTCTTGGTGACAAAGAAAAAGAAGAGGAAGGAGGAAAAAGAGGACGCGTCCGGCATTCCAGAGGCAATTTTATCCCTATCCAAGAACGCGATTGAGATCATCACGGACTGCGGATATTTGCGAGTGTTGAGAATTTGGCGCGAAGCGCTCGCGCGTAAAGTTTCGATACCAATAACGGAAGTTGAGACGGACGTGGTTGTTCCAGTGTTCGCGCACTTATCTTCGCGACCAAAGCTAGACGTTTCTGCCGCATCGTTTCGCGCGTTCGCGTTGCCGAAATCGTTCGAGCACACGGAAAATGTGCCAGATTTGGAAGAAATTGTGCCTTTATGGAACGCCGAAGATGTGAAAAAAGCTCGCATGTCGGTGATGGATGTGCTCGACGACAGATTTGCGTTCGTCATAGACGGTAGAATCGCATCTTCTTCGTCGTCGTCGACGCCTTCAACATCCGCGAAACAAACCGCCGATGATATCTTGTCCGTTTTAAAAACGGAATTTGGGTTGAAAGAAACGCCACATATTCCAAAATGTGACAAATATCACATCGGAGGCGAAATCGAAGCGATGCTTAAACTCGACGCGTTTCTCGATCCAGTCGTATTGCGCAAATACGGTGAACTTCGTAACGACTGTTCGCTCGGACTCCAATCGCATTTGGCGCCCTACATACACTATGGTCAAATTTCCGTTTTACACGTCGCCAAACGCGCGCGAAGGTTTGCGAATGCACACAAAACCGATGAAAAGATTCAAAAAAGCGTCGAAGTCTTTCTGGACGAACTCATCATTCGAAGAGAGTTGGGGATTCAATTCGTAGTAAAAAAAAGAGAAACCTACGATACGTTCGACGCTTTGCCTATTTGGTGCATTAATACGCTCGAGAAGCACAAAGACGAAAGGGAGACGAGATATACGTACGAAGAGCTCGAAAAAGGACAAACGGACGATCCTTTATGGAATGCCGCGCAAAATGAATTGCGCATCTCGGGTAAGACGCACAACTACACGCGAATGTATTGGGGTAAAAAAGTCGTCGAATGGTTTCGCGATTCGAGAGAGGCGTGGACTGTCTTGATGCGATTGAATGATACGTATTCTCTCGACGGTCGCGACCCGAATTCCTACACGGGCGTAGGTTGGGTGTTTGGACTCAACGATAGGTCGTTTCCAGAAGCTCCGATTATGGGTGAGGTTCGACGAATGTCCATGAGCGGGTGTAAAAAGAAATTTGGCAAAGCCATAGACGCGTACATCGATCGATGGAACGGTCAACGAGAGAAAGGTGGTCGCCAGGTTTCCATCGCGAACATGTTCAAGAAACAGAAGACACGATGATGCTCGACTTTGATAGACTGTACAGATAGATATAGTGATACACATAATAAAAATACATTGTAAACTAAAGTTGCTATTTTAAAACCGTAAATTGGATGGTATTTTACTATATGCGTTTTTTGTTTATACTCTTAATTATTGGCTCCCAATCTCTCGCGCTCGCGCTTTTCGTTCATCGCTTGTTCTCGCACCGCTCTGAGGAATTCTTCATCATTTATCGGTCCATCGCACATGGATCGATTCATTCCGGCGATGGTCAAAAAAGGCAACTTTCGGAGCGCTCTGCCGCTCATTCCCTCCGTTGCAATCACTACGTCCTTGAAAAGGTTATTTCCATAAAAGGTTAAAGCCATTTCCAGTTTGGTTGGTGGTAATATACCTACTCGCTTGAGCTCATTAATCGACGAAAGTAGGATATGACCCCTAGCGGCATCTGCAGGATTGCCGACGTACATCTTCACATCCGCGCGATCGATAAACGCCACATCAATCGCATCGGTCACGTTACTCGTCGTCAACACCATCGCGTTCTTCTTCTCCTTCAAAGCGTCCAATTGCGTCAACAACGCGTTCACGACCCGAATGGCATCCGACGGTTCCGCCCCAGTCGCTTTCCTCGCCGCCGCCAACGACTCCACTTCGTCCACCAACACAAACACAAAGGTGTCCTCGTCGTCTGTCAACTCTTGGATCTTCTCGAACAGTTTAGAAACCAACTTACCGCTCTCCGAAAACCATTTGCTAAAGAGCGAGTGCGCGTTGATTTCCACAAAGACGGGTTCCGAATACGTATCGAGCATCTGTATCGCCAACTTCTGCGCTAACCCTTTGCACATGGTCGTCTTCCCAGTCCCAGGAGGTCCGTGTAACAACACCACTCGATTAAACGCCACCAGCGACGCGTTCACGTTCAAGTTGCCAAACTCCAACGCCGTCCGCGCGTAGTTTTTCAAACGCAACTTCTTGCCTTCGTCTAAGTACAACGAGTCCCAATACTCGCTAAACTCGCGACACGGCAACGCGTACTCCTTATACGTGGCTATTTCCTCGTCGTCTTCTCGTTCCTCTCCGGCGCCGTCTTCGTTGATTTCGTGCACGTGTATGCGAAAATCAACCTCGCAAAACATCAATTGCATGCCTTCGCATTCGCCACTCGCGTCCCAATACGTCACGATCTTCTCGCAGTTGTTCCTCAAAAACGCCAACAACTCGTCGAAGTCACCACACCACAACGGTCCCAACTCTTCTGCTCTGAACTGTATGTGTTCTTCCTCTCGGGAATCATCTAAATTGATCTCTTCATCCGCACGCACCGTCGGCATGCCTGAACGTTCGAAATACTCCAAAACGCGTTCTTTAACCTCACTTTTCTTCGCGGTTGAATCCCGTTTTAATCGCACCTCCACGTCGCACCTCATATTCTTCAACTTCCTCTGGTGTTGGTGTTGGTGGTTCTTGTTGATGATTTTGTCCTCGTCTTCCCAAGAGACGCTTTTTCTCTTCCTATTCTCCAATACTAATAACGATTCCTCCTCCTTGTCAACATCATCATCAAAAGCGAGCGCGCAATTACCGCCGCGTTTGAACCCGTTTCCGTTGTTGTTGTTGTTGTTCACGGTCGAAAGCGCGTCTCGTCGTCGACTCGTCGTCGTCGACATCATCTTCAATCAGATTGTGTCGCTTAATAAAAAGAGAGAATTTTTGAATTTTCGTAAGAGTGTTTAGGGTTTTGCTCTTAAGGGGAATTTAAGGTTTCGCAAAAACCGAAAAACGAATTCTGCATTTCTCTTCCCTAAATTGCGCTTTCGCTCTCTCTTCTCGTTGGAGTGTTCACAACGGTTTAAAAGAACGCAACCATGCCACCGCGCAGAAAACCAACCGAACGGGGGAACCCGATCTCCCGCGCTGTGAAGGCGGTACAATCGCAAGCCATGAAAATGGTCGGGTCGCAAAGTCCAAGAAAGGTACGTGTTTCTATTTTTTTTCAACTATCGATCCGTTGGTGGAATTCATTCAATTCTCTCGAACCTTAAATCGAGCGCAATGGAACCTTAAACGCGACGACGGGTACGACGACGGTTCGCGATGATGCGAAGTTTCTTTCTCCCTTCTCTCTTCGTAAAAACACGCTGACGTATTTCTTCCACTCGATGCGCTTTCGAACACATAAATACACTAGGAAGCGATCGGGTCCTTCGATGAGGACGAGAATACCATCGTGCAGACGCAAACCGCCTCCCAGGCGGGCGGACAATTCTTGTCCCCGCACCAAACGCACTCGCCGAGAGTTTTACCGGTCGTCCCGATGCTCCCGCTCACGAGAGAGTACCGGTCGAGAGACGACACGAATCAAAAGGAAAAACCAGCGGGGTGGATTCAACGCACGTGCGTCGGGGAAAACTGCGTGAAGAGGCAAAAGAGCGGACGGTATCTCCGCAAGCCCGGGACGGCGGAAGGCGACGACCAATACTTGTGCTTCACGTGTTGGTCGCACGACCACGTGAAGAACCAGAACAGGGAGTGTTTCGTGTGCGCGCGTCCAGATGCCGGCGGGTGTTGGTATAAGAGCAAGCTGCACGAAGGGAAGGATTTGTGCACTCGATGTTACGAACGCGAGAGAAGAGAGCGTTTGCAAGCGAGCGGGACGTTGAAGTGCTGGTGTTGCGGCGCCCGCCACTCGAGCTCGAAATGGAGAACGAGTAAAGACAAATCGGAAGGGAAGAAGGATTTGTGCAACAAGTGCTACTTGAAAGAGTGCAGATCGACGAAGCAGGCCATGGAGTCGGGTAAGTCGTGCTGCGTGTGCTCGACGCAAATTACCACGGAGTGGAAGGAAAGCGCTTACGCCAAAGACGCGAACGGCAAGCAGGATATTTGCGACCAGTGCTTTCGAAGAGATCCGGCGCACGCCGGAGCGGCCGCGGCCTCGTTGGAAGGTTAAACTTTTGATTTGACGACGAGCGACGAAAGAAAGAAGAGGAAGAAAGAGAGAAGGAGAAGAGAGAGAGAGAGAGAGAGAGAGAGAGAGAGAGACCCAGAGAGAGACCGAGTGTTGTTTAAAAGAAGAACACGAGGCTCTCCGTTTTATCATTTTGTTTTACTATACGTTTTATACTGAAATTTTAAAAATACACAACACACACACACACACTACTTTTACATGGCTACCTACGCTACGCTTGTTTTTCGAGCTAACGTGCTTCCTTTCACGTCTATCCGTTCGCCGCTCGGACCAAAGTTATCCCACAATAGCCCCCAGGCTTTCCAATCCTCCTCGCTCGGGTTTGGCTTTTGGATTCTCGAGACTAAAGGATCGATCAGTTGGTGCGTTATGCGCGTGTCTTCGTAAAAATGCACGCGTCCTCTTTTGACTTTTATTGATCGCATCAACGCAGCGTCGGCGAATTTGGAGCTGTATAGTAACAGCTCGACGTCTGTTTCTCCTAAGAGGGTCATATCGACCATGGATTTCAACCACGCGCTTCGGGGGTCGCTGGCGATGCACGAGTCCGAGGCGTCGTCGCAGACGCCGGTGTTGGAGAATTTCACGTTGCCGAAGGAGCCAACCGTGCTCAAGACTTCCGTCCCGTTCACTCGTAAAACTTCCAACGCTTCCGGGGAATGTAAGATGGCGTTGATGGCTGGTGAATCCGTCGTAAAAAACAAACCCAACGGGTCGCTTTCTTTCAATCGGACGTCTCTCATTAAATCGGCAAGACATTTCAAGAAGAGCGTCAACGGCGCCGAGCCGGCGCCGGCGTCTTCATCGTCGCTCCCCCTCGGCCAACTCACACTGTGTTCATCTTTTTTAATCGGACACTTCGGTTCCGGATATGTTCTTTTCGTTCGTTCCGTCGCTAAAAGTTCGTCAACGGACGCTAAGTCTGCCTGTTTTACAACTCTTGGAACATTCGTCGGCGGTTCGACTTGACTCATATCCGCAAAGCCGGTGCGAATGTGCGCGCCGACGATTTGTTTCCACCCTCTTCTGGACATTTCCTCGAACGCTGGAAGCATGGCTATTTTTAAATGCTTCCTCGGCATCAACATTTGCGTTCCAAAACACGACCCTACTCCGCACGCCTCGCCGCATTTGCTCGACGTAAAATTGTTCTCGAAATTCGTCGCCCAGCGATAGGACAAACAAATCCCCCAATCGGACGGTTTCGGATGGCACCAGTGGCCAAAATTCGTTTTGATTCGAATGCGAGCGACGCGAGCGGCTTGAAACTTCGGGTGTTCCATAGTTTTCACGATTGAATTCTCATCCGGTTCGGCGTAAAATCCACCTTTATACCTTTCCGGTTGCTCGTCGCCGATGTACGCGCCCTTTTGACTCCACGTAAACACCGTCTCCTCGAAATCGCCTTCCTCGAACAACTCTTTCTTCGCACGTCTTCTCTTCCCCTTATCCCACTTCCAATCGACATCGCCGTAGCCGATGAAATAATCTCCCAAATCAAACTGGCACTTCCTCGCTAAATCCTCGTACGTTTTAGAGTTCTCAATCTCGTCGCCTTCCGAGACGCCCAATCCGTCGCACTCTGCTTTTTGCGTCTTGACGTACGCCGCTCTCCCTGTTGAAACGCCGATGATAAACAACTCTTGATAATGTTGCATCTCGTCTCCGATGCCGTTCTGATAATTTTCCGACCAATCAATGATGACAATCCTGTTCGTTTTCAAATCTTCGTACCTCGGTTTTAACGTCTCTTGGAAATACGTCTTCACTTCTTGGCACTGATTTTTGCTCAATCCTATAGAACCGTCCCGTTTTTGCATCATGTAATCGAACCGCTCGACGTCTTCGAGATCTTTCGCGGTGAACTCCACGAAACTTTTTGGCGTCAGGTCGTCTTCCGCTATTCGTTGCTCTCGTTCGTCTCCTTCTTCTCGCGGCGCTTCTCCTTTCGTCTCCTCTCGTTCAACGCTCGACGCCGCCGCCGGTTGTTCTCGCTGTTCTTCTTCTTTTATTTCTACTTCTTTCGTCGTCACATCGGTAGGTTTCTCCTCTTCCTTCTCTTTCACTTCATCCATCGTCGTCGTCGTCGATGGTGTATCGATCTCCTTCGCGCTTTCGTCTTCTTCCTTTCCTACTTCTTCTTCTTCTTCTTCGATATCTCCAAACGCACCACCACCACTGTCCTCGGAGGAGGACTCATCGCTCGGCCGCTCGTACTTCATCTCCTCCACCTCGTGCATGATTTCTTCCTTCGTCGTCGTCGCCGTCGACGCCCGCAGCACGGAATCAATCAACCCGAAGCCCGGTCGTCGTCGTCCTCGGTCGTTGTCCTTCTTCTCGTTTTTCATCAAATCGAAAGCGTCGTCGTTTTTTTCCCCGGCCTTTCTTTCATCAACGAACGCGAGGTTGTCGATGCCAAAGACACAGACGACGAGCACGCACGCGAACGAGAGAAACAAAAACGAACGCCTGAGACAAAGTTTGACAGTCTCGCGCGCAGGTCGGGATGATTTAATTACGATGGGTTTTATAGGGAGGAGGACCATTTTTGTGGTCGTTTTTTAAGTGCCTTTTTGTGACGACTTTGAGGCCTTTGCAATGAAAAATATTCGCGGGGGGCCGGCGGGCGTGAATGCGCGCTCTGCGTAGTATATATCATTCTTTGCACGTAGTAGTATTACAAGTTTCAAGGAGCGACGGACCTCATGCCGAAAGCGTTATCGGAGTCCGATGATTCGGCGTCTTCAAAATCGTCGTCTCCCTTTTTCTCCTCTTTGTCTTCTTCTTCGCCTTCGCGCGGACGTTTGGTTCCGGTCGGAGTGTGTGACTTCTTCTTCTCTTTCGTTTCGTTCTTCGCGACCGTGTTAAATGCACCATCGTCGTCGTCCGAGTCGTCGTCGTCTGAGTCATCGTCAGATCCAGAATTAGCATCATCATCATCATCATCATCGTCGTCGTCGTCATCTTCTCCTTCTTCAGATTCCTCGCCTTTGAAATCGTCGTCCGAGTCGTCGTCGTCGTCGGAATCCGAGTTGACATCTTGGAGAATATCTTGCGTCGTGTCCTCTTTTTTGCTACTTCTCTTTTTCATTCCTCCATCCTCTTCGTCGTCGCCGTCGTCACCCTCCGCCGGCGCTTCCTCGCATACCATTGACAGCCACTCTCTCACCGGCAACAAATATTCCTTCGAAATGTTCAAAAACTCGTATTCGACGCCGTCCAATTTACACGCTAAATCAAAGTTGCTCGACCCTCCAGCTTCCGCTCTCATGATCCGTAACTCGTCCAAATCTTCCACTAAAGTCACAATCGCCGGCCGTTCGAGAAAAATCAAACGTTTCCTCAGCAAAAACAAATACCCGTCGTTGAATTTCAACACGCACTTCACTTTCACGAACCCTTTGGTGTACTCTTTCACACCGCACGATTTGACGTAACACCTCATCAATCCAACTGAATTTTTCAACGTATCTTCTTCGCTCAAGTCGTGCTCGCCAACCGTAAACGCGTCTTTCACTTCTTTCTCCGACATGGCGCCTTCGCCTCCTTCGCCGACGGTCACTTTCAATTTTTTCTCCGCCGCGGATAACTGCGCCCTCGATTGCCACACGATAGCTTTAATCCCATTTTTTACCGACGGTAACGTCACCTCCTCTTTCAAAGAAACCACCAAATATTGCGTCCCGTTCGAGTCCTCCGTCGGTAACACCGCGAACGTGGCCATGTTCTCTTTCCTCAGCAACAAACTCTCCTTCTTTTTCGGATTGCAGGAATACAACAAAATCGAAGACGAATTTCTCATCTTATACACGTCAAATTTCCCTCTCGGCGTGCTCAACGACACGTCTCTGGTCACAAAATCGTACTCGTTTGCTTTCGGCGGTTCGTCAAACGTCGTCGTCGTCTGAATCGTCGTCGTCGCAGCAGCAGTAGTCGCAGTCGTCGTCGCATTATTTTCTTCTGAGAGAGAGAAAAAAAACTTTGCCAAGGGAACTAAACTCGTCGCCAAAGCGTCCCTTTTCTCTCGATTTTCCAAATCCGCGATCTGTTTCAAAGGCTCTCGCCAAAGTTTTCTCCGCGTTTTGTCTTCGTCTCCTCCTCCTTTCCGCGACAAAACGGCCGCTTCCAAGGCCTCCATGATGATGATGTAATGATGATTTGATGTGTGATGTATATATATCACAGAGAGCAAAAGAAAAGAGACGAGAGAAAATTTTTTTGAATTTTTTTGTCTTTTTGACCAAAAGTGCAGTTTGAGACAAATTTTTTCATCGAGAGTCTTCGATTGATTTCAGCCATCAAATAATACTTCCACACAACAACAACAAAGAAGAAGGTCTTTCTAAAACCACACATCATCATCTTAAAAGAAGATGGGGAAAACACCGGCGCAGGAGAACCGCCTGAAGGCGAAGAAAGCCGGGATGTCGCACCAAGACGTCCTGGACGAGAAGAAGAGAGAGGACTCCAAGTTGAAAAAGCTCGCCTCGGCGAACCAGTCGTTCGGGCAAGTGAAAGGCGCGGCGATGAACACGAAACACGCGAAGGAGATGCAACGTTTGAAAGACTTGAACGACCCGACGACGAAGATTGGACGAGAACATCTCCGGGCGCAAAAGAAAGCGGCGAAAGAAGCGCAGGAGTTTCTGTTGAGAACGAAAGGGATCGACATCAAACAGCCGGAAGTGGCGGAAGGCGTGGATAAGAAGACGGTTTTGTGCGAGTTTTTTAAGCACGGATGTTGCGCCAAGACCGGGGATAAGTGCGCGTTTTCGCACGATTTGGCCATCAACGAAAAAATCGCCAAGAGGAGTTTGTTCGAAAACGTAGATTCCATCGACGATTGGGATCAGAAGAAGTTAGAGGCGGTGATTCAGAAGAAACACGGGCAAGAGGTGAATTCGAGCAACGAGACGCAAATTATTTGCAAACACTTTCTCGACGCGGTGGAGAAGAAGTTATACGGGTGGTTTTGGCAGTGCGCGGACGGGAAGGATTGCAAGTATAAGCACAAGTTACCGCCCGGGTACGTGTTCGCCGCGGATATTCGAGCCGCGGAGTTAGAGGCTATGAAGAATAGAAAAACGGACCAGGATCTTTTGAGAGAAAAGTTGAACGAGTTAAAAGTAAAAGGTGGGACTGGGACGCCGGTGACGTTGGAGAATTACTTGGCGTGGAAGGAAAAGAAAGTCGCGGCGAGGAAAGCGACGGACGAGGAAGAATTGAGAGAAAGGCACAAGAAGAAATTGTTCACCGGGAAGGAGTTGGTCGAAGAAATTACGAATGATACGGACGATAAGACGGAAGGCGAAGACGAGATTACGCGTTTGTTGGCGGAAAGAGCGAAAGCGAACCAAGAGAGCGAAGATGCGGCGAGAAAAGAGGCGGAGGAGAACTTAGCGCGAGCGAAAGAATTGGGTGATTTGTACAACGAAGATATGCTTCCGGACGATGATAGAGGCATGATGGACGATTTAGAGGAAGATCTGGTTGTTCCAGAAGGTTGGTCCGAAGACGCGATCGCACCGAACGTGGTTGCTGGTACGAGAGAAGCGAAGGAAATTATGAGCGCGTTGGAGGTCCCCGAGCAAAAAGGTATGACAGAAAAGCAAAAGAAAATTCTCGAGGAGAAGAAGAAGTTGGAAGAAGAAGGCATTGCCATCGCACAGGATACGAAGAAGCCGAAAGATCCGGACGATATTTACAAACCTCAGACGGAAATTCCGGATGAATTCAAAGATATGGACGAGTTAGATCCGAAAGCTTTGGGCGAGGCCATAGCGAAGAAACGCGCGGCAGAGGAAGCCGAAGCGTCCGCGTTGATTTTACAAGTCGCCGAAGAAAAAGCGAAAAAAGAAGCCGCCAAGGCGGAAAAGAAAGCGGCGAGAGAGGCGGAGAGAGCGAAGAAGAAAAAGTCAAAGAAAGGGATTAAAGGCGAAGACGAGGAGGAAGAAATTACGAGCTTGGAACAAGCGATTGGTAAGGCGGAAATCAGCGGCATCTCCAAAGCTGGTTTGAAACGAACCGTCACCGGCGTTCTCTCTTCGCAAATTGCCGCCAGAGATATTAAAATTACAAACTTTTCCATGACGATGAATGGCAGAGTGTTAATCGACGAATGCGATATTGAGTTGACCATCGGTAGACGATACGGTTTGATTGGGCAAAACGGCTCTGGAAAGACCAACTTTCTCGAGTGTTTAGCCATGAGAGAGGTGCCAATCCCAGATCACGTAGACATTTATCACTTGAAAACTGAAGCGGAACCGTCGGATAGATCTGCGATTCAGTGCGTTATCGACGAGCTCGTGGAGGAGATGGAACGATTGAACAAGTTTGAGCAACATTTGTTGGAGAATTTCGGCCCGGACGACGAGCGCTTGATGTCTTTGTACGATCGATTGGAGGAAATTGATCCATCCACGTTCGAGGCAAGAGCGAGCGAATTGCTGCACTCGTTAGGTTTCTCCGCGGAAATGATTGATCGTCCGACGAAGGACATGTCGGGGGGGTGGCGCATGCGCGTGGCGTTGGCGAAAGCGTTGTTTGCGACGCCGACAATCTTGTTGCTCGACGAACCGACGAACCATTTGGATTTAGAAGCGTGCGTGTGGTTAGAAAACCACTTGGCTTTGTACAAGAAATGTTTAGTCGTCGTTTCTCATTCGCAAGATTTCTTAAACGGCGTGTGTTCGCACATGATTTGGCTCACCGACGGCAAATTGAAGTATTATTCCGGGAACTACGACACGTACTGTCGCACCGTTGAGGAAGACAACATCGTCCAACAGCGTAAATACGAAAAAGAACAATCTGATATTAACCACTTGAAAGAGTTTATTCGATCGTGCGGGACGTACGCGAACGCGAGAAAGCAAGCGGAATCGAAACAGAAAATCATCGATAAAATGATCGCCGCCGGCTTAACTCCGCCGGTGCACAAGGAGAGAACGTTTACGTTCAATTTTCCGGATTGCGATAAGGTACCGCCGCCGGTGTTACCGTTCGACCAGGTCTCGTTCGCGTACAACGGTAAAGAAGAAAATTACTTGTACGACAAACTGGATTTAGGCGTTGACTGCGACAGTCGCGTGGCTTTAGTTGGACCGAACGGCGCCGGTAAATCCACTTTATTGAAGCTCATGACGGGCGAGTTGACTCCAACCAAAGGTTCGGTCTCTCGACACTCCGCTTTGAACATCGGTAAATACCATCAGCACTCCGTCGAAGTTTTGGATCGAAGCAAAACCGTTTTGCAATTTTTCATGGATACTTATCCAAACGTCCACGGTAAGTTTAAACGAGACATTGACGAATGGCGCGCGTTTCTCGGAAAATACGGCATCGCCGGTAAACAACAAACGACGCTTATTGGTGAACTGTCCGAAGGACAACAATCTCGCTTAGTCTTTGCGATGATTTGTATGGGCAAACCAAACTTGTTGTTACTCGATGAGCCTACGAATCACTTGGATTTAGAAGCCATTGATGCGTTAGCCGAAGCTATTAAGGTGTACAACGGCGGTGTCATTTTGGTTTCGCACGATTTCCGTTTAATCGACCAAGTCGCGAGAGATATTTGGGTGTGCGAAGACAAAACCGTTCGCAGATGGGACAAAGACATTCGCGAGTACAAGAAACACTTGTCTAAGAAAGCGGAAAGAGAGGCGAAAGAGAGAAAATTGGCGAAGAAGTAAGAAGATAATAAAGAGTAAGAACGAGAAAGAGTATATAAACATTGACCATCTTAAAAAACGACATCATTGAACGTTATTATTATTATTATTTTAGCCGTTCTTTTAAACGCGTATACAAGAACACAACTTGAATAATACACATCACACGAATACATTCTAATAAATACTAAACTATCGCGCGCAGCACTCTACTTCTTCTACATCACGGCAATAACAACCACGATCGAAACGCCACGATGCACCAATCGATGCACCCCAACATCGCCGTAAACACACACAAACCGACTAAAATGACCATCGCGTTCCCGCACACGTCTCGCCCGGTTTGCTTGCTCAAAAGCACCGCATCGGGCCATTTCAAAAGTGGCGCCGCGTTTTTCGCGTTTTGCACTTGTTTCTCTACCCAACCGATGCATTTTTTTATGCACCACAACATGCCACCGCCTTCGTCGTTTGCATTCGTCTCGTCGTCGTTGACGTACTCACCGTTACCACCCGACGATGTTCCTTCAAAACTCCTCGGGGAAATCATCGTCGGGAAAGAAGACCTTCGTCGGAACAAAATTCTCGTCGGTGATGGTGGTGGTAATGTTCGCCCGTTTTTGTCTCCTCTTCCTCCGCGAGTCGCAGTACACCGAACGAGTTCGTGTCGTCTTCGTCTCCCGCTTTGTCTCGACGACAGCGACGGTTGGAGAACCCCGAGAGCAAGAGCAGCGCGCGTCATGTGATGTGCGTTTGGAAACACCTTTAGGGGAAATTGAAATGACGAAAGAAAGCGTCAAACGCCTCACAAGAAACATGTCTTCATCCATCGCGCCTCGAGCATCGGTACAGTTCTTCCGCCACCAAAGCGCGAGGAAAAGAACCAGGAGGAGGATGGGAACTTTCGTTTCTTCTTCGTTCAGTCCGTTCCAAACGAAACTGGGGGCAATGGTGTACGATTCTGGGTACCGACAGTTGTTCCGCCTGTTGGGATATCCCGGGTGCGAGAAAGAGGCGGAGGAAGTGGTGTCCATCTTAGCGAGCGAGAACGAACGAGCGATGCAGTTATTGGACGTGTCGTGCGGTCCCGGCGTGGTGACGAAAAGTATCATCTCCTCGAAGATGTTTGCGAAAGTTTACGCGCTCGATTTTTACGAGAGCATGTGCGAACGAGCGAAAGAAACGTTCGAGAGAGAGTGCACCACTGGGAACAACAACAGTTACGAAGTCGTGCGAGGAGACGTGTCGGATTTACCGTTCGCGAACGAAACGTTCGAAAAAGTGTCCTCGACGGCTGGAATGCACTGTTGGCCAAACCCAGTGAAAGGAATGAAAGAAATCAAAAGGGTGTTGAAACCGTCCGCGAGGAGCGACGAAGACGATTGGGGCGTTTTGTTCAGCACGGTCGTGTTGCCGCGGAAAGGCAACGAGACGAGAGAGACGTACAAATGGGAGACGAATAAGCCGTTTTTGGATCGCGAGGCGGTTTTGGATATCGTGAGAGAGAGCGGGTTCGACGAATACGAAGTCGTGATGGAAGATAAGGCGTATATACTCGTCAAAGCGCGGTACTTTTAGGAGGTAGAAACTAGTTTATGAAGAGAATGTATTTTAGACAGACACACGCGCGGCGCGAAAATTATTATTCGTTGACAATCTCATTCAAAGCGTCGGTAATCGTTTCGTACTCGAATCGATATCCTTCTCTCAAGAGCTCCTTTGGCAACACTTTCTGTCCTTGCAACACTAACGAGCTCCCTTCTCCTAAAAGCGCTTGCAACGCGAAATCTGGAACCGGCATCCAACTCGGTCTCCCTAACTCCTTCCCTAACGAGTTGGTCAAATCCCTCATTTTCACCGGAAACGGCGCAGTCGCGTTTATCGCGCCTTTCAATTCTTCGTTCACTAAACTCTCCCTAATAATCTTCACCGCATCTTTCCTGTGAATCCACGAAAACCACTGACCACCGTCACCAATCGGACCTCCCATGAAGAGCTGAAAAGTAGGCAACATCTTCCCCAACGCGCCTCCGTCTCTATCTAAAACAATCCCCAACCTCACAAACACGACTCTCGTCTCGCCGTTCGTCATCTCCTCCGCCTTCTTCGCCGCCTTCTCCCACGCTCGACACACGCTCGATAAGTAATCCTTCCCCGAGTTGCTCGACTCATCGAACGTCTCCTCGTCGCTCGTCCCGTAATACCCAATCGCGCTCGCGGTCACCAAAACCTTCGGCCGTTTACTTTCCTCCTTCACGTTCGCTATCGCCGAAACCACCGCCTCGGTCGCTTTCACTCGGCTGTTCATGATTTCTTTCTTCACGTTCTCGTCCCATCGCGTACTGATTGGTTCTCCGGCTAAATTGACCACGTGCGTGGATCCTTTAATCCCTAACGGCCATTTCGTCGGTTCGATTAAGAGTAGCGTTCCTTTCGGTAACGTTTCCGGTTTCAATTTTTTCTTCGCCTGTTTTATCGACCGAGTGAGCACTCGCACCTCGTGTCCGTCTTTCAGTAAACTTTCCACCAGTTTCGTGCCGACGAACCCAGTCGCGCCGGTTATGCTGACCACCATTTTGTTCTCTGATTCTTCTTCTTTATCGTCCTTCGCCTTTGCGTCGCTAAACGACGCGACCAAAACACCACCCTTGAGTCTTCTCGTGCCTCTCGTTCGCCTCGACGACACGTGAGACGAGGACGACGAAGAATCAACAAAAGAAGAAGAAAACGAAGGAGAAGACATCGAAGAACAACCCCGCGCAAAGCTCATCATCGCTCTTGCTGTTATTCTAAACGACGACAAAAGAGAGAGAGAGAGAGAGAAGAGCCCGGGCGCAGAAGTGAAGAGTGCGGGGTGTTTTGGAGAAATTTGTGATGTGATTTGAAACTTAATTGTGTAAACTTTTTCTCTCGATTTTTTCTCTCTGCTGCTGCTCCTTTTCATCGAGCGCTCGCCGACGGATGCCGATCAAAACCGCCGTTGCCATTTTTGGTGTTGCCGTATTTCGCAAAGAAACCACCATCATCGTCGGCAGTCGGACGGTTTAAATCGATTTCGTCGTTTTCGGAGGAAGAGGAGGATCCGACAGAAAACGATTTCAACCACGCGTGCCGCAACGCGTCGTCCGGGGTCAGCCTCTCCTCCGGGTCCCACTCGAAACACCTTTGTAAAAACTGCGCGAACTTTATCGAGCACCCTCGCCCGAGCGCTTTTTTGAGGCCTTCGGCGGCGAGTTTACGACGCGAGGCTTTTTCGCGCGCGGTTTCGAAGGGTAAGAATAGAGAGGACGACCCCGAGGACGGCGCCGCCGGGGCGGTTGTTTTTGAGGTGGTTGTTTCGAAGTCGTCTTCGTCTTCGTCTCGGTGTTGATGATGATGTTCGTTTTCATTTTCTTCGCCGTCGAAGACATCGGTTTCGACGGGATCGTTCGCGCGATCGGCGAGAAGTCGGCGGCTTTTAACGCCCTTTTTCGTTTTCATCGGCGTGGTTGGGACGACGCGCGAAAGCGAGGCGCGCGCGTGGGAGTCGTGTTTTTTCATGCTGTTCTTCGTTAATTCGTCGTCAAAGTCCGAGTCGGACGACGTCTTTCTAGATTCCTCTTCGCGTCTGAGTTTGTTAAGAAATGCGCTTGACGGTGCGCCCAAGGTTTCTTTTGCCAATTCCAATTGTTCGGCTTCGTCCGTCCCGGGCCAAATCGGCGAACCTCGTTTGAGTTCGGCTAAAACGCACGCGAATGACCACATATCGATGGATTGGTCGTATTCGCGGTCGCGAAGCATGACTTCTGGTGCGCGATAGAATCGAGATTGGACGTACGGGTAGATGCGCGGGACGTGGGCGAAGCACGAGGAGCCGAAATCGATGAGTTTGACGCGAATGTTGTTCCCGTTGCCGGCATCGTATTTTTGAGTCGAAGAAGGGAAACCAGCGCGCGCGGTGGAAGGGTAAGATGATACCTTTGAGAGCGGATTTGCCGACACCGTTTCGCTTCTTCTTTCGAGTAAAATATTCTCTGGCTTCACGTCGCAATGGATAATGCCGAGCGATTTGAGAAAGGACAGCGCTCGAGCGAGCTGTTTGGCGACGGTTTTGCACACGCGTTCCGAGGCGCCGGTGAAGCGCTGATCCACCATCCACTCGTACAAATTGCAATGCAACAACTCGAACACAATGCAAGCGTGCGTTCGAAAGTTGAAATGTTCAATAGCTCGAACGACGCACTCCGCGTTTCGTTTCATTCGCGCTCTTTCTCTTTTCTCTTCTCTTTCTTTTTCTTCTTCGTCCTCTGCGAGACCGATTCGAGCGGATTCAATCGCTTCGAGCACGGCGAGTTCCGTCCTTGCTTGAATGCGATACTCTTCTTTGTTCTTGATTATTTTTATCGCCACCGAACGCTTTTGTCCGGTATTTTCGTCGTGTGAACGCACGTCGTGGTCGACGCACTTCACCACGCGACCAAACGTGCCGGATCCGAGCGTCTCTTTCACCTCGAAGCGAAAGGCGAGATGGTCGCCCGGGCGCGCTCGATAATCGCCTTTGGAATCCGTACGACTCGTGGTACTCTTTATCGAGGACGTTTTCCTTTTCGTCGACTTCGATTGCTGTTGCGCAAACGCAGTGATTGCGCTGAGTCCTCCACTTCCTGTCGTTTTCTGCGTTTTCGGTTTGCTTCGTGGCGGAGGTAAATAAAACACGCGAAAGTCGTTCGTTTCGTCGTTTACGCGCGCGTCTAAATCCCGCACGTCTTCCTCTTCCAATCGCTCTTTGTGAAAGCGTAGCGCGTGATTCGCCGACATCGACTCGCGTATGACTTTAGCCTCCATCGTTTCCTTTCCATCGATGATAATAACCGGAGTATCTTTAATGTTATCCTTGCCCGATGATGGTTTCTCGAAAAGTAGTAAAGCGTCTTCTTCTACTTCTTCTTTGGCGGCGGCGGCGATAGTTTCTCGATTGTTTGACTTTGACGACGAAAAGCTTTTTTCGAGTTGATGGATTGCCCCGGCGATGACGTTCATATTCGCGTACTTCTCGTGCTCTCTTGTGGTTTCTCTCGCGGTTACCGCCGCCGTCGTCGTCGTCGTTCTCTTCGCGATTTTCCTATTCTTCCCGTCTCCCTCCTCTTTCTTTCGCGCGGTCTCATTTACGCTACCTTTCCCTCTACCTCTCGCCGATTGCGGCGGCTTTCTCGGCGTCATCGCTGGAAACAACTTTTCCGATGGACGACGATCCCTTTCAATCCTTTTTTCTTCCCTGTCTTTGACTTCACTCGCCTTCGTCTTCTTCATCTTTCTCGCCCCGTTCTCCTTCTCTTCGCCTTCTCTCGCCTCCACATCCTTCGTCGTCGTCTTCGTCGTCTCCGTCTTCTCCCTCGCGCCTCCTCCTCTCGCCGATGCCAACACCTCCGTTTTCCTTTGCAACTCCTTCTGCGCCTCTCGCGCGCGTTTCATCGCGAATTCGATCGAGCTCCTCTCACTCCTCCGCTCAGGCGATGGGGAGATATTTTTTCTTTGACTCCTTTGACTCTCAAAATAATCCACCACCTGTTCCGTTGGCGCTCGTTTTCCTCGCACTTCCTCCGCGATAAACGCGAAGATTCTTTCACTCGTCTCACCACCTTCTCCACCACCACCACCTCCTCCTCCTCCTTTTCTTCCGTCTCTTTGCAGCGCGACTCGCGTAATCTTTCCAACAGAGATGAGATGAGATGAGATGAGAGATGCGCTTTTTTTTTCTCGCAAAGGAAAAAAAAACGTTTCTCTCAACAAAAACAAGTTCTTCGCGCTTTCTTTTTTGCTCTCTCTCTGTCTCTCTTTCTCTCTCTCTCTCTCTCTCTCTCTTTGTGCAAGTAATTTTTGAGGGGAGGAGAGAGAGAGAGACTGCTTTTCTGCCGCTGTTCTTTTGTTGCAGTTGTTGTCGTCTCGCTGTTCGCGGCTGCGTCGTCGCGTGTCTCTGCTCTTTCTCTTTTCTTTCGTTGTCTGTCTGCGCGTATCTTTTAAAAGAAAGTGAAGAAGAGAAAAAAGGACGAAAGAGGAAAAAAAAGACCAAAAAAGACGGACCTTTTTTTTTCTTTCTCTGAATCAAATTTTTCTACACAACACACTACTCGAATACGAAGAAGACGAGCGAGAGGAGCACTGCTACTGCGACTACTACTTTTACAGAGAACGCGCAGAAAGACTTCAGACGGGCAGATATTTTCTTCTTTTCCTCGCGTATGCGATATTTAGTCGCAGAGAGAAGAGAAAGGAGAGAACGTTTTAAGAGCGACTTCTTGGGTAAAAAAGATGGAAGAGGGACATCGACATCATCAACGAGACCGTGTAAACGACGAGGACGACGATGAACGCGAGGAAGAAGAAGAAGAGAGGACAGGAGGGAGAGGGAGGAGTAAGTTTAATCTCTTTGCGTTCGATCGCGGAGGAGAAGAGGAGAAAAATGAAATCACCGCCCAAAACGCAGACTTGGTCAATCGAGTTGCGTTGGTCACCGGGTGCACCTCGGGGATTGGAAAACAGGTGGTTTTGGATTTAGCGTTAGCCGGGGCGAAAGTCGTGTTTGGATGCCGAAATTTGAAGAAAGCGGGAGAGGTGAAACGGGAGATGATGGAGAAGTTTCCGCACTTAGATTTGGTGGTGATGGAGGGAGTGGCGTTGGATGTATCGAGCGGAGAATCCATCGCGAAGTTTGCGCAACGTTTTAACGAGACGATTGGCGAGTTGGACGTGTTGGTGAATAACGCCGGCGTGGCCTCGGAGAAAGGGTACGAGAGAGAAACTGGTGTGAGTAAATTAGTGTGGACGAACTTTTTGGGGCCGGCGGTGTTGATGCTGTCGTTGAACGAGAGTTTCCAACGCGCGATTGGTCGGCGGCAGTTTGCGAATTGCGTCTTCGTCGCTTCGGTGTGTCATCGCTTCGGGAAGATCGAAGGCGCGGATATGTGCAACAAGTTTTTATACAACGAGAAGTTCGGGTCGTATTCGGATACAAAGCTGGCGTGCGTGGCGTTTGCAAACGAGGTGGAGTATCGATGGGGGGCGAGAGGAGTGCGGTGTTCTAGCGTGGATCCCGGCGCGGTGAGAACGCCTATTTTCAGCAGCGTGAGGTTGTTGCGGTTTTTACCGTTGGCGTGTTTGAGGAGGATGTGTTACGCGCCCGCTGAGGATGGCGCGAGAGCGGTGACGATAGCAGCTTTAAATCCGTTTGCGCCTCAGAACGCGAGTTTGAACGCGACGCCGCAGATGCGAAGGATGGATCAAGGAGCGAGGCATTTCAGTCGAGGGTTGTTCGCCGGTAGGTTCGTGCAGAAGTACGGACCGGGGAAATTCCCGTCGTCGGTTGAGGTACGTAACAGTGATGGTGATGACAGCACGCCGCAATCCCTGGATGCCTTTTTTCTCAATCTGCGAAGATTTCGTTGGCACGTGCACGCGTTTTTTTTCGCGATTGGCGTCATTGCGATTTCCTTAGTCGATTGGCCGTTGCGTAAATTTTTCAAAGGACAAAAATTTGACGGCACGAAAGTGGTCGAGTCCTCCGAAGCATCTTACGATCCGGTTTTAGGCACGGAACTGTGGGAAATCGCGAAAGAATTTAGCGGCGTCGTTGAGCCGGCATATGGCGAACGGTTCACCTCCAACGATATGTTCTCCGAGGAATTTCTCGAACAGTTGTTTCCGAACGAGTTGAGCATGGAAGAACATTTGAAAATTATGGAGGAAACGGCGACGAATCTCGGGATTGAAATGAAACATATTGATGCGACGAAGTTAAGGAAAAAGGACAAGGGGGATAGCGATGCGAACGACGGCAGCGATAGCGATGGTAAATCCGTTAAAACGAAAAAGAAGAAACATAAGCGAAGCGGGAGTTTCTTTCGGCGGTCGCAAGAGAATTTAACGAAAATAGACTAGACTCATAGAGAAGGTACAGGGTGCGTTGTGTGTCTATAAGTACCTACAACGCGCGTTATGAATAAACCTTATGCTAAAACTAAGCGCTCTGTTCCAACCCACCCTTTTCGGCCAAACACTTCAACATTTCAAAAATAAAGGGGATGTAATTGTGTTTCCTCCTAATGTTCTCGTCTCTCCAAATTTCCTTCCGTTTCATTTCATCTTCAATCTCGTCCGTCAACTTCACGATACTCTCGTTATCTCCACGTTCAGCGGCCTCTCGTAACTCTCGTCTAAACACGCTCTCCTTCTCGTTCGTTACTGCCAACAAGTTGAAGCTAATCTCATCCGAGGCGTATTTCTGTATGCGCTCTTCAATCGCTGGAACCGCTACTTCGTGCCAATTTTCCTTCGAACATTCTCCGTACGCCACTGGTTTCGGTTTCAGACCGTCTAATTCCCACATGCGTCCACCGTGATGAACAAATGCGACGAAATGGTACACCTCGTCGCCGTTCTTCGCCGCTCGCTTCCCTTCGTCTACAATCGGCTCCGGTCTCGCGAACGCGTTGTGCGCCGCTCGAATCTTCTCGCTGTTCGATAACGCCAACCCTTTCAACTCCGGTGGAAAATCTGCGGTGAACTGTTTAAGCTCTGTGAGCGTCTCACCGATTGTTTGCTCTCGTTCTTTTCCTTCCGCGTCTTTGCTTCCTCCGTCTTCGTTCCCGAACGTTTCCACGTTCAACAACACCCCTAAAATCGCTTGCGTCGCGCACGCGTTCGTAATCACTTGACTCGCGAAAAATAAACTCTCCGGCGCGTCCACGTTTTCCACCGCTAACGCGCTCGTCGCGTCTATATCCGTTCTGTATTTGAACAAGAAGATTAATCCGTGCAAGTGGAAGCGGCGGTTGAGCGATTCGAGATTCGAGAGGTCCCAAAGTTCTTCCACTTGGACGCCTTTGACGCCGATTTGTTCGACGAGGGAGGTGAACACGGCCGGGTCGGATTCAATCGTCGTCCACTCCATATTTGTCCTCGTTCGCGCGTAGTAATGTTCTCGCTCGCTTTTTCAAGTACTGGATGACGAAGAACCCAACCGTGTGGAATGTTTTGTTTTGCGTATTCAAATGTGTTTGTATTTGTAAGGATTTCTTGTACACGAGTGAGAAATTCGCTTTAAACGTCTAACGAACGCCACTCGTCGTCATCGAATAGATGATCAAAAAAGTATTCATTAATGTACATTACAAATGGATGTCTCGTAAAACGCATCGTGTTGAAACTAAAAGGGGGACAATTATGTATAAATATATGTATAGATTTACTTCTTCTGTTGAAGTTGCGGTTGGTCTTCGCCGAACGACATGAAGAGATTCTTTCGGTCGTCGCTGGAGATGTATTGCTGGAGCTCGTCGATGCCTTGCGGCATCAGCGGGGACTCTTTGAACGAAAAAGCTCCGACTGGGCCTCCTTTTAACGGAGATTTGTTCGAATTTGGCGTGAGCTTTTCCGCGGAATCGTTCGGGACTTCAACCGGGTCTCGCGAGCGGCCTCGGCGTTGTACGTCAGATATCGAGAAGGAAGAATCGACGTTGGTATTCTTCTTGTTTTTGTTGTTTTCTGTGTATTCTTCTTCGTCTTCCTCTTCCTCGTCGGAAGAGACATCGTCCTTCTCTTCGTCCACGTCCACGTCTACGCCAAACTTGGAGCCAATCGATAATAAACCGTTCTTTTGCCTATCCATGATGTCTTTAATGAACTCTCGTTGGCGTTGCGATTTCAATTCAAGTTCAATTTCGCGCTGTCGAATTTCTTTTTGTTGGCGTTCGACTTCTTTTGCACTCTCGACGAGCGTATACTCGCGTTTCTTGTCCATCTCATCGCGCGTATGCAAACGTTCTTCGAGCAAATCGTTGACGCGTTGCAACTCTTTCAAATCGTTCACGGCGTTTTCCAAAGCCGTCTTGGCATCGCCCAATTCGACATTTACCTCGTCTATCTTCACGAGCACTTCTTCCGGACCGGTGTATCCGTAACCGCCAAACGAGGCTTGTTTCTCTCCCGAGCGAAGCGCTCGAGTTTCTTCTAACAATTCTCGGTGGGTATGATTCAACGCGAGAAGCGAGTCCTCGAAATCTCTCGATCGGCGATCACACAATTTCGCATACTCTTCCGCCGTTCTCGCCTCCTCCAACGCTAAGTTGTATTTTAAACGCACGTCTTCGTCCGATAAATACATGACGTTTTGGTCGAGACCGACGAACGCGTCTACGGCGCCTCGGCGAACGGCGGTAAGTTTGTCTTGCAACGCTTTGTACTTCCCGCTCGCCGCGCCGCATCGCGTGGTGAGCTCTTTGTTCGATTCCGTCAAATCGTTGCACAAGACTTCAAACTCTTCGAGCTTGACGTCTCTGGCCACGATCGCAGCCGCGTGCTCCTTGGCCAATTTATCGAGAAACTCCGAGTGATTCGCTTCCATCTTTGCTTTTTCAATCAACAAATCGTCGTATTTCTTCTTCTCTTCTCTCAAAAACGCCGTCTCTTCCATTTGTTCGTTCACAATCGTCAACTTCTCCTCGCACTCTTTCGTCAACTTGTCGCACTTTTTCTCCTTTTCCTCGCACGTCTTCTTCACGTCGTACAGCTCTTCGGAAAGTTCTTTCGTTCTTTCTTCTGTCTTTTCGTCCGCCATTTTCTCCAACTTGCGTTCGAATTCCAACGCCTGTTCTTCCACCGTTTTCTCAAACTCAATCGTTTTCTCCTCCAACAGATCTTCTGCTTTTTTCGCCCTCTCGTCCGCAAGCTCCGCCTGCGCTGTGCGTTCGTGACACAAAACTTTCGTCCGGTCGTACTCTTTCAACAACTCGTCCTTGGCTTCGTTGTCCGAAATCAACGCGTCCACGTTCTTCGCCATCTCCACGATATCCTCCTTAAACCTCTCCTCTCGTTTCTTCATCTCCGCAATTCTCTCCTCTGCTTCTTCCTCGCGCTTTTGCAACGTTAAAATCGCTTTCGCCGCTCGCTCGTGTCTCAACGTCATCTCCTCTTTCTTCGCCTCGCTTTCCTTCAGATTAATCTTCAACAAAAGCGACTCCGCGGTGATCTCTTCCAGTTGCATTTTCGCCACGCCTTTCTCGCGAATCGCCACGTTTAGCTCGTTCGTCATTCGCGAGACTTTCTCTTCCAGGATTAACACGTCCGCTTCTCTGGATTTCATCGACGGGACGTTTAAACTTTTCAACGACGACGGCGCCGCGGACGACGCGTTGTTATATTTTGCCTTGAGTTGCTCCAACATCACTCGCCCTTTCGAGATGGAATCGTCGATGACGTCTTTTCCTTCGAGACCACCACCATTTACACCAGAAGCTTCCGCGACTTTCTTTTCCTTGACACCGTCTGCCTCGATCGTTGTTCTCGGAATCGATGAGTCAGCATCCGCCGTCGATAAAGAAGTTAAAGAAGAAGAATCATCACCGATCGCTTGGGTATTCCCTTTGCCGAATGGTAAAAATCCCATCGTCTTTACGTTAAGTACCGCGCGATATTTTTTATCTCTTCACCCGCCACCGATATGTATGAAGCGCTTCGTTCTCACTCTCTTCTTTGGTGTCTTCTGTGTGTATTTCGAATGCGCGCAGGAAAAGCGTGCGTTGTTGTTGCGTGTGTTTGTGTGTCGTAAATTTGTTTTTTCCCTTGTACAAATGTGTCGAGATATCAATTTTTAGTGTTGAGATTTTTCTACAAAATATACGGGAAATGGGAGAAATCACCATCTTTGACGCTCTCTGGATGTACACAGAAGATACTAAAAAGAAACGATGCGCTTCTCAGTGATGTACGCGGAAGAGATCTCTCGATTCGTCTCGTTTTTTTGTGATTCTCGTTCGAATTGATATCTAAAAGAAGTCTTCAAAGTTGGCCAATGTGAGCGAATTTGATGTGTTTTCTGCGATTAAAAAAAAGAACGTTGAACGCGTTTTGAACAGGTTGCTCCTCAAAAACTTTCGACACGTGCCGCAGATTTGTACATAAAACACGGGCACACGACGCAAGGGTTAAAGGCGATTTCCGGACGAATCCTCGTTGCGTATTTTCGAGAGGAAGAGAGTAAAAGGTTTGGGAATTTCGGGTTTATTGAAGCGCGTTCGCGTCGCGAGAGAGGGATACACGCGCGCGTACATTTACGCGTAAAAATATATTCTCTGCTTTCAACGGCGAATTTGTCCTCGGTCTTGTCATCGCGATAAACTTAAATTCGTATCTTGAACGGGAGCGCGTGTAGCGAGTAACGACGCGAGGAGAAAGGAACCAAAGACGAAGAGAATGTCCGGGTCAAAGTCTCGACCACAGAAAGGGTCGTCCGTCGAGACTTCGCCGATGACTTTGTCGTCGCCGCAAATACCGATGGCGGGGTCTGTCCAACACCAAGAAAAACTCCGAGTCTGTCAAAAAGTCATCGAACAGTTATGCGAGGATTGGCCGGAGTTGAACGAGGACGGCGAGAGGAAAGCGAAAGTGCACGATTTAATATTGAGGTTACCGAGACAGTACGGGTTAGACGCGCACCATTTGGAGGATATCGAGACGCACGTTCGGTTGTTGGAACGAGCGTCGACGAAAGATGCGCCAGTCGTGCACGTCAGAGAGGTTTTAGTTGGCGGGGAGGAAGAAGAGGAAGAGGGCTCGGAAGGAGAGAGCGATACAGACATCGGAGGGAAGGAGGAGGAGGAGGACGCAAATAGAGAGGACGTGAGCATGTCGTCCGCGAACGAAGAGAGCGGACAGTCGGCGAGATATAAGTCGCAAGCGAAAGCGATATTGCAGCAAAATCATCAACAACAACAGTTGCAGCAAACGAGAGGTTTGCGAAGGCCGATATTCGGGTCTTCGTTGACGCTGAGTTCGTTTCAACCCGGGTCACCCAGCAGTCGAGGTGGAAGTATGAGTGGGAGAAGCATAGATAATAACACTAACAATAGAAATAGCGTAGAAGGGACGTATGAGATTGCGGTGTGCGGAGGGAACAAGCCGAGGACGTTGTCGAGGATATCGACGACTTTGTTTGACGTCGGGTTGAATATTGCCGAAGCGCACGTGTTTTGCACGTCGGATGGGTTTGTTTTGGACGTGTTTGTCGCGCAAGGGTGGCGTGAGAACGATGCGAAAGGGTTGGAGGCGATGTTGCAAAGCACGTTTGATCAGTTTAATTGGGGCGATGCGGTTTCGTCGAGAAAACTACAACAACAAAAAAAAAGCGGAGGCGCGGTGGATTCTGCACCGGCGCATCCGAAAAGAAAATCAGAAGATGTGAGTCAGAAGAAGAATAACGGTAGAGATAGACGCGCTTTAATCGACGATAGAAGCGTTTCGCCCATGCCTTCCGAGTGGGAAATTGATGAAAAGTTGTTGACTTATAGCGAGAAGATTGCGCAAGGCGCGTTTGGCGTTTTGTATCTCGGACAGTATTGCGGTCAAGAAGTCGCGGTGAAAGTTCTAAAGACGCCGAAAAACGAAAGTCACGACGATTTGAAGAGAGAGTTTCAGCAAGAGTTGTCGACGTTGAGGAAAGTGCACCATAAAAACGTCATTCAACTCATCGGCGCTATAACGAAAGGACCAATGTTGTGTCTCGTAACGGAGTTTATGCACGGCGGTTCGATGTTGAGTTTCTTGCACAAAAATGCGCCTTTGAAGTTGTCGCAAATCGTCAAGTACTCCACCGGCGTCACCTTAGGTCTCGATTATCTCCACAAGATCAACATCGTTCACAGAGACGTGAAAACGGCAAATCTGTTGATGGATGAAAACGACGTGGTGAAAATTGCCGATTTTGGCGTCGCGAGGGTCATGGCGAAAGACGGAGTGATGACGGCTGAAACTGGGACCTATCGATGGATGGCACCGGAAGTTATAGCGCACCAAGTGTATAATCACAAGTGCGATGTCTATTCGTTTGCGATCACGCTCTGGGAACTCGTCACCGGTGGCGATATACCGTATTCTGGATACACTCCTCTCCAAGCCGCCGTTGGCGTCGTCCAAAGAGGCATGCGTCCAACCATCCCGCAAAGTTGTCACCCGGTCCTCGCGCATACCATCCAATATTCCTGGCAAGCTGATATGAACACCCGACCGGAATTCGAGCAAATCGTGGAAATGTTGAGAGACATTAACGTCACCGACGACGGGAAAAAAGATGAAAACAACGGTTTGATGTCTCGATTCCGCTCGATGGGGTTCGCCGGAAGTAAAAAGAAGCAAAATAAAGAGTTGAAACAATAATAATAATAATAATAATAATACCATGGGGATAGATAGATAGGTAGATAGATAGATATACCCGTACCTTTGCGTTGTGTGAAATATAAAAGCATTGTGTATTGAAGCGCGTACTTTAAAAACCGACCAACGAGAGAAGGAAAAAGGACCTTAAACGGAAAAACATCTTCACATCCCTTCACAACACATCCTCTCTTTATTGTTTGGATGAACAACAACCACAATCACAAAGTGCCGGAAACCTCGTTCTTCCGAATTTTAAACTGGGAGCGGTACGTGCCGTACAACTCTAAAATCGCGCTCGTCGGGACGATCGTTTTGACTGGTGCGGTTGCAAACATCGCGCTTTCTGTTTGGGAAAACAATAAGAACATACACAAGAGAACGAAGAACAAGAACGAGTGAAGGGTGTTAAAATGCCAGAAGCTTTGTTTCGATTGGTCGATTCCAGCGGAGATGCGGTTGACTCTCACCATCGGGGGCATCATCGAAAGAGAGTAGTATCGCCGATATCCTCCCCGCACTCTTCACCGAAACGAACGATGATGATCAACAGGAATAAACAAACGCAAACGGATGCGAACAACAACAGGAAAAGAACACTCCAAAACGTGGAGAAGAAGCGAACGAAGCGGACGCGAGAAAACGTCAAGAAGTCGTACTTAACCGTCGTGCTGGCGATATTGGCGTACAGATTTTTCGTTTTTGCCGGGAACGCAATTACCGGGAACGCGAGTCAGTTAGCGGTGAATGAATTAGAAGCAAACTTGAGAGAGTTGAACGGCACCGGGTTACTCGCGCGAACGCGGATGGAGGACGCGGAGAAGCAGATTGCGAAATTAAAAGGCAAACGACGAGGGAACCGAACGCCGCAATTCGTGACGGATTTTATGAGTTTAGACGAAAAGTACGAGATTCGGTTTACTTTGAGAGACAGAACTCGACGCGGGTGTCGGAGAGCTTTAGAGACGGCGAATAGAGTCGGCATCGAGAAAGTCTCCGACGTGCCGATGAAAACGCCGAGGATGGCGTACGATTTGGTGTTTGGGACGATGAGAAAGACGTTCGTTTTGAGATCTTTTGCGGACGGACTCGAGAGCTTTTTGATAGACGTGTACGGGTCGGTGATTTTAGTGAGGCAGTTAACCGTGGATCGTTTATTGTTTGAAAAAATGAACGCGGAAGTGTACTTTGATAAAATACGCACGTCGATGAAAGAAAACAAGGAGAAAAATATGGAATCGATGTTTCATTCAACGATAGGGAAGATGATAGTACTCGCGATTGATACTTTTACAAAGGCAAAATCGAACGCGTACGCGTTTTGTGCGTACGTGGAACGGTTTGAGAACGTGGCGACGCCAGAACCGCCTTCGAAGAGGACATGCGAGAAGGAAAAGATCGCGTTGGAAACAGCCAATCGTCTCTCGCCGTTTGCGGATAGTCTCCCTGTTTTTGACCGAACGTTTGGAGCATGGACCGCAAAGTGTAGCTCGAGGTGCTCGGAAGGGTTCCAATCCAGAGTAGATTGTAACGGCGACGTTGAGTTACGTCGGTGTAAAGGGGAAGAAACCTACGGGTGCGACGGCGTGTGCGGCTCGGGCGCCAAACTCGATTGCGCCGGCGCGTGTCAAGGCGAAGCCGTCGTAGACACGTGTGGCGTGTGTGGTGGAAGTAACCGAAGTATCGGGTGCGACGGCGTGTGTTTTTCGCCTGTCGTCTTGGACGATAAAGGCATGTGTTGCTTCACCGAAGATTTAGAGGTGCACGACACAACGTTAACGAAGAAATGTTCTCGCACGCATGAAGAAGCGACGCTCGCGAAGCAAAAAAAGATGGAAGAAGAGGCGGAAGAGAAACGAAAGAGCAAACCAAACTCGTTCAAGGAACTGGTGATGCAATTTCGCGACGCGAAGACGAAACAACGCGCCGCGTACAGCAACTTTTTCCGGCTTCTCGTCGCGATTCGTATCACGTGCGAAATCGCGTCCAAAAAAGTCGGCCGCTCCATCGCTAAAGTCATGCGAGGGCACTTCAAAGCCATCCTCTTCGTCTTTAACATCTTCTTCGGGAGTTACATGCGGTCGTTCGTAGGCTTCCTGGTCATCATGCTCGTCGCCGTCGTAACCGTCGACCGTCTTTTCACTCTCGGCGTCGTCGAGCGGACTTTGGACAAATCCAAAACCGCCCAAATGCTCGCCAACCGCTCGAAGCTCAAATCCATCGAGGACATCAAAAAGCTCGAAAGAAAGCTCGAGAGCTTTAAAAAAGAGGCGAAAACAAAAATCGGAACGCTCTTCGCCGTCCTCGTCCGGATATTCGACATCGTTCTCGCCAAATCTATCGTCCTCTTCTGGAAATTGAAGAACGCGCTCGAAGAGTTTTACGACGCCACCGACCTCGCCAAAAAACGCCGACGACGAAAAAACGAACCTCCTCATTCTCCTCCTCGTTCGTAGAATAGTAATAAGCGAGCGAAAGGTCCAAAAAGACCGCCATAATGTAAGATCCGCGCGTGATTAAATCTGTGTATTTATAAATGAAATCTCAATATTTTTTACTTCTTTCCTTCTCTCAAAAAGCGCTTTTCGTCCTCACTTCTTCTTGGCTCTGAAACGCATTCGAATGACCACCAATGACCATCACCGCCGCGGGCACCTGCGCACCACCCAATCGTAATAAGTATACGTAAACATACACGGAATATTTGAGAGCGTTAAATAATCTGTAAGAGAGATTGAGAGTAGCTTTCGAAATGGAAAAAGAAGAAACGAACGCTTTGGAACGACTTGACGGCGACGACGGAAACGACGACGACCGCGCCGCCGAAAAGAATACTAATCCACTCGCTTTAGCACCGACGACGCTTTCGACGACGACGGCTTCGACGAATACTCCTACGCCTACTGCGGTAGGAGAAACACTCGTCGGCCAAACCGCCAAATCCGCGCAAATCGACCTTTGGTTGCAACAGACCTTATCGAATTTGCCGGTGCAGAGTTGGAACGTGACGTCTTTAGGAGGAAATGCAGAAAAAGGGACGGGGACGACGACGACGACCACGGCGAGCTTTGAACGGATGGCAATTGCTCCAGAACGCGTGGAGGCGTTGAATGGACCGATTATGCGCGTGGATAGGATCGATGGGGAAACGGTTGATGTGAACATGAACTTGCACTTTCGAGCGCACTTTGGGAAAGGACAGTTGGAAAATTCGACGACGAGTTTGTCGAACAACAACAACAACAACAGCATCGTAGCGGCGGCGGTGGCGAACCCCGGGGGTTCTGCGAATTTCGGCGCGGAAGATCGGGTGCAGAAGAAAGGAGGCTCGACGTTGGCGTTAGGCGAGAAGGCACACGATACCAACGACGCGAGCGGAAGTTCACCGAGACTCGTGGAACTGAGAGGAGACGACGAGGAGTTACACGCGGCGACGACGACGACGACGATGACGTCAAATATATCCGCCGTGGACACCTACGCGAGCCCGGTGGATGGGAGATACGCGGTGGCAAGGTACGATGGGGACATCGAAGATGGTGAATCGCGTGGATTCTTATACAGCGAATATAAAGGGAACAATGATAACAATAACAACAACGGCGCGTCGACGAGCGAGCAAAAAACCAACGCGCTTTCCGAAGAGTTTCGCATAGATGCCAAGAACGTTCGCCTACTCGAACGCATAGCCGTCGGCGGTTTCGCGGAAGTCTTTCGAGGCTCGTATCAAGGCACGTTAGTCGCGGTAAAGCAACTTCTCGAGCGCGGGAAAAGCGTTCGCGAAAAACTAGAGAACGAAGTGCAAACTTTGGCGCGTTTGCGACATCCCAACCTCCTTCTCTTCATGGGCTACGCTTTAGAGCCCCCTCTGATCCTTACCGAGTTCATGCGTCGCGGCTCTTTGCACGGCATCTTGAAATCCGACGAGTGTTTCAAAGTCGACGGTTTGCGGTGTCTGAACATTACCATGGCCGTCGCTCGAGGCATGCACTACCTCCACACTCGATCGCCACCGATCCTCCACTTGGACTTGAAATCTCCAAACATACTCGTGGACGAAAAATGGCGAGTCAAAATCGCCGACTTTGGCATGTCCCGCGTCCGCTTCTCCACCTTAGCCTCCGCGCGCTCGGAGTTCCACGGCACCCCGGAATGGATGGCCCCGGAAATGCTCCGCGCCGAACCGTACGATGAACGCGCCGACATCTACTCCTTCGGCGTCGTCTGTTGGGAGCTCTTAACCACGCGAACGCCTTGGGACGACTTACACCCCATGCAAGTAGTCGCCGTCGTCGGTTACTCCGAGCGCAGACTCGCTTTACCGACCGATTGGAACAAACGAAGAGAAGCGCTCGTCGGCGCGTCGTCTCAGAGACAACTCCCGCTCACCCAAGCGGACGAGCTCGCGTTCGACTCCATATCGAACTTGTTCGAAACCTGCGCCGCGAAAGACGTCGAAGCGAGACCGAAATCGTTCGAGTTTATTTTACGCTCCTTGGAAACGGAAATGAACGCGTGGCGACGGTCGTTACCTTCTCCTTCCCCGGGGAATGACAAAAAGGTTGAGACGGGAAAACAAGAAGAGAATCCTAAGAGCGACGAAAACGGTTTAAATGAGAGAGAATAATAGAACACAGACAGTAGTAGTAGTAGTAGTAGCAGTAGTAGTAGTGCGAAAGTACTCGACATACTAATAAAGCACGCAGAAAGGAAATCAAAAGAAAAAATGTTCAAAAAATGTAACCCTAAACGTTTTTTTTTGTCGAAGCGATAGGGGGGAGAGAATTTTTGCGACTCTTCGGTGCCTTTTATTTTTATCATCCCGTTCAAAAGACCCACACACGAACGCACGTATTCTTTGTTGACTTGCACTACTTTCGTCGATCGCGCGGTGTAAAGCGCGCACACGAAGAGGAGGAGTAGATCTCGGTCACTCTGCGTGCGACGAGAACAGACACGCGCACACCAAAAGCTCGTTCTCGCGCGAAGGAAAAATCTCTTCTTTGGGAATAATTTCGTCGAACACAAACGAAAGCGTTGGGAAAACGAGAGACGGAAAAAGCTTCTCGTCTCCTTGACCTCGTGCGCGTCAAAGTCGTCTCGAGAAACAAAAGAAGACCAAGAAAAGGAAACATTACAACACGTACACGTATAAAATGAGGGACGTGTCGCAGCACATGATGCGCGCGAGCACCTCTTTCGCCGAAGGTACGTTTCTTTTCCTCCAAGAGACGCTCTCATTTGAGTGCAAAACCAATTGTGCCTCGAGCGCTGCACAGTCAGAGTTTTGCTCTTTTTTTGGGTGTTCGCTCGCTTTTTGTATCCCCCTCTTAAAATTTTAGAGATGAAAGAGGTGTCGATGTTTCCGCGGACAAAACGTGTTTTCAGCACTACGACATCGAAAGAGAGGAAGAGAGGACGTCGTTTTTCAGCACTGCGCGATCGAAAGAGAGAGAGAGAGAACGATTCGAGAGCGTAGAATACGTATTCTTATTTTTTCTTTCAATTATTGACCCCGGTTTTCTTTTTCCCCTTTGTTTTGGAACGCACCAAACGCGTTTCAAAAAAAAACAGATTTCGACCCGATGATGATCGTGAGAAAACCAGACGCATCCTGCTCCCCGTCCTCCTCCTCGCCGAGTAATAGTAGTAGTAGTAATAATAAGAAGAACAAAAGAGACGGCGAGAGCGGCGGCGGCGACGCGGGTGGCGGCGGTTCGCCGGGAACGTCGTCGTCGATTGTACGAAGGTTCGATCGAAACAAAAACGCTTCTTCAAAGACGAATAGCGTGCGCGACGTGGGGACGCCGTCTTCGTCGCCTTTGTTTGGTCACCACCAGAAAACCGGGTCCTTTGGAGGAGGTAATAAA
>Ga0181557_1000061_pt1 | contig 127453 bp, 94 predicted proteins | sample 011ome_23_FD_148632 | JGI IMG/M metagenome (GOLD analysis project Ga0181557, IMG submission 148632) | Coastal salt marsh microbial communities from the Groves Creek Marsh, Skidaway Island, Georgia - 011506CT metaG (spades assembly) | ecosystem: Environmental > Aquatic > Marine > Intertidal zone... | reverse complement strand
CAGTTCCCACAGAAATTCTTAAAAACGTGTTGCTAAACCTTCTGAGTGCTTATCGATAGGTGTTTGAATTAGCGCTTATCGATCGGTGTTTGCATTGAAGTTGCTTGATCGTGTGGCGATAGGTGCGACCATCGCAGAGGGGTTGCACCGCTCGGGTAAAGCGCGTTCATCGGATCAGGCCCGCTACCTGACCCGCCTGAACTCGCAGCCTTCTGCCCTCGGCGATTCTCTTGCCGATGAGCAGATTGCCTACACCCTTGTGAATTTACCTGGGTATCAAACGACAACCGTCCAACCGTAAGGGTCCGCTTCCTCGCCCTTTTGAATCGCCGTTAGTCGGTCATACAACTGTTGGGTTACCGGACCGATGGATTCCCCTTCCCCGTAAAAGCGGTACCAATGATCATTCATTCGTACCTTACCCACCGGAGAAATAACTGCCGCAGTTCCACAAGCGGCAAACTCTTCGATGTCATCAACTTCCTCCAAGAAGGGCACTGGCCGCTCTTCAACAGGCAAGCCTAGAACGTCTTCAGCAAGCGTCATCACACTCCGCCGGGTCACGCTTGGTAAAATGGATTCTGACTTCGGCGTGACCATTCGACCATCCTTCATCTTAAGCACAATATTGGCAGACCCTGCCTCCTCTAAAAACCGGTGGCCGGCGGGGTCCAGGTACAGCGCTTCCTGCGCGCCCAGTTCCTTGGCCATACGAGTCGCCAACAGGCCGCCCGCATAATTAGCACCAGCTTTATAGGCCCCTAAACCCTTCGGCGCGGCTCGGTCTAAATCAATGACCGCTAAATCAATAAGATTGAGCCCTCCGCCTTTATAGTAAGGACCAACGGGCGATACAAACACTCTAAACTCAAACTCAGGCGCTGGCCGTAATCCTAAATTTTCACCAACACCCACTAAAAAAGGTCGAATGTAAAGGCTCGCGCCGCTGCCGTAAGGCGGGACCCAAGCTGCATTGGCGCGCACCGTTTGTAAAATGCCGTTCATAAAGAGTGATTCTGGCACTTCGGGCATCAGCAGGCGGTTGGTCGTTCGCGCCATTCTCTGGCAATTGAGATCAGGCCTGAAGAGCAGCACTTCGCCACTGGGTGCGGTTTGCGCTTTTAAACCCTCAAAGCAAGACTGGGCATAATGCAAAACCGTTGAACCTTCATGAACCTGCATGAGCGCAGATTCAATAAGCTCGCCCTCACTCCAGCTACCATTCTGCCAACGAGCGGTGTACCGGTAGTCTGTCTCGACGTAAGAAAAGTCTAGATTACTCCAGTCCAGCGACACTTTATCTGTATTTCCCACGGTTCTCCCTCTCGTTATCCAAAACCCCTAAGCTTGCCTTCATGGTGCTGGCGCGCATCTTGACACCCGACGACCCGTTTTACCAAAAAAAAGGAAGTGCAATCCCCACACCTTGAGGACCGTTACCGAGCCTGCTTATTTCAAGACTTTACGATGTCACACAGCACACTCATATTAAAGCGCTCTATGACTGAAAACCCGTCGCGCTCTAGGCCGCTAAAAAATTTGTTAAAGCTGCCCAATATTTTCTAACCGGCTCCAGACACCGAGGGCTGCCTAAAACCCTTCATGGCCCATTGGAGCTACCTCGGCCAACCGAGCCTGGCAGCAAGATTATACGCTAGCGAATCACGCCGTGGATGGTCTCGGGTTGCAGTCGCAAAATCACCCGTTTCCCGTCAATCAACCATTGGGATAGGTCTTCGGGTGCGGGATAGCCTACCGCTTCAATGTTATCAAAAACTTTTGACGTAGCGACTTCTAAGGCCTCGGTTTCAACGGTTACTCGACACCCCAGGGACACAAAATTAAAAGGCTCTTGATTACTAATGATGCACAGATTTGCTCTTGGATCTCGATTCAAAGCCCGACGTTTGATCGTATAACCCGGCGTGGAAACCACGAGTGTATCGCCATCAACTGCGTAAGCGACAACCGAGGATGCAGGGGCGCCATCTCGCTTCAAGTGCGTCAACACCGCCCATCGATGCTCGGCAACAAAATCGTTATACGCCGAAATATCTGAGATCATATACTTTCCTTGTCATCGCAATTCCCATTATTCGGTTTCCCCTCGGGCGGACCGACGTAAGTGGCGTGCGCCACCCAGAGCGCCTAGACAGATGACCGCCGCACATTCATTGATCTTGGAAAAGTCCTCATGCCTCGATCAACCAAACGTTACATTAAGGTATGCGGGTGCCTGCGGCATTAAACTCGATGCTGTTTTGGTTTACCGACGGAAAAACCTCTCGGAACAAGCTCAGCATATTCTGAGTCGATCGTCGATCAGCCGCTTCATGCAGGTGACCGGGTGGGCCAATCCGCTTCGCCAACGCAAAACCGTGCGGCGTTCGAGCATGGTCTACAAAGCTCCAATCTACCCCGGCTTCGTCCATTTCAGCAAAAAACCGATCCTTATTAGTTTGAGATACAAGATGGTCCTCAGCGCCGTTTTCAATAAGGACAATCGTATTCTGATTATAATTATTAGGCGCAGTTTTAACCTTTGGCCGAGTGGCACCAAATCTCGCTGGGCTAGGGTCTTCACCCGTCTGCAGCAACCCGTGAAAAGACACCACCGCGCTTAGATCTAAACCGCCGCGCACGCCTTCGAGTACTGCCATGCCGCCAAAACAATAGCCAATGGCTGCAGGTGATATCGCTTGGTCACTCGCTGAATCAGCCTGCCCGGCTTCAATCCAAGCCCCGAGCAAAGCTCTAAATAAGCGATGATCATGATCGAGCCAGACCATGGCATCAAAGCATTTTTTCTGAAAACCCTCTATCAAGCTCGGATCTTTTGGGAATTCTCTCTCACCTTGAGGAACCCGTCCGCCATACATATCGATGGCGAGTCCGACATAGCCTAGTCGAGCTAGGTATTCAGCGACATCACGATCGAATTGTTTGAGTCCTTGGTAATTATGGATAACCAACACCAAAGGCCTAGGCCCGAGGTTCTCAGGCGGCGCGACTAAATCACCCTCATAGCGATCCCCCTCAAACTCCAAGGCAATTTTGCGCCGTTGTAATTCAGGTGCCGGTGGCCAAAATTCTAAGGCTTCGCTCATAGCAATTCTCCCAATCAAACCAATACTCTAGGCCACCCTCATAAGCGCTGTCTAGGGCGTAGTCCAAGCGTTATAATCATTGCTTCTACACTCAGATCTGCTTTTTGATTACTGCTATCATGCTGCAACAAAGCATTTTTTTACTTTTGCTGTGGGGTGGGTCGAAACCGTAATTTAAGCGCGATTGGACGCGCAGGTATTACAGGAGGTGTTTTCGTGATCAAATGCGACGAACAGACCCTTGAGCAACATTTCCCAACACCGGTTATGACCCTTCAATACAGTGGGACAGATGCTTTAAATCGTGACATCTCTGAATTCATCGACACACTCACCAGAGAGCTTGAACCTGACCATAAAAATCAGGCACCGCTAGCGGAAAACACCACCCAAGGCGGCTATCAAACAATGCCGAGCCTGAATGTGTTACATCTGCCCGACCCTTCGATGCAACAACTAAAGGCAGAGATTGTCTTGCCCGCGATTGAGCACTATCTTGATCAAGTGCTAAAGGTTGATCCTTTTTTTACCCCTATTGAGATCCACAGCTGGGCAGTATCCCTAGGACCAGGTGACTGGCAAGCGCCGCATCTGCATCCGAAAGAATATACGTTAATGTCTGGGATCTACTACGTCAGCATACCCACGTCGCCCCATCCTGAGGGTACCTTGGAATTTATTAATCCAAATCCTGTGAGCGTGAGTTTGGGGCAACAAGATGCAACCAGAAATTACCGTCCAAAAGACAGTACGGTGGTGCTGTTTCCACCCTATTACATGCACTACGTTCATCCAATCCGCGCTGAAGGTAAACGACGGATTATTGCCTTTGATGTTCGCTTAGCGCCTAACACCTAACGCGTAAAGCTCAGCCGCCTGCCAATCTCGGTAACAAAAACACCTCAGCACCAGGAGGGATAGGTTGATCGCGACGGTCACGGTAAATCTCACCATTGACCGCTACCGCAACTCCCTGCTCAATTGCATCTCGTAAGCTGGGATAGCGAAGCTCAAGACTCGTCAGTAATTCACCAACCGTCTCTCCGGTCAGCTCCACGGATTGCACGCCACCTGCAGCACTACTTAAAAATCCGGAGAGCTGTACCTCCATCGTTTATCTACCCTGCGGCATCCTCGATCGCTTTAAGGATTCTCGGCGGTGACATCGGCACATGATTCATCCGAACGCCCACGGCATTTGATACCGCATTACCTATGGCAGCCAGAGGCGGCACGATCGATGTTTCGCCAACGCCGCGAACACCGTACGGGTGATTCGGATTCGGAATTTCAAGGATTTGGGTGTCGATAAACGGCAAATCTGAGCACACAGGAATTCGATAATCTAAGAATCCTGGGTTCTGCAAGCAACCATCGTCGCCATAGATATACTCTTCGTTTAACGCCCATCCAATACCTTGGGCCGCGCCACCCTGAAACTGACCTTCCACGTAATCTGGATGGATCGCTTTACCGGCGTCCTGAATGACTGTATACCGCAGCACTCGGGTAGAACCCGTCTCTGGATCCACCTCAACATCAACCAAATGACTGGCAAAAGAAACGCCCGCACCATCTGCGACCACTTCGTTATGACCCGCTATAGGCCCGCCAGTACGAGGAGATTTAGCCGCGATTTCTTTCAAGGTCAGGGGCGGCAGATTACTATTTTGCTTACCCTTGGCTCGAGCTTCACCCGCTTCCCAAACCACTTGGTCAACGGGGATATCCCAAGTCGCAGCGGCTCGTTGCTTCAAGACTTCAATTGCATTTCTAGCAGCGAAGATCGTTGCCATGCCGGAGGAAAATGTGCCACGGCTACCCTCGGTGGTGTCATTGTGTCCCAAGGAATTGGTGTCACCAATTGTCACCCGAACCTGGTCGTAGTCGATACCCAATTCTTCAGCGGCGATTAGGGCGAGCGACGCTCTTGATCCGCCCACGTCTACCGTCCCAACGGTCAAATTGACCGACCCATCCACACCAATGTTCAAGTCCGTACAGGTTTGCCCACCGAAGTTAAACCAGAATCCACAAGCCATACCTCGGCCTTGGTTCTTACCCAGCCGGCGCTTCATATGGGGATGATCTTTAACGGCTTGCAGGGTGGGACCTATACCGATTGGCCCATAGATTGGCCCGTAAGATGCTTTGGTGCCCTTTTTAGCAGCGTTCTTGATCCTAAATTCGACCGCATCCATGCCCAGCTCAGCGGCAAGCATATCCATGACACTTTCGACCCCAAAGGCGGCCATCGGCGCTGATGGCGCCCGATAGGCTGCAACTTTAGGCCGGTTCACCAAAACATCGTAACCGACCGATTTTACATTTTTTAAATCGTAGCAGGCGAACGATGTCATCGCGCCAAACATGGCCCACATGCCTGGGAAGGCGCCGCTTTGATAGCGTAGTTCCGCCGTTGCTGCGGTGATACGTCCGTTTTTCTTAGCACCAATTTTGACATCGATCGAGGTCGACGATGTTGGCCCTGAAGCTCTGAACACCTCATCACGGGTCATCACAAGCTTCACCGGTCGGTTCGCCTTACGCGATAACTGCAGCGCTACCGGCTCTGTCCAAACGTGCGTTTTACCGCCAAAACCTCCACCGATTTCGGAGGAGGTCACTTTCAATTTTGCAACATCCAACCCTAAAAGCGTGGAGCACACATTTCTGAACGTGAAATGTCCCTGGGTAGTCACCCAGAGCTCACCGCTACCATCGGGCCCTAACTGCGCCAAACAGGCATGGGGTTCGATATAACCTTGATGGGTTTGCTCGGTTTTGAAGGTCTTTTCAACAACGATATCGGCCTGAGCGAAGCCCGCCTCAACATCGCCATGACCGAACTCGCTGCGTTGCGCGACGTTAGAAGCAGTCGTTGGCGCCGGCTGGACACCCGCGGTGCGAACCCAGTCGTGAATAATCGGCGCGCCTTCTGCCATCGCCGCATCCACATCGGTGACATGAGGCAGCTTTTTGTAAGTCACTTTGATCAATTTTAGGGCTTTGTCGGCAGTTTCGCCATCGATCGCGGCAACGGCGGCAACCGCATGACCATCGTACAGCGCACGACCCCTTGCCATGCAGTTCTCTAAGATATCCATCATGCTTCGATTACCACCGGTGTGATCAGGAAAATCATCCCCGGTCACAATGGCTTTAACACCCGGTAACTTTGCCGCTTTGCTGGTGTCGATTTTCTTGATCAATGCATGGGCATGAGGCGATCGTAAAACTTTGGCAACCAACTGCCCGGCGGCATTTACATCAGCGCCATATTTGGCTCGTCCTGTCACTTTGTCGATTCCATCTGGGCGATTAACCCGGCTACCCACAAGGTTAAAACCCTGATTTGTGTACGCTGTTTCGTAAGGCATAGTGTGCTTCCTTCCTGTGACCTCTGACATCTGTTTGCTATTTGTGGCTAACGCTTAAAACCACATCTCATCATTAACTGCTTAAGGTTTTCTCCGGTGGATGGCCTTTGCATTGACTGCATCTGGCGGCTCCGGCAACCCAATCCCTAATCTACGACTTGCGCCCTTTGCGCATAATCTTAGCCGCCGCCTGAACAGCTCTGACAATTTTGTCATAGCCAGTGCATCGACACAGATTCCCGGCTAGACCATATCGGATTTCTTCCTCTGTGGGATTCGGATTGCGTTCTAATAACGCTTTCGCTGCAACAAGAAATCCCGGCGTGCAAATACCACACTGCAATGCTGCGTTTTCAATAAACTGCACTTGCAAAGGGTGTAACTCGCCATTTTCCGACATCCCCTCTACTGTGCCGACTTCGCGGCCCTCTGCTTCTGCACCGAGCACCAAGCAAGCACACACCAACCGCCCATCTAAAGTGATCGAACAAGCACCGCAGTCGCCGGTGCCGCAGCCCTCTTTGACCCCGGTTAAGTTCAGCCGATTTCTGAGAACATCTAACAATGATTCGCTCGGTGGGCAGACGAACTGAACGGCATCACCATTGACTGTTGTTGAAACTGTTACCCCATTCATTTCCGACCTCCGGCTCTTTCAAATGCAAGTAAAGCGGCACGGCGTCCTAGTACCCCGGCAACTTTTGTGCGGTACTCGACGGTACCTCGTTTATCATCAATCGGGTTACAGGCAGCTCGACAGGCTTTTGCCATCTTTTCTAGCGCTGCATCATCTAACTTAGTCCCGATCAGAGCTCTTGCGGCGGCCGGCACACTGATCGCCGTTGGGGCAACTGCGCCTAAAACAACTTTTGCTGTTTTAACCACACCTCGAGCCAGCGTTAAATTTACCGCCGCGCTCACAACCGCGATATCCATCTCGGTTCGAGGTGTAAATCGCAGGTAAGCATCACCAGATTTTGGCGCTCTCGCAGGTAACACAATGGCCTCGATAAACTCCCCATGTCCTAAGCTCGTGCGACCCGGACCCAACACAATTTTATCCACGCTGACTCTGCGCTTACCGTTGGGCCCAATCACCAGCGCTTTAGCGCCAGCAGCGATTAACGCCGGGACGCTGTCTGCAGCAGGTGAGGCATTACAGAGGTTTCCCACGACCGTACAGCGACCTTGAATTTGATCCGAACCGATTAAATTGGCCGCCTCAACAACCCCTGGCCAGAGGGTTCGTAACTTTTCAGATTCCCCTAGTTCGGCCGCTGGTACTGCGCCGCCAATGTGCACACCGCTGGCTGCAACGGTTAATGCTGCCATGGTGTCTATGCGCTTAACATCAACCACTAAATCCGGTTCAATGGCGCCCATTTTCATCCGGACCAAAAGATCAGTACCTCCCGCTAATACGTGAGAGACCCCCTTTTCTGCTGCAAGCAGCGAGACCGCAGCTTTTGTCGTAGTTGGCGACTCAAATCTCATAGTTTCCCTCTTGTCTTATCTACTGTCGGTTAACGCGGTTACGCCGCGGATTTTTTGCCTCTGGCATTCTTCCCAGTCTAGTTCTTTTTGACCTGACATCGGGTTTGCCTTCTTGCGTTATTTCTTCCCTGTTCTTGGCCCTTAGCGTATTCATATTGGCCTGCTGAAGGCTTTAGCCCTTCGGTCATTATCTCAGTCTGCTACTAGTGCTTAGTTTGATTCCTTTAATCTACCTTACCTATCTTCCCTTCCTTTCCTTCCTTGCCTTCCTTTCCTTGCTCTACCTTCCTTACCTTGCTCTGCCATATCTTGCTTTCAATTAATGCCGCCCTCATTCAAACAGGGCTTGCCTTAACCTAAGCGCTCGCCACTTAAAAAACCCACCGTTCTTGGCATCTTTCTGCGGCGACTGGTCGTTGATTTCTGCGGTGATTGGCTCCTAACGCGCTTCTTGTAAGCCTCACCAAACCTTAGCCTCTATCTAAACGTAGACCCGTGTGCAAATCAATGTCCTCATCTATTTTTTTCGTCGCACGAAGTTATCTACTGAAAGCCGCTTTGACCCATCCCGCACTAAATGGGAAGATCCAAAGCATAAAAGACTGAACGCTGATGTGCAGACTGAGATCAGCCTCTGCAAGCACTTTCTTCCACTACCTTGACTGAGATCAATTCTATGACCCGCTCTGACTATGAACCCATCGTAGAACTTTCTGATGGACCCATTCTTGGTCGCCTAAAAGATGACCTACTTTTATTTGCTGGCATACCCTACGCCGCACCTCCGATTGGCGCTCTTCGCTTTAAGACAGCGCAAGCGGTGACACCTTGGTCCGATATTTTAGATACCACTCGATTTGGCCCAGCAGCCCCGCAAATCCCCTCAGGCGGTATGACCGATCGCGTGCCTGTTCGCTGGGATGAGGACTGTTTGACATTGAACGTTCAGACGCCAGGACTTGAAGGCACTGGTCGCCCAGTTTTGGTTTGGATTCATGGCGGCGGTTACCGATCCGGTCAAGGCGCTATCCCCTGGTACAACGGCGAAAGTTTTGCCAAACGTGGCGATATCGTCGTTGTCACCATCAATTATCGATTGGGCGCGCTAGGGTTCACGGATCTTTCATCTTTTGCTCCTGACTATGAGACTTCAGGCGTTAATGGGCTTATGGATCAAATCACCGCACTCGAGTGGGTTAGGCAGCATATTCACCAATTTGGCGGTGATCCTAATCGAGTCACCATCGCTGGCGAATCCGCCGGCGGATTTTCGGTCACCAGTCTGCTTGGGTCACCTCGGGCAGCTGGCTTGTTTCACCGAGCTATACCCCAAAGCGGCGCAGCACATCATACGCTCTCAGAGGAACATGGAAGACGTGTCGCAACCCTCTTGCTAGAAGAGACTCAAAGTCAGAGTGTCGCCGACCTCGTTAACTGTCCCGTACAAGAATTACTCGAGGCACAAAACCGCGTAACGAGCCGATATCATGAGGAAGGGCACTCTCCTGGTGTGCAAGCTTTCTATCCCGTCGAAGGCAACAATCCGGTGTTACCCCAGCCGCTTCTGAGCGCCATCAAAGCGGGTTACGGGGCCACGATCCCGGTCTTAACCGGCACTAACAAAGATGAGGCATCACTGTTTATCATGACTGAGGTCAGCGAAACCAAGGCGCGCTCCGATGCCCTACTTTATGGCAGTGAGCAACTATTCGATGCTTATCAGGCTAGGCTTCCAGATTTCAGCGCTACCGAACTCGCGGTACAACTGTCGACAGATCACGGGTTTAAAGTACCTGCCATCCGGTTAGCCGAACTGCGTGAGCAGACAGGCAGCAAAACTTATCTCTACCAGTTTAATTGGGAGTCACGAGCTGGGAATCTCAAAGCAACTCACGCGCTTGAGATTCCTTTTACATTTAATGTCTTAGAGGCCCCTGGCGTCAGTGCCTTTACTGGACCGGGCCCGTTGCCTTTTGCCCTTGCAGAAAACATGCATCATGTCTGGTGCGAATTTATTCAAGGCAAGGATCCCGATTGGCCGCCGTACCGATGTGCTGACCGAGCCGTGATGCATTTTAATGATGTCTCTGAGGTTAAGACGCTAGATTTTGCTGACTTCTTGCCGATTTGGTCAGACATCCGTTAACAGGCACTAGCCTCTCGGGCCTTTCAGACGGAGCCATCCAAAGGCCGCACCCTTAAGACAACGTGTCGAGTTGCCGCCCGAGCAAGATCCTTAGGGTTTGGTTCTAGCTTTAGATTAAGCCTAATTCCCGCAAAGAAGGCGTCAGCAAAATTGTGCTCGATTAGTTGCTTTATTTCTTTTTCGATGCGCTCAACATCTTGGCTCTCCACCGACGCCTCTGCACTGTGTTGGCGGCCACGGTACCAGATCGTAAGCTTGGGGCGATCAATGAAATTCTTCCACCAAATGTTGGAGGCAAGTGTCAGACACACCAATTCCTTGCCATCTGCTGCAAAACTCACGGGCAACGAATACTGCTTGCCGGTTCGCCGTCCGGTGATGTCGAGCACCATGAGCTGAAAGCTGAGCAGTCCGTGCACTCTACTTCGCAACAGCCCTATGACTAAAGGATTTATCCATCGAAAAAACGTTTTCACTTTACACCCCTTTTTGCTCTGCGTTATTACGTCGAGCAGCCGACACAAGATTCATCCCGATCGCATCAAGACGGCCGTACGAATTTCCTTCGCAAGGTTTTTCATGCGCCGTGTCTAAGCGCTTAGAAGCGCGGGTTACCGGCCCAAGACAGCTTCCGGTCAGCCTTACTGATTCCCCAAAAAGTCATAGCCCAAGCTCATTGCTCGTCATAAGCGCTTAAGTCAACTCTAGGACGAGCGCTCAAATTGATCCTCTGACCATCGACCTGCTATGGTGAAAACCAACATTGCAAACTTGATCTGCGCCTAGAGCGATATCCATATGCTTAACCTTCGCTTTTTAGCTGCCCGATCCCCAGACTACGATCGGCTGCCAACAGGGGTCATCGTTGCCTACGCGGCGCCTCGCATTGCTTTTGGCATCATGGGTACGCTGTTTACCGTTTACTTCATGAAATTCGCCACTGACGTGTTGCTGATTGCACCCGCTGTGGTGGGGACAATTCTTGCTGCTGCCAGACTTTGGGACGGGGTAACCGATCCGGTGATTGGTTTTCTGTCCGATCGTACCAAGTCTCTGATTGGTCGAAGACGGGTTTGGTTATTTTGCGCGGCCTTTCCTATGGCGCTATCCCTCGTTGGAATTTGGTCACCACCCACCCTGTTATCTGGGACCATGCTAATCGTATGGATGACGATCTGTCTGCTTTTATATGAAACCGCACAAACGGCTTTTTTTGTGCCCCATGGGGCATTATCGATCGAGTTGACGACCGACTACCACGAGCGAACACGCCTCTATGGCTTTAGTCATATGATTGGTATTTTTGGCGTTGCGGCCGGCCTCTTGTCGCTGCAGTTCATGCAAGATGCGGCCGATAAACGTCAGTTTGCTTTTGAATTATCCGTTTTTGCAGCTGTCTGCATTAGCGCACTCGTTTTATGGACGACGTTCAGACTGCCCGAACGGACGCATTATCAAGGTCGCGCCTTTAAAAATCCGTTCCAAACGTTTATGGACGTTTTTCGCAATCCTCACTCTCGATTGCTCCTCATCGTTTATGGAATCGAAACCTTCGGCGGCGCAACACTCGGGATGCTGGCCGCTTATGCCGCCGAGTACGTGGTCCAAATGGATTCGCTGGTCATCATACTTATCGTTTACCAGCTGCCCCAATTCTTGTTTGCTCCGCTTTGGATTAAGGGCTCTAAAATCATCGGCAAACGTAATCTTTGGATTATCGGCACCCTCATCTCTGCCTTGTCCTTTGGCGGCCTCTTTTTTGCTGGCGCTGGCGACGATCTGTATGTTTATCTTTGCTGCTTTTTCGCAGGTGTCGGTGGCGGCGCTGGTGCCGTGTTACCACCATCGATCCAAGCAGACATCGTTGACTATGACGAATTTATTACCGAAGAACGCAAGGAAGGAGCTTATCTTGCGGTTTGGAATTTAGTGCGCAAAATCGCCAGTTCGGTCACCGCATTTGTCATTGGTCTTGCGCTGCAGTTCTCTGGCTTTGAACCCAATACCACCCAATCAGCAGAAACCCAAGATACCATTCGCTGGCTTTTAGCGCTCATGCCGTGCGGCTGCTATCTTATTGGTGCAATACTGCTGACCCGGTTCTCCTTTAACGAGGCAGAGCACAAGGCTGTAAGACGTGTTTTAGACGAGCGCTAACCGGCTAAAAATCCCAATCGCTTTTGGAGCTTCTGTCCTGAGACTGCTATATTGCCCTGGCAGTTTTTCTAGCTCATTGTTGTAGCTGATTATAGCCGCACTCACTCAGACCAGCGCCAACTTATCGAGGGAATAGACCGGGGACTAACATGAAACAACTTGGCAAACTTTGGCCCGTCAGCGGCTACACCTTGGGCGGCGGCGGTATTGGCCAGGTCTGGGGAGCGACTGACCGGGAGGAAGCGGTTCTAACCGTTCAAGAAGCTATTAACCGAGGCGTTACCCTCCTCGATTTGGCGCCTATGTATGGCCGCGGAGAGGCTGAAGCTGTGGTCGGCGAAGCCTTTAACGGTCACCTGCCTGAAGGTGTCTCAGTGACCTCAAAGTGTTTATTAGGAACTGATACGCCAGAAGCTACCCTGGACAAGCTTGAACGATCAATTACAAGAAGCCTCGAAGCGCTTCGGCTATCGAAAATCGATTTGTTTTTTTTGCACTCTCAAATCATTGAAGATGATTACGTTTTCGAAGGTGAACTCGCAGAGACCCAAAATAAGTGGTCTGTGACCCTTGAGGCCTTTGATAACGCCGTGAGACCCGCCTTTGAACGTTTAAAAAGTCAGGGGCTCATTAATGCTTGGGGTATCACAGGCACAGGCCATCCCAATGCAATCGAACACGTCATGCAGAGTGATACACCGCCTGCGGCTGTCCAGCTCATCAGTAACCTACTTGATAGCCCCGGTAGTCTTAAGCGCTATCCAGAACCTGCAAGGCCCAGAGCCTTGATGCAAATCGCTCAATCCCAAGGGATTGGCATCATGGGCATTAGAGCCGTTCAAGCTGGCGCTCTGTGCGCCGCTTTTGATCGGACGCTTCCGGAAGATCATCCTGAACAAATCGATTATCGTCGGGCGGCGCCTTTTCGAGCCTTGTGTGACCGTTGGCATGAAGATCCCGCGGTCATCGCCCATCGTTATGCCCGATCAATCCCAGAGGTGGATACGGTTGTTTTAGGCGTTAAAAACCGAACCGAACTTCGCGCTTGTCTTGACAATGATGCGTTGCTATCCCGTCAGCAAATTGCTGCTATCGATGATTTAAAACTACGGTAGAATGCTCTTGACGTCGGCGCACGCCTTGGCGCCCGAGCAAACTAAACCGATGCACCCGACCGCTGCGGCATCGACATCGGCGATAACCGCAACTTTATTTTGAGGACAACCCCTTCACATGATTAACACTCGCTCAAGAACCTTTATCGCGCGCTTCATGCTTTTAACAGCCTTTTTCATAACCGGGTGCAGCACTGAAACCGACACTCCGATCAAACCCACCGATGAGGTCCTTAAAAGTCCGAATGATGTACGAGACTATCGACATTTAACCCTTGAAAACGGCATGCGTGTGCTGCTCATCTCTGATGCCCAAGCTGATAAATCTGCAGCCGCCTTAGTAGCCTTTAGGGGTAATTTTCACGACCCTGACGATCGTCCGGGACTTGCGCACTTTCTTGAGCATATGCTTTTTATCGGCACCGAGAAGTACCCCGAACCAGATGGCTACTTCTCCTTCGTCCAAAAGCACGGCGGGAACTCTAATGCCTATACCTCGACAGATCACACCAACTACTTCTTCGATGTGCAACCTGAGTTTTTTCCAGAGGCGCTTGATCGTTTTGCGCAATTTTTCATTGCCCCACTGCTAGACAAAGCTTACGTGGAGCGCGAAAAAAACGCGGTGCATTCCGAATATAAAATGCAAATCAAGGACGATGGCTGGCGGGGGTTCATGGTGCAAAAAGTTGCGATCAACCCAGAGCACCCACTATCAAAATTCAATATTGGTACCCTGGATTCACTCGATGGTGACGTCTATGACGCTTTGGTAGATTTCTTCGAGCGGAATTATTCGGCCAATCAAATGGGCGCAGTGATATTGCACAACGAACCCCTTGATAATCTTGAGCCTTGGGTAGCGGCGTTATTTGAGCAGGTGCCTAATCGCAACCTAAAGCCTCTTAACCTTACAACACCGCTACAAACCGCTGAGCAACTACCGGCAACCTTGAAACATCAAACCTTAAAGACTGACCGAAGTGTTTCATTTTCGTTCCCGATTCCAACGATTGAGCCGCTTTATAAATCAAAACCAACTGGTTACATTGGCTCGCTCATTGGTCATGAGGGAGAAGGCAGTTTGCATCAGCTGCTGACTCGCAATGGCTGGATTACCTCGCTCGGTGCCGGTAGCCAAAATATCGATCAAGCCAATGCCTATTTTGGTATTGATATCGGACTGACCGAGGCGGGTTACGAGCAGATCGACGCCATTACCGATTTGGTATTTGATTTTATAGAGCTGCTACAGGCCAGCGAGCCAAAGGCCTATCTTTATGACGAGGCCGCAACGGTTGCTGAGCTCGGATTTCGGTTTCGTGAGCAAATACCGTCGATTGCTACGGTACAAAGTCTTGCCCCAAATCTTATGAAGTACCCAGCAGAAGATTTGCTTGTTGCGCCGTATCTGCTCGAAGATTTTGATCCAAAAGTCATCGCAACCTATCTTAGCTACTTAACTGAGGATAATGTCTTAGTGACGGTCGCCGGACCCGATATTAAAGGCGATACAGTTGAACCCTGGTTCGATGTTGCCTACGAGCTGACTCCGGGCGTCACCCGGGGCGAAGCTGATGGCAAACCTTTAGCATTGCCTGCGCCAAATCCTTTTTTACCAGAAGATCTAGAGCTTGTTAGCACCGAGACAACACAACCAACCCTTTTGCAATCCGAGGACGGTATTAATCTTTATTTGGCAACGGATACCGAATTTGGCGTGCCCAGGGCGATGATGCACTTAAGCCTGCGCAGTACCGACGGCCTGATCTCGGCTGAGGATCGTGTGCGCGGCATGCTATATCGCAACCTAGTAGAGGACGATCTCACCGCTCTCGCCTACCCCGCGATGTTGGCTGGCGTTTCATATGGTATCGCAGCGCCGCCAGCCGGCTTTCGGGTTAGCTTGGGCGGTTATCACGACAAGCAACTCACGCTTCTGCAGATGGTCTTGAGTCGGTTAACCAGTCTTGAGATTAATCCCGAGCGCTTCAAAGTGATTAAGACTGAGCTAACGCAAAATATCGAAAATTCTTTAAAGGATCGCCCCTATCAGCAAGCTTTGGGGCACTTGCAAGATACCTTGGTCTCTTCTGCATGGCCCGCCGACGTTCAGCTTGCAGCGCTTGACGAAGTCACTGTCGATAACTTGGGCGCCTGGAGAGATGCCTATTTTAAACAGATCAATGTAGAGGCAATTTTGGTCGGCAATGTTACGAGATCGGTGGCAGACGCGGTTAAAAGAGAACTTCAAAAGACGTTAAAGACGGCAACCTTTGAACCTCAGCGGCCTGTGATCACCATCGCAAACTCGCCCATAGAGGAAATACTGCCGATTGATCACAATGACGCATCGATGGTTTTCTATCTACAAAATGACGATGACACCCTAGCGCAGACGGCCAAAAGTCAGCTGCTCGGGCACATCATCGGGCCGCAGTATTTTTCATCACTACGGACTGATCAGCAATTGGGTTATGTCGTGAACGCGTCGGCCATGACATTTGAGCAACACAGCGGGCTTAGGTTTATCATCCAGTCCCCGTCAGCACCCGCTGCAGCACTCCATGAAAAGACGCTGGAATTCTTAACGGCGCAAACCGAGCGATTAGCCAATATGACCGAGGATGAGTATGCAGAGAACCAGCAAGGCTTGATTGCCCAGCTTCTAGAAAAAGATAAAAACTTAGGTGAGCGCGCTTGGCGTTATTGGACCGACCTTGATGATGGATACACTAAGTTTGATCGGCGCCGACAGCTGGCAACCGCCATAGAGGCGACCAACCAATCGGACCTTCGGCAATATCTTGCCCAGACGCTCGAAAAAGCAGATTCGCAATACGTGCTGATTACAAGTTTAGGCAAATTGGGGGCAACAGAGGCGCTGTAGGAGACACCACGATCAACTTAGACGAGATTCATCTCGCATTTGGGTCCATGCCAAAGCCAAGCGCTTCAGCGCTTGGCTTGGTTAATCAGGGCTTTCTAGCCGTAACAATTGTTTGCCGAAGTTTGCCCCATTGAAGACCCGCTGCAAAGTGGCCGGGATTTGCTCGAAGCCTTCTTGAATATCTTCTTTGTAGAGCAGATCACCCGACGCCAACCACTTGGCCAACCGATCACGAGCCGCTGGAAAGTCAGCAGCGTAATCTGTCACCAAGAACCCTAACATTGAGGCTCTTTGAAATACCAAATTAAAGTAATTGGCTGGACCTGGTGGTAATACCGCCTCCTGATATCGGGAAATCCCGCCACAAATCACCACACGCGCATTAAGAGCAATGCAAGCCAAGGCATCGTTTAAAATCGAGCCACCAACATTATCGAAATAAACGTTCACCCCACTCGGACAGGTTTCACGAATCATGGCTTTGACGCGATCATTTTTATAGTCAATCGCTGCATCAAACCCGAGTTCGTTGACTAACCAAGCACACTTGTCCGGCCCGCCTGCGATACCGACCACTCGACAACCCGCAAGCCGCGCCAGTTGCCCGACAATCGATCCGGTGGCGCCTGCTGCCCCGGAAACTAAAACTGTGTCACCGGGTGTCGGTTGACCCACGCGCAGTAGTCCAAAATAAGCAGTCAATCCAGTGCCACCCAATGGCCCTAAGTAGGCCGACCATGGCGCAGCATTGGATAGAGGCTCCACTTGCGTGCCCGGTAGCGTCGCGTATCGCTGCCATCCCAAACTACCCATGACTTTAGTACCTACCGCTATGCTCGACACCTTAGACTCGATGACTTCACCAATACCTGTTGCCCGCATCACCTGACCGACTTCGGTGGCAGCCGCGTATCCTATATTCTCCATTTGTCCTTTTTGAGAGGGGTCGAAACTCAATAATTCGACCCTGACTCGCACTTCGCCGGACGAAAGCTCGTCCAGAGATACCACTTGCTTGAGGAAATCATCCTGTTCTAGCGGGCGACCTTTGGGATTACCGTTGATTAACCATTGCTCGTTTTGCATGCATCCTCCGAGTGCTCGTATTATTCATCACTGCGCGAACAGTTAAGCACTTCCTAGGGGGTATGTCTCGAGCAGGTGCCCGAATTCTGGACCTTAAAGTGCAATCGCTACTGTATTTTATCTCCTACCCGCAGAATTTTGAGCGTATTCGTGCCCCCATGCACATTAATGAAATCGCCTTTGGTCATAATTACCAAATCACCTTTCCGCAATCCAGCCATATCGCAAACCGTCTGCACCGCTAAATGATTAATCATTTCAGGCTTAATAGCCGATGCTTGAAAATAAACCGGGACAACGCCTCTGTACAAAGCTGTTACCTCACTGGTGCCAACTTTCTCTGCCAAGGCAAATATCGGCAGCGAAGACTGAATACGCGACATCCAGCGAGGGGTTGTGCCGGTCTCCGTTAAACAAATCACGGCCTTGATGCCATGCAAGTGATTAGCGGCATACATCGCAGAGAGGGCCACCGCTTGATCGATATCGGAAAAACCCACGGCCAAGGGCTGTTGAGTACGCTCAAGGGTAGGATGCCGTTCGGCGCCTTGGATGACCCTGGCCATCGCTTTGACTGTGGCTACCGGATAAGCGCCAATAGCCGTTTCTGCTGACAGCATCACTGCATCTGTGCCGTCGAGTACCGCATTTGCCACATCAAAAACCTCTGCTCGGGTCGGTGTTGACGCCTCAATCATGGACTCCATCATTTGAGTCGCCGTAATCGTCAATTTATTTGCTGAAATGGCGCGGCTAATAAGATCTTTTTGCACCGCAATGAGATTTTCATCGCCAATCTCTACGCCTAAATCACCCCGTGCGACCATGATGCCGTCGGCCGCTGCAATAATTTCTGAGCAAATCGGCTCAGCAATCGCCTCGGCACGTTCCATCTTTGCAATAATTCTCGCTTGGCTGCCTGCTGCCTCTAACGACGACCTAGCGAGTTCGATATCCCCTGCCGTTTTCACAAATGAGACCGCTAAAAAATCAGTCCTAAGGCTCGCTGCTGTGGCTAAATCTATAAAATCTTTCTCTGTCAGCGCTGGCGCTGACAACCCACCACCAAACTTATTAACGCCCTTATGGCTCCCTAGAATGCCGCCTTGAACCACCCGGCAGTTAGCTGTTGAGGTCGTGAGGGTTTCAACCAACAACTCAATTCGCCCATCATCAAGCAACAGTCGGTCGCCCTCTGCGAGGTCATCGAGCACCTCGGCATCAAGATAGACGCCCGATTCTGTACCTAAATTTGGATCGCAATCTGCTGATAGTGAAAAGCTCCCACCAGTCGCCAGTTGAGGAGTGGCATCATTTTCAAATCGACCAATCCTAATTTTAGGTCCTTGGAGGTCACACAGTACGCCAACCGGCGTTCCAAGCTCTGCGCTCATTTGCCGTATTACAGCAGCATTGGCTCTGTGGTTTTCGGCCGTACCATGAGAGAAGTTTAATCGAAACACATTGACGCCTGCCCGAATCATTCCTCGAATGATGTCCGGACCCTGGCTACTCGGACCGACTGTCGCCACGATTTTGGTTCGTCGCCAGCTTACCTGCACTCACTTTCTCCTAACTATCATGTTTCGAGCTAACGCTCACTTTCAGTGCTTAGGCGACCTAAACGGGCTCTTAAGCCCCAAGGAACCAAGCGTTGGCCTGATGCTTTATCGCCGCGATCTGGGGCAAATGTGCCAAAACCTGCTGTTTATATTGCAGACCGCTACCCAGTGATTTCGCTGATATTGGGTTTCGTACTTGCGCCGCGCTAGGGGTGAGCACCGGGCGCTCGGATAAATGTGGGGTAAAGCACAAAGGCTCGGCGGCCAACCCACAATAGGCTAACAATTGGCGAATTTGTGGCTCTGGCGTTTTGACTAGCGCTTCGTAATCTAGGTGATAAATTTGTCCTGGAAACACCGCATCCCAGTGCTTCATCAAGGTCAAATAACCCTGCCAATAAAAAATAATACCAGGGATCGAATAACTGTACTCGTGCCCCTCAGCAAAAAATTGCTTGTATACCGATAACGCATTGTCCAGAGGATCCCGAATCACATTTATAATTTTCGCGCTCGGGAACAACCGTTTGATCAGCCCAATATGCAAAAAGTTGTTTGGGTTTTTATCGATGAATTGAATTTTTTGCTCAGGTCTAAATATTTCACTTAAGCGCAAATAACGCGCCACTAATTCTGAAACTTTATCTGCCTGCAAACGCCTTAGGCGCGTCGCATAGCCACCCGCGTGCTCCAAGCTGATCGCGATATCAGACATCAACATCAGCTCGTCTGTGGCCTCAACCTTGGAATGGGCACTCAAGATTTGTTCGATCAATGTCGATCCTGTACGAGGCATGCCAACGATAAAAATGGGCTCAAAGCTTGACTCAGATGGTGTCCAATCGGCGGTATGTATGAAATCGATCATCGTTTTGATCAAGGCTTGATATTGCTGGCCTTGGAATGGGCGAATTTGACCAATACCCGCGTTTGCCGCCTCGAAACTTGTATAGGCTTGCTCAATGTCTCCAGATGCTTCTTGGTGGGTACCCAGCGCAAATGACGCCAAGCATTGATGTCCCAGTCCGAGTTCGGCACTCGTTGATAACGCGCTCAGAGCACGAATTTCAGCAGGGTTAAATTCATAACGCTTTAGATTGGCAAGGCTAAACAGCCCGGTTACCGCAACTTTTTCAATCGGGCTTTCTGCCACCCTTTGATAGGCCGAAATGGCCTCATCGAACTGACCCTGCGCTTTATACGCATGACCTAGGTTTAGATAATACTTTGGCAGCGAACCCGCTCTTTTTATGCAATCTTTGAAATGCCCAATGGCTTGATCTATCTGACCAACTTTGAGGTAGATACCGCCGATTTTCTCAAGCGCCGCAACGTCGTTGTTGTCTTTTGCGAGTTGTTCCTGCAGCGCAATTAAAGCACTTTGATAATCTCGCATTGGCGTTTCGCTAACCGTTGCTTCAATTTCTGACATCACAATGCTCCTGAATCAGGCTAAGCTTATTTTTGGGCTGAGCGCCTCGGGCTGATTAAATTGGAGGTTCACCATGTCTTGGTACAACGGCTCATTAGCCATCAACCATTGGTGATTACCCTCAGCAATGACCTTGCCAGCGTCCAGAACAATAATCCGGTCCGCATTCAAGACCGTTGCCAAACGATGGGCAATCACCAAAGTGGTCCGTTCTCGCCGTAACGCATCCAAAGCTGATTGCACAAGACGCTCACTTTCTGAATCTAAGGCACTCGTTGCTTCATCCAGTAGTAATATCGCAGGGTCCTTTAATACTGCTCTGGCAATAGCAATGCGCTGCTTTTGGCCACCGGATAACCGCGCGCCCTTCTCGCCTAAATCGGTGTCGTAACCCTCTGGCAGGCGTTGCAAAAATGCATCCGCATGGGCGATCTCGGCAGCCCGCATAACCTCGGCTCGGGTTGCGTTTGGCGAGCCAAACCGGATGTTCTCGAAAGCACTAATCCCGAAAATCACCGACTCTTGAGGCACGATACCAATGCGCCCCCGCAAGCTCGCCAGATCCAGTGTCCTAACATCGTGGCCATCTATCGCAATACTGCCGCTAGAAACATCAAACATTCGCAACAGCAATTGCAATAAAGTTGATTTTCCCGCACCAGATGCACCAACAAGCGCAACTTGCTCTCCAGGCTTGATCGATAGGTTCAGCTTATCAAGGGCTAGGGTATCCGGTCGCGATGGGTAACTAAAACTCACGTTTTCAAGCTCGATTCTACCCGGCCCCTGGCTCACAAGCACCTTGGCGTCGATGGGGTTAACAACCTCAGGTTTTTGCACCAGCAACTGGCTAATACGTTCCATCGCGCCAGCAGCACGTTGCAGCTCTCCCCAAAACTCAACGAGCGCGCCGCCAGATGCCCCCACTAGAACCGCATACATTACAAACTGGCCAAGTTCGCCACCCGAGATCTCGCCCGCTAAGACAGACCGAGCCCCCATCCAGAGCACAACCACGAAGGCGCCAAAGAGACCCGTCATAGCAACCGTTGTCAAAAGCGCCCGCGCACGAATCCTTGAAATTGCTGTGACGAAGCTCAAGCGTACGGCACGATCAAACCTTGCGGCCTCAGCTTTTTCAGCGGTAAACATCTGCACTGTCTGCACCGCATTTAAAATTTCACCAGCATCACCACTGGCATCGGCAATGCGATCTTGGGATTCTGCGGATAGCTTTCTCACCCATCGACCAATGATCATTACCGGCGCAATCACCAGCGGTAACAAGACCACCAGCCATAAAGTCAGACTAAAATTGGTGATCGCAAGCAGCGTTAGGGCGCCAAAAAACTGAATCGTGGATCGAAGCACGATGGATAGACCGACGCCAGAAATCGATTGAATGAGCGTTGTGTCGGTGGTCAAGCGAGATAACACCTCACCAACTTTAGTCACCTCAAAAAACTTCATGTCCATGGCAAGCACTTGCCCAAACAACTGATTCCGGAGATCTGCAACCACCCGCTCGCCTAACCAATTGACAAAATAGGCACGCGCTGCACTAAAAACACCGATCAAAAAGGCAAATAACAGCAATATTAGAAAATAACGGTCAACCTCGGCGGCATCTTCAGCAGTGAAACCATAGTCAATGACATCCCTTACCGCGATAGGCAATAACAGCACCGCTGCGGATGAGGCCAATAAGGCAGCAAGCGCCAATAGTAAGGTTCGCCAATAGGGTCTAATAAAGGGCAACAGCGCCCCAAGCGGTCGAATCGATTTACTCGCAGGGCGCGTTTCTGTATTCGAATCTGTCATGGTTTTCCTTAATGGCACCAGAGCTCGGCACCTGACGCCATATTAGAGCACAGGTTGAATTTTGCTGAATACGGACATCCCATCAAAAGTCTGGAAATGCGACAAAAACCTCCTCCGCGGCTTTAAATTTTTGGTGTGGCTACCTGCCAAGGCATACTGCAACAACCCCTGGTAACAATCCTAGGCAACAAAACTGCACCCTAGTGAGGTAGGGATAAGACCAAAATTCTCAATCAAACCATTGCGCGCTTGCTTTGATGGCGATTGTTTTGATTTCAAATCGCCGGCATCGATCGCACTTTGCATTAGTCCTGCTCGCAAAGGTCAAAAATAAAAAAGAAGGGAACGGAAAGAAACGGAAAGAAACCGAAAGAAACCGAAAGAAACTGAAAAATCCTTGCGGGAAACCCCATTTTGACCGACCTGTTCGCCCGGTGTCTGACCGCAATATGAACGTTTTAATGCGAAGGTCTTCTCTGCTGCGACAGTCGCTCATGCGGGCGCTACGCGTGCAATCTAGAGGGGTCCACCCACGTAGACAGCCTCGTGCGACGGTTGACACCTAGGTGACACAGGTGGCTCAGTTTCGAATGACAACATCCGCTCTGCGGGGCTTTTAAGTGACTAGCTAGCCCTATTGTCTCGAGCGCTCAAAACCCGGCCAAGGTTTCGCACCGTCTGATACGGGCTCTCATGAATTAACTGGCCGAGGATTGGTTACGTTCCGGCGCTGCAGTCGCACGGGTCTCTGAAACCATAAACAGCATAAGACCACCGATGATAATCAAGACCACTAGCGAGGCAAAGCCTGCCCTTTGGGAATCAAACCATTGGGTCGTTGTCGCCACCAAAAGGGGCGCGAGAAACGCGGTCACTGAGCCAGATAGACCGTACAGGCCAAAGAACTGGGTGGCCTTCTCAGGCGGGCAGATTTTCGCCATCAAAGTTCGAGAGGCCGACAATGCGGTGACAAAGAACAAAGCGAACACTTGATTCGTCGCAAAGTACACAACTTCGGCAAGGGTGCTGAAATAAGGGAAAGCCCAAATCGGAGCGGTATCAACCTGCCAAAAAAAGCCGATTTGATCTTTCTGAATCGACACCAATGCAAGCAAGATCAAACAGGTCATCAGCACCGACACTTTCAGCGTCAACAGAGATCCTAAATGGTCGTCTAGGCGCCCGCCTAAATAGGCGCCGATCATTGCTGAGACACTGGTACAAAGACCAAAGATCAGCAGAGAAATGGTGTCCCAAGAAAAGGTCCCGGCCGCGTAGACACCGCCAAATACCAACACGCCGACCATGCCATCATTGAACAACATACGGGCTAAAAGATAGCGGGCAATATTTGCGTAATGCTTGAGTTGAGAGATGGTATGGAAAACATCAAGCAAGCCTGATCGTGCCGCCGCAGCCATCGTCAAACCTGACCTTGGCGTATCTGGGGTGAATGCTAGAAGCGGAAGGGTAAACAACAACATCCAAATCCCTGCAATGGGGCCAACGATCCGGTCCTGCTCATGCTGGCTTTGATCAAGACCCCACCAGGGCGCATCTGGTAAAAATTGCCAATCCTGGACGCCCGGCAACGCGAAGGCATAAAGCACAAATATCATCAACGAAAGTCCACCTAAATTGCCTAGGGCAAAGGCAACCCCAGACACTAACCCTGCCCGATCACTCGGCGTAATTGCCGGTAGCATGGCGTTATGAAACACCTCGGAATAGGCAAAGGCGATATTGATCAGCAGCAGTAATCCAAAGCCCCACCACAAGGTCGCTGGGTCAGCATTGGGCTTAATGAACCATAGGAGCACTGCTCCAGCCGCCATAAAACTGACCGTACCTGCGATCCACGGTTTTCGGCGTCCGTGCTTATCGGCGATCGCGCCAAGAAACGGCACTGTCAGAGCCAAAAAAGCTCCAGACGCTGCATTGAGATAACCTATCAAAGTCTGTCCGTATACCGGATCCCCCACGACCACACTGCTGAAATAGGGAAAGAAAATATAGATCACCACCAAAATATAGTAAGGGTCGCGTCCGAGTTGACCGCTTGTCCAACTGAAATAACCCAAGGGCGAGGCTGCGGGTGTGCCCGCCAGTGATAGTCCGTTTGTGGTCATAAAAAGTTCGCCTTAGCCCTTTTTAAAGCAGTTAACCGATTGCGCCTTCCCGCGCCCAAGCTTGGAGCGTTTCTAGCGAGTAGCCCAAATCCATAAGAATTTCTGCTGTATGTTCGCCCACTTCAGGAGAAGGCTTATTCGCCCCTAGTTGCGTTTGACTAAATCTTGCTGGGGCTCTGGGATGAATCATCGCACCGGCCCTAGGGTGCTCGAAGCGCTCGAGGCTCTTAGCTGCGACCACTTGGGGATCAGAAATTATTGCGTTTCGATCATTAACCTTGCCCACGGGCACTTCATTGGCTGCAAACAGTTCTATGATTGCCTCAGTACTGTAGTCGCTTAAATCACTGCCGAGATGATGGGCCACCACAGCGCCATCTTGCGTCGGTGCGACATCATATAAATCCGCCAAATCTCCTGCTCGTGCTACACCGGGTCCTTCAAAACTCTGGTTCCACATTAAATCGGGCCAGTTAAAGTAAAGGGCAGTATCCAGCATCGAAAGCCCAATATGCTGCCCTCCGGCACCGCGTTCGCGAGCAAATAATGCCGCCGTTATCGCTTGGGCGGCAGTGAGCGCGGTAACCTTGTCAAAGATAATCGTACGCACCATGGCATAACGCTGGTCGACGCCCTGGGCCTCAAGCAAACCACTCATACCTTGAATGACATAGTCGTAAACCTTCTGCCCCTGATAGGGCCCCACGTCACCCATACCCGAGATAGACAGGTACACTAATTCGGGGTGTTCTTCCTTGAGTGCATCGTAATCCAGCCCCAATTTCGCCATCTTGCCCGGGCGATAATTTTGCATCACCACGTCAGCAGTGCCGATCAGCTCAGACACCAATTGGCGGCCTTGCGGATGTTTTAAGTTGATGCCCACGGACTTTTTATTGCGATTAATCAGGGTGAAAATGGCGCTAACGCCGTTGCGGCTTGCACCCAAACCCCGAACGCCATCACCCCAGCCTGGCGGTTCGATTTTAATGACCTCTGCCCCTTGATCGGCCAACACCACCGCTGCCATTGGGCCAGAAACAACCGCCGAGAGATCGACAATCCGAATACCCGATAGTGGCCCGGGGGACAAAGGTTGAATGCTAACGTCGTTCGTTGACATGCCTGCATTGGACCTAGGCCTGTCCTCAGAGTCAATGAAAATTGCATCCTAACCGCTATCGGGCAAATTAAGGCCAAAGTTTTTCGGATTTTGTTGACCACTCGTTACAGCATCTAATCCTAGGCCCAAAAAAGTGTCGTGCAAGGAATGATTTGCAAGCAGTGTTGTTAACCTCGTAGGATGAAAAACGAAAACTTCATCGCGAATTAGCGTCTTATGGCAGCTCCGAATTCCTCCGATCAAAGTAACCACGACATAAAGCGTCCGAGCTGGTACTCGCACTACGTCCTTTTTGTGCTGGTCATTGTCTACATCTTTAACTTTATCGATCGCAATATTCTTTCGATTCTCAGTCAGGACATACAAGCGGATTTAGGCGTCAGCGATGCGGAAATGGGCTTCCTTTATGGCACCGTCTTTGCCGTTTTTTACGCGGTATTTGGCATACCCCTTGCCCGGTTTGCAGATGTCTGGGTTCGACGAAGCCTCATTTCGATGGGGCTATTTTTTTGGAGCGCGATGACCGCCCTGTCAGGCTTTGCTAAATCTTTTCCTCAGCTAGCCGCCTTCAGAATTGGCGTCGGTATCGGCGAAGCCAGTGCTTCTCCGGCGGCGTTCTCAATGCTCTCGGACTACTACTCGCCCAAAGTTAGAGCCACGGTGCTGGCGATTTATTCTTCTGGTGTCTATATCGGTGGTGGTATTGGCCTGTTCATAGGCGGTTTCATCATGGAAACCTGGAATAGCACCTATCCCATCGCAACACAGGCGCCCATGGGTATCAAGGGCTGGCAGGCCGCGTTTTTGGCCGTTGGTATCCCAGGCATTTTTATGGCGATCTGGGTACGCACACTTCGAGAACCCAAACGCGGGGAGTCCGAGGGCTTGGTGACGCCAGAGCATCCTGCGCCTTGGGGGGTGCTCGGAACTGAAATGGCGAGCATGTTGCCCATATTTAATCTTTGGGGCCTCAAGCGCGCTGGCGCATCACTTGCCGCCAATGGCCTAGCCGCAGTCGTCATTGGGGTCATCGCGATCGGCCTAATGGAACTGACCGGCAATATACCCCAATGGTTTGCGCTTGGTATCGGGGTTTATGTCACCTTCTCATGGGCCCAATCGCTTAAGCACAGAGATATCGCAACCTTCAATATGATTTTTAGGTCGCGAGCGCTCGTCTTTACCACTTTGGCCTTCCCGAGCATCGCCTTTGTGACTTACGGCGTTGGCTTTTGGACTGCGCCATTATTGTTACGCATGCATGACACCACCCCTGGTGAGGTGGGCATGTATATTGGTCTCGGTAGCGCCGTTGGGGGACTACTCGGCGTTACCCTTGGCGGTATCGTTGGCGACTGGGCAAAGCAAAAACATCCAGCTGGACGGTTGATAGTTGGCTTCATCGCGATCGGCGGCACCGCGCCGTTAGTCCTCTGGATGATCTACACCGAGTCTTTGATGTGGGCTTTTGCTCTGAATTTTTTGCATCATTTATTCAGCGCCGCTTGGCCGGGTATTCCGCCTAGCACGGCTTCTGACCTAGTGATGCCCAGAATGCGAGCAATCGCAAGCGCTTACTACATCCTGATGAACACCATGATCGGCTTAGCGATGGGACCTTACTTTATGGGCCAGCTGTCGGATTTTTATGCAGGTCGCGGCATGAATGCGACTGAGTCCCTGCAAACCGCTATTGCTTCTGGCTTACTGATTTTTATCGCATCGGCGGTACTGCTGCTACTTGCATGGCGCTACTTGCCGAATGATGAAGCCTCACGCCTTGAGCGTGCTAGGGCATTAGGAGAACCTGTCAATTAGATCTGTATTGCCTGTCTGATTGGGCCAGCGGGTCAAGGGCACAGCACTTACAGAGTTCCTCCGCGTTTCTAGTCCTGAACGGTTTTTCTGGGATAGCTTCGCTGCAAAACCTACCCCAGGGCAACGGTTTCCAAACCCGTTTACTGCAGCGTCTTTTAGATAGCAGCAGCTCCCGGGGGATCCTCCTCGTAATCGTCTAACGCGCCGAAACATTCAAAAACGTTTGCCATCAGTGGCTAAGCGCCTCATGAGATCATTCAAACAGGCTGGCCGACTCATTCTTTGAAACGACAAATTATCTCCTCACTAGCCAATGGCGCTGCACCTAACGTGCGGCCATCGTTAAGGTGTATCCGCATAACCAATAGGTGCGCCCAAACCACGGATGCTAGGGTTGCGCTAAAATCACAGGCCCTGCCATCCTGTCGCAGGACAAGGATCCCCCTAAAGCAGTACTCATTCTTAATTGGAATATATTAGTTTTAATTTATTCCATATTCAGATGAAACGCGACTTGCTAATTTTCGCTTCGTAAAAAGCCCCTTGACCCACATTTTTGGAGACACTGACATGACACCTGCCCAAGCAGCGATTGCAATCGATACCGTTAGTAACGAAGAACCGGAAATTAAACGTTCAATTAGACTCGCGCCCGTCGCTACCCGACACCTTACCGAGTGGGAGCTGGCGCGAGAAACCAGTAAAACCTGGTCCATGGAGCAAGATTAATAGCGAACTCCCATTCTTGGCTTGGCAGGCTCGTCCAACCTTGCACCAGACGCTTGCTAACCTCACTTCGTGACTATTGGGACTCAGAGATTATGGACTTACCTTACACATTGCTTGATGCCTTTACCGATCAGCCCTTTACAGGAAACCCTGCGGCTGTATTTAACCTCGAGGCGCCCATCAGTGATGGGCTGATGCAAAACATCGCAGCGGAACTCAAGCTCTCTGAAACCGCATTCGTCACACACGCGCCCGGGCACTCAACCTTGCGCTGGTTTACGCCGGTCAGTGAGGTCGATTTGTGCGGTCACGCCACCCTTGCCACCGCCTTTGCCCTGTTCTGTGATCAATCCTCGTCTGCGTTAGAGCCACTTGTATTTCAGTCAAAAAGCGGTCCTCTAACCTGCATCAGAGGGCAAGACGGGGTTACATTGGATTTTCCAGCAACCCCTCCTGAACCAGAGGATACCAATACCGACATCCTGAAAGCCTTAACCATTGACGATGCCAGTTACTTTGGTCGTTCAACCTTTGATTACCTCATCGAGGTGCCAAACGAATCGACGCTTATTGCACTCAAGCCAGATTTTGCTGCTCTTGCAGCTTATGACACTCGCGGCTTCATAGTCACTGCTTTGAGCGACGACTCTGACTACGATTTTGTGTCTCGTTTTTTCGCGCCTAGACACGGCGTCGATGAGGATCCCGTAACCGGTTCAGCTCACTGCTGTCTTGGCCCCTACTGGGCGGAGAGATTGCAAAAGACACATTTTCACGCAGCCCAAAGATCACCGCGCGGTGGTAGCCTCCGACTGGCGCTTAAAAATGATCGGGTACTGCTGACCGGTCAAGCCGTTATTGTTGGTCACGGTAGGTTTGAGCTCTAGTGCTCTCAACCTTGGTTGGGCAACCGATTTACTTTCTAGCCGCAATTTTTTGAGGGTTTATCTCCCTCGATCGTACCGCGCCTCGAACGAGCCATGTCGCTGAGAAAAATAAAGAACCCCGGCAAGTTGCCAGGGTTCTGTTACTTGGCCTATTTTAAGTCGAGACGATCTGCTTGCATCACCTTGGTCCAAGCCGCAACAAACTGCTCTACAAAACGCGGCATCGCGTCGTCGTAAGCATAGGCTTCGGCAACGGTACGGAGCTCTGAATTTGATCCGAAAATCAAATCAACTGAGGACCCCGTAAACTTAATCGCGCCAGAGGCTCGATCGATCCCTTCGTACAAGCCATCAACCTCAGCTTTACGCCAGACTGTGCTCATATCTAGTAAATTAACGAAGAAATCATTCGTTAATACGCCTGGACGATCCGTCATTACCCCCACTGCTGAACCATCGGCATTCGCACCCAGTGCTCTCATGCCGCCAATCAAAACCGTCATTTCAGGCACAGTCAGCTGCAGTTGATCGGACTTATCGACTAACATCTCTGTCGGCGACCGATAACTTGTTTCTGGGTTAAAGTAATTTCTAAAAGCATCCGCCGTTGGCTCAAGCAATCCAAAGGATTCCACATCCGTCTGGGCCTGACTGGCATCACCCCGCCCAGGCACGAAAGGCACCTCGACTTTGATACCTGCTTCGTTCGCTGCTTGCTCAATAGCTGCAGCGCCACCTAAAACGATCACATCCGCAAAAGACACTTGTACGCCACGTTTGGCTTTTTCATTAAAAGCCGCTTGTACTTCAGATAATTTCGCGAGCACTCGGCTCAGCTCAGCAGGATCATTCACTGCCCAATCTTTTTGGGGAGCCAATGCAATTCGTCCTCCGTTGGCACCACCCCGGAGGTCACTACCTCGGAAACTCGCAGCCGACGCCCATGCGGTTCTCACCAATTCTGAAACGCTCAAGCCACTGTCAAGAATGGCTGCTTTTAGCTGCCTTATCTCTCTTGCACCTATGAGTTTGTGAGTCACCGCTGGAATAGGATCTTGCCAAATTAGGACCTCACTGGGGACTTCGCTACCTAAGTAGCGGCTTCTTGGGCCAAGGTCTCGATGAGTCAACTTAAACCACGCTTTCGCAAAAGCGGTTTGGTACTCTGCAGGATCCGCTAAAAATCTTTCTGCGATCGCTTTGTAGGCTGGGTCGAACTTCAAAGCTAGATCTGCGGTCGTCATGACAGGTGGGTTGAATTTACCCTCTACATGAGCGTCGGGCACGATCGAATGTAACGATTCATCGGTCGGAATCCACTGAATCTTACCAGCCGGACTTTTCGACTCTTGCCATTCAAAGTTCAACAAGTTTTGCAAATATAGAGTCGTCCACTGCGTCGGAGCTTGGGTCCAAGCGCCCTCTAAACCACTTGTCATTGTATCTTCTGAATGGCCCTTCCCACATTTGTTCTTCCAACCAAGCCCTTGTGCTTCTAAGTCTTCAGCGCCAGGCTCAACGCCAACACAATCGCCCTCTTTACGAGCACCATGCATTTTTCCAAACGTATGGCCACCTGCCACCAAAGCAACAGTCTCTTCATCACTCATCGCCATTCGACCAAAGGCTAGACGAATATTTTTTGCTGAGGCAACCGGGTCAGGCTTACCCATAGGACCCTCTGGATTTACATAAATTAATCCCATATGGGTCGCACCTAATGGCCGCTGCAACTTGCCATCGGCTTCTCTTCGGTCGCTGGCTAGCATCTCCAGTTCTGGGCCCCAGTACACTAAATCAGGCTCCCATTCATCAGCTCGCCCTCCCGCAAAACCAAAAGTTTGGAATCCCATATTCTCCAAAGCGACGTTGCCCGCGAGTATCATAAGGTCGCCCCAGGACAGGCTAGCGCCATATTTTTGCTTTATTGGCCACAATAGCCGCCGTGCCTTATCCAAGTTGCCGTTATCGGGCCAGCTATTTAGTGGATCGAATCTTTGCTGGCCGCCATCACCGCCGCCACGTCCATCTAAAGTCCGATAGGTCCCTGCGCTATGCCAAGTCATGCGAATAAAAAACGGCCCGTAATTACCAAAGTCAGCGGGCCACCAGTCTTGTGAGGTGGTGAGAAGGGCATCTATGTCACCCTTGACCGCAGCCAGATCAAGCTCTGCGAACGCTTGGGCATAATCAAAATCATCGCCCAAAGGATTTGAGCGAGGATCGTGGTCTCTTAAGGGGGCTAGATCCAACTGATCAGGCCACCAAAATTGATTGGGTTTAGCCTTAGCACTCATAGCATCAGCCTGAGTGGTTGATGCGCCAAGCACTAGACCGACGCTAAGCAAAGGTAATAGCCATCTTTTAGACAATAAAAACGCTTTTTTCACGAATTTCTCCTTGGTTGTCCGCTTTATACCTGGTTTACATGGTTGATTTGACTTGATCGTCATAAGGATTGGTTGGTTATTAGCCTGTACTTTGCAGCTGCAGCCTGTCGCTTGCAGCTGCGATGCGCATCCGATGCTGTCCAAAGTTTTTATTCTCTAAAGCTCTCTACAGCCCTCTACAGCCACCCCTTAGCGACCAATAGCGCTACATTGACCCTTAATGATCAATTAGTAAAATAAAAAAATTTCGCGATAACGATCGATTATTTGAATCATAAGAATTAACCGATTGGTTTCCCGTGAACCGCTGAACGCCGTAAATACCGGATTCAATAGGTTGAGAATGGCAATCGTAATGTCTTGGGCTTTGCTCTCAGACGGCATCTTCGGTGGCGCGCTTGTGAGTGCGCAATCCGTTTTTGGCGCCATTAAAACCCACGAGCGCAGTTTCACATTTTATGCTTTACTCAGACGCTCTTAAGACAAGTTAACACTCGATGACAATGTCCAAAAAAACTACCCAACTTACGTTTGATCCCGACGCTTTACGTCAAAAATATCGCCTAGAACGGGACAAGCGTCTAAGGCCTGACGCCAATGCGCAGTACCAAAGTGTTGAAGGAGACTTTTCCCATTTCGTCGACGATCCCTATGTTGACTCGCCAAAGCCTCGGACAGGCCTTCGCGATACGGTCGATGTCGCTATTATCGGCGGCGGTTTTGGCGGTCTGATAACCGGCGCTCGACTCAAAGAGGCTGGTTTCAACGACATCAGGATTATCGAAAAAGGCGGAGACTTTGGGGGTACATGGTACTGGAACCGCTATCCTGGTGCCGCCTGCGATACCGAGTCCTACATTTATTTGCCCCTATGTGATGAGCTGGGATTCGTACCAAAAGAGAAATACGCCCACGCGCCCGAGATCCTCGCCCACAGTCGCAACATTGCGCAGCACTACGATCTATACCGAAACGCGTGTCTGCAAACACAGGTTACCCATATGGCCTGGGAAGACGACAACAAACTTTGGCGCATCACCACGGATAGAGGCGACGCGATGGGCGCACGCTTTGTGATTATGTCTAATGGTCCACTGAATCGACCCAAACTGCCTGGGATTGTGGGGATCGAAAGATACAAAGGCCATACCTTTCATACCAGTCGCTGGGATTATGACTACACCGGCGGTAATGCTGAAGGCAATCTAGCACGGTTAAAAGACAAACGGGTTGGCATCATTGGTACCGGCGCAACGGCCGTGCAATGTATACCCCACCTTGGCGCTGCTGCCAAAGCGCTTTATGTATTCCAGCGTACGCCCAGCTCAATTGATGTGAGAGCCAATCGCCCAACCGATCCCGATTGGGCAAAAGCCCTCACCCCGGGCTGGCAAAAAACGCGTATGGAAAATTTTAACGCGCTGACCTCGGGCCGCGTTGTTGAAGAAGACCTAGTGATGGATGGCTGGACAGAAATTATTCGCAACTTAATCTCGATGGCGAATTACAGAGGCAAAAATATCGATCCTAGCGAGATACCCAAATTGATGGAGCTAGCGGATTTTCAAAAGATGGAGCAGATTCGAGCACGGGTTGATGAACTGGTCGAAGATCCCGAAACCGCTGAAGCGCTGAAGCCCTATTATCGACAATTTTGTAAACGCCCCTGCTTTCACGACAGTTATCTGCAAACGTTCAATCGACCAAACGTTTTCTTAGTCGATACCCAAGGCCAAGGGGTCAGCGCCATGACAGAAACTGGTGTCATCGCGCGAGGACAAACCTTTGATCTCGATTGCGTAATTTTTGCAACTGGGTTTGAGGTGGGTACGAGCTATACCCGTCGAGCTGGCTATGATTTGGTTGGCCGCAATGGGATTAGGCTGAGCGAAAAATGGGCGGATGGCATTCGCTCTTTGTACGGCCTTCATAGTCAAGGTTTTCCGAATGTGTTTTTTATGAGTACTGCTCAGGGCGGCTTTACCACCAACTTCCCTCACGCGATGGATGAATCAGCCCAGCATATTGCCTACGTGCTGGATCGCTGCAAAACCGAGGGCATTCAAACGATTGAGCCGAGCCAATCAGCCGAGGATGCTTGGGTCGACGAAATCATTCGGCTTTCTCGTATCAGCGAGTCATTCCAAGCAGAATGCACCCCTGGCTATTACAATAATGAAGGCAAGCCCAATCCTAGGAGTGTCCAGAACAGTAGTTACGGCAAAGGTCCCATTCCTTTCTTTAGCCGCCTCGAGGCCTGGCGAAAAGCCGGAAAAATGGAAGGGCTAGAACGCACCTACTGACCGATTCGACGCAGAATAGCGGGTTTTAGAACCGCTCCACTTTGCGGTTGAGGTGCAGACCCGGTTCTATGTCAGCCGCTTTTTAAATACGGATTAAATCGATTGACCGCGAATGGGGCGCTTTGAGGTTTTGAGGTTTTGAGGTTTTGAGGTTTTGAGGTTTTGAGGTTTTGAGGTTTTGAGGTTTTGAGGTTTTGAGGTTTTGAGGTTTTGAGGTTTTGAGGTTTTGAGGTTTTGAGGTTTTGAGGTTTTGAGGCTGCTATCAAAGATACCAGCCGGCTGATGCCATCATCGGGGTCAGATCCAACTGCGGGCGCTGCCATGCGCTATTGCTGTGATTCGTTCTAACGGATCTGCAAAGCCCTCAAGCAGCTCGCGAGATTTTTAGCTTAAGCCAATCCCCAATCGTTACCCTTAAAACTCCTAGGTTAAGAAGCATTCGCTTGGCGCAAGTTCTCTGCTTGGCGCCAGACACGCAGAAAATTTCCTCCCCATATTTTCTCAATATCGGCGTCGCTATAACCTCGGTCGATTAAACCCTTGGTAACATTGAACGCCTCCGAGGCATCTTGGAAACCAGGGACACCACTGCCATGATTAAAATCGGTCCCAATACCCACATGCTCGATGCCAATACGGGCAACGATGTAGTCCAAGTGATTCAGCATTGTATCCAGCGTGATCTCGCCAAGAAGCGCTCGAATGCCATTCAAAAACGTGGCTTTAACCTCAGAATCTTCGATTTCCCAATACAGTTCAAAGGGATAGAGATAGTCTTCAGTAATACCCGCCGCCAGCCTCACAGCTCTAATCTGGGCATCTATATCAGAATTTGTAGAATCAAAAAGATAGCCGGCAAACGGTGCAACATGGATCACCCCACCAGTCGCGCCGATTCTATCAATCTCCTCATCCGACAGGTTGCGGCTGACTTGAGTCAATGCTCGCACATTGGAATGACTAGCGATGACCGGACTCTGGGACAACGCTATCGTTGCTAATGCCGCCGGTTTGGATAGTTGCGAAATATCAACGATTCCACCTAAGGCATTGATTCGTTGAATCGCCGCTTTACCAAGATCGGATAGACCACCATGTTCAGCTATGGGCTCTCGTGCCCCAAGGCTGGCGTTAAACAAAGGGCGGGATGAATCAGCAAAATCATTGTGGCCCATGTGTGTGAGCGCAAAGACGCGAACGCCTTGCCGGAAATATTCATCAACTGCTGCAGGGTCCCTGCCAAAAATCAAAGCATTTTGAAGACCCAAAATTAGCGCACGCTTATGGTTCGCATGAGCGCTTAACAATTGCCTTGTCGATGTCACAAGCACAGCATCATTCTCCCGCTGGGCGACCAACCCTTTGACGGCTGCAAGTTCTGCATCGGCAATCAAACGCGCCTCGGCGTATCCTTCAGCATTTCGTGGCTTGGGACCAACGGCAACTGTCATGACCGCGGCATCTAATCGCCCTCGTCGCATTTTCTCCGGTGCAACTTTTGACAAGCCGTCAGGTCCCACATAACTCGAGGGCTGACCTGGAATCTCAATGTCAACATGTGCGTCGAGGGTCAGAATCTGCTGATGCAGCTTTTCGGCACGATCGGTGGCTGCTGCTTCATCGCTGGACCAAACAGGCAGGGTGTTCATCATCAAAAAAACGACACAAGCGAAGTATCGATAAAGAAAATTCGTCATAAGCTGGCCTCTAATTGCGCAAGACTATATCAACCCATCGATATCCTGACTAATTACCAAGGACAGCCATCGCTAGCCACTTCAAGCCAAAGAGTATTTATCTATTTCTCGATCACACAAGCTTGTCGGCCCTGCTCAGGGGATTGTGACAGATGATACAACCGGCGATGATTACCGCCTTGTCCACCAAATCGCTTTACCGCGACACTAAAAAAACAGGAGGACTCGGCTAAGCCTTAACCAAAAGCATTATAGACGCGCTTCTGACATCGCATTTTCTGCTAGCAAAAACCTCTCTTCACGCCCACCGCTACCACTCGATCACGCAACCCCTTTAATCGTTTTAAACCCGCTTGTAAGCCGATCAAGATAGGCTATTAAGATTTTTTCCTTGGCCGCTTGACCTTCGGCATCACAGCCGTTTAAATGCCGCCCCGATCGACCCTGAGCCAACCCGTGATTAACTTATTTCTAGAAAACTTTGTCCTCATATTCGTGGCCATTGATCCCATCGGCCTGCTGCCTATCTTTGCACCTTTTACCAAGGGCCTAACAAAGCAAGAGGTGAGACAGCTGACCTTGCGCAGTGGCTTTACCGCTTTTTTCGTTCTTTTGGCATTTTGGTGTTTTGGCACAACGATCCTGCACTACATGGGTATTAGTATCGATTCTTTTAAGATTATCGGTGGCTTGTTCTTAATCGTAATTGCCTACCAGATGCTTTTTGAAAACCGCCAAGAGCAGCGACAAGGCACCATGGATGAGGCCATGCGAGATCAAGCATTATCGTCCCTTGCGACTTTTCCGATTGCCATTCCGCTGATCTCAGGCCCTGGTGCAATCGCGATCACGATGCTCATGGCAGAGAAAAGTAGCACCAGTCTCGAGCATTCAGTTATTGGCTTCATGCCAATTTTACTCGTGCTCATCATGGCGGCTGTTTCTCTTTGGACGTCCTCCAAAGTCGCTAAAGCACTGCCCAAACCTGTCATCGGTGCTATTCAGCGCGTGTTCGGCCTTTTGCTCGGGGCACTGGCTATCGAGTTCGTGATTGATGGGATAAAAACAACCTTTGGGTTGGGCTAAAGGGTAAATCACCCAAACCCTACTCAAAGCGCTGCCTCATCGATATAAAAATGCTTTTATCTCCGAACGTGCCGCCTGAATATCATGAGCTTTAACACGATCGGTATCACCAACTTCTTCAGGCACATAAAAGTGTATTTGATCACTGTTGTGATAGGCGGACCAAACTGCATCTGCAATTGCTGAAGCAGGCATTAACCGGTAGGGGCCGGTTTTGGGTAGACCATCAAGCATTGATAACTCGAAAGGTCTGCCGGCACCCTTTGCCGATTCTTGTCGTAGCATCGGTGTATCGATACATCCCGGCAACACATCCGCCGAACGAATGCCGTAGGCCTCGAGTTCTAAAGACAGCGCTTCGGTTAAACCTTTTACGGCAAATTTACTGGCGGTATAGACCGCGCGCTTGGCGTGTCCATAGGTCGCAACCGAGCTAGAAGTGCTCATCGACAAAGCATTGTCTGTGGCTTTAAGCAAAGGCAGCGCCGCCCTTACACCATGGATGACGCCCAGCACGTTGACATCAATTATCGATCGAATGGTAGCCTCGGGCATATCCTCTAGGAGCCCACCCGGGGCAATGCCCGCGTTATTAAATAGGATATCCATCCGGCCGCCGCTAAACAAAGCAAATTCGCCGACGGCTGCCGCAAAGTCCTCCGGACTGGTCACGTCAAGAATTCCGGTCATCGTTTGCGAATCTCCTACTTCGTCTTTTGCCTGGGCAAGGGCTTGGCTGTCCAGATCAAACAAGCCCACTTTCCAGCCCGCAGCGGCAAAACGCTTGGCGGTCGCCACCCCCATGCCACCTGCGCCACCTGTGATAAAAATTGCTTTTTGTTCCATAGATCACCTTTTGAAGGCCCTAAAGACCATTCATCATCTTCGAGTATCAATCCCGTCTACCTTACCGTGCCAGACCAAGCGGGTAAAACCAGGCATTAAGGGGGGCCTCTGGCCCTTTTCACCATACCAAGGTCCGCTGAGCGCTCATGGGCGGCAGCCCGAAGCGGAGACTGGATTTTTAGAGGGGTGCCTAGTAAGCACTAAAACACATGTCAATCGCACATGGTTGCCAACCAAGCTTCTGCCCACTGCCTCCCCAAAATTATGGATCAAATCGCTGTTGTTTAGACGGTGCATCAACTTCAGGAGGAGTAAAGAGGTTATTCGAAAGCAATGCTGATGAGCGATTCAGAAACGGTTCGTAGCGTCCTCAGAATTATAGGACCGACGCCAGATTTTTTCTCTAGGTTCGCGCGCCAAATCCGGGTCTTTGGATGAGGCTCTTTTTTACCGTGCGGACGATCGCACTATTCTAAAAACAGCATCAACCCGGTAAAGGAGCTGCCAGAGACTTCAACACCAGCTCTGCCGCCTTACCCTTTGGCTTAGCGTCAAAACAGGTTGCTAGTCGGGCAAGCCCAGCACGCGTTTAGCAATAATATTGAGCTGCACTTCTTTGGTACCGCCTGCAATTGTTAGGGATTTTTGATACAGCCATTTCTGCAGCGCCTCTAACTCCACGGGGTCCGCCGTCGCGGGATCCCAGCGAAACCCTTGCTGCCCCATGGCCGCGATCAGAAGTTCATCACCATCTTGAATGTTCAGCGCGTTAGTCAGTTTGACTGCTGAAGAAGTAAATCCTGGTGCTCTCGAATCAAGCTCTTCAATAGCACGCCTTTGGGTGAGCCTTTGTGCATGAGAATTCATCTCGAACTGAGTCAACCATCGGCGAAGGGCTGGGTCCGCGAGCTGACCTTTTACTTTGGGGACGTAGCGCTCGATCAATTCTGGCATACGACTTACCTCAGCCCGCCCGCCCTGAGAGCCAGAAATATTAATGCCCGCGTGGGTCGAGCGCTCGAATTGAAGCAAGCGCTTGCCGACTGTCCAGCCCCGGTCAACGCCGCCAATGACATCATCAACAGGCACGACCGCATCTTTAAAGTAGGTCTCACAAAAAGGCGATGCACCAGAAATCAATTGAATAGGGGACACTTCAACGCCCGGCTGATGCATGTCAACCAGCATTAAGCTAATCCCCTCATGCTTGGGTTTATCCGGGGAAGTTCGAACCAAGACGAAGATATAATCACAGAGCGTCGCGTCACTGGTCCAAATCTTAGCGCCGTTAATCAGATAGTGATCCCCATCACGCACCGCTCGGGTGCTCAGACTGGCCAGATCTGATCCCGCACCGGGTTCGGAGTATCCCATTGCCCAAGCGCCCTCTCCCCGAGCGCAGATCGGCAACCATTTGGCTTTTTGTGCTTCGGTACCAAACTCTAAAATCGTTGGTCCAATGTAATTCACGCCGCGACCGGTAAGCGGGGTTCTTGCCTTGGCTTGCTTTAATTCATCAATCAAAATGTCATATTCGTCGCGTGCTAGCCCAGCACCACCGTAGGCCTTGGGCCAGGTGGGCACCGTCCAGCCCCGACTCACCATCGCCGCAAGCCATGCTGCGACATCTGCTTCGAGCTCGACTTTCCGACTTCCAAAGGGAATCTGTCCAGGACCTCTGGCACCTTCAGGGCAGTTTTCCGCAATCCAAGCTCGAGTTTCCTGTCGAAAATTCTCTAACATTGCCATCCTGTCCTCCCGAATAACTGGCATGCTTTTGGCGCTGCCTTCATTGTCCCGTTTGGTCGACGATTTGGCTAAGACGCATCAACCGACATTTTAGGGTCACTCCCCAGCCCACATCTACCCTTGTACGGTTTTTATCGCCGCATTTCTGAGTATTCTATATCGCTCCGGGGAGAGCACATCTGCAGCAAGCGGTTGCTTCGCATCGAAACACTCGATAAGCCTCGCTACCTCCGCGCATTCATCATGCATATGCAAGTGATGATGGGCAGGCACCGATACCATCGTTAGCAATGGCTGATCGACCGTCACTAAAACCTCTAACGACCGTTGTAACCAAAGATTAGAGACATCAGCGACTATGACTAGCGCAGGCGCTGCCAACCTTAAAATCAACGCCTCGAGTTGGGGACGGGTAAATTCGAGGGGTCCGGATCCTTTAATCCGGGGATCAGAGACCCAGGTATACCCTCCAACCACCTCTTTATAGCCTCGAGCAACAATGGCCGAGGCCGAAGCCAGACTTTGGCCCGTCACTTCCGACAGTCGCTGACTCATAGCCTCTAAGCTCGGAAAGACTTTTAATCTTGCACCGTCTTTGAAAGACGCGGATACCGATGAAGCTAAATTGTCGAGGGTCACGTTTGTGTCGTTGGTGCTACAGAACCCATCGAGACAAACCAGCGATGCAACGCGTTCTGGAAACATTCCCGCCATTTGAGATCCAATCTCAGCACCCATGGAATGGCCCAAGACATGGAAGTGCTGCCATCCGAAGTGATCGGCGACCGACAGCACATCCTTTATATCAGACAACCCTGAATAAAGTTCATGGGACTGCCGATGGCTTGAAGCACCATGCCCGGCAAAATCCATCGCAAAGATTCGCCGATGCTTTAGAAGCGGTGCCAACCGATCGAAGCTGTTAGCGTTGTCCAAGTACCCATGCAGCGCAATCGTTGGTAAACCCTCTTTCGGCCCCCAAAACTTGCCACAAATCCGGTGTCGACCCATTTCAATGCCATAATCGTCCACGCAGCGCTCCTTGAAATTGCGCCGAAAGTCTAATCATTCAAAGAGGGAAATTCATCTGATTTGCTATTAGGTGATACAAGACTATCAGCGACTGTAATCGGCATTTCTAAGCATTCGCGAATTCTGCTAACGTCTTCGCTCTAATCGAACTTACTGAGCATATTGCGATGAGTGAACAAGCCGCAGAGCAGCCTAAAGGCCCCTTGATGAGCCCCTATCTATCGGACAACCCTCCGCCTCTAATCCGCGATCCCTATGCTGTGCCCATCGCAGACATCAACATGATCGACGGACGCTTATTCCAAGAGGATTTACAGTTTGCCCATTTTAAGAGACTCCGAGAAGAAGACCCGGTGCATCTCAACGAATTACCTGGGTTTGGGCGATATTGGTCGATCACTAAGTTCGAAGACATCATGTTTGTCGATAAACACCATGAACTTTTTTCCTCCGCCCATGGCATCGTGATTGGGCCGAGCGTTGATACCCCAACAGATCCCGCACAACTGAATTTTTCTAACTTCATTGCGATGGATCCACCCAAACATGATCTTCAAAGGGCCACCGTCAGCGGAGTCGTGTCACCGCCAAATCTCGCAAAACTTGAAAGCACCATACGACAGCGCGCTGGGGATATTCTCGATGATCTACCCCTAGGCGAAACGTTTAACTGGGTCGATCGCGTTTCCATCGAACTAACAACACAGATGCTAGCGACGCTATTTGACTTTCCTTTTGAGGACCGCCGTAAGTTAACGCGCTGGTCTGATGTGGCAACTGCCCCTCCGGGAACGGGCATTGTTGATTCTATCGAGCAACGGCAAGAGGAATTACTGGAGTGCCTTGCCTACTTTACCCGGCTTTGGAATGAGCGCGCAGCCATGGCGACCCCGGGATCGGATCTTGTCTCTATGCTTGCTCATGGTAAAAACACGAAGCACATGGCGCCGCTTGAGTTCCTCGGCAATCTTATCTTGTTGATCGTTGGCGGCAACGATACCACCAGAAACTCGATTAGCGGCGGTGTTCTCGCGCTCAACCAAAACCCGATTGAGTATGAAAAACTGCGGCAAAACCCAAAGTTGATTCCGAATATGGTCTCAGAAATTATACGTTGGCAAACGCCTCTGCCTTATATGCGCAGAACTGCCAACGAGGATGTGACCTTACGCGGCAAGCACATTAAAAAAGGCGATCAACTTCTCATGTGGTATATCTCAGGTAATCGTGACGACGACGTTATTGACCGCCCGGATGACTTTATCATTGACCGCCCTAACGCTCGCCATCACCTATCCTTTGGCTTCGGTATCCATCGCTGCATGGGTAATCGACTCGCAGAGATGCAGTTACGGATAGTCTGGGAAGAAATCCTAAAACGTTTTCACCGGGTCGAGGTCGTCGGCGAGCCAAGCCGCTTGAGGTCGAGTTTCGTTCGAGGCATTACGGAACTACCGGTGCAAGTGCAGCCTCTGTAACGAGTCAATATCCGTGGACTTCTCCGCGTTGTTTCTCACCATCGCTAGCGTTTTGCTGGCAACGGCGTTGATCGGCGCGCTTTTGATTCGACGCAGGTTGTCCATCGATCATTTTCAGCGAGCCTATCAAGCAAGCTATCCGCCCACTGCCATCATCCAATGGCTTAGCCGACCTAACCAACGGCCACTCAAAGCATTGATCTACAAACCCACTGATTGGCAACCCAAAGATCGAAGACCTTTGGTTGCGCTGTTTTTTGGTGGCGGCTGGCGCTGGGGTAGCCTATGGCAGTTCGCGCCAATGGCCGCGAAGCTGCAAGCCCAGGGTGCAGTCGTTATCCTTCCTGAGTATCGCATCAAGAGTCGAGACCAGACCGGGATTCTAGAAGCCATCGAAGACAGCTTGGCTTTTCGGGATTACCTAGCCGCTTCCATCCATACGCTCGGCATCGACCCAGAACGGATAATTTTGGGCGGAGGATCTGCCGGCGGGCATCTGGCACTCTGGTCAACTATCGGGCACCTACCACAGGCGCCTAATGCAAGCAAAACGCCGCTCGATGTGGCTGCACTCTTGCTATTTAATCCAGCGGTCAATTTTTCGCAAGATCTCAAAGCCGCCGCAGACTATTCCCTCCGGCAAAAATTCGCCGCTAGAACCCTCGCCAAACAGGTGCGTTTTGATCCGATGACCTACCTCAGTCATGATCATCCGGACGCGCTCATCCTGCATGGCGATGCTGATCAACTCATTCCAGTCGATAAAATATTGGGCTATGGGGCAGCCTTGGAATCCCACGGGGTTAATGCGCAGATTAAAATCTATCCGGGTAGGGGTCACGCTTTTTTTAATCTGACCCGTAGCCAAGCAGATTTTATAGATACTTACCAAAGCACCCTCGCTTTTTTAAACGAACGCAATTTGCTGCCAACCCCTAAGGTCGTCAGCTGAGACGATTTCTCCACAACGGTTGAAGCCTGGCTCGGCGGCCTTCAAAGCGCCGATAAAAGTCTGCATCCGTCCTTTGTGAATTGCACCGAGGCGACAAAGCAGCGACATATTAACTAAGCACCCCGCTTGCTCGTCTAGGCAAAGCTTCATTGCGCAAGAGCCGTGCACCGCCATGCCCAAGGTTAGCCTCTTGACTAACACCCATTCGCTGATCTTGAGATTAGGCCATGCCAGATTCTGGGCATTGCCAAACCCGCCGACTAATTCGCATCAGAGGCGTAAGCAGGTGGTGGCAAAAAACCGCCATGGGCTTCCGCAAACTGTTGAGCAAAGCTAATCGTTTGGTCATCCTGAAATGGTGCACCAATCGCCTGGAGACCCACTGGGAGTCCATCGCCGGCTAACCCGACCGGGAATACTGTGCTTGGCAGATAGGCATTAGTCGCTAAGCCCGCCCAGAACAGCTGCTCGAAATAAGGCCGAGCCTGAGCATTCACTTCCAGTGTTCGTTGACTCAATGGGCGATGGTCATGTTCGAAGGCGGTTGTCGCCATTTGCGGGCAAATCACAAGATCCCAGTCCCTAAAAAACTCATCCCAAGCACGGCGAAGGGCTTCTCTTTGAATATTGGCACGCAACCAATCACGGTGAGACATGACGGCAGCTCGCATCACGATCGCTTCGCGGCTTGCGTCGTCAGACGCCAACCCGGCAACCCGATGTTCGATCCTTTCGGCGGCGGCGTCATCCATCCCTAGCGACATCGCCGCATTGAGCAAGGTTTGATAATTTTCATGGGCGGCAGCAGCATCAAAACTTGGACGTGCTTCATACGAAACTATAGCGCCTGCTCGCTCAAGCGCTGCGCCAACTCCCAGCGCCAATTGCTCTATGTCATTTGCCACCGGCGCAAGAGCATCGGTAGCCCAGATAGCCACTTTGTAATCTGCTAACGACCGTTTGGCGGCCCTTGGCAGCTGTAATTGCCAACCCACCGCTGGCCGATCGCTTGGCCCAGCCATAATTGACAGTGCCAATCTTAAATCCTCAGCGCTGCGCGCTAGAGGGCCACAAACAGATAGGTCTCCTTCAGGCATGCCGTCAACCAGCGCATGTCCTTGCATCGGCACCAGTCCGAAAGTAGGTTTATGGCCATAGACACCGCAAAAATGTGCGGGATTGCGAATAGAACCACCGATATCAGACCCGGCTTCTAAAGCACTAAACCCGGCCGCTAGCGCAGCCGCGCTGCCACCCGAGGAACCACCTGGCGTTCGCCCCGGATTCCAAGGATTTTTGCTGACCCCATAAATCGGGTTATAACTCTGAAAATCTGCCAAATTGACCGGCACATTGGTCTTCCCTAAAAAATGCGCCCCAGCCGCTTTGAAGCGACTAACGATCAAGCCGTCATCTTTTGAGACGTTGTTTCTATAGGCTTCAAGACCCCACGTTGTCGGGGTATCTGAAAGAACATAGGACTCTTTGATCGTCATCGGGATCCCGTGCAGCGGCCCTAGGCTTCGGCCACTTGCGAGGGCTTCATCGGCGGCCTTTGCAGCGCGACGGGCTTCCTCAAAAGTCCTAACCACAACGACATTAATCGATGGGTCAAGCCGCTCGATGCGTTCGATGTAATAATCGGTTAATGCCACCGAGCTGATCGCTCCTGTCCGGAGCGCCTCGGCTAAGTCGGTTGCAGATAAGTGCGCCCAGTCCGCCATCTTCTCTCCTGCTTTAGGTGGCTGCAGCCTGATTTTGATAACCTGCAGCAGGCGCGATATTCCGCGCCTTTGCTGTGAAACTTACGCGGATTAAGCCATCTCAAACGGCATGGCTCATCCACCGGTAGCGCAGCCGCTTGCCAACCAGTGCCTTAAAACCCTGCCTGACCGGCTTCAATGACTTCAAGGGTTGCGATATCCAGCGGTTGATACTCAATATCCCCTGGCATCAAGCGTAAGACTGGGTCATCAAACTGACGGATATCAAAAGCTTGCTTACGCAAATCTCCTTTGACCATCTTAAAAGTGCCGGTGACATCGATATCGGGCTGAATCCTCACAAATATCGGCACCGCATAGCTCGGTAACTCAGCGCGAAGGAAAGCTGAAAATGCCGCAAGATCTAATTCGGCCACCCCATCAGCTAACGTAATCGCAGCCATACCCGCTCGACCATCGGTACCAGGAATTTCAACGCCGTAGACGTTGCAAAATTTGACCTCAGGAAAACCATTGATGATCTCGCCAACCTCATTGGTTGAGACGTTTTCTGATTTCCAACGAAACGTATCGCCGACACGATCAACGAACTGATAGTGGGGGTATCCAAGGGTAAACCCAACATCGACAGTTCGCATGAGGTCACCTGAGTTAAACCAAGCGTCGCCTGATTCAAGCGCATCTCGAACGATTTTCTTTTCAGTGGCTTCCGGGTCCGTGTAGCCCTCAAACACCGTATCTTCAGTGATTTTACCTAGCAAAAGACCGGGCTCGCCCGCAGCTACTAATCGACAACGGCCATCTTCGTCTCGAACAATCTCATCGTTATCAACATCGTACTGCACCAGGGCAACTTCTGCGGAGGTCATTCCCACCGTGCAATCTCGGTTCATAAGATTTGCAAAAGCCACATTACCTTCGGAGGCACCATAAAATTCTGCGATTCTTTTGATGCCGAAACGCTTTTTAAAACCCATCCAGACATCAGGCCTTAGGCCGTTCCCCATCATCGCCCGTAATGGGTTTTTATGGTCATCGGGGCTTGCCTCAGTGTTAGACAGATAACGACAAAGCTCGCCGATATACACCAAGAGCGTGCACCCCTCGCTGCGGATTTCCGATAAAAAATTTGATGCCGAAAATTTACGACGAATGAACATGCTTGCACCTGAGACCATCGCCGCACCTGCCCCTATCATCAGCCCTGTGCCGTGGTAGAGCGGCAAGCAAAGATACATTCGATCTTCCTCAGTACACTTATAGCCGGCTTTAGCCGCCATATCGGCACTCGTTAAATATCGCCGATTAGACAGTACCGCCGCTTTAGGCAGCCCAGTCGTTCCCGATGTAAAAATATATAGCGCGATCTCGCCTAAGGTCGTCTGGCTAGTACCCTCCGGATCGGCTTGGCTCGCCTCAGATGCGCCCTCGGCCAGATTCTTTGCCCAATTCGTAGTGGGCTCTTGTCCCAATGCAGGCACCTCAAAGTAGTCCTCACCCTCGGCAAGATTGAGTTCGGCCTTAACCTCATTTAACGCGCCAGCGATCTCACTACCAAAAATACATTTCTTCGACTGGGTCACCGTCACACAGTGCGTAAGCGGTTTGCCTGTTAAGTTGGTGTTAATCAGACCGGCAGTAACGCCAATTTTGTTCAACCCCACCAATAGCGCCAAAAACTCTATTCGGTTCTCCATGATGACGCTGACCGTGTCACCCCGTTTTACCCCTTCACCGGTAATGAAGTGCGCATACTGATTTGCCAAGGCGTTGAACTCCGCCCATGTCACCTCTTGGCCTTCAAAACGTATCGCAGTCCTATGGCCGATTCGCTGAGCATTTGCCTCTACCCGCGCGCCAAAACAATCTGCGACCGAGATGGGTCTAGGGACCATGCCTTTTTTTAGTTTTAACAGTGTGGGTACTTCCGACAACACGGAAATAACATCTGCAACACCCATAATTTTCCCCGAAATTCACTAAGTGATTCTTAGATGGTACAAGACCCGAGAGACCACTGCCACCGACGCAGATTAGATTTAATGCAACCAGGCTTTGGCCGAGGTTCGTGACCTTCAGTCCTTTAAATCGCAAATAATCGAATCCACCAGCTGTGATGGCGAGGCCTTAACATCAAGAGTTAAAACGCCCTCGGGCGGCTCTAAGGTGTTTAGCTGACTCTCGAGCAGTGAAGCCGGCATGAAATGACCAGAACGAGCTGACACTCTCTGCATTAAAAGGGTCTTTGCTCCGGTTAAAAACACAAATGAGACTTGTTGCGGGTCGGCGCTTAGGATGTCTCTGTACGACTGCCGAAGCGCTGAACATGCCAATACCACAGTACGCCCATCGACAAGCCAAGCCTTGATGGATTCACGAAGGGCGCGGAGCCAGGGCTGTCTATCCAACTCAGACAAGGGCTCACCAGCTGCCATCTTTTTTCGGTTCGCTGCAGGGTGAAAGTCATCGGCATCGAAAAAGGCGCAACCCAATTGATCTGCTAACAATTTACCCACGGTTGTCTTACCACATCCCATGACGCCCATCAGGATAATGATGCGTTTTTGAATCGCCACTGCTTCGCTTTCCCCAGACTCTGAGACCCTCGCCTCGCTTGTTCTGATCTCTTGACCAGGTTGGGGCGCCTGCCCCAGCATTTCGTGCTTAGCTGATGTTCACCTCTGACCCATTATCCTTAAGTCAGCAGGCTATCTGCTACGGTTTACATCAAGCGGCCTATACGTTGCACAACCTATAGGCCGCTAGAATTGCTAGACTTCCATCCAATGCCAGCTTAATCAATCTCATGCTTAGCTGCGAGTGCCTACGCAATGACAAGGACAAGGACAACACCATGATACAGAATCTATTTGACCTAACCGGTCGGGTCGCGCTTATTACCGGTGGCAATGGCGGCATCGGACTCGGTATGGCCGAGGGGCTCGCAGCCCAAGGCTGCGAGGTGGCCATTTGGGGTACCAATGCCGAAAAAAATGCGGCGGCGCTTGCAACCCTTAAAGCCTATGGCCCAAGAGTGAGCGCCCGGGTCTGCAATGTTGCCGATCGAAGCGACGTCGAGAGCGCTTTTGCCGAAACCCTTGAGGAACATGGCCGAATAGACGGTTGTTTTGCCAACGCCGGGGTTGGCGGTCGGGCGGATGCCTTCGATGCGATGACCCAAGACGAGTGGGATCGCATCCTTGGCGTAAACTTAAACGGCGTCTTTTATGTCTATCAATGCGCTACACGACATATGAAGGCACGCGCTGCTAACGGCGATGCTTTTGGTCGCCTCATAGGTACCGCGAGTCTTGCAGCCATATCTGGCCAAGCCAAAGGCGAACATTACGCTGCCACCAAGGGCGGTCTCATTTCTATGGCAAAAGCTCTGGCAGTCGAATACGCCCGCTACGGGGTGACCGCGCATACGATTCTTCCTGGTTGGATTGAAACGGCGATGACCGAATCTACGTTTGCTTGGGACCGGTTTGTCGAAAATGTCATGCCGCGCATCCCTATGCGCCGATGGGGTACGGGTGAGGACTTCGCGGGCATTGCTGTCTACATTATGAGCGATGCCAGCCGATATCATACCGCAGAGACGTTCTTAATAGATGGCGGCTACGCCAATTTCTAGCGCTCATGCCAGCAAGGTGCCATCGAGCGAAGGCGTGATTTTAAGCGAAGCCCTGAGCCTCACGGTTGAGCAGATCAATGTCGATGACAGATGGGCCAAGTTCTCGCTTTGGGGGTTAGCATGCGCTTAATAGCTGGCAGTTTATTTTGGGCCAGCATCGCTGCCTTTGGATATGCGCTCTGGCATCTGAACGATTTCCCCAGCACACCGTTTACCGAGACGCTAAACGCACCGCAACAAGAAGCGCTTGTTTCTCCGAGCGAACGCACCGTTCATATCGAGGAAGAGAGCTACCTAGTTAAAGGGCTGTATGACTATAAACTCGACGGTCTCGTCGTTTCGATGCGCCATCACGATGGCGACCGAGGCCTTCATAAACAGTGGAAAGACCATATCAATGTAGCTGACCTGTGCGTGCTGTGGGGTGACTCAGCGCAAAGCCCTCATCTCAATGCGATCAATTTCTGGAGCGGTCGCTTCACCTGTTTTATGGACACTCAGTCTGAAATCGCTTTTAACAGCATTTTAGGGCATGAGCTAAGCAACAACCATTTGTTGAGCAACGATCCTCGGATGCGTGAACGCATTCAGAGTGCCGATATTGGTGATCATGTACGCATACGAGGCTATTTAGCGAATTATCGCAACCTCACAACCAATGGTTTCAGAGGTACTAGCACAAATCGGTTTGATACAGGCGATGGCGCTTGTGAAACCATATGGGTGACGGATTTTCAGGTTGTAGGTCATCATAAAAGTGGCTATCGATACTTGGCGCTAGGAGCTGCCCTGACGTTGCTGGTCAGTATTTATCTCTTTTTTAGAGCACCTAAACCCGGTTCACAATTAACTGACCGGGAACGCAACCTATTGGACCGAGCGCGCAAGAAAACAGCCAAAGCGCCAGCGGCTCAGTAACTGAGAATGTGCGTCGCTTTACCGCTCTAAGCGACGGCTTCGTCTGACACTCTTCCCTTGGGTTTCACAGATTGTGCTACTGTCCATCTGGGGAAAAGCTCAATTTTTATTGAGACAACGCTGCTTTTATTCGAAAAACGCTGTACTCACAGGCAGCGTTAAAGGACGTATTAGCATTCATAATTTAGGGGTTAATGATGAGTAGCAACACAGCAAAGCTCAGTTTTACCGAAAAAGTCGGATACGGTTTAGGCGACGGGGCCTCAAATTTTTTCTTCCAAACGTTCAACGTTTTTTTACTCTACTACTACACTGATATCTTTGGCCTCTCGCCGGCAGCGGTGGGCACCATGTTTCTGATTACCAAACTGATTGATGTCGTTACTGACCCAGTGATGGGAATGGTCGCCGATCGAACCAATACTCGATGGGGGAAGTTTCGGCCTTATCTGCTTTGGATGGCCCTGCCCTACGGCATCTGTGGCTATGCGATGTTCGCTAACCCTGAGTTAACTGAATCAGGGAAATTAATCTATGCCTATATCACCTACACCTTAATGATGTTGGCTTATACGGCGATCAACGTACCTTACTCCGCGCTTATGGGCGTGATCTCACCGGTATCCATTGAACGGACCAAAGTGTCTAGCTACCGATTCTTTTTTGCCTTTTCGGCTGGCTGGTTAATCGTCACTTTCGTCCGACCGCTCAAAGATGCCCTTGGCGGCGGCGACGAAGTTCTAGGTTTTCAGTTGGTCATGGCCATCTTTGCGGTCCTGTCGGTGGCATTTTTCTGGATTTGCTTTGCAACAACCAAAGAGCGGGTGGCGCCGCCAGTCAAACAAAGCACCAATGTAAAAGCAGATTTGGCTGCCCTCCTGAGTAACGGACCTTGGCTGGTGTTATTCATTGCAGGAATCTTAACGCTCATGTCCATCGCCGTCAGAGCGGGTGGCACTATGTACTATTTTAAGTACTTCATTGGCGATGACGGCGCAGTGTTGTTCCACCTGCTCGGATTGGACTTTGATCGAACCAGCGTTTTTATGTCCCTCGGGACCATTGCCATGCTGTTTGGTCTGTTGTTCACCAAATGGTTGGTGACCCGCTATGAAAAGAGAACGTTGATGATTGCGCTGTCCCTGGGCAATGTTGCCGCGTCCATTGGCTTCTTTTTTATTCCACCCGACATGTATTGGACCATGGTCTTGGTCAACTGCCTCGGTTCCATCATTAATGGCCCAACCCCTGCGATTGTTTGGGCTATGTACGCTGACAGCGCTGACTATGGTGAATGGAAAACTGGCAGGCGCACCACCGGTCTTGTTTTCTCCGGCATACAATTTGCCCACAAGATGGGACTGGCCGTTGGCGCAGGCTTATCCGGTTATATCCTAGCTTGGTACGGGTTCGTCGCTAACGAGGCGCAAACCGAGTCGGCGATGATGGGCATTCGACTGATGTTTACGATCTTCCCAGGAGTACTCGCGATGTTAGGAACCTTGGCATTTTTATTTTATCGACTCGATCAGAACACCATCAGTCGAATAGAAAGTGAACTTGGCAGTTCGGATAGAGAGGGTGCAACGGCCTAACGCCTTCAGTTCAAGCGCTAAGCAAACTGGTAGATAAGAGAACCTAGCCTGCCATCGGCCGCTAGGTTCGGAACTTTAAAACTCGATCAATGCAGTCTGGCGTTCGACTGTCAATACACCCTGACTCAAAGCGACTTCAGTCAGCCCAACAAAGATTGCGCAAAAACGGCCCTGTTCGTGCCTTTGCAATGGCTACCTCGCCGCTAACCACCCACGATTTGCAATCGGCTCCTAAACGCCGAGACCCTTAGCGCAGCGGTCTAATAGATCTTGCCTTGTAGGTCCAGCATCAATTGGCTCGGTGCAATACCTGCTCTCAACACCGGATCGGGCTGCAATGCTCCTGCCTGCAGCTGTAGCGGCAAGACACCAGCCCATACTTCGGCGCTGTAGTCTTCGTCTTCATCCTCAGGCGGTCCGGCGCTGATCTTGGCGCTGGCAGATTCGATCTCAAGCCGCAACACGCCGGTCATAGCCACTTCTCGGTCAAAACTCGGACGCACCTCTTGCCAACGCCCCGGCAGCAATTGCTCACTAATCACTTTAAGGGCTTTTTGCTTCTCTTGTGCATCCTCGATCAGCTGCGGTACACCGAACACGGTCACCGATCGGTAGTTCATCGAGGAATTAAAGGTAGAACGCGCCACCACAATGCCATCAAGGAGCGTCACCTGCACACAAACTTTAGGATAGCGGGCAAGCAGCCGAACAAGCCTCGATTTACGTGCGCCATGTAAATAAAGGGTATTGCCCTCCCGCCCGTAAATCATCGGTACAATAAAGGGCTGATCATCCTCGCTAAAGGCAACCTGGGCCACAAGACCTGCGTCAAGAATTTGATACACCTGCGCCTTGTGATAATCGGCCTGATCAGAACCTTGTTTGACGCGGTTTTTGGGGGTGATCTCAAATTCAGACATATCGATCTTGCAGACCCGCTGGTTAGCTTTTTATTATTTTGTCAACGGCATGATTTTTTCTGCAAGCTCGTGCATACGCTCGAGACCACCCGGTCCGGCAAAGAAGAATGCCGGAATCATAATCCGCCCAACGCCTGCCTCTCGCATTTGCTCAATCCCAGCCTCCGGGTCAGCCATCTGGATCCCGAACATTGCATTAACTTCCAAGCTCGATGGATCACGCCCCGCCGCCTCGCAAGCACCATGAACACGCGCGATTAAGGCTTTTAGTCGATCAATATCTCCTTCTCCAGGAAAGTAACCATCGGCCAATTTCACGGCTCGGTTGATGGCCGCTTCTGTATCACCTCCCACCAAAATAGGGATATTGCCGTTAACCGGCTTAGGACTACAGGTTACTGGCTCAAAATCAACAAACTCTCCATGGAATTCTGCATGAGACTCTGCCCAGACCGCTCTCATGGCAGCAATATATTCATCGTTGCGCGCCCCTCTTCTTGCCCAAGGTACGCCCAACGCGTCAAATTCCTCTTTGAGCCAACCCACGCCCAAGCCTAGCTCTAGCCGACCACCCGATAGCTGATCGAGGGTTGCAAGCTCTTTCGCAAGGATTAGCGGGTTACGCTGAGGCACAATGAGAATGCACGTGCCAAGCCGCAAAGACGGTGCTGCTGCTGCCGCAAACGCAAGCCAAATCAAGGGATCAGGAATAGGCGTGTCTGGCTCCGCAGGAATTTTGCCATCGGGAGTGTAAGGATATTTTGATGCAATGGAGTCGGGCAAAATGACATGCTCACCACCCCAGATTGACTCAAAACCTGCTGCTTCGGCTTGCTGGCACAGCTCAATCGTTGACGCGCCGTCGACAGCAATACTGCTTCCAAATGCTAATCCTACTTTCATATCCACTCCCCTTTGTTTTAACCGCTATGCAAAATACTTTACACCAGCCGAGACTAAGTTTGCAGTCTTTCAAATCGAGTGAAACGTCGCCACTTTGTGATTGGCGATCCAATACTCGCAACGCAAAGGCCTTCGACCCGCTCGATGACCCGCTTAAAACTTTTCGCTTGCGGCGCATTTCTGCCCTTACTAGCCAAGGCAACAAGCCGCATTGATCCTGACCCGTGGTCGCCATACACTGGCCCAATCTATTGAGGGCTTGCGGGCCACGGCTGCGAACCACTGCGCTTGATTTGGGCAAAAGGGAGACAATCCACATGAATCAAATAAAAGGACTACATCACCTCGCCATTTGTACCGGTGATATGAAATCACAGATTGCCTTTTTTACGGATAAGCTGGGCATGGAGCTGGTCGCGCTTTACTGGATGCATGGGGTTGAAAACACCTGGCATGGGTTTTTGCGACTCGGGGACGACAGCGCTATTGCCTTTGTGAGCAATCCCGACATGCAACACATCCCGACGCAACTGGGGCAAACCCATGCTGGTAACGCTGGCGCCAATGCGGCGCCCGGAACCATGCAACACGTTGCCCTCAATGTAAAAGACCATGAAACGTTGTTATCCATGCGGGACCGATTGCGCTCAAAAGGCGTCCCTGTGATGGGGCCAGTTGATCACGGATTTTGCGCATCCATTTACTTTGCAGGCCCTGAAAACCTCGCGCTCGAACTCTCTTATCATAAAACCGCTCTGGATCAAGAAGCGTGGATTGACCCAGAGGTTGTGGCCCTTGCTGGTATTTCTGAGACAGAGCTTGCGCAATACAAAGCGCCTGCAGATTTTACGAGTCAGCAGGGAATGGTGCCTCAACCTGATCTAGCCTCCGCTCCAGGACCCCACCTTGGTAATTATCCTCCAGGTGCCTACGAGGCAATTATGAATATTCCTGACGAGCGCGTTTGGCAAATGGTTGATCACGAGCCTCCGGTCAAAATCTAGGCGGCATCAACGCGCTACCAAGCATAGGATTCGGGCGCTGCGCCTACCGGTGGAAATATCTCATCCAAGCAAACTAGCGTCTCGTCGTCGAGCATTGTCTCTCCAGACTTTAGTGCCAAATCCAATTGGTCCTCAGTAGCAGACCCTAAAATCACCGAAGAAACCACCGGCTGAGCGAGCAACCAGGCTTGGGCAACTTCCGCAGGCCCTCGCTGCAATTCGGTACAGAGGGTTTCAAAGGCTAGCAACTGATCCACTCGAGCTTGTCGGGCATCGCTTAGCTGTTGGCGCCGCCCTGAGCCAACAGGCGGCCCGGCTAACAAGCCGCCGGCCAACGGACTCCAAGGTAATAATCCGACCCCATAAGCCTCGCAGGCAGGAATGACCTCTAATTCCGCCGTCCGACTGATCAGGTTATAAAGGCTTTGCTCGGTCACCAACCCCAGATGACCTTGCCAATGTCTGCGCTCGTTGGTCTGGGCGATTCCCCATCCGGGAAAGTTGCTAGAACCGACATATAAAACCTTACCTTGGCTGATCAAGCGGTCCAGAGCTTGCCAAATCTCCGCTAAAGGCGCTGACCGATCGATGTGATGCATTTGGTACAAATCGATATGATCAACCCCTAGCCTTGTCAGGCTAGCTTCACAGGCGTTAACAATATGCCGCGCTGACAGCCCTCGATCGTTAACGTCATCGCTCATTGGCTCGTAGACTTTCGTTGCTAAGACAAGCTTATCGCGCCGACTTCTGTCTTCAGCGAACCAGCGGCCAAGTATGGATTCTGATGTTCCCACGCCGAGATGGCCGCCATATTGATCTGCCGTATCGATAAAGTTAATACCGCAGCTCACCGCGCGATTGAGCATACCGAAAGCGTCGCGTTCCCGAGTTCTCGGTCCAAAATTCATCGTCCCCAAGCCTAATTCGCTGACTCGCAGCGCTGTTCGTCCTAAATTTCGATAACGCATCATGGGGTTTCCTAATTAAGGTGCCTTTAAAGTTGGGCCAGTGATAAAAGTCTCGCCCGACGCTGGAACACAAAGTTCCGCTAACTGCTGAGCTCTTGGGGGGAGTTTCTTAAAGTCATCGATGCTGATTCCAGGCACGATGGGCTCACGAAACCAAGGGGCATAAAATTCTAGATTCGGAATGGCGCGCACTTCATTGGAAAGATTCGGAGTTCCCCCATGCCAAGCCCGCACGTCCCGAATCATCATGCTACCAGCCGGCACCGGGGTCACCGTGCTCAGCCGCATCCACTCTGGTTCTTGTTCTAATCTGGGAATAGGCGCACGAGATTTCTGCGATCCAGGAATTTGTCGAGTCGGCCCATTGAGGGCGTGGATATCTTGTGGCAAAAAGTTGACACAAATATAGGGGCACGGCAGATCTCGAAGACTGAGTCTACCGCTGGGATCATAAAAAGCACTAAAGGGTGTGGTTTCAGCATCCACCCAATCGCGCACATCAGAATGCAGTCGTTGATAATCCATCGTCATTGGCATACAAAAGTCGCCGCTAGCGGCGCGGAGCCGATAATCCTGACAGCCGAACATAGCGTCTAGCATCCGCTGCATAGGCTCAACAGACAACAGCATCTGCCATGCTGGCCGATGCAACTGACTTCGGCTCAAACTACTGCCGCCAAAGGAGTAACGTCCCGGACCACGGTTACCCTTGCCTTTTGGGTCAAGGGCAACAATTTCTGCAACGGCCTGTTCGACGCCCAACTTTAGGATCTCAAGCTGCTCAGCATCCAAAGCCTGTCCGATCACCACAAAACCATCTCGATGGAACTGGGTCACTGCCTCATCAACCGCTTCAGGCGGCAAAACTTTCAGACCTTGAATACCAGAATGAGCCTCAAGGTAAGCTTTTGTAGCCTCGAAGTCTGGTTTTGATCGGGAAGTCGCTCGCGAATCTTCGTTCATAGCGGCTCGCTCATCGCGGCTCTAGTTCCGATAAAAACACGCAGGAGGGACAAACCGGATCGGCCAATTGTGCGTCTTTTTCAAACTGATACTGCGGCACCTCAAAGCGATCGATCCTAAAATCTTCCGTAGTGGCTGCATCGCCAGAACCAGACACTTGCATCACAGCGTCTTTCCAATCATCTCGCTCAGACCAATCAAATGGCAATCGAACGATTGAGCCTGGCTCAGTCGCCGCTGCAAATTGAGACAAGGTCATTGCCATAATCTCGCGCTGTTCTTCTGCCGCTTCTGGTCGCCCTGCTGTATGGCCCAAAGGAAAATCTAAGAAGACCGCTCGCGGCGGCCTGACAGCCTCAGTAATAGAATAGGCGCTCGACATACACAGCGTTGGAATACCGCGGGATTCAATTTCCCTAGCGATCAGTCCCACGGACTGATGACAGACCGGTCAGGCCGGGACCAGCAGCGCCAAATCGATTTGATTGGCCTGCAAGCGGTCGGCGAGGGCCGGCGCTAACATTTGGCTTACCTTCCGAGCAGAGTAAATGCCGCCCATAAAGGTATAAGCGGTAGTAGCAAGCCGACCTAGCACCCCTTCTTTAACCAAGCGTTTTAAGGGCGCGAGTGGAAAAACGACATTTGGATCTTGCCGAGCTGGCGCTAAATCATAGGCAAAATGGGTAGCGCGTAGCGCAGACCTCGGCGTGTCGATGCTGATTTCTCGAAAGCTCAAATCATCTTTGTAATGAAAAGCGATTTGACCTTCTCGGTAGATGCCTCCTGACGCAATGACCGCAAGAGTTGATGCCTCGACAGGCTTTTTCAGCGGTGCGAACTCAGGATTTTCGGTATTTTGCACCCAGTCATAAGCCGGGTAGCCTAGCGCCTCATACTGAGCACGAGTTCTTTTAATGTAATCGATTGGAGGTTGGCGTGACATGGGCTGACTCTGTTGGCAGATCTACAAACGTTATCAAGGATTAAAGGCTTGGGTCTAGCACCGCTAACAGTATGATCGCTCTTGCAGCCTCAAAATATCGCGCACCCACGCAAAACCCGCTTACCAGGACGCGGCGGGCAGCACTTTCGACGCGTTAAGCAGCAACCCGAGAAAGTTAGATAATTTCTAAGCTAACCCCACCAATTGGGCAACACGACCTGACCCTTGGGCGTCTGCAGCGTTGCGGAAAACCCTTCAACCCCCCCAGGTGAGCCCGAATGTACGCCGATTAAGGTAGGCGCTAAGCCAAGGGCTGCTAGAAAGTTCGCGTAGGCATCAGCGTGATCAACCGAAATCTCTAAATGCGTTAGCTTGCAACCTTTTGTGGCGGTCTCACACGGATGCGGTGCGTCTAGCCAGTCAATAAAAAAGGGGAGCAATCGATGGCGCAGAAACCCTAATTGCCAGTGTAACGCCTGTCCATCACCTTGGGTTCTGGACATATCTATGATGCCCCGACTGTCAAACCCAAACCGATTGGCAATACCAGCGACCTCAGTTAAAGCATTGGTGGCTACCGCCCAAGCTCGAACACCAGGCCTATCTTGGCGAATCAACGCCTCACCCAAGGTTCCTTTTAATTCTTGGTCTGGATCAGGCGCGATGATTTCTAAATATTGCTTATCGCCAAGGGCAAGCAGTGCATTGCGCGTGCCAGCGCCTGGATGGGATCCCCCAGGCTCCGCTCGGACGCCCGTTAAAGTTTGTAATGCATCGATCCCTGAATCTAAATCTGGAACACCATACATAATGTGATCTAGTTGAAACATTCAGACCACTCCTTGCCCCGCGGACCCACTGACTCACCCATATACTGACACACACGGCCCTTTCTTACGCAATTGGCGCTTGCTCACCACCAAGTTATGTACAACCCTGTAAGGATCAAACTCACCGCTATCGCCGCCAAGTTAAAACTCCGACTGGTCTCAAAACGAATCCCTGACAGATCGATTGCTTCATCGGCCTGAGGCATGGAGCGTCTTAATGAAACCAAGACCGCTAGCATCACACAGGCAACAAATACCCATCCCACTCGATCAATAAAGGGTAATGCTGGCCATCCCAACTTCAGGGCAAACGATAATATGGCTGAGCCTAACGCCGCCGCCAAGGCCGCATTGGCTGTGGTCCTAGGCCAGAACATCCCAAGCAGAAAAATCGCCACAATACCGGGTGTAAAAAAGCCCGTGAACTCCTGAATGTATTGAAAGGCCTGATCAAAATTACCTAAAAGCGGACGAGCGCAAATCATCGCTAACAGCATCGCAACAACTGCCACGACCCGCCCGACCCGAACCAAATGACGCTGATCTCTTGCAGGGACCATTGCGCTATATAAATCTAAGGTAAATATCGTCGAGATACTGTTCGCCATCGAGGCTAAGGACGACAAGATAGCGGCAATCAGCGCTGCGAACACCAATCCTTTAATACCCGCCGGCAGCATGGTCATCGCTGTCGGGTACGCTTGATCCGGCTGGGTAAGGTCGGCATTTAGAACAAACATTGCTATCCCTGGCAGCACTACAATCAGCGGCATGAGGAGCTTTAGAAATGCAGCGAAAACGATGCCCTTCTGGGCCTCATCTAAACTTTTGGCTGCCAGAGCGCGTTGGATTATGTACTGATTAAAGCCCCAATAGGACAAATTCATAATCCACATCCCACCAATTAGCACCGACAAGCCTGGCAGGCTCATATACTGTGGATGGTCGGCGGCAAGGATCATGTCAAATTTTTCCGGTGCCGCAGCCAATAACCCAAGCCAGCCAGCCCAAGGACCAGCGCCTTCAGCAATGGCGTCGAGCAAGATCCAAGAAACCATCAAGCCACCTGCAACCAACAACACGACTTGCAAGATATCGGTAAACGCGACGGCTTTTAGGCCACCATAAAGCGAGTAAGCAATCGCAAAAGTACCAATTAGCACCAGACCTAAATTGATCTCTAACCCTGTCACTGTATGAATCGTCAGCGCCCCTAACCAGAGAATCGCCGTTAAATTCACGAAAACGTACACCGCGAGCCAAAACACTGCGAGCACCAACCGGACTCTTCCATCAAAACGCTGCTCCAGAAATTGCGGCATTGTTCTAATGTTATTTGCTAAGAAAATGGGCAATAGGAATTTTCCCACTAGGATTAGCGTGATCGCAGCCATCCATTCGTATGAGGCGATTGCCAGTCCAATCACGTATCCAGAGCCGGACATACCGATTATCTGCTCGGCGGAGATATTCGCTGCCACGAGAGATGCCCCAACGGCCCACCAAGGCAACGCTTGGCTCGCCAAGAAATAATCTTGCGTGTTCTTATCTCGGCCGTCCTGTTCGCGAGAGACCCAATAAGCTGCCGCCAGCAGAAAGACGCCGTAGACGCAAATAATCGCGAGATCGATCGTTGCAAGCATTTTGTTTCCTTCTCAATTGGGTATCGACCATCACCCTAATTTGGGGATTGTTTGACGCATCTGTCTAACCTACGCGCGAAGACCACATTACCCGTTAGTACTTGGGTTTGGCGATCTGTCAAACGCTATCGCGTCACACCCTTTTCACGACCCAAGGCTAAAAAGATTGGCAACGGATTGCCTTTTATATCCGCCGCTTTGTTCAATAAACCCTCAGCGATCTGGCTTAAGGCCTCTTGACGCTGATTTGGAGCGTTTGCAACGCATTCGCTGGCACATCAACCAAGGCTGCCTGCCCTGCTACCATCAATTTGACTTTGATTGCAGTGGCTTGAGTGTTCAGCAATTGCACACTGAGCCATTCATCTTCACGGATCGTTGCTACTGCATGCAGCGCATCAGATGGTAGGTCCTTTGTATTCAATTGTGATGTTACAACCTGATCTCCTGGCCGGATCGTGCGACTAAATTGTGACAAAACATGAAATATCGGCGTGAAATAAACATCCCGAGTACTCAAATCGATCATGATCGGCGCGCCACAGAAATTGCCCACATGGTTCGGTCCACCCTTTGCATCTAAGACTGGATTCCAATCGATCCAGCCAGAGACCCAATGATTCAGACTACCAATGATGTTGCGAGCATAGCGGTGCACTGGCGTATACATTGGGTGATCCTCGCGCCGGGGCGCCCAGCTCGCTGTATACGCCCAATCAGTCGCATTCTTTTGCCACCAAAAATCATCGTTGTTGAACCAATTGGTCTCAGTGAACCCAATTGGATCCCCGATACCGCCGCCCGCAGGCTTGCCCAAATCATCAATCGTGCCCTCGGTATGAATCAAATCAAAAGCCGGGAATTTTTGATGCACGGCCTCTAGCACATCGCCATAAACATTGACCGTACTGGCATACCAATGAATTGCCGTGCCATAGACGTATTGCGCGACCTCGGGGTCACTCAATATGACATCCGTCCAGTGTTTCAACTGATCCCGATTTTGATCAAAGATAAGTAGCTTGATGTCACTCGCTTCAGCGACAAGCTTTGGACCGAGATGATCCCGCACAAACGCTGCTTGGGATTCAGGGGTGAAGTGCATACTCTCCCACTGACCGCTGTTACCCTCTGGTTCGTTCACCGGGGTCAAGCCCCAAATTGGAATCCCCACTTCTTGATAGGCCTCAAGAAACTTTACAAGATACGCTGCATACACCGCTTCATATCCTGTCTTAAGTCGACCGCCTGTGCCTTCGTAATTGGTTTCTTCAGTGCCCGGCCGGTAATAGTCACCAATATCTTTCATCCAGGGCGGCGCCGTCCAAGCCGAAGCAATGATATTGAGCCTACTATCGTCCTGACCTGCTTTTATCGACTGAGCTTCCTGAATCATCGGCAGAAGATCGTAGTATTCATCCAACACTTTGGGGTAGCGCCTTGTCGGGAATCCCTTAAGATCCTCAGCGATAGAGAAATACTTAAGCTCAAAGTCATCAGGCACCGGTGCATAGTCGTAGCGGCCCTCAACCGAAAAATCCGAAGCGCCAATCATCGTTCTGGCTAACGAAAAATTGGCACCCGAATCGGAGAACAAAGCCCGCATTACGCCAAGCCGCTCGTCCCTCGTTAGATGAGACAATACAAAAGCCGACGATTCAGTAAATGATGTCCCAATACCGGTGATGGTTTGTCGCCGGTTCGACAGATCAATTAAAAGTTCAGCGTTCGCTACCTCAGGCCAGCCTTCTGAAAATTGAATATTTGGGACTAGAGCTTGCTTAAGACCCGCAGCGCTGGTCACAAGCACTCGCTCGGTTGATAGCGCAGCCGAACCCGCCGCTAACCCCTTGTCAGAAAGTGTGATCCACGATAAACCCAGCAAGGTGAGCAGTAACACTTGATTGATACGCATATCATTCCCTAAAAATATCTTCCGCTGACAGTCTATGAAGGCCCTCAATGCCCGTCGATAATTCTAGGGATACCAAAGCAGGTGTGGTAGGTATTTGCGACTAAGCGGGTTGCAGTGAACCCTTTATTGCAATGCGCTTAACGAGCTGCGTCATCGGGGTCTAGAAGTGCTAGTTGGTCTCGCAAAGACCCCGGAAACTCCGTACCAATGATATAAACCACTTCATCCACCACCGACCCTTCGGCATGCAGGGTTCCGCGGGAAATTTCGAGCTTGTCGCCAGGCTCTAGGGCGTGCTTTGCGCCCGTCTCATCGATTAGATACGTCGAACCAGACACTACATAACCAGACACATCGAGATCGTGCCAGTGCACAGGCAGCTCAGGAGATGACTTTGATACATAGGTCGTTGGCCAGTGTCCGGTCTTAGCCAAGTCTGCGTAGATTTGCGATCGATTAGAGAAGAATTTTTTATGGACGCTTAAAGCCATATCGACCCCTTTAAATGAAGTAAAAATCCGCGTGATTAACCCCGGCTAACCCACTAAGTGATACCCACCAAACTCTGATACATCTGGTCTTGATCGTCAAATGCTCGGCCACCCAGCAGCTGGCGATAAATTTTCTTGAGTCCCGCTCGTCTCGCAACCCGCGAAACGAGCGATATCAACGCCGAGACAAAGCGATTCTGAGCGCAGCACATCCCAGTCATGATGTGAACTCAGAAATTTAGCAGTTTGTTTGCAGACGTCGAACCATTGACGGTATGCGATGTTGCTGGGGCCTCACGCCAGACTTCACCAAGGGGTAATCGAACCGAGAAATTTGATGACAACAAACAAGCGCAGCGCACAAGGCGTCCAAATACGCTTAGATGGCCCGCAGCCGTGATCTGCTGCCCCTGCTCGACAAACGCCTTACTGCCGACGATCCAGGCGAGTGCGGATGCGGTACTTATCAAGGTGATGGTCGGGCACCAGCCAGTCTGAGCACCGCGACGATTCAATAACACAGCCAACTGGGCGCGCCTCAATCGGTCGGCGGATATCCCCATACGATCAGCGAAGACCTTTTTGCACAGCGCATCACGTTTTAAAGTGCTCTAAGCACCGGGGTCAGTTACCGGTGTTCATAACGCTGACTCATTTGATAATGGTTATCATTATTTTTAGACTGCTTGTTTTAAATAAACGTGCAGGCTGCAACCATGAAAATTCTCAGAACACCGGACCACTGCTTCGCTAACCTAGCAGATTATCCTTTCCAGCCGCACTACACCGAGATTCAAACAGAAGATGGGTCGTCAATGCGAATCCATCACATTGATGAGGGGCCTCGTCATGGCAACCTTGTACTATGTATGCATGGACAGCCTGTCTGGAGCTATCTATATCGAAAAATGGTGCCCTACCTTACTGCCGCCGGGCTTAGGGTCATCGCACCTGACTTACCGGGGTACGGCAAATCTGATAAGCCTGCGAGCCGAGACGATTATTCCTATGAGCACCAAGTTAACTGGATGGGACAATGGCTCGAAGCCAACGATTTTACGGGTATCACCTTTTTTGGTCAGGATTGGGGAGGGCTCATTGGACTCAGGCTCGTGGCAAATTTTGAGGCTAGATTCGATCGGGTTGTCATAGCAAATACAGGGTTACCGTATAACCCAAACACCACCGAGGAGACGTTGCAGGCGATTGAGGTGTTTCGCAATGAACAACCAACCCCCAGTCTTTTAGCGATGCAAAAAGCCCTTCAAAAAATGACCTCGACCGACGATCCAGCAACGAAATTTGCTTACTGGCAAAAATTTTGCTGGGAAACAATTGATTTACCTGTGGGCTTAATGATGCAAATGATGATGGAGCAAGCCGCCCCCTCGGTTAAGGCGATCAACTATTTCATGAACAAACTCGGGTTATTTCGTATTTCACCTTTTCGATCGAGTCTTGCTAAAGCTTACGATGCGCCATTCCCCTCAGCGGAATTTAAAATGGGCGTACGAGCCATGCCAAGCCATGTACCCACAACCTCGGCCTCGCCCTCACTCGCGCAGCAAGCAGCCGCATGGGCATTCTTTGAACGTTTTGAAAAACCCTTTTTGTGTGCCTTTGCTGATAACGACCCCGTCACTTTCGGCCTTGATAAAACCTTTATTGAAAAGGTGCCAGGCACTCAGGGGCTGCCCCATCGCACCATTAAAGGCGGCGGACACTTTGTTCAAGAAGGCGCGCCAGACCAGGTCTCTGCGGCAATCATTGATTTGATCGCAACCACTTAGCAGGCCAGTGTCAACACATGAGGCTCAGTAGACCCTAAGCGATGTTAGGTAACGGGTTCCATACGCCGGCCATAATCCCATGCTGACAACCAAACCGGGGACAGTCGGAGCTCAACCTCATCGTCAATGCGACTCATAAGCCATTTGCCCAAGGGCGCATTGGTGTTGCCGAGATATCGTTCAATCAAAGACGGCAGGCTTTCAATTGCACCACCAGGCCGCAATTCGATCAAAGCCTTGCCCCGAACGCCCCGATACGGCGGCTGGTTTGAAGCAACTTCAAACCCACATCGGGGCGATTTTGCAACAAGCTTTGCCAGTTGGCTGCGCTTATGAGTGACGCAGATGATAGATCCGTCTGCTTCATCAAAGGCATACCAAACCGAACAGATGCTTGGGAAGTCTCCGTCTTGAATCGACAGTCGAATCGGAATCAAAGACTGGGTTAAAAACTCTGCAATTTGTGTCTGACTCCAATCACTCTTGCCGCTGATTTTTAGCTCGGTATTCATGAAACATTCCTTATATCCGGCCAAAACTGAAAAACAGATCTGCCTAATTCACGCAACATCACCCAGGTAGGGTTGCCCAAAACGCCGCTTACTTTTTGTTCGAGCAACGGCGGGCAGCAGGATAACACCGGGCTCGCCAACTGTTCGGCCTTTCCGCTATCGACCGCTACAGGGTGACTTTACCGATCCTGAAATGACCCCAAGTTTTGCTATTTAACTTGCACCATTAATTTTCCGAGATTACCGCCACTAAACATAAAAGATAGTGCCTCCGGGTAGCGCTCAATACCCGATAAAATCTCCTCGGGCATTTGGATCTCACCGGCCTTTAAGCTGTCGCTCAGAGCTTTCCGAGCAACCGGGATCAGCTCAGGAAAATGAAAATACGCGAAGCCCTCCATGGTTGCCTGACGTTCCGCTAGGCGGAGATACATCGACGGGCCCTCGACTTTATCCATGTGCCCGTACTGCGACACGGCGCCACAGATAACGACTTTGGCTCGCATCGCCAATTGATCAAGCACTGTGTCAAGAATAGCGCCACCTACATTATCAAAAAATATATCCACCCCTTCTGGCGCAGTTTCCCGCAGCGCTGCTGCAACATCAGTCCCCTTGTAGTCAATCGCAGCATCAAAACCGAGGGTCTCAACCAAATAGGATGTTTTGCGCGCGCCCCCAGCAATACCAATAACCTTGGCACCGGCGCGTTTGGCAAGCTGACCTGCGACACAACCAACCGCACCAGCTGCAGCCGACACGACAAAAACATCACCCGGCGCAACCTTCGCAACCGCTTGCATACCAATCCAGGCAGTAATGCCTGTTGAACCGCCCAAGAGCCCCAAATGCACACTCAGCGCACCATAGGAATCCTCTACCACTTCGAGAAAATCGGGCTTTAATGTCGCGACCGTCTGTGCGCCTAGCGGCCCTCTAACGGCTTGCCCAACTTGCCACCCGTCCGCTTTGGATTCAATGATCCGCCCGACACCACCGGCTAAGACCACGCCACCGAGCGCCACCTGCCGATGAAAACCCTCCCCTTGGAGCATTGTTCGGGTTCCAGCATCTACAGAGATGTACTCGACGGCAACCCGGATTTGACCATCTGCTAACGGCGATACCGGTTGCTGCTGCAATTCAAAACAATCTGGCGTGGCATCTCCGACTGGACGCTTAACCAACACAACCGCTTGGTTTTCTTTCATCATATCGATCCTACTATGAATAGCTGATAGCGGATGGTAAAACAGTTAATCACAAAGACCAAAAGCGGTCAGAGGAGGCCAAAATCCCAGCCAACGACTCTGCCGCGGCCTCGGACCAAAAACAGACGATTCAAGGATGCATTAGATACTCTTTTGGCAGGCCTCGCGCCCATTTACGACGGTTTTGCCAAACTTTAATCTTAGGCCATGGCGCAACCATCGCTGCGATCGCCGAGGCATAGACGAACGCAGCCCCTGAAAAACCAGGTTTTGTCATCACAGCGGCCGACGACCCTGTGCGATACCCCCAGGCCAAAGCTACTAAACCAGTCAAACCAACAAGAATCGCTTGCAACAACTGGCCGCGCAAGCGATGCTGCAGGGTCTCCATAAACGTGTGACCCTGCCTATGCCATCCGACACTCACCCCTCCGTCTTTAGTCCTGCGGTTCGAAACTATGCCCTAGGGGTGCTTGTTGTCGTTTATACCTTCAATTTCATCGATCGACAGATACTGTCAATTTTGCTGGAGCCTATTAAGCAAGATTTAGGGCTTTCAGATACCGCCTTGGGCATGCTGACTGGTTTTGCCTTCGCCTTGTTTTATGCAACCCTCGGCATTCCCATCGCTCGACTCGCAGACCGGGGCAATCGGCGTAATATCATCGCGTGGGCCCTTGCCATTTGGAGCGCGATGACTGCGCTCTCGGGTTTGGCCCAGAATTTCTGGCATTTGCTGGCGGCAAGAATAGGCGTTGGGGTCGGTGAAGCCGGGTGCTCGCCACCTGCACATTCTATGATTGCCGATTACTTCCCCGCTGAAAATCGAGCCACCGCTCTGGGCATTTATTCGCTGGGCATTCCGGTTGGAATCCTGTTTGGATTTATCGCCGGCGGCTGGCTGAATGAATTTTTCGGGTGGCGGGTGGCTTTTTTTGTTGTCGGCATCCCAGGCCTGCTGCTGGCAATTCTTGTGCGATGGACGCTGCGAGAACCTAATCGTGGAATGGCAGAAGGTCGCGAAGCGTCGGTTGATCAACCTGGCGTCATGGAAACATTTACTTACCTCTATAAAAAGAAATCTTTCCGCCATATGGCAATCGGTGGCGGCCTGACGGCCTTTGTCGGTTATGGGATCGTCACTTGGGTGCCGTCATTTTTAATCCGCTCGTATGGCATGGAAACCGGCGAGGTCGGCACCTACCTTGGACTGATTCTTGGTATTCCCGGGGGCATCGGCATCGCACTCGGGGGCTATTTGGCAGACCGGTACGGCGCCAAAGATCCACGCTGGTATCTTTGGGTTGTGTCAGTAGCACTTCTTATCGCAGTACCCATTACCATTGGGGTTTACCTCAGCAACAGTGCAACTGCGAGCTTACTGTTTTTGATCTTGCCTGTTTTGCTGGGTAACTTTTATCAAGCCACCACGTTTTCTCAGGCGCAGGGTCTGGTGCCGCTGCGTATGCGCGCTGTTGCTGCTGCGGTATTACTGTTTATTCTCAATATCATTGGGCTTGGCGCAGGCCCGCAGGTCGTCGGCATCGTCTCAGATCTGTTAGCCCCAACCTATGGCGATGAGTCCCTGCGATACGCCTTACTAATACTGAGCTTTGTCAATATTTGGGCTGCCTATCATTACTTTGTCGCTGGCAAGACCTTAAAGGCGGATTTAGTCATTGATCGCGACGACCCAAACTAAACTGCGCCGCCATGGCGGGGAAACCGCAAGACCAAGCCAAGCCAATGCAAGCCTAACCATCGCCAATCACGCCTGCGCCAGTCACCCGAGCATCTGAGCTGGACCGAATTGGCCAGCCTCGAAGGCGCCAAATAGCCAAGCAATGGGAAGACTTAAAGACGATGGATAACCTGTCTACGCCTAGTTTAAAACCGGCGTCTTAAGGACAAACGCATCAACGACCGCTTGATAATCAACAACAGACTGTCTGAAACGTTCGACATGGATGGCCTCGTTATTACCGTGAACGCCTCGAGCCTCGTTATCCAAATACAGCATAGGCGAAAACCCATAACTCTGGATGCCCAAATCTCGAGTGAAGTGACTGTCGGTAAATCCAGAAGCGACCGAAAACGTGTAGGTTGCACCAGGATGACGAGCGCTTAGGGTCGCTTTAATGCTGTTCACCAGATCGGAGCCCGCATCTGATATCGCTGGCGAAAAGGCCATGCTGACCGACACCTCAACGCCAAAGCCTGCGACTCGCGAACGGAAATCTTCAACGAATGCCTCAACCGGACGATCTGGCAACATTCGACAATCAACTTCAGCCTCGGCAACAGGCGGAACGACATTGATCTTACTTGAGCCCTTTAACATCGTGATTGAACAAGTATCCCTTAACAGCGCATGCAGAGCTGGCATTTCTCGATGTAACTGGGAAACAAATTCAGGCGATTCTGTCGCCGTTTTAACCTCTGCAAAGGATTGGCGCATGGTCTCGGCCATCCCGGCAGATAACCCTTTAAAATAGCGATCCACAGCTGGAATGACCCGCACAGGGAAAGGGGTTTCTTGTAGATTTTGTAAAGCCCCCAATAACTTCGTAACCGAAGATTCGGGTCTAGGGTAGGATCCATGGCCGGGTTCGCCCTCCGCCACAAGTTTTAACCACACGGGCACCTTCTGCGTAACTTCGATGGCAAATACCTTGTCACCTTGAACATTTAACCGCCCACTACCACCCTCATTGAGCAAAAACCCGACGCCCTCAAAGGCCTCTGGATGGGTCTTTATGATCCAATCAACGCCAAAAAATCCCCCAGCCTCTTCATCAGCACTGGCCATAAATACCACATCCCGAGTCAGCGGTTGCTTAGACGCTGCTAACTTCAAAAATGCCAAAAATTGTGCGATCCCCGTGCCCTTCATATCGACAACGCCTCGGCCGTACAAATAATCGGATCGGATTTCGGCTTTGAGGGGCGAGGTATCCCAGTACCGCGAGTCCGCTGGCACAACGTCGGTATGCTGCAACAGCATTAATCCCGGGGCATCGCCACCCTCAAGGCGCGCCCAAATGTTGCCTCGGCCGGGCGCGGATTCGTGAGCCTCAAAGGGAATCCCAGCCGCTTTCAGGTACCGGGCGTAAAATGCAACCGCGTTTGCCTCGTTACCGGGCGGATTTACCGTATCAACCCCGACAAACTCACTGAGCAAGACGATCGGGTCTAATGGGTCACTGGCGACAACTGGCAATGCGCCGATCGACAGCAGAGGGGCAAGCAGCCAGAGGGATAGACTTTTGACGAGGGAATTCATACAGCGCTCCTAAGTAACCATTCGATGCAGCATCTTCTTTGAGGATTTGCACCCATCTTTGCACATTGACCTGTTATTGACCTGTTTCAGTCTTTAAGACCAAATTTGAAGCGATCATCGCCGCGATCGCGCTCTGCTTAGCGCCTACGCTTAGGCCCCACTCCGAACCAAGCGTCCTGGACGCGCGCCGGTATCTTGATCATCAAGCCTTGTCATTACACCATTGACTAGCGTCGCCGCATAACCAGTGGCGCCCTGCATCAAACGTTGTCCGCCGGCTGGCAGGTCCTGCCTGATTTCTAAATCCCCAAGCTTTAGCCGCTCAAAATCAATGATGTTAAGGTCTGCGCGTTTGCCCGGTGCCAGATGCCCACGATCATGAAACCCAAACAACTCAGCATTACGGGCCGTACCACGATGGATCAGATAACCGAGGTCGATTCGATCGCCCCGCTGACGATCACGGCCCCAATAGGTTAATTGGTAAGTGGGATTCACCGCATCGAAGATTAAGGACACGTGAGCGCCGGCGTCAGATAGACCGGTGACCGTGCTATCGTCGAGCTGCATGGCACGGACCGCGTCTAGATTGTAATCGGCGTAATTCGTAAAAAACATAATCGCCATCGGCTGATGATCTTGCAGAAGGTAATTGAGCAAATAGGCAGCCCCGGCTTCCCCAGAGGCTTTTGCCTTGTGACTAAACGCCTCTGCGGCAATAGGCTCATAGGTACTTTGACCGGTTAACTCAAATAATTGATCAAAATTCAGCTCGGCATGCGCGATGCCGAAGGTCATCGAACCTGGCGCAACGCCGCTCACGTCATTCGCTTCCGATAGCAGCGCAGCTCGCACTAACGGGTCTCTCAGGCGTGCCCGCTGCTCGTCAAGCGGAAGGTCCTTGAGCTTGAGATAAGTTGGTTTAAGCATCCAAGGATGGTAGGTTTGCCAATTAAATACCAATCCCGTGGGACGGCTTCCGACCTGAGGAAATATCTGTGCACCCGACGCGTTATGCGCTCGCACCTTAGCAAGCGCTTGCTGCCACTGGGTTTGCCAATCGTCCACTTGAAATAACGTAAACGTCGCGGGCCGTCCGCTGACATGACTTAATTGCGCGATAAGATCAATTTCATTCGACAGGCTGGTGTGCTCCTCAAACCCCGGTCTTCCCTCCCCTAAAGTACTCGATGGAATCATTTGAAAAACGCCTCGGCCAGCGCGTTTCAGTGCGCTCGCCAGCGCCAATACCTCAGCGTCGTTGGCGAAGGTCCCGGGCACTGGCTCACCTGTGATAGAGCGATGACCTAAGATTCGAGAGGTGGAGAACCCGACGGCACCATCGAGCAGGGCTTGTTCGACAATTTTGGACATCGCATCAAGGTCGGCTTTGGTGGCCGCTTCGTTTAACCTGCCCCGGGCGCCCATGACAAAATTACGCACGGCGCCATGGGCAACCATAGACGAAATATCCAGTGCATAGGTTCTGTCCGCGAGTAAGTCGAGGTACTCACCATAGCTTTGCCATGCGCCCCAAGGCATACCCTCATAAAGCGCAGTACCAGGAATATCCTCTACGCCTTCCATTAGATCAATAAGATCTTGCTCGCCGCCAGGCGGTACCGGCGCAAAACCCACCCCACAATTACCCATAACGATGGTGCCAACTCCGTGGCTCGCCGAGGGATTAAGCTCTGAATCCCAAGTCACCTGACCATCGTAGTGGGTATGAATGTCGATCCATGCGGGGGCGACAATCGCGCCGTCAGCATCGATGACTTTTGCCCCCCGTGGGGCCAGATTGACCCCAACGTCTTGAATCACACCATCGCGCACGCTGATGTCTTGGGTCTCAGGGGTATGACTAACACCATCGTAAACCGTGCCGCCTTTGATTAGATAATCGTTCAAGGGTTGCTCCTTTTATCTGCATTTATCTGCAATTTGCTCAGACGGCAGGGGCGCCCTGACAGCCCCTACCTTTATGTTGCGATAATTTAAAGATCTTACCGCAGTCGAACGACCTTGTGGCCAGCCAGATTGCTGCGGCTTTTCGTTGACCATAGCTGACCTGTAAAAATTGAGAAGGCAGGCGCCCATGATTCGGTGCAATCCGCTCAATCAATCGCGCTCAATGCCTAGTGTGGGTTTCATCGAGAGACGCTTTTTGCGAGCAATCAAGCAAAGTCAAACTGCAGCCTACTTCAAGCGCATCGCGCAGGCTATAGTTCCGCTTGCAGCTACCGCACCCCTGGGTCGCAACCTCAAGCAGCATAGCCACTTGCCGCAACGCCTTGAGCCAATCAAGACTTGTCGCTGTTGGCCTGGGCATTTCAGCATCGCTTGCCGATCCCTTGAACAGCAACTTACCGCTATTTGAGGGATTTGAAACCAGGCTTCTGAGTCAATAGCCTACGCAACCCCGACAAGCCAACCCAGTTCATTCAAAAAAGACTAATCAGTATAATCATGTGACCGGCTCAGAGGGACAACTCGCGTCCGCCCTTCGCGCCAAAATCGCATTTAACTACCACATCAAAAGGATTAGCCATGCTGCCTGCTTGCCATCGTCTGCTGTTACAGGTGTTCCTCCTCGCACTCTGTCTAACCGTTGCTACCCATCTGCAGGCGAATGCTTTTCGGAACTCGGTCGTAACCTTATCGACTGGGGCGACGGCAACCCTAGTGCTGCCAGTCGATAACGCTGAGTTGCGCGGCTTAATCGTTTTGATTCACGGCTGGTCAGGATCGCCTGATGAAGTCGGTGACTTGTTTAAAAGACAAGCACATAAACTTGCCGAGCAAGGGTTTGCGTCAATCCGAATGGGTATCAGGGGCGAAAGCGAACGCGCAGCAAGTGGCTACCGACTCGACAGTACCTTTTTGAGTCGAGTCGCAGACGCCAAAGCGGGTGTCGACTGGATAACAGAGCGCCACCCAGGTTTGCCGATCGGACTATTAGGATTTAGTTATGGCGGCGCAACCGCCCTAGAGCTGGTTAGCCAAGCGCCCCTCAAATATGACTCTGTGGTGCTCTGGTCGACGACGATCAATCCTAACGACATTCTGTTAGATCCTAGACGGGCAGTTGCATTCCGTGAGGCCATCGAAAATGGCGAAGGTTTTTATGACGACTGGACCCGGCTGACCTTAACCCGAGCCCATGTCATCGGCATGATCGGCTTTGACCCAATGCGCGGGCTCAAAGATTTTAAGGGGGCTATTTTATCTCTTCATGGATCCTTAGATTATCTGCCGCTGCATGGTCCCGAGATTATCCAGACGGCCGGCGGAGAACGCGCTGAGTATCGAGTCATCAAGGGCGCTGACCACATTTTTAACGCCTTCGATAGCGATAAGTCGTTTGGCGAACGAATCCTTAACATGAGTGCCCAATGGTTTGATTCGACGCTCTCGCCTACGCCCTAGTCAAGATACTTCGCAGCCAGCCCAAGGAAGGCCTACCTAACCAGATACCTGCATATCTAAGAAACGAATCTTTGGCATGAGCGCAGTTTTCTGCCAATTCCAGTATTGCGCGTTGCCAATGCCGCCAATTCTCTGAATCAACTCGTAAAAATTGCCTGCTACCGTGACGCCTCGTACCGCTTGCCCACGAATGCCATCTTTACAAAGGTAGCCAGAGGCGCCAAAGCTAAATTCTCCAGATATGGGGTTGGCACCCGAATGCAGACCGGTTAAATCCGTAATGAGAAAGTAAGTTCCAGCCAAGAGGGCATCCTCGGCCATATCGCCTAAGGCGATTTCTAACTGATGCAACCCCACCCCCAAGGTTGACTTCGGTCCCCGAGTACCATGGCCGGTCGATACACCGCCGAAAAAAGCGGCTGTCATGCTGTTGTGAATCATCGATGTGAAGACACCTTCGCTGATAAGTGCAGTGGCTTGTGCCGGCGTGCCTTCATCATCAAACAGGGCATAACCAAAACCATCGGCGTTATCTGGTCTGTCTGTCAGCGTTAATTTAGCATCAGCAATCTGAGTACCCAGTTTATCTCGAAGTGGATTGACGCCATCTTTTGCTGACTTTCCAGAGAACATCATCGCAAATACTGAAAACAATGAAGGCAAGACTTCCTCATCAAAAACAACGTCATATTTCCCGCTGGCAATGGCACTGCCCTCTAACATGTCTAAGGTATTTTGATAGGCAAGATCAACTAGCCCCTGGGCATCGAGCTGGTCAAATCGGCGCGCAGTTTGGCCCAAACCTTCCATCGCATTTTTATCGCCAGCTTCAATTAAAGCGTAAGCAAAGCAAGCCATGCTTCTGGCTTTTGATCGAGCCATCAGACCCGCGGTTGAGAACACCCGACGTTCAGCACACATATCTTGCACACCGTTATAAGGCACATTTTTGACCTCAGGCTTGCTGGCAAGGCTTGCCTCGATCTGCAGGGCAAGTGCAATTTTATCAGCTACCGAAGCCGGATCCTCCGGACTGAGCAGACGGTCATCGGTTTCGAGGCTGAACCCGTTCGGCACAATCGTTTCAAAGGGCTCTGCCGCCGCATAGCTAGCATTTAATAGAGCTTGATCTACCAGGGCCTGCAGCGACGCGGCATCGGAGGCCTCGCTGTAGGCGATGCCAACGCGCTGATCTTTGATTACCCGTAGTCCAAAGACCTGACTTGAGGTCACTTTGTGCTCTTCTAATGCGCCTTCCTTCGCTTTCAGAGATAAGGCCTCGCCCTGATCGACAATCAGATCGCCTTGCGCTCCCTGCGCTCGGACCTGCTCTAATATTTGGCTCGCCTGATCCTCTAACGCCATCAGCCTTGCCCTCCGACTAAAATATCATCGACCTTCAAGGTCGCTTGACCCACGGAGGTTGGCACCGCACCGGACACCGAACCACACATACCGCAAGCCAGAGAAAAGTCTCGGCCAACCATCGATATCTCTTTGAGCACAGCAGGGCCTGTGCTGATGAGCGTTGCCGCTTTGACGGGATACTGTATTTTGCCATCTTCAACGTAATACCCCTCGGTCACGGCAAAGTTGAACTCCCCGGTTCCAGGTTGCACCGAACCGCCACCCATTTGAGCGGCGTACAGGCCCCGGTCAATGGAACCAATCATCTCGTCAAAATCTGCATCACCCGGTTCTATAAAGGTGTTGCGCATTCGGGATGCTGGGGCAAATTTATAAGATTCACGGCGGCCAGACCCGGTCCGTTCGAAGCCCGTCTGCTCAGAGCCTAAACGGTCAACCAAAAAGCTCGTAAGCTTGCCGTCTTTAATCAATTGAGTTCGTTGAGTCGCCATACCCTCGTCATCGATATTAATCGAGCCCCATTCGTTAGCCATCGTGCCGTCATCGACAGCACTAACCGCCTCATTGGCGATAAGCGCACCCATCTTGTCATGAAATACCGAGGCTTTTTTTGCAACCGAGGTTGTCTCTAAAAGGTGGCCGCAAGCCTCATGAAAAATCACGCCGCCAAAGCCATTACCAATGACCACTGGCATCCGGCCCGAAGGACACGCTTTCGCCCCCAGATTAACCAACGCCTGTCGCGCGGCTTCATCACCCGTGCGTTTTGGATCGACTTGCTCACGCATTTCCCAACCGAGAAGCCCGCCATCACTCCACATACCGCTCGCTTGTTCCTGACCATCGGCAGCAATTGCGGTTAATGTCGCACGAATATAGTTGCGGGCGTCCTGTGTATGCAGCCCTTCGCTGTTGAAGAGTTCAATATGTTGTTCTTTTTGACGGCAAGCGCCCCGGGTTTGAGAAATGACATTACTCGCCGCACGAGCGGCGGCATCTGCCGCCAGTAAATAAGCGACCTTGCTCTCAACCTCAGCATCGCTACTTAGGGTTAAAGTTGCTGGATGGGCCTCTTCAGGTTTTGAAAAATTAAAAGCTATGCGCTCGATACTCGGATCGCGCAGGTCCATAGCTGCGAGCTCATTGATAATTCGTTTAAGTTCGTCCGCTTCGGTTTTGTTGGTGTAGCCGTAGAGAACTTTACCGCCGAATACCAAACGTATACCGATCCCAAAATCAATGCCCGATTCAACCGACTGGACTTGATGACTCAAGGTACTAATCGTACTGGTTAAGCTTTTTTCAATAAACAACTCGGCAAAGTTGGCCCCCACAGCGATTCCATGATCGATTACACCCTCGGCTCTTGCGACATCTAACATAGGCTGTTTCCATTTGATAAGTTGGTTAGGTTGGTACAGATTATACGGCATTAATACGACCATCATCGGCCTGAATGCAAAACCCGAACCGGCGGCGTCTCAAAGGTTACGTTGTCAGAAACGTCTGCCAGAGGCGCAACGGCCTCAGGCAATCGTGCCCATTGAATTAGCCGACCTGCGGCCCCAATCTGGTTAGATCAAAGCATATGTGCTCAAGGCATCAGACGCTGCGGACTGACGTGCAACCATTTGTGCCATCCAGGCATAGGCGGTGGGGTCGCTGGCGTCGAGCGTGCCTGCGACAACCGTGACGTACACCCAATTATAGAGGATACTAAAACGGTATTCCTCGAAAGCTGAGTCAATCGAAAGGTCTTTAATGCCATTCGCGGATAAGCCCTCGACATACCGCTCAATCATTGCTCTCTCTGTACTTTCTCGCACCGCGGTCTGAGTGCTTTGAGCAAGAAATAATGAAACATCATTCATTCCTCGTGCCAGTAAGGGCCCCTGCCAATCTATGACCACCACCTCTCCGGTCTGTTCACCCCGACCATAAAGCAGATTCTCCATACGAAAATCACCGTGGCACAGGGTTTTAGGACGCTCGTTCATATAGGCTTGTAAACGTGGTAGTGCTGCCGAAAAACGTTCAAAGTATTTTCCGTAATCAGACGTCAGATACTCTGAAAATCGTTCTTGGGTCACGGGCCCTGCGATTTCACAAAAGGACACCATATTGTCAGCATGGTAGCTATCTGCGATCGCCGGCACCCAATCTAAGCCGTCGGTCTTATCCCAATAGGTCGCATGGAGCGCCACCAGCGCGTCGATTGCTAGTTCAGTTTGCCGTTGATCGGCGCCCACTACTTGGCTACCTACCTCATAGTTGGCCAAGTCTTGCATCAAGATCAGGAACCGATCGCCCTTGAATCCTGAAAAATATAATTCAGGTGTCTGGGTAGAGATATTGCCTGCGATTTCTTGGAAAAATCTTGCTTCTCGCTCGTACAGGTTATAGCTCATCGCGATATCGCGGTTGGTTGGGTTTTGTGATGAAAATTTCGCCACCACAGTAGGCGGCGCAGCGCCGGCGTCGCCAGAATACATCAGTGATAATCGGGCAAGCTCTGCCATCATGCCTGTTCCGGCACCAATTTGAGACTGCTCAACAGAAACCACGGAGCCTGACTCAGGTAGCGCACCATGCGCTCGCAACAACCCTGTCAGGAATGCGGGCGTTAGCCCTTCTGGCATGATAGGAATCTCTTGCATATATAAGCCCCGATGCTTTCCTTTGCCTACTGATCATCTTGCATACCTGAGTCTTTGACAAGACAAGGTTAAATGGTGGATGGTCAGAATTTTTACGGCGCGCTGCTTAGCGTCTAAGACTTCGCATGTGCGCGTAAGATGTAATCTTTTAATAAAACAATCAACATCTCATGGACAAAATGCAATTGTGACGAAATACCAACAGGCGTTTAACCTTGACACCTAGGCTCTCAGCTGGCGCTCTGAATTTTGTGCGAGTGATGTTGCTCGTGCTAAGCGTCACCATGGCAACTTGGCTGGTCTTCATGCTCTGCCGATTTACGCTGGCGCTTTGGGTTTTTGACCTAGATACGACGCAATTCTTTGAGGACACGCTCCTAGGGCTTTTTACCGCGAGCCGCTTTGACGTGGCGGTAAGCCTTCGCGCGAATCTTTTCAGTGTGCTCCTCGTGCTCGCGTGCTGGCCATTTTGTCAACAGACTGGCGGTCCTACTCGCATTGTCTGGCTGGCCGCTCGGGTTTGGGCTGTTGCAATTTTTTTCGTTAGCGTTGGCCTGTCGGTCATAAATATCGCCTATATCCGATTTTTTGGGCGACCCTTCGATAGCTTTTTATTTCATGGTCTTGACTACGGTACAGACAGAACCATTGGCAGCATCCTGGGACTTGACGACTTCCTCCCCGGGCTTGCCGTGATTTTTATGGTAGGCGCCCTTGGCTCGTGGGGATTAATCTTGAGTTTTACAATAATCGAGCGAAAAACCCGAAATCTCAGACTCACCAAAGGTCTGCTTTTTACCGCAACAGCGCTCTCCTTGATGCTGTATCTGGCCCTCGGACGAGGCGCTGTGACAACCTTTCCGTTATCCCAAAAGCATCTGGTCATCTCGTCTCAACCCGAAGTCAATTATTTGGTACCCAATGGGGTAGTAGCGGCCTACTACGCCTACCAAGACTTTCGCCGCTCCAAGAGATTTACCTTTGCCTCAGATGCCAAGGGGCGTGAACTTTTTGAAAAATTCTATGGTGTCGAACCTAGAGCCGGCGATTTGTTTCCGCAGTTTTTTACTCGCAGTCCTAAGTCAGAAACCTTAGAAGCCAATCCACCGAACGTTGTACTGAATCTTGTCGAAAGTCTCGGTCAGGGGTTGTTATTGGACCGTTTTAATCAGGGTGCACCTCTCGCAGGCGGCCTTGCCTCACATCTTAAGGAAGACTTTCACATCGACCACTTTTTGCCCGCCCACAACGATACTCAGCGGTCTGTGCTTGGCTTACTCGTCAACACAGAACATCGAAACATTAGCTATTCGAGCCATCAATATACCGAGCTGCAAACCTCGGCAGCGAGCGTGTTCAAACGTTCTGGCTATCGAACAATTTTTGTCTACGCTGGCTTTGAAGGCATCAAGAACCGGGCCGATTATTTCAAGCGCCAAGGCTTTGATTTGTTTATCGGTGCAAGACAACTTAAGCAACGGTATCCCAATATGCCTATGACTGTTTGGGGCGGCCACGACCAGTATGTATACGATTATGTGATTGAACTTTTAAAACAGCAGAGCTCAGAGGACTTACCCTTATTTATTGTCACACTTAGTGTCACTAATCATCCACCTTTTGAATTGCCGAAAGACGCGAAGACTGGGATTGTCGATCAGCACACAGCGCTAACATCGATTCTGGGCGCTCTGCCTTCGACATCTATGGATACCTTTCGATATACCAATCAGCACCTGGGCCGGTTATTGGATACGGTCAAAGGGGGCGATCAAAGCGATTCGACCATTGTCGCGATCACTGGAGATCATGCGGTCAGAGGGCTTAAATACTCTGCCAATGAGGCTTTGCATCGAATTTCTGTGCCACTGTATTTCTACATCCCGCCACCACTACGGCGTAATCTAAGCGCACCTAGCACGCCTTTAACCGCTTCCCACAAAGACATTATGCCAACGCTTTATCACTTAGCCTTGTCTGAAGCAGACTATCCAAACTTAGGTCGAAATCTGTTTTCCGAAGCCGGTCAAATTAAACCGCACGACTTCGCTTACAACAGCCAGTATTTGATTGTCGATGACCATGCTTACCGCCTTGGGCAATCAGGCGTACCCCTCCATGCTTGGAAGCGCCAAGGGTTGGATATGATACCAATCTCGGCCGAAGCAATGCCTGAGGCCGCGTCGCGCGGGGCAGATTATCAAGCGATCTTAGACTGGCTAACTCGGTATCAATTGGTCGGTTCGGGCGAGTCCTAAAGATGATCGCCAAACTCCCAAGCAATGCGTCCACCTTCACCTTAAGAGCGGCGTTCTTCGGTCCTGAAAGTGGCAAGCTTTGAGCAAGATCGCGGATAGAAAGCTTCGATCTTTAGAAGTCCGTGTGCGTAACTCGCTGCATGCGGCTACAGACCTGTGCCGCCATCAACTGGTAAAATTCCACCTGTAATCCCTCCGGCAAGATCCCCCGTCAAAAACAGCGCTAAGCTTGCAACTTCCTCCACCGTATTGAGGCGCTTGATGGCTGACTCAGCAGCGTAAGTTTCCTTAAACGCTTCATAGGTAATCCCCATCGTCTCGGCAGCGGCTGGACCCGATTCGATCATCAGATCGGTCTCAATGGCGCCAGGGCTGATGGCGTTTACAGTGATCCCTTGATCGCCATATTCAAACGCAGTCGCTTTGGTAAAGCCATTCATCGCATGCTTAAAGGTAATATAGTGAGACACGTTCTTTTTGTTGGCCCCGCTACCCTCAACGGATGAAATATTGATGATGCGCCCCCAACCCTTGGCCAGCATGGCTGGCAGCGCCCGACGCGTCGCCCAAAAACACGAATCAAGTATCCAAGCGCCTGCTTCCTGCCAAGCGCTATCGCTAAGTTCATGAATCGGCGCGAAGCCCGAAGACCCCCCGGCATTATTGACTAATATATCGAGCCCGCCAAAATGAGCGACGACGCCATCAACCATAGCCTCCACATCCGCCTGAACCTTGACGTCACCTCCAACGTACCAAGCGCGGTCCCCTGCTGAAAGTCCATGTAGCGTCGCCGCGCCCTTTTCCGGTGATCGACCGTTAATGGCAACTGATGCGCCCGCTGCTAAAAAAGCCTCGGCAATTCCCAAGCCAATGCCTCGAGTACCGCCTGTAATGAGTGCGACTTTTCCTTCTAGGTTTACCATAACGTTCCTTAGCTCCCTTCAGTGATGGCTATGAGCAATTCAACCTTCAACTCAAATAAGGACAAACAGAGCGCCCTCAATGTCATTCTTAAAAATGCAGATCGACGCCTGATTTTGAAGGACAATGCAACAAAGCCTTAGCCTCTGAATCTATCCGAACGGGCACGCTTTGCAAAGCCAGCTGCGCCTAAGACCACCTTCAATCCCTCAAAGCTTGGGACAACTCGGGCACCGCCGATAGCTTTGCTCAAATTCAAGATTCAAAGGCGCATCCGGCATTTGCTAGCAGATCTCGCAATAGGGTTTCCTCGGTTCGACGGATTACCTTATGCTCGGACACGGATATGCTTAAAAACGCACAACAAGCTGCCAGGTCTTGTTCGTAACGAACAATTGCCCTGCCAGAGCCGAGGCAACGATCGATGGATTCATCAAAACGAAATATCTTGCTGATCACGACCGACCAAATGCGCTTTGATGCCATCGGTTGTAATGGCGGTCTGATCGCTCGCACACCTCATATCGATCAGCTGGCAGCTAACGGCATCAATTACCTCCGAGCCCATAACCAGAATGTGGTTTGCATGCCCGCGCGCGCGACCATTATGACCGGTCAACATGTGGCCTCCCATGGCGTCTGGATGAATGGCGTTTGCCTGCCAGAGGATCAACCCACCATTGCTCATCACCTAAAAAGTCACGGTTATCGAACCGCGCTATTGGGCAAGGCTCATTTTGAACCTTGGCTTGGGTCGCCCGATCAATTTTTTGAGAACCGGATGGCAGCAATGGGACACACCGGTCCTCATCGCGGTTTCGATCACATGGAATTGGCCAATCATTTCTTTGAGGGCCACTCACACTATGACCATTGGATGAATCAATTTCCTGAGCACAAATCAGCATTTTATCCAATGGTCACAGAACGCGGCCAGAACACTGCTTCCAGCGGTGCAACTGGTGCGCCCCAAATTTGGCCAATGGACGTGCCCCTTGAGCGCTACCATACTCATTGGGTCGCTGACAGAACGATCGATTGGCTATCTGGCTGTACCGATGCGCCTTTTTTTTGTTGGATGAGCTTCCCCGACCCTCATCATCCTTGGGACATACCAGAGTCCGAACGTCACCGTCATCATTGGCGAGATATGCCACTACCGCGTCTCTATCGTGACACCCACGAGGCTCGGCTGGCGTTGCTTGACCAAAAACCTAAACACTGGCGGGGATACTATGAGGGGACTCTGTGGACAAACCTAGAGTCGCCACGAGATTTTGTGCCAGCTGAAATGACGCCGGCACAGATTCAGGAGATCAACGCCTACACGCATATCGAAAATGAATTGATCGACGACGCCGTGGGCAGAGTCATCGAGTGGCTTGGTGCCAATGGTCTTGATGACAATACCGATATCCTATTTACCACCGATCATGGCGAGTTACAGGGGGATTTTGGTTTATTGTTTAAAGGCCCTTATCATATCGACGCGCTCATGCGGTTGCCGATGATTTGGCGTCCCGCACCTTCGCGCAACTTGCCGGCCGCCATCGTGACAGCACCCGTGGGGCATCTTGATCTTGCAAAAACCTTCTGCACGATCGCAGACATTGAGCCCCCGGGCTATTGCGAGGGAAACACCCTGCCGATCAGCGACGAAGATGCGTCCCAACAAGTAAGAGACATCATCTTGACGGAATGGGACTCTCAGCACGGCCCGATCGACATGCACTTAAAGAGTCTTTACCACGCACATGGCTGGCTCATCACAACCTACGAACCCAGTCACTTGTACGAGGGCACCGAGGGCGAACTGTATAACCTTAATGAAGATCCTGACCAGCTCATCAACCGATGGGCGGACCCGGCTTATCAAAGCTTAAAACAAGACTTGATCTCCGAGCTCTATGATCGACTTCCCAGCCCACGGGAACCGGCTTTACCCAGACAGGCACCGGTGTAAAGCTTATTAAAAGGCCGCCTTAAATCAGCCTTCCTGCAAATGCTCCTGAGACCCTCTGCCTGTCATCCGGACGGCAAACCAATATCCTTATGCGGCGCTCACATGCAAAGTGGGACCCTGGTACCGAGCACAGATCACAACCGAGACCGGCAGCTCATGATTGGTAACGCCTGCCTGCCTTGGCCTGTCTAACGTTGTTGGCACACATGCTACTCTGGAGGTGACCTATACTCACGGGAATCCAGTTTGGCCTTTGACTGCCCCAAAGCGTCCGACTCGGTTAGTCTTACTACACAAAAGAGGATCTAAACATGAGCACCAGCGGCTTCGTTCTCAATCAAACTATGCTCCGAATCAAAGACCCAGCATTGTCGCTACCGTTTTATCAACAGGTCTTGGGGATGTCACTCCTGGATCAATTCGATTTCCCGGATATGTCGTTCAGTCTGTATTTCTTGGGATATTCTGAAACTCGCCCACCAGAGGATCCAAAAGCACGCGCCATTTGGTTATTTGATCAACCCGCACTGTTAGAGCTGACCCATAACTGGGGAACCGAATCAGAGCCCAACCAGCATTATCACAGCGGCAATGAAGAGCCCCGAGGTTTTGGTCACATCGGTATTTCAGTTCCAGATGTTTATGCCGCCTGCGAGCGTTTTGATCGTCTCGGTGTTGACTATGTAAAAAAACCCGACGATGGCGCAATGAAAGGATTGGCGTTTATCAAGGACCCAGATGGCTACTGGATCGAAATTTTATCCTCGCAGGGTTTGAGCGATTTGGTGCGGCCAGCGGGCGGATCCTGATAGCCCAAGAGATGACGCCAAGCTACATCCGTCAAACCACACACTAGGCATCAACTCTATGATTCAAGGCATGTAACAAGCAGCGTGATCAGACAGGGTGCTTCGCTAAGGTTAACCGCCGCGGATCAAGACACCTATTTGGGCTCAGTTCAAAATATCGCGCAACCCGTAACCGACCTTCAAAAGCCAAACATCAGGACAGTGCATGACTCAAAAATTCAACCTAATTTCACACGGCTTGCAACGCGCCTTTACCCTGCTTAAATCTCGCTTTTGCACTTCTATCACGATGGGGTTGCTCGTTATCAGCGTGATTGGTTGCGACAATGAACAGGCGAGCCTTGACCCGATACAGACAGACGCGGGCGAAAATCGGACGTCGGCCAATGCCTTTGCCTCTAAAGCCTGTTCTACTGCACAGACTATCTCGACCTATTGCGGTTTTACCAACCCAGAAGATATTGTTCCGCTCCCGGATGGTGAACATTTGTTAATCAGTGAAATGGGCGAATTTATGCTCGACACCCCCGGTCAATTAGTCACTTTTCATACCAAAAAAGCACTTATAGAACCCCTCCTTGTTAACTACGATCCATCGGAAGAAAGCTGGGGAGTGCAGGGTTGTCAACCACCCGATGACGCCCTATTCAGTCCTCACGGCATTGATATCGTCACCGACAACGAAGGCCGACATCGACTTTTTGTCGTCAATCATGGCGGCAGAGAGGCGGTTGAAATGTTTGAATTAGTGCAACAACAAGATCGCTGGCTCGCCCAATGGCGAGGTTGCGCGATTCCGCCAGGAGAGCCATTTATCAACGATGTGTCTGGTTTTCGGAACGGCGATTTTTTAGTTACGCACATGTGGGATAAACAGAGCTCTATCGCGATGATCACACTTAAACTCACCACAGGCGTTGCCACCGGTTGGGTCTGGCGCTATACCCAAGGAGAGGGGTTTTACAAGTTGGGGGAATCAACAGAACTCATGCCTAATGGCATCGCTTTATCGGCGGACGAATCGACCGCCTATGTCAACATCTACATGGGCAATAAAACCCTCGCAATCGATCTCGCAACGGAACGCAAGATCGGCGAATTTAGCGTTCGTCAGCCGGATAATATTACTCGAGATGATGAAGGTTGGTTGTGGGTAGCCTCTCATCAGCAAAACCCGTTGACGGAGACTTGCGAAGGCGTTGAAGAGGCTGCTTGCCTACTGCCTTTTCAAATTCTTCGGGTGAACCCAGAGAATCTGGCGACCGAAGTCATCCTCGATCACAAAGGCGAGCCCATGGGCTATACCACTGTCGCTACTCGAGTAGGGGACACCCTCTACATGGGGAGTGCTCACGGCGATAGAATTGCAACCTTTAAGCTCCCCTAGTAGCACGCTGACTTACTGACAGGCGATCGACAGGCGCTGCCCGACGGCGGTGATCCAATGCCTCTATGGGACTTCAGTGCACGAGCAAGACCTGCGCCGAGCGCCCAATCACCCTTGGACGGTGCACTCAGGGATTTGGCCAACGCGTCATTTGGCATGTTTCTTGGTTTTTCATCGAAGGCTTAAAACGACAAAAGTGCTAACCAACTTTGGCCAATCCTTTGGGGAGCGGCAAAAGGTAGTTCAATGCACACACTGCCAATCGACATTGATCGAAGAAACACTTTTGAGTTGAAGCTAATACAGCTACAGATGCTGATACCTAGACAGGCGCAGATACCGATACAGGTACCCTGCCTGGTGTTGCGCGCCCCCAAACTACAAAGCTTCAGCTCCTGCATGGGTGCCCTTAATCAAGCGATGATTCTGGGGTTTGGGTCCTTTGGTTAGCTGAGACAGCCAAGACAAACGTTGCCATAAACGCTACTTCAGCGCTGCAGCTTGGATAAATGCCGCCCGAATTAAAATAATGACCGCGACAAACGTAAACACCATACCCGCGCCACCGCCTAAAAAAGCGATCGCGCCAAAGAAATCGCCGTTACCGAAGGGCGTTGCGCCCACTGACAGACCACGATTCTCGGAAAAATTGCCCGCCCAATAAAACACCGTATTGGCCCAACCCGTAACGATCAGACCCCACCCTGCCCAAAGCGCTGCGCGAGCTTGTAGTTGCAATTTCTGAATCAACAACGCCGCACCGGCAATCATGACACCATTTAAAATTCCCCCGACGTGGGCCGCTTGCCAGCCTCTGGTGGATCCAGGAATAGCGACTTCCCAAACCGGCAACGGCCAAAGGGTTACGGCATCGAGTAGTGAGAAAATCAACATGATTCCGGCAATCAAACCAATCAGTAGCACCAATAAGCCATGGGCAATAACTTGGTAGACAAGGCGATCCCGCTTTTGCGCGTCAGTGGTCATCTGTCACCCCTGTTTCCTAGATTTCTGATCTCAGCTTTTGCATGGCCACCTCATCCAGCGAGTGTGCATTCGCACCACTTTGGGTGTAGCGTCGCCAACCCACCGCTATGCTATTTTGCGCGTCATTACATATAGGGTGCCGCTTGGGATGATAGCTAGCAGCAAAGACTGGTAACGCTGCCTTGACCAAATCTAACGCAAAACCAGTAAAAAAACGCCAAGCGGCGAGCGCTTTCAGCGGCCGCCGGTAATAACCCTCGATGCGGATGATATGTGCAAATCCTTTAAAAGTTTGCCAAAGGATATGGCAGCCAGCTCGAACGACCATGTATTTGCGGTACATCTCTTGTTCAGCATAAAAAGCCTTGAAAAAGTCGAAGGCGACAGCGCCGTGCTCAACTTCTTCGACCTGATGCCAAACCCAAAGTGCTCTCATGACCGGATCTGCCCGCCCCATGAAAGCTTCATAGCGGTCTAAGATAATCATCCCGGCTAAGAAGGTGAATGTTTCATAGCCAGCAGTAAAGCCGATTTGAAATTTTTGATCTTTATCGTTCAGCGCTCGTTCAAAATATCCTTTGGCTTCTTCGGCTAAGACCGAAACTTTGGGGTACCGCCGGGCCATGGCTTGATTCCACTGAACGAAATTAAACGCATGATGACTTTCTTGACCGATAATTCTTTGTACGTCCTCAAGCAACTCGGGGTCTCTTATGCGATCTCGGTAGCGCCGCATCACTTGCACCAAAAATCGCTCAAAGAAAGGCACATGAATACCCAAGGCATTGATAAAAATTGCAAACTCCGGATTGCTCTGGCTCCAGACGAATTGCTCGGTCTCGATTTTAGAAAAATCAAATCTCAGTTGCCTGACCGAAATATCATCCATTGGATTAGCGACACTAGCCAACTTTTATCTTCCTTTGCACAAATTTCTTCCTTTGCACAACTATCTTCCTTTGCAAAAACGTCCCGCCGGGAGCGCCTCCAGCTGCATCGCTACGATTAAGGCTTCAACAATCTACCGAGAGCCTTAAAACGCCTGTAGCACTGGTCTGAGCCAGAGCCAGCCTCTATAGTTGACGCAGCAATAAAAACTGACTCAGATAGACCTGCGCTACCACATAGCGACCGGGTTTATCACCATTTGTACCGTGCCTTTTATGCGCGCCTGACCTAGCACAAACATAAATTCTGAGACCGATTCTTTCGCTAACCGCCCTGTATTCATTGTCTCAAGCACGTAAATGCCATTATGTGCAAGAAAGGTGACATGGCCATAAAACAGTTTGTCGCCATCAATTGCAGGGACAACTTCCACACCCCATGTATCAGCACCTACTGCCATGGGGTTAAACCCTGCCAGAAAAACTGCCGCTTCGTTGGTAATCCCAGGGATACTCGCTCCCCAAAGCTCTGGGTCAGACTTTAAGGTTGCGTCCGTGTAACCGGTATGAAAAAGCACAACGTCACCTTCACCGATCTTCACATCTTGTGCTTTCATGGCGGCTTTAATGTCTTTAGAGCCAAATGCCTGACCAGCCGCTAAAGACGTTACGCCAAAATGCTTGGCCATATCAATTAACACGCCGCGACCGATCATCGGCGGTATCTGGTGAGTACCAAACTTGGTCAGACCCGTAATGTCAGAAAACTCTGACCCTTCTTGGCAATTATAGAATTTCCCTGCTTCTCCCATGTGGCCAAGACCATCCAGCTGAGGGCCAACGCCGAGCCACATCTGCACCAAATCATCATTAGATGAGACCGCCCAGCCATAGGTTTTACTCGAGTCAAAATCAAATTGCTGTCCCGGCTGAACCACTTGCAACTGAACATATCGAGGTGGGTAAGCGGGCATACCCGTTTCAACCACGATGCCAAGGGGGTGTGACTGGCCCTTTTTAACCAACTGGGCTGCAGCCAGTGTCTGTTCGGGCGTCACATAGTTGGCCCCGCCAATTTCGTCATCAGCGCCCCATTTTGATATACGACACTCATTGGCCAGCGCCACGCCCTGCACCAGGCTGAGTCCCAAGAAAATCATTGTCCGTAATATATTCATACCTATCCTTTACTCTTACTAAGAAACTTGTTCCCCTACTCGCTGCTATAAGCCGCATCATTCACTATCAAATCAAAATTAGCCTATGCCCCTGCAGATTCGATTGCAATCATCATTAACGCCTTTTAGCCATCGCAAATTGTGCTCAAGAAGTCATCGGCAACCCAAGGTCCGGTATACTCAGACAGGGCAAAAGGAGATTATTCATAACGCCATTCATTCAAAGCCATGATTTTTGGAGCCGATATGCCGAGCCAATTCTTAGTCAACAGAAAGGACCTTTCTCAAACTCAACTCTCTGAAGCACCCGCCAGCACCCCCTCTGCCGGTGAAGTCTTGCTTAAGGTAGATAAATTTGCACTGACTGCCAACAACATTACCTATGGTGTTGCGGGCGATATGATCGGTTACTGGCAGTTCTTTCCTGCTGACGGAGCATGGGGCAAGATCCCCGTGTGGGGCATCGGCACAGTGGCCGCAAGCGAGCATCCGGAAATTCAGCCCGGTAAGCAATATTACGGCTACTTCCCTATGGCCACTGAACTATTAGTAAAACCTGAGAAAATTTCTGGTCGCGGATTTACCGACGCTTCTGCCCATCGCGCTGAACTCCCGGTGGTGTACAACAGCTATTCGCTCATGACCCCAGAAAATGGCTTTGATCCTGACTTTTTTAACCATTACATGCTGTATAGACCTCTATTTACCACATCTTTTGTCCTTGACGATTACTTTGCGGATAAGGCGTTTTTTGGGGCTGATACCGTCATCCTTGGCAGCGCTTCAAGTAAAACCGCCTTCGGCATGGCTTTTATGCTCAAACAAAGACCGGGCATAAAAATCGTCGGTTTAACCTCTGCTCAAAATGTCGAATTTGTGTCGGGCCTTAACCTTTATGATGATGTTGTTACCTATGACAATGTCAGTTCGCTGACGCTTAGCGACAGCGTTTATGTAGATATGGCGGGTAATCGGCAAGTGCTGTCAGCGGTTCACCATCACCTTAAAGATCAATTAAAAAATAGTTGCGGTGTGGGAATTACACACTGGTCGTCACGACAGGATGCCAGCGTCGATGAGCTGCCCGGCCCCAAACCAGAGATGTTTTTTGCGCCAACACAGATCATCAAACGACATGAGGAGTTAGGCGCGGAGGTCTACCAACAACGCATTTCCGATGCCACGGCGAGCTTTTTAGCGGCAGTGGATGATTGGGTGAACATTGAGGTCCATAGCTTTGCTGACGTCAGCAATGTTTATCAAACCGTGCTGTCAGGCGCTTCCCCTAATGTGGGTTATATTCTGGCGCCTCAATAACGCTCGGCTCGCCCATGCGCGGTTGGCCCGTCACTACGGATCTCTGCCCGCGTTTTGACGAGACTCCATCACGCACATTACCGAGGTAATTTTGAGCAGTAACCCACAAACACCGCCTAAACCTGTATGGCCTACCAATCGAGCCTCTGTCTGATTAGGCCCAAAGAAATGGTAGGCTTTCTGCAGCAGATCCGATCTCAAACAAGCTAGAGGACCGATGCAGATACCGGAAATTGATATTGCGCCACTTTACGGCCCGCCAAGCCTATCAAGGCAGGCAACCGACCGTCTGATTTTTGATGCAGCGGTCGACGCAGGCTTCATGACTATTCGGGGCCTACCAGACCCAAGTCATACAGATACTGCAGCCCAAGCCTTAATGCTGCAGTTGTTTCATCTGCCCGAGGATAAACAGCGAAAGCTTTGGAAACAAAATTTCGAACCTGCAAATGATAATTTGTACCGTGGTTTATTCCCGCTCCATTCTGGCAAAACCCTGAGCCGCGCCGGTTATGAAATTGGTCCAGATATCGTAAGAACCCTACCCGATGCTGATGACGATCTGCTCTATCAATTGACCCCCCTCCCTAGTGAGGAAGACATTCCAGGATTCTTAGCAACCGCACAGGCGTATTATCTGAGTATGGAACAAGCCGGCACCCAAATTCTTGCAGCACTGTCTCGAGGACTCGGTATTCCAGAGTCGATCTTTGCAGAGGCTTTTAGAGATGGTATTTCAACCCTACGTCTGCTGCGGTATATCCCACGGCAGCATTTGCCAATATCAGATGCGCTAAAACAAACTCGGGGGACTCACGTTGATTCTGGTTTGCTGACCATATTGGGCGCATTTCAAGGCGCTAGCGGTCTCCAGGCAGAAACGAAAGCAGGTCAATGGATTGATGTACCCCTCACTGCGAATAATTTTGCCGTCAATTTTGGCGGGCTGCTAGAGCGCTGGACTGGCGGTCTAATCAAGGCAACCCCCCATGGCGTTGGCCCCACCGATCAAGATCGATACTCGATTCCCTTCTTCTTTGAGCCCCGACCCGATACTTTGGTCGCGCCCCTTCCTATCGATGGCATTAAGCCCTTCGAACCGTTTCTTTTTGGTGACCACTTATGGGCAACCACTACCCGCTTTTCAGAAAACTACGGGCTTTTGCATAAGAGACCGCATAAAGCCCCATACAAAGATCCAATAGAAAATTCCCCGCAAACAGTTTATTGATCGGCCCTAAGGTTTAAGGCCCGGCCAACCGCAGTCACTACTTTGGAACCATTGTGGCCAGCCAGATCTATTGAGGCCGGCACTACCCGGCGGGCAACACCTCCGAGGAACGCCAAGCCAGGCCGATCATAATAGGTTGCAGGTTCTTGATAACACTTTGGGATTAGGCTGGTGACGTCTCTTTAACGACCGACTTAACGCCCCTTGTTTACCTGCGCTAGCTAGCACGTGACGCACTTTGCCGACGACTCAATCAGCTGATTTTCATACCTGCTGCACCCAGCCATACCCCACCAGCGTCGGTGGTCTCGATATTCAGTTGCCCCGCAAGCCCTGCGTCGCGATGGTGATGAATGGCTTGATACTCCGCCGATTGCATCATCTCGATCATCGCCTGACGGCTGGGATACATGGCAATTGCTACGCTGTCCCAAAGTTCTTCGACTTCTCCCAGCATCAAACGCTCTACCTTGGCACTAAACATACCGCCGCCACCCAGGCTGACAAGAATTTTAGAGACTTCCTGGGCATACAGCGCATACGCCTCGGCACCCGATAGATCAGTCGTCCGACCATCGGCGTACTCGGCCTTTTCTTTAAACTTCAGAAGGTTGAGCATATAAATCGGTCCTGCAGAGCCAGATTCAAAAAAGCCCTTTATTTGCGCTTCATTGGGGGTTACGCGATTCTCGACATTCATTGGGTTACTCCTTTTTGGTTGGCCGACCGACCATGAGTATCTTTTCAATTGATCGCCGCAGAAAATACCGCGATCAGCCATACTTTGCGATGAGTCAGAAACTAGGATTTAAGTCTTGCGACGACACTATCGATCTGGATCAACCCAAAATTTTGCGGCGGTTTGCACAGAGCAGGCTAGCAGATTATTCCAAGGGCTTCATTAGTACTTTTGATTAGCACTTTTGGATTAGCACTTTTTAACTTGGGCAAGCCCCATTAGATCTTGCCTATTCTTGAAGTAAAACTTGTCCGTCATCGTTTACTCAGCTCAGTGAAAGCTGTGATCATTGAACACAATGTAAATGCTTTCATCAGGAAGCGTTTGACAAAATTTGAGAGGGTTTGCGCACCCCTTGTGTATCACTACTGCCAGAGTCGACTCAGCCTGCTACAAGCTCTATTGCGGCGAGCGTATCAGCAATTTGTAAACGAAACTGAGACGGCGCTACAAGTCATTAACTGATTTGAAAGGGTAGTCAGCGTTGCTGTTAGCACTCATTTTAACCACCACGCGCCCGGCCACATTCTGTCGCGCTTACGCTCGCAACTGGAAGTCGCCATCGCAATCAAAGAGAGCCAAATGCTCGACCAGCGAAGACAGGCTAAATTGTGAGTAAAGACGGTAGCCAAGTAATAGCACGTGAGGATGAAGCAGGCTCAGCAAACGGTCAGTATGGCTTCTGGTACCGCAATCGCTGCCGAGGGCGTAGCAGCCAGCCTAGACCTAGACTCACAAGACAGCATCGAACTTGCCGTAACCGCTATCTTGGCCGGAATCTCCAGCATCGCAGGGGCTAAAGAGCCTTAGCCGTCATGGAGACCCTGACCCACCTCAAATTGCTGCGAGTAATGTCAGCAACACGCAGGATAGGAGTGCCGCGACTAAGGCATAAGGAAATTGGGTTAATGCGTGGTCAATCACGTCACATCCACTACCCTCTGCAGCTAAAACTGTCGCATCAGAGTAAAAACACGCATGACTGCCAAAGGCACTGGCTGACAGGAGCGCCCCAATGGCAAGTGGTAGGCTCACGCCCACGCTCTCGGCCAAGGGCAAAATAATCGGGATCGCAATCGCAAAGACCCCCCAACTCGATCCTGTTGCGAAAGAGACGATTGCCATCGTTAAAAACGTCATTACAGGGAACAGCAACGGCGTCATCAGGGGTGCGACACGATCAATCACGAACGTTGGCAATCCAAGTTGATCGTTGACTGCTTTAAAGGTGAAGGCCATCACCACAATGGTGAGCGCTGGCAGCATCATTTTTAACCCCTCTAATACTGCATCAAACATGTCACCCCAGGACATCACTTTTTGACTACCGAACAACACAAGCGTCGCGGCCACCGCGACAATGACGCCGATCTGTACATCTAAGTCATACCAAAGCGTGACCCCGATCAACGTCCCAAGCGGTAGTAAAAAATGATAGAGCTTGAGAGTGGCCTGAGGGTGCAGCAGCGAGGCATTCTCTGTTTCTGCTGCCAGGTCTACCGCATTTGTAGGTGCCACCAAGCCTGCGGCGCGCGTCTCAGCGACCTTCATCTGACCCAGCACGGGCAAAAAGCCCCAGGCAACAAGAGGTACCAGAAGCACTGCCACCAATGGATAAACCATGTAGGGAATGGCGCTAATGTACAGTCCCATGCCTTGCCCCGGCGCTGCGAACCCTGCATCAACAAATAAACTCGCGTAAAAAACCGCCCATGTCGAAACCGGAACTAGCACGCAGATCGGCGCTGCCGTAGAGTCAACGACATAGGCCAACATTTCTCGGGATACTCTAAATCGATCTGTCACTTTACGCATAGAGGAGCCGACGGCTAACGCGTTAAGGTAATCATCAATAAAGACAAAAATGCCTAACAACCAAGTGTACAAAAGCGCGCTCCTGCGCCCTTTTGCTTTGGTAGCCAATGCCATACTAAACGTGTCAACCGCGCCTGCACGCATGAGCAAACTGATCAAGCTGCCCATAAGACCGCAGACGATAATGACCCAGGCAATCGTTTCATCCATCATGACCGCAAGCAGGGTTGCCGAGAAATTGTTCAGCGCTGCGCCTGGGTCCAGCATCAAAAGCCCCATCAGCGTACCCGCAAGCAACGACGCAATCGGTCGCCGACTGAAGATCGCGGTTATCACAGTCACCAAGGCCGGCACTAAAACCCAGCCGCTATCTTCTATCACGCTTTACCCTCCGCGGTTGATCACCTTGTCCTATGGCCCCTCCAAAGGCGCATATCTATCCGTGGGCGAGACTCAGCAACCGCACCACAGAATAGTCTTCAGCAACCCAGTAAGCTTAAAAAGTACCGGCTAAAGCACACCTTTCTCACGCAGTTCTTCAATGGCTGCTGCCGACAGGCCCAGCTCAGTTAGAACTTCTTCAGTATGCTCGCCCAATAGGGGCGGCATCCTTCGTCTTGGATCTTGAGGCGTACCATGGAATTTGGCAGCAGGTTTCGCTTGCTGGTATTTCCCTGCGCTTGGGTGGTCAAACTCTAAAATACTGCCGTTATGTTGAATCTGGGGGTCATCAAACACTTCTTCCAAGGTCAACACTCGACCACTTGGCACCTCGTTATCACTCATCCTTTGGAGCAGTGTTTCGGTGTTAAAGCCCCGTATCGCCTCATCGAGCAAAGCACCAAGCACTTCAGCGTTGTCCGGGTTCATCCGAGATTCGGTGGTGGCAAATCTTGTGTCCTCTATCCACTCCGGATGATCAAGGGCACGAAATAATCCTTCGTGCTCAACCTGAGAGGCAACAAAGTAGATAATTTGACCATCTTGGGTGTGCCATAACCGATAGGTTTCATAAAGAGAATTTCCCCTAAGCTCGGCAGAGTTCTGGAGGGTATGTTTAATCATGCCATCGGGCCAGAAAAACGCGAGGGACGCATCGATCATTGGGACTTCGATTAACTGACCACCGGCACCCCGGTCGCGGGCAAAGAGAGCAGCCGTTATAGCTTGCGCAGCTGTGTACGAAGTAGATTTATCCGCAACAATGTTCCGCACAAGATCGGGTATCGGAAAGTCGGGACTCATTTGTATTCCAGCATGACCCGTCAGACCCTGAATGATTGGATCATAGACCCTTTGGCCTGCGTAGGGGCCAGTTGGACCAAACCCAGAGATCGAGCAATAGATTAAATCTGGATTGATTCCGCGGAGTGTATCTGGGCCCATGCCAATTCGCTCCGCGGCGCCAGGACGCCAATTTTGAATAAAGACATCGGTGTCTTTGATTAATTCATGCATCACCGCCTGTCCCTCAGGCTTTGACAAGTCGAGGGCAACACCCCGTTTATTACGATTACAATTGATAAAAAGCGAGGTCAATCCGCCTCGCTCAAAATTCGGTAACCGCACAACCTCGCCAATGCCCGGCGGTTCAATCTTCAACACATCAGCGCCCTGATCGCCTAAAATCATTGCAGCCAACGGACCCGATACCACAGCCGATACATCGATCACTTTAATTCCTTCAAGCGGACCCGTCATTAATCTTCACTCCCTCTATTCCTAGTTATAGCGTTTTGTAGTGCTTAGTCACCCAAGCGCCGAATGCTTTAGCCGTCCTTCAAGCATATAGAATCTTAGCAACCCTGGGTAAAAAAAAGTGACGTTAGCAGCCAGACCGATCAAATCGCTTGCACAAGGTGCCAACTCCTTTGACCAAGGTTGCCGGGGGAGCAACACCCAACTGGGGCGTTATTCTGCGACAGCTGGTCTCGCAAGCTGACGCAATACTTTGAAAAGCGACATCGGGCGTCGGACAACGCCTTTCTCAGAGGCCAAGAATGGCTCAAAAAATTAATGTTTATTGAATCCTAATGACTGCCATTTTAGCTCAAAAAGCAAATAAGGTTCATGACTAAACCAAACCCTGGGAGCGAGCGCACGTGCCTAAAAACGTAAAACAAAGTTCGCCTTTGATGTTCGAGATTGAAATTGCGGGTAATGTCTACGCCTGTGACCGATTTAATGAGGATATTGCTCGACTCGCTCGGCTATTGTACCAAGCTAGGAGGAATCTTATCGAGCATGAAAATCAGGCTAAAAACCTAACTGCAGTTGTGGATATGTTGGAGTTCGAATTATTAAAACGAGTCTAAATATAGTCGTCATACGCGAGCGTCTAAATGTATGAGAAATCAGTCCCAAAAATTTTACCTTGGCAGTTCAAATTTTGAGGCAGTTTGGAATTGCTATCAGGCAGGTCACTTCGAAGATTCTCCCTTCCTCCCGGTAATACAAAATGCATTAGTAGAAGGTAAAGACAGAATCTTTCGGTCCATCGACTTAGACATCGTTGAGCATTGTGTTGACCATCTAGAGACCAAACAGATAGACCTTTGGGAGCTGGTTAGAAACGATATTTCGCTTAGAAGCCTCCTACTCAGATCTGCTCCAACAATAGGGAGAGCAATCCATTGGCTAGCCTTTTTTATTCATCAAGAGTCGAATTGCTATTTTTTTAGTGTGAACGAGGACCCGGAGCAAACTACAGTCACCGTTTATTTTGCCGCTCCCGTGCCCAATGTAGTTCGGAAAAATTTGGTCGCCTTACCCAAAATTATCACAAGCTATCTCACCGCTGACTTTTGTCCTGAGCTTGAGCCCGCCAATATCTTATTCGGTCTATCGCACGAATACGATATTGGCTTGGAAGCAAAGAGGCCAGATTACAGCCAGCTCCCCATTTGTGTTCGCCTACCCTCGGATTTGATGAAGAAAAAAAGTGAAAGCTCATCTTCTGATTATGGAATTTTAGCAAAGCTGTATAAAAGGGAAGACGCGTCTTTCTATAGCACATTTACAGGTATCATTTTAGCGATGGAGCGATCACTAGATAGCGGAGAGGTAGTTACTTTAGAGGGTATAAGCAGAGAGATCGGTTGTTCTGTCGCCTCACTGAAACGAAGATTAGCCAGTAAAAACCAAAATTTTAGATCTTTGAAACAGATTTTTTTTCGCGCCCAATCCGCCTTACTTTTACAAACAAGTCAAAGCATAACCGATATCGCTGATAGGATGAGTTACAGTAGCGTCTCAAGTTTCGACAAAGCATTTCAAAAGACGTGGGATTGCACTCCCGGAGACTTTCGCAGAAGATTTTTAGCCTCTGCCTCAGCTTCTGAGAATCGCAACTGAACCGTAATCCCGAATAGTGCTGTCTTCGCACGCCTAACTCATAGCATCCGACGGGTAAGATACATGATCGAGGACAATCTAAAGATCGTCGAATCCGTAACGCCAAGCTTGTTCAAAATTCAGTTAGACAGCTGGTAATACGTTGGTGACGGCCTTGAAACAGGCGTTAACATCGGCTCGCCGTAAGCATCCCAGCCAGCCTCGATGGCGCCAAGTCCACTGACCGGTTGCTCACCAACGGTTTGCCAAATCATCAAAATTCGTTTGTCGTCTTTCATAAACTCGAGCAAATACTGGTCCTGCTCTGACTCATGTTTTTCGATAAAGGTCGCATCCCCCAACAACGCTAAGATAAATTTCAAAGCATAAAAGGCAGGACGCCGCCTGAAACCCTCCTGGTCATCAACCAACCCATAACCATGCGCTGATAGTCGCCACCAAAACACCTGATCAACATGGCCCGAACAAACCGTCAGCGCTAAAAATCGCAGCATATAATCAGCATAATCAGCCTCGGTCTCACCCATCGGGTGCTTACGCTGGATTTCCGTTTCATAAGGACAAGCAACTGGTGACCAGACGCCAGACCCTTTGATCGGCCAGTTGACTTCTGAAATGACAACTCGATTTTCGGTTCGATCCGACCACTCGGCAATAGCCCTCAAAAACGCGGTTTTTTCGAGCGTTGAAAACTGTCCTTGTTTGTTTTCTGGCGCGCCTCGACGATCAACATAAAGCAGGTGAGACAGCCCAGAAAATTTGAGTTGCGCGGGCAAATCCGCTAGCGCAGTAATTACTGGTAAGTATTCAAAATCTATACAAGCAGGCCCAATGAGGCGCAAATTAGGGTATTGCGCCTGAAGTTTGACCAAGGGTTGCAAAAGCGCTGTAAATTCTTGACTGGTCCAGATCCCCCATTTAGAGCGATTCCTGGCATGGGTAACTTCGATCTGGTTTGCCTTATCACCCACCGCGCTAATAACCGTATCGAGAAACACTTTCCACGATGCTGGGTTTAGCACCGCCTGACGGTCTTGGAGGATCGCCACCGTCACGTCAACACCTGCCTGGTGTAATCGATTCACAAGCGCAATCCCCTCCTGCCAGGCCTCCTTTGATTCATGATGACAAAAGCGCACGAGAGTGGGGGGATAACCGAGGGATCCTAGTAACGCCCATTCCTGTTCGAGGTACGCGGAATTGGGATGCAGGGCAATACCGAAGCGATTCTTCATGGAAACCGGTCGAGCGTAACTTTTTGCCAAGAGACGGCGATAGTGCGACCAAAGCGCCGGTGCCCCTGCCAAGGTTTGGCCTAGGGTTCTAGCAACATCAGCAAGATGATAGTTTCGGCGTTTTTCAGCTCGATTTAGCGTCACCATCGGTTGGGAAGTTTTATCATCCCACAACCAGAGATCCTTTTCTGAGGGATAACCGATTTTACTGCCACCAAGAAGTCGCTGCCGATAATGACGAATAGGATGGCGCCAACGACTGCTGCGCCGATGCGCCCAGAAGCGCTTACGCGCTTTGTTCTCGAGCGATGCAAGCGGTTCAGGCAGCGCCGAGTCATCATTGTAAATAGCTTTAAAGATCTCTAGATACTTACCTGGCAAAGCGATTCTTGCCAGATCGTGGGCTCTTTGGCGCGGGCCCAAAGGACCCTTAAATTGCCGAGCCCGATTGAGGTCAATAAAGAGCGGTTGAAGTTGGTCTCCAGCCTCCGACTGGGGCACCAAAATGTTTTGATTACCTAAATCACCATGCATGAACCCAGCCTCATGCAAACGCCCAATCGCAGGCGCAACTTGGTACAGCAATGCCATCATCGGTTCATTATCACGCTGGTCTCGATAAATTTTTGCCAAGGCGTCTCGGAAATTGTCTGCTTCAACATGCAAGCAAAGAAAATAGCTTTCTAGCAAGCGCCCCCTATCCCAGCGATCTAACCAAGCAATCGGTTGGGCGGTGCCAAGCCCACGACTAAACAGAAAATCCGCATACCTGAAGGCTCTCTCGGCTTTGGATCCATGCTTTTGGTCGTACCAGTCCTTCCAAGGACTCTGCCGACTGAACACCTTAATCGCAGTCGTCAAAAACGCATTTCCCAACACAAGATCCGTTTTCACTACTTGATCTGAACCTTCAGACAAGGCGGTTACCGAAACGCCAGCAAGCCAATCCCCAAATCGAGACAACTGGCCTCGCATATCACCAGTATCAAAGCGCGGCGAGATACCCCCGACATAGGGGCCTAGATCCTCGGTCACCTAACCCTCGTCCACAGCTCAATGTCTTTAATTATCATCGGGACTAGCACCCTTGTATCCTTCGCTCGTTAAACTGCAACCTTACCAATAGCGACCCTAAGTTCCAAAAATGACGGCTTAGTCAGCTACCTGAAATCCCCTCGGGCTGGCTGCAGCCGCCGCATTTTGGCATCAGTCTCTAACGTGCAAGACATTTCGCCAATACATCAAGCTTGGCAATTCGTAGACTAGGGATCAAAGACAATTTAACCTGCAACCGGCCCTGACCGACCCGAGATTTTATGCTTAAACTGGTTGATATCTCAGATGACAATAAGCCTGTGCTGCAGCGGCTCGCGACGGCCGCGCAGCAATCCCAAAACGGGACCGGTCACATTCGACCAGATGCCATGGGTTATCCGGTTTGGCACTTTGATTGCGATCGCGCCGACCTCGCGAGAATTTTCTCGCTTAGCTCTGATGATTTTGCCGCTCACAAAGCACTGGAGCAACAGATCGAGGCCCTGACCCATGCCCGATTACGCAGTTACGAACATGACGAACCACTGGATTGTGGCCCGGCGCTTCGAGTCTTCAAACGCTATCAAGATCCTGCTTGCACACGCTTACTTGGCTTCCATTTTGAGATGCCCTGTCTGATACAAGCACTTACCTGGTAACGGTTGCCGGGAGCGCTTGAGTGTCAGGGGACAATCAGAATTGTGCGGGAGCTACCCCTGGCGCTCTGGTATCAAAGCTGTTGTTACTGAGGCGACGTCCCCCAGCGATTCAAGAACGTCTTCTCCTGCGCTGAAATTCGGGTGACACTGCCGAACCGACCTATCGGGTAGCCAATCGGGATAGTCACAACGACACCATACTCATCGGGTATCTGAAAATAAGCCTGTAGATCATCTTCAAAAACTTGATGCATCGTTGTTAGGGCAGCGCCTAACCCCAAGGCGCGACAGGCAAGCAAGATATTTTGAACACAGGGATAAATCGCACCATAGTTTGGTGGCGCTAAACCAACTCGATCCTCTTCAGCGACTTTGAATGGCCAATCGCGCGCTCCGCACACCAGCAAAAGATAAGGCGCCTCGTGCATATGGTCCATCTGATGAAAAAGTGCTCGAAGCTGCCCTCGCCGCCGCGTTGGACCGCGGTTGCCAGGATCACGCGAAAGACCAAAGCGAGTTTCCATCGCCAAAGCATACCTATCAGCAAACCATCGCTTGGCCTCGGGCTCGGATATAAGAATAAACTTCCAAGGCTGCGTATTTTGACCTGAAGGCGCCTGAACACCGGCATTCAGCACTTTCCATATTAATTCCATGGGCACAGGATCCGGTTTTAGACGGCGCATCGCTCGCATGTTCGAAACTAGGTCAAAAAAGTCCATTGCTTTGAGATCTTCCATTATGCTGCCCCTTGCCTTACTAAGGCCGTTTTGTTTGGACGGGTTACACGCATCGGATTACATCGATGACAATGCGATTACCCCAACACTATGCTTCTGGGCGTACGCAACTGCATACCGATCGCAACTCATACACCCGTCGACAGTGCCGTCACTGAGCGGCTTGAGCAATGTGGCGGTCGATGCCTTTCATGACCACGTTGTACTTGTTGGCGCTTGCAATCGGCTTCATGCCGACAGAGTCGTTAAGCTCCAACCATTGATCAGCGTTGCTATTAAACTCTGACCACTTTGGTAGACCTTCACCATTAGGATTGCCATTGGTAGCAAAGTTTATCCAGTAGCGCATCATCATATCGGACAGTTTCCTGTCACTGTCTCGAGATAAAGGCGAGAGAAAGTCACTGCCAAACACATAGCCGATTTCCATCGCATGAAATGCGCCTAATTTACCTTCGGTATCGCCTTCCGGCGTTTGGGTAAAATAATAGGGAAAACACGTTTTACCCTGGTCAGCCAAAGCCTGCGCAACTGCTCGGGTTGGCGCGCAAAATAGAGAATCCCCGCACATCTCTTTGCTGGAGAGCACCATTTCCGTTTGATCACTCGCAGGATAGAGCTTGATCGCCTCGTCATAGTCCTCGCCAAAAAACCGCTGAAATTCTGCTAAGTAAGTTTCCACGTCTTGGCACAACGTCATCTGAGGCATTGGCGAACCCCAGTAAAGCGCAGAGCCTTCATAGGCGTTGCTCCCAATCATCAGGGGTATATCATTGTGTCGACCCTCACGAATAATGGTCATTGGATTTTTTACCTGACAATAGCCGTCAATAATGACCCCTGGGATTGGCAGGGTTGCTGTCTTTTGGATAATCTCATCGGCGCTTAACTGCCGCATCGCATCGAGCTGGCCAATACCAGTTTTGCAACCTAAAAACGCACCCAATGTTTCGCCTGTGTCATGGGCGCTGATGGGGATCGCACCTGGTTTATCTAAAAGCTGTACTGCATGAGCACCGACCCCACTTTGAGCAATAGCACGATGAATCAGACCTTGACTCAACGGCGAGGTGAACATGGCAATCGTTGAATGACCGCCTGCGCTCTCGCCGAAAACTGTGACGTTATCTTTGTCACCCCCAAAGTGCGCAATATTGCGCTGCACCCATTGAAGCGCATATAGGGTGTCAAGCAAGCCCTGATTACCTCGACACCCCTCGGCAGTGAGTTCTGGATGCGACATGAACCCCAAAGGCCCCAGTCGATAGTTAATGGTCACCAGAACAACGCCCCGCTCCGCCAGCTCCTGTCCTGGATAAGCGCTACCAGTCCCGTTACGGTGGGCACCGCCATGCACCCAGAACATGACCGGCAACTTTTTTTCTGTGACCAATGACGGGGTAAAAACATTGAGGTAAAGACAGTCTTCATCATATTCAAACACACGAGGATTTGCCGGTTCGTAATTTAGCGCCTGCGCGATGATGTCTCTAAAGGAGCCCTTTCCCCGCACAATTTGCGGCGCACTGGATGCATAGGCAGTAGCGTCGCGCACCCCTTCCCAAGGCTTTACGGGGTGCGGTTCACGCCAACGCAAGGGGCCCACGGGTGGGGCTGCATAAGGAATGCCGCCAAAGAACATGACCGGTATCCCGCGCCTGCTTTCAACCTGAGCGCCTTCGACAATACCTGTATCGATAATGACCTGTGTCACTGGCTTATCCCCTACTTGGTTTTTATTGAGTGTCACCTTGATTTAGCGCCTATGCAAGCAGGCAAGCCCAGCAGCGACAGAGCGTTTATCTGCCGACATCCCGCCATTTCACAGTCTTTAATCTCGCTCATATCCGCTCTAATTTGACGCCGCGATAAAACACTGCCATCCGAAAAAAGCCTGACGAGACGCTTAGCGGGCAAGCCCTGAACAAGCTACACTGACCCACCTTAACTTCGAATCACCATCAGGGAGTTGCCATGTTCTTTGAGTCTTGTCAGCGAATCGCGCACCTACTCATCGAGCGTGACATGTCGGTGTCCGTCGCCGAATCCTCAACTGGCGGCTTAATTTCGGCCAATCTATTGGCTGTGGCTGGTGCATCTCGCTATTTTTTAGGCGGCAGTGTTGTCTATACTCTAGCCTCCCGAAGGGCTTTCCTGTCACTCGACCGAGACAAACTCAAAGCCCTTGAACCCCTGACAGAACCAATGGCTGCGGCCTTTGCCGATGCAGCTAGGCTTCAACTCAATGCGACCTGGGGCATAGCAGAACTTGGCGCAGCAGGCCCTGCGGGTACGCCTTACGGTCACGACCCGGGGACCAGCGTCATTGGCATCAGTGGTCCAATCAATCGAGCGATTAAGTTTGAAACTGGCTCAGACAATCGACAAAAGAATATGCTTCGCTTTACCGAGGCAGCGCTTAAGCTATTTGAAGAGACACTGCTAGCGACCTAACGAAAGCTTATACAGGCGAGCTCTTAATATGATCGCCAACGCTGCGAGCAAGCCGGTTGGAGCGGCTGATCAGCCCACATTCACGGTGTTCCTCGCCCTTGGTCGGGTCGAAGTAATCGTGGTTGTCGGGCAGATCGCGCTCGACAATGTACTGCTCGACATCTTCTCTAGATAGATGAAACATCGGCGCGACACGAATGGTATCGTGGCTACCAAAAGTAAACGCATGCAGCTCCCGGCGAAAGTCGTTTTGATCATGGCGAATGCCGTTTAACCAAATATCGGGCTGAAAATCGGCCATTGCGCGATCGAACGGCTCGAGCTTAACGATCCGAGAAAATATGTCATGTGCCGGAGTGTCCAAATCAGGTATGGGGCCATGCACTGCGGTGTAGTGTGCTGCCGACATCTTCGGTGAGTAGACCTTAAGGTTGAGTCCCAGGTGCGCAACGACACGACTGATATGTCGGTAAGTTGCCGGCGTGTTAAACCCATGATCCACCCAAATTACCGGTATGTCCGGCTTGAACCGGGTCACCAGATGCAGGAAAGCAATAGCAAGCGGACGGAAGTTGGTGAACACAATCGGATTACGGGCATGGTCGATGGCAAACTGCATAATCTCGCTGGGTTTACGACCTTTGAACGCATTGTTTAGTGCCATCAGGTCAGCGTCTGGATGAAAAATTATTGGTGCCTGATGCTCCTGCAAATCTTTATATGCAGCATCTGCGCTCATGGGTTTTCCTCGGTTTAGCATTCTTTAAAGGCTCTGAGCATCGCTCCGCACCAGCGTGAATGTGGAATCTAGACGAGATTAGGGCGAATAAAAAATACTGTCTGGCTATATGCTTATGTGGCTCGTCGCGGCGCGGCGCGCCCCAGGACGAAGGACCTTTGGGCTTTTCAGTTCTCTCTAGATCTGTTCAACAGTTTTGAAAGACACAGAAGCTGGTTGGAGAGTCGCAGCTATTAAAAATAATGGGTCCGTATGTGGTTGTCACTTGATCAGCTCAGCCTTTATTGACTTTATCAGTTACACAATTAGGCCAATCGTGAGCTGGTGTCCGCGCTTTAGGTCTCTTAAGAGCGGTCTATTGAACGACTTATATTGCTGCTCGTTTTAATCCGAGGGCTGAAGCGGTGGTGGGAACCACTTGCAAGCTAAAACCGATGCTTCACCCTCGTAGACTCGCATGCCCAACATGAAGGGCCCACTAGGAACCGGGAGCCAGTTGGACGGATCGCACGGCTCCGCTGCGCTCAAGGTGATGGTAAGCCCGCCATCTTCTTCATACCGAAGTCCTGGCGTGCGATCACCAATCGACCAGCGGTTGATGGCGTTATCTACAAGAAAGAGGTCCATCCCGTAGGCAGTCAGTGACCAAAATCCAGCGCAAGGCGGCAGCTGATTCGAAGCAAACTGAAGCTTAAGCGGCGTAGTGCCATCAAGCTTGGCGCCATTACTTGTGTGTACTGCAATATAACTCCGGTTCTCGATCGGATAATGGCCGCCTAAGCCGTATTTGGCGCCCATTGCTCGCCTTAAAATGTCATTACCCGGCCCACTGATCCCTCGCCCAGTTCGCCAGCCGTGTTTCAGGACGCCATCTTGGGTGTTACCTGCGGTCAGTAATCGCTCTGCTTCCCCAATGCCCTCAATAAGCGCTTCGTATGATGCTGAGGAGGGCTTCCGGAGGATATTCATCGCAGCCTCGGATAAAGGTGGATGCCATTTCGCAGGCGGATCGAGGCTCATATAGGCATGTATTTCTTCAAAGATCGCTGGACCGCCTTGGGCGATCTGATTTGCTCGCCCCGCTCGCTCAGTTAGAATTGTTGGATGGTCGATGTTCGCAGTAACGCGAATGGCACGTTGGATTTTCCTGGCGGCCTCGAGATCATCTTTTGATTCAACTAACACCCTAATGATTACCCATGCGGTCGGCGTGCCGACCGTCACGAGCGCAGCATCGTTATCGAGGGGTGGTGTCGAAGGGTCGAATCTCACAGTCACCCGCGTGCCCTTTGTACCGTGATGACGTCGAGCGACGTAGCTCACATGGCTATAAGCATCAGCGATCATGACATTCCAGTAACGATCCGGTTTGTCCATGGGCGGCACGTCAATTACGAGATCGCCGAGACGAAGGTCATACCAACCTGAGGTGTACAGTGTGTCGTTGTTGGGGGCAACAATCGCTTTGTCTGAAGGGGTGGCTAATCCCTCGACGTGATTAAGCTCGCCAGAACGGTGCCGCGAACAAAGATGGAGCCGGGTACGATGAGTTGCCACGAGCGGATACCCCCAGAGATAAGCCTCTGCGGCAGGCGAGAACGGAGCGACAATGTCTGAAGCATGGACCATATTTCTAGTTTTACTATTTGACGCGGGAAATGTCTTGCATGGTTCAGCGAGCCCACTTGCGAGCCAGTGCATTTTTAAGCGCCTGAGCATCGACGGGGGCAGACGTGTCAAGAGCCAAAGAAAACCACTAGTCCAACAACAAGTTCACTTAAACCAGAACCGCTAACAGTTGGCGAACACAAGCAAGCCGGGATCTGCCACAGCGCTCGGGAGCGCTGTGGGCTTAAAATTAGGTAGCAACAAACCTTCGCCGGTAGCGGATGGTGCCTATTTCTTAGCCGCTTCTTGAGTGACCCGTTCAATACTGGGATGCGCTGCCATTCGGCTAAGAAGTTCAACTAATCTTGGGCTCTCACTCAGTAGCTCAACCCCGGCGACCCTCGCCATCCCCGCCGCTGGCCCAAGACAATAATAGGCATAAAAATCGGCAACGGTCAGCTCGGCACCGCAGGCATAAGGGTCGCATACGATCAACCGTTCAACCGCTTTAATGCCTTTGGCGAGATCCCTTTTAACTTCACTTTTCGTCTCGTCACTAACGGGTTGATTAAAAAGTGCTTCGGGTAAGCACCGTCTTGCGACGAGTTCGACATCGAGTTTGAGATGGCAAGCGAGTTCCATTGCTTTGGCCGCAGCGAAAGGATCACTGGGCAACAGGCCAGGCGATAGTCGCTCTAAGTAGTCAAAAATTGCCAAGGATTCCGACAAAAACTGACCATCTACTTCGATTGAGGGCATCTTTCCCATTGGGGATCTAACAAGGTAATCCTCAGACTGTGAAGGTGGCGCCTTGACTTCTTCAAATGCCAAGTCTTTTTCTATCAACAACGCCTTAGCGAGACTGTAGTAGTTGCTCATTCGTAAGCCATACAGTTTGATCATTGGATACTCCTCTTCTGGTGGTTGCTAGCTGCATTGGACTAAACAAGTCATCTTTAGCGTCCGAAAGCAATGTCATTCTCACGTGAGAAGCAAATTTGCGGCGTTTTGGTCAGGATTGCCGCTTTTTGGCCTACCCAAAACGAAGATTAAGCAGATGTCGACTAGCGCAATACTTGAGCGGCAGGAACTTACAGAGGCTGTAAGCAGGCGCCTAGCTATTCGGGCTCAAGCTCAGCCAACTTGCCCTAGCTGGGTTTGCAGGGGCCAAAAAATGGTGGGATACAGTCTCATTTTTTCTTTTGAGCTTTCGTCGGTTTTCATCCGATGAAAGAAACGAGTGCTCTTGAGCTTCTCCGACTCAACGAACCGGCGCTCGGCTCCCTTTACATCACAGGCCCAAAGCGCATGACCATTTCTGGGGTCTTCCAAAGCTACAGGTTTTGCATTCTGACAGTCCGCCAGATATGAACCACCATGCTGTGTCAGTTCGGGTGCTGTCGCCGCCCAGGCCGAGGTTGCGGCGTCTTGCTGAACCGGTTTCTCTTTGGCACCGACACGACTGATCGCCTCTCTCATGGTAACGAATAGCGTCTTTGGTCGGTGCCGCATAAGGTCCGTTTCAGTGACACCGGGGTAGACGAAAAATGCCAACAATCGGTCTGAGTATTGTCGATGAAGCTCAAGCGCGAACCAAGCACTCGCGGTTATCGACTGAGCATAAGCAAAGTCTGGGTCTCATATTTTCCTGAGATGCGCCTTAAAACCAGTAGCTTGGGCCAAATGCGCTGGCTGACAGACACACAGATGTGGTGAATTCTCACTATCTCTCCCTATTGTTTGTTATCTATCTATTGATTATTGTCGTAGGACATCGCCAATGCCGACTTGACTACCAGCGATTGTTGCAACCCAGCACGAATCGCTAACGCCAAGCGTTCCAGCGTCGCATCCTACTTTCTTCCCCACTCATCGGAGGTCGTACTATGCATCTAAATTTCGCGACTATCTGTTCGCGATCAACATTGAGCCGCTATCGCTTTGCAACAACCATTTTGTTGATAATCGTGACCTTCTCTCCGACGAGCAAGACCGATGAGCTACCTCTGGCAGGCTTCGCCGACTATATTGGCGGCGTCTGGAAACAAGGGGATATCCATCAAACCTTTACTTGGGGACCTGGCCGTTCAAGCGTGTTCGCAGAAGCGTATGTCCTGCAAGACGGCAGCAAAACTGTTGTTTCGAAGGGCTTCTGGTACATCGATCCCTCGACTGAACACATTCAAGGTATTTTTGTTGCAGAGGGTATGCCGTTTGAAGTATTGCACTATGAAAGCGAGTTTAAGGCAGGGGTTCTTTTCAGTCAGATGGACAGCATTGATGCAAATGGCAACACGCTAGGCTACGAAGAGCAGATACAATTGATCAGTCCTGTTAGCTATCAATGGCAATTGTCAGCTGACGGCTCCTCAACCCAAATGACAGGTACCTTCGAGCGCATCCGGCCACCCGAATAACCAGATCAGTTGATCAAAAAAGGTGCCATCAGGCGAATTTTCTATCGGATTTTCCTGTAATTGGAAAGTGTGAGACATGCGATGACATATTGAAAATCATTGCCTAAATAGAGTGTGTGGAAACCGTAGAAAAAAGCCCAAAAGCAACTGGGTCTGGGTGAGGCATCGCAGCCCAAACTGGTCTTACTGACCCGTTACAACGTTAGAGAGTTAATTTGGTATCGTCCTCATCTTCTCATCCGCAACTACAGGTCGGACACCCGCCATGTAGACTTCGATCCCTTTTCGAATCACTTATGCGTGAATTCAGAAAAATTCGAGGCTTTTCAAAGAGAAAACAACTTTTTAAAGATGAACGACCTAGTCCCTTTCCAACCAGCGGGTCTCTGAACGTCACTACATCACGACCGTTGAAACAGTCCAATGGGCGGTCGCCTAAACATTCAATCAAATACGCAACCTTGCGCTTGGCGTGAGGCGCTAACCGCCTAGATTTATCTGGTGCTTTAATCTGAACATGGGCATCTAACGCATCGCTCATCAAAGGCAGCTCGGAAGATTAAGAAGATCTCGACCAGAGCAAGAATTCAGTGGCAGGCACTTCCATGCGCTTAAGGCGAAGACCCAACCAATAATCTTCAGGCTTGGCCAGCGTCGCCTAAGCAACAAACTGCGCAGACTGAGGCGACCTAGTCCTCAGACATTTCGCAATTCTAGGTTTGCAATAAAGGTCTGGGAGATCTTAGGGGACAGCCTTGGAAAAGAAGTAAAAGCCAGCTCTGCGATAGGTGTATTTGGGACAATTTTTTATCGACTGCATTATCTACTACTGCAGATCGTTCACAAAAATTGTGAAGCTGGACAGGCATTTAAAAACTTTTAAAAGAAGAAGATGGTGGCCAGAGGTGGAATCGAACGGGGCCGCCTAGGTCAGCGACACATGTGACGGTGGGCACAGTTTCTACCGAGGTGCTTAACTGGGAGTTTGTAAAATGGTGGCCAGAGGTGGAATCGAACCACCGACACGAGGATTTTCAGTCCTCTGCTCTACCGACTGAGCTATCTGGCCTTAAACTCGGCGTAGACCTTTTTTAAGGGCTCCCCGAGGCCGCTTATTAAACCCAAGCAGACTCAGTCAGTCAAGCAAGATATTGTCTCAACCAAGGATGCTGCGCACCTAAGCTCTCGGCGTTAACTGCATAAAATGCAAGGACAGTCTGAACGACATTATTCGCTGGTTTTTCAACCACGCGACATCAGCCAGAGCGATGAACGCTCTGCAGATAGGTTCTTGACGAGGACCGACAATTACGATTTGCTGAGATCAGATTCGTTGAGCGCACCACACCTTGAGCAATCCCTTACCCAATCGAGCCGAAGTCATCATTATCGGTGGCGGTATCATCGGTTGCTCCATTGCCTATCACTTGGCAAAACTCGGGATTACCGACGTCACCCTGTTAGAGCGAAGACAACTCACCTGCGGCACCACTTGGCATGCTGCCGGCCTTGTCGGGCAACTTCGTGCCTCGCAGAACATGACACGCCTTGCACAATACAGCACCCAACTCTTTAGCTCGCTGGCAGAGGAGACCGGACAAGAAACCGGTTATCGGCATACTGGATCGATTACTCTTGCCTTGAACGATGAGCGGCTTCAAGAACTATCGCGACAAGCGACGATGGCTCGCGCTTTCGGTGTGTCCTGTGATGTTATTACTGCATCAGATGCAGAACGCCTATGGCCTGGCCTTAATACCGAGGGCGTTCTAGGTGGCGTTTTCCTGCCGGGAGACGGGCAAACCAACCCCATAGATACTACCCTCGCCCTGGCCAAGGGCGCCAAAATGCAAGGGGCAACCATTCGCGAGCAGACAGAGGTTGCAGAAGTTGTCATCACTCAGGGCCGCGCGACGGGGGTTCGATTAACAACCGGTGAAACGATTGAAGCAGATACCGTCGTGCTTGCGAGCGGCATGTGGACCCACCATCTAGCGCGCAAGGCAGGTGCAATCGTGCCCCTCCACGCAGCGGAGCACTTCTACCTAGTTACAGAACCGCTATCTGGTTTCGACGAAATTAGACCTACCCTCAGAATTCCTGATGAACAAGCCTACTTTAAACAAGATGCAGGCAAACTGCTGCTGGGTGCTTTTGAAAAGCATGCTAAACCCTGGGGCATGGCAGGCATTCCCGACGACTTTTGCTTCGACGCGCTGCCAGCTGACTTTGATCATTTTGAGCCTGTCTTAAGTCAGGCAATTGAACGCTTTCCAGCCCTTGCGGAAGCGGGTATTCAACTCTTTTTTAATGGCCCAGAAAGTTTTACCCCCGATAACCGGTACCTACTGGGCGAAACTCCCGAGGTGAGCGCCTTGTTTGTTGCAGCAGGTTTTAATTCCATCGGAATTCAGTCTGCAGGAGGCGCTGGTAAAGTGCTGGCGGATTGGATTGCGCTGAAACGACCGCCTATGGATTTATGGGACGTTGATATTCGCCGAATGCATTCGTTCCAAAATACTCCCGCCTTTCTCGAAGATCGGACCACAGAATCTCTTGGTCTGCTCTATGATTTGCACTGGCCAACTCGGCAGTTCGCAACCGGACGCAATCAGATTAAAAGTCCTTTGCATGAGCTGCTAATGCAACATGGCGCCGTTATGGGCGAAGTCGCGGGCTGGGAGCGACCAAACTGGTACGCCCAGCCCGATGAAGACGTCGATACTCACACCTACGGTAAACCTCCTTGGTTTGATGCTTGCACCCGTGAAAGTCAGGCCATTCAAAGAACCGTTGCACTGTTCGATCAAAGCAGCTATCCGATTTTCGAGATTGACGGCCCTCAGAGCTTGTCCTTCATGCAGTGGATCTGCGGTCAAAACCTCGATATTGCTGTTAATCAGTTGGTTTACACGCAGTTGCTAAATGATCGAGGCGGCATCGAGGCTGACATTACAGTACTCAGAACCACTCCGACCTGTTTTCATATCACAGGTGGCTGCGCGACTTTCAGACGCGATTGGTATTACCTGGTCAACGGCGCCCAAAATTTTGACTGTACGGTCAAGCATCGAGAAGACCTAATGACCCTTGGGTTAATGGGACCGGCCTCTACCCGATTATTAACGCACCTTACCCAAGACCCGCAACTGACGGCGCTACCCTATTATCGATCGATTGCAACGCAAGCTGTGGATATACCTATTCGAGTCAATCGACTGAGCTATGTTGGCGAGCGAGGCTATGAACTGGTCGTGAATCGCGACGCGCTGGTCAGATTGACTGAGCGCATTCTCGCCGAGAAGAAAACCTTTGGTGTCGTCCTCGCCGGTTTTTACGCAATGAACGCCTGTCGAATGGAAAAAGGCTATCGGCATTGGGGCGATGATCTTAGCGATGACGTAAATCCCTTTCAGGCAGGGTTGGGATTTTGTGTCGATCGAACAAAGACCGAAGGGATCGCTACAGAAACGTTAAAAAATTTAGCGGCAGATCATTCTGAGCGGCTGGTTAATCTAGCCATCGACGCGAACGATGCGCCGCTAATGATTCATGACGAACCTATTTATTGCGGTGATGAATTGGTCGGTCTGACAACCTCTGCCGCTTGGGGATATCGAGTGCACCGAAGTCTTGCCATAGCAGCGGTGCAAAACTCAAAGGGCGTGACCCAGCAGTGGCTCAAAGCACAAACATTCGAAGTGGAAGTCGCCGGAAGCCGTTGGCCCTGCCAACTTCAATTTCACGCTTTTTACGATCCAAACGGCAAGCAGCTGCGCGGCTAGCCGCGCCAACCAAGAGTCTATAAACTTCATCACTAGGAGGTACCTATGCCACGGATCAATTTACTGCCTGATGAGGCCTTACCTGCCAATACCCTCGCACAAGTCAAAGCGATGGAAGCCGCAGGGAAAGACACCGCCCTGACCAGGGGGCTCGCCAATGCATCAGAATTCTTTGAGCGTTACTTTGCCTTTTATTTGCCCGCCCGCGCCGGGCACAGTGTCGATGAAGCGTTGATCGAACTGGTTAGACTCAAAGTCGCCCGTTTAAACGATTGCTTTACCTGACTTAACGCCCGGCTTCTGCAGGTTGCAGAAGGAGAAACCCCAAAATTGACCGAAGCTAAGATTGCCGAACTCGACGCGCCGACCAATTCATTTACTGAGGCAGAGCGCGCCGCAATCGACTATGCCGAGCGACTCGCGCAAGATCATCACAGCATGGATGATGCTTACTTTGACGAACTGCGCAAAGTATTTACTGATGAACAAATCCTGGAGCTTGGGATGATGATCGGTCAATTCATCGGCTTTGGACGGCTGCTCGCGGCCCTGGATCTCGAACCCAAAGTCTGTGAGATCCCCTAAACCCCTATTTGATTCAACCTCAGGTCTTAAAACCTTGATATACCAATTAAGACAATATGAGATTTATCCCGGTAAGATGCCCGACTGGGTCGCACTATTTGATGGCCACATCAAACCCTTACACGATAGGCTCGGCATCCCCATTATCGGTGCGTGGCAGCCCGTCGAGGATGATACCTTTGTCTGGATTAGGGGTTTTCATGACCAAAAGGCGATCGCCAGGCTGGAGGCCGCCTATTTCAGTTCACCAGAACGCCAAGCACTTGGTGATCGGCCTCAACAACTGATCCAACAGATGCAGATTAAGCTTATGACCGCGATATCTTAACGCCGCATTGCTTGGCTCAAACCCTTCTAACTCAGTTAGTCACGATTACTACGCGAAGTTTTTAGCGCCCTAGTTTTTATCGTTTAGAACTCGGCGCCAAGCGCCCATTTTTACCGCTACTGCAATCACTAAACCAAAGCTGACCATACCAATGGCACCAGCGATAAAGATATCCTTGAGGCCACCGCCTGTCTGATTAACCCAAAAAGCAGCTAAACCCACAGATACGATAAACCTTAAAATGGTACCAATGATCGGCCAGGTCATTGCTGCTGCACCTTGGGAGGCAAAATACAAAACCAGCCCAATCCCTAAAAACGCGTAAGCGGGACCGACCGTTTGAATGTACTGCTTCGCAACTTCATAGGTTGCACTATCATCCGTAAAAACTGGTATCCATAAATCGGGCAACAATGCGAGCACGATACCAGTTCCCCCTGCAATAGCCGCAGCAAAACCACTGCCCCACCAACCCGCGCGCTCTGCCCGAGTGATCGCACCGGCACCGACATTAGTACCCACAATCGTTGTGAGCGCAGTGCCGATTGAAAACACAATCGGAATCATCAAAAACTCTATCCGGGTACCAATACCATAACCCGCTAGGGCAGCAGTTCCGAACTGACCCACCAGCGCCGTTAACCCTAAAATGGTGGCGACCGTCAATATTGGTGACAAACTCGCTGGGCGAGCCACCTTCAAAATTTGTTCAAATAAGGCGTGTTCATACCCAAATCGGTCTAATCGCAAACGAGCTGGTACGCCTGCCCGAGTTAATTTGACTAAAAACAAAATCGCCATCAACGACCCCACTAAAATTGTCGACAACGCAGCGCCAGCTAAACCAAGGGCAGGCAAACCAAACCAACCTAGAATTAACCCCCCTGACAATGGAATCTGTAAACCCGCGCCTAAAACCATGACGCCGGCGGAGTAACCCATCAAACCCATACCTCGAAACACTGCGCCAAGGGCGCTCGAAAGCCAAACGACAAAACCGCCGATAAAAAGCACCCAACAGTAATCCATTGCAAGCGAAATGAGGTCACCATCGCCGCCTAAAAAAGCTAAGAAGGCCTGCCCGCCGACCGCAAACAGCAGCAAAAACATCGATGCGCCCGCTAGGGCTGCAAAGATCGCATGCCAAATTAGTTTTTCGGCCTGAACGACTTTTTGAGCACCGAGGTTCCTTGCAATAGACGAAGAAATCGCACCACCCAGGGCACCGCCAGACATGGTTTGCGTCAAAATTAACAAAGGAAATACCAAGGCCATAGCGGCCAAGGACTGAGTACCAAGTTGGCTGACAAACCAGACCTCGGTCAAGTTAACCGACGCCTGAACAAGAAACGCGGCGGTGTTGGGCGCTGTAAGCGATAGTAACAAGCGCCCTAAAGGGGCCTCGAGTAACAGCTTGGTACGATTGTCCATGGCAGCCAGTGTCATCAAGATTGAAGGGACCTCAAGTGGACCACGAACTGGTGCAAACCGCAAAAGAAACACACCTAAATCCGCCGCTATGAACGCTTAACTAACCAGTGGGAACGTCAGCCTCAGTCAACACCCGCTTAACCGAGCACCCATTCAAAGCACTTAGTGACTCGATGATCCCGACAGATCTCGAACCGCTGCGCCGGACTCAGTCTGAAGGTCTATTTCAAACAAGATAAAAGCGATTATTACGGCGAGTGAGCGGGTAGCGAACCGGCGTGCTAAGCAGCTTAACTAACACCTCATTGCCAACGGCGTCGAGGACTGTCGATTGATCGCCCTCAGCTAAGGTTGCGAAGTAGGTTCGCGCCCGTTGACTCAGCCACTCAGCATAGACCTGAGCGCTATGATGATAGGTTTGCTCTGCCCATGAGACGCTCCGTGACGGCAGCTTAGGTTGGTCAAGATCGGCATCTATCACGTCGCCCGAGGATAACTTAGCCTGATCGCAATAGTCATCAAACGCTAACGCCCCTAACAAAAACGGCAAGCCATATCGAGTACCCAAATGGTTGAGAAGGTCTAGTGCCGAGGCGGGGACGACATCATCTGCTAACACCACAACAGGTCTGCTAGAAAACTCTGGGGCTACCAATTCTGGCAGCAACATTTGTTCAACCCAGCGCAGCGTCCTAGGTCCATGGTTTTGCATCAGCCGCAGGCCAGCTGGATCACGGCCCATATGCGCATGAAGCGCTCCCATGACCGAGTAATCCGCCTGAGTGGGTTGACCTCCGAGCAAATAGGGGTGCTCCAAAAGATGGCTTTCAAAAAGGCCGAGCAACGCTATGTAAGCGTCGTCTAGGGCTTGCTTTACCGTTTCCGTTGCAGGCGGCAAGCCGTAACTCATCATACGATCAGAAATCAGACCACCATACTTAAGCAGATCTTCATCGCTACCTTGAGGTCTAAAAGTACGACCAAAATCCCGAGTGATGAAGGGTTGGTTTTCTGCAAATAACCAACGATGTTGCCATGCCAGCGAGAGCAAACCTTCGCTGCCCAAAAGTTCCATTAAGTGCACGAACACCCGCTGCCTTGGCGATGTTGGAAAAGCTGGAACTGACGGAAACAACGGTTCCAGCTTATCTACGATATGAACACTATCCTGCAAGACTTCGCCGTCTGGCGTCATCACTTGCGGGATCCGGTGACTACCGGAGGCTGGCCGAACTACCTCCCTGAAGATCCGATCACTTGGGAGGCGCTCGACAAAGGGAATACCTTTTTTACGCAGGTAAGTTCTGACTTTTGCGGTGTAATACGACGCATAGGCCCCAAAAAGCACATATTCAGCCATGGTGGATCCTTTCCATATAAAAGCAAGACAGGCATCTCGCCTGCTCAAAAATGCGACTCTATCACGACTACTGTCCCCTCGTAGCCGCAGACGTTTTGCCGCCAGTTAACGCCTAACCTCTGTTAGTCGAGTTGCTTGCGCTATCTGACCTTGATGCTGCTAAAACTTTCTATCCCCGCAAAGCGCGGCGCACCATCTACCGGGGATAGGCCAGAATGTCGTAGCTGGAAGCCACCACGCTAAAATGCTTTCATTCGCTGCCCTCAAGGTGTTTCGACTCACAAGCGCTAAAACCGCGAAGACAAGCCAAAACCTTGAGGCGGGTCTGTCTTTTCCAGCCGAACTTGCGTCTCGCTGATGAAAAGAGATGGCGTGACTACACTCAAAACCGATTCGTTGCCTACGACTTTAGGGCGAACGATGACCCAGAGACATCATCTCGCATTGGATTTGCCCGCTCATGGATATTTTCGGTGACCGCACTCGGTTATATTGGGTTGAATCGCTAGGAGCCAAAACTTGCCCAGGCCCGGCCGCCCATAGCAATATAAAGCCTGAGCTTATTAACATGCCGACTGTAAGGATGTATTCAATGACGTCATTCCCCGAGACTCCCGAGCAAATAACTGCCGCCTGGCTGACGAATATTTTTCGGTCAAGGGGTACCCTCACAGCCCACCAACAAGTCAAAAACGTCACGCTAAAACCGATCGGCGAAATTGTGGGCGTTGTCGGTGAGGTAGCCAGATTTGAACTAGCTTACGAGCCATCGGGCGCGGGTCCTGCCTCGGTTGTGATCAAATTCGCCCATCGCAATCCTGAGAATCGCGCTATTGCCAACAACACCAAAATGTACGAGCGCGAGGTGCGATTTTTCAATGAGATTGCGCAACACATCGACACACCATTGACGACGTGCCACTTCGCCGCGATGAACCAGGACACAGGCGCTAACATCGTTGTTCTAGAGGATCTTAGAGCCTATCGGGTTGGAGACCAGGTCACAGGCATTACCCTTGAGCAAAGCCAACGGGTCGTCGATACCCTGGCGCCGCTACATGCTCGCTTTTTCGATCGCTGGCAGACCGAGTTTGACGACATGCTGACCATTGCCTCTGACGACTATATCGAGCCATTTTTGCCTGGGTTTTTAGGCAGCTGGGAGGCAGCGATGACCAATTTCCCCGCCTGTTTTGACAACCCTCTGGGCGCGGCTATGCCTGAGTATGCTGCCGGATTGCGACCCTTAATGAAGGCCATGGGAGACGGACCGATGACCTTTATCCACGGTGATGCGCGCATGGATAATGCAATGTTCGGAGACCCATCACTTGGCCAACATCATGTGGTTATGATTGATTGGCAAAATATGATGATCTCAAACCCATTACAAGATCTTGCTTGGATGACCACTTCCAGTCTGACCACAGCCAGCCGACGAGCACATGAATCAGATCTTCTTGCCTACTATCATCACGCTCTGAGCGAGCGTGGCGTGACTAACTTTTCCTTGGCCGATGTCACTGAGCGTTATGATTTGGCAGTGCTATTTATCCTAAATTTCCATCTCATCATTGCTGGCGCTTTTGTACCAACCACTGAACGAGCTCGAAAAATGGCGGAAGAGGGTGTCTCGCGCGCCGTACAAGCGGTCCTTGATCGACAATTAATCGATCGCATTGTCCTTTAACATCATTTCATGACGGCGTGGCTTGGCGCTTTTAAACCGAGATTGAAACCATTTAAAAGCCCCGACAAGACTTGATCTGGGCTTTTAAAGACAACACCGCTAAGGCAAGCCCGATGGCGTATGCCGTCAGTCTGCGATGGGCCGAAAGACAGTGACGACACCCAAGAGCGTGAAGAAGACCAACTTTTGCATGTGATGTCCATTAAAGCCAGTTTCAGCATGACCAAAGCGCAGTGGGCTCTATTGCACCGGACACTCACTCACCGACTAAAGGCAACGGATTAAAAACAATATTGCCAATGGTCAAAGGCTGCAGGTTGGACTCTTGAACAGAAACGGGCTGATTTTGGATTTCTGAGCGCTTGATTACTCTCAGCCCACCGCCAGTACCCAAAACGCCCTTCTGCCAACTGCCCGACAACTGAGTAAAGTAAAAGCTTTGGGTCAAATTACTAACACGATCAAACAATAAAACCGCGTACTCGGGCTGACCATCATTGTTAAGGTCAGCAGCAACCACATGAACAGCCGCTGCCTGCTGGACTTCTGAGAGCGCATTGACTTGCTCAAAGAGCTGCACCGGTAATGTCAGGCCCTTAGGATTAAGATCCCAATTCACAGGGCTTGCGCCATCTGCAATATCCCCGCTATGACTGAAGCCGTCCTCGCCAACAATTCTGTCTTTTGACTGCGCTGGGTCTTGGATCCCTAACTCATCACCCAATCGAATCAAAGCCTCGTGACCGGGCCGGGCTAACTCGGCACGCAGATAATCGGCATCAAATTGTGCGGGTGTCAAAAGGCCTGTTTCCAGTCGTTCAAGCTGGCTTGCTAATGCCAGCTTGCGGAAATCCAAGAGAGGACTATTCGCGAGTATCAGTAATCCAATGACACACACGCCAAAACGCGCATTGCCGTAGCCAAGCAGTGCTGGCCAGTTCGCTCGCCGTCTCACCAAAGCGCCAACCCAGCCGACCGTATAGAGCGTGATCAACCCCCACACCATAAAAGCCCAACATCGCGCGACCGTCCAACCGTACTGATCTAAGCGCAGTGTAAGCCCCTGATAACTCAGTATGGATAAAAAGGGCAAAACAAAAAGCGCTGCTGTTACCAACCGGTGCAACACCGGGCCATAGGGCAATGCGTCAAGTCCATCGGCGTAGACGATATTAATGCCAACCAAGATCAGGAGCATCAATAACAGAAGCAGTCCGGTTCCTCGATTGGTCGACCAAAGCACATCAAGACCTGCCCCAGGTAGCGCAAGCAAGAACATCACCGCAACAAATAACACCAAAGGGAGTAGAAGCTTAATGAGGCCAGAGATTAGGTTAATGATGTTATCGATAACTTCCACAAGTGCTCGAAAAACAATAATCCCGACACCGAACACGGTGGTCCCCAAGATGACGATAAACCACGTCTCTTGAAACAGCACTTGGTAGTAAGTGATACCAATTTCTACAAATAGCGCGGCCCAAAGCGCGCAGACGATCGCGGCTGCGAGCACGAGCAGCCAAGCTAACAGCAGGATCAGGGCATTGCGCCAAGCTAAGACCGAGAGCACCCGGCCGTCCCGGCCATCCTCGGTCAAGCACCATTGGATAAAAAGCAGTGCTAGGAAACTGGCCAGCCCAAAACTCATGACATAGCTGGCGGTAAGACTATCGATGGGAAACGCGTTGAAGGGCTCTGCTTGAAAACCAATGTAGATGCCTACCAAGGCGACAATCAAACCATAGCCGGCGACCCAACCGAGGGGCTTTAGCACTTGCTGTTCTGTCACGGTCAAAATAAAGCCAAGAGGCAGTCCAACCGCTAAGCTAATCAACGGATAAAACCACATTGGCGACTGACTTAACCAAAGGTCTTCTTTAAAACTGTTGACGATAAGGTACAACAAACACCCTTGGGCGACCGAGACTGCTAACATTAACGCTTTGGTTAAACTGATACTTGACATGTGTTGATAACCTTTATCGGATGAAGCGTTCCATCGCCCCTTGGGTACCCGTATTGCGCAAACATCACATCACCTGGAATTACCTCGCGACCCCGCATGGATTTGCCGATTAGGAGGCCGGTCCGGCATAGGCGTCACGAGTCAACGATCTAACTTGTTAACTATCTAGCCGTTAAATATCTAAGCCGTTAACTATCTGAGCTATTAAATATCCATACTAAGGAACCGGTCGATAACGCCTCAGTCCTAGTCATGCCAAGCAAACTTGTTGGCAGCGCCCGACCTCAACCGGCTAGGCCATCCCATGGCAACTTCACTGGGCAACCCTAAACCCAGGCGTCGGGTGATGGATTTTGTTGCACTTTGCCGAATACCCTTGTGCGCTTTGCAATACCCCTAAATCCTCTCATCAACTGCTCGCTACCCACCCAGCGCCTAAACCTTGAACTGGACCCTCATCAGCCTTAAGACCATGGTTACGGACTTTTATAAGCGCCCACTGACGCTCATGAACCAGCCTTTGGACTCGTAGTCGAGGGCGGTCAGTCGATCATTAAACTCCGTGAAGTTATAACCAACACCAACTCCAATATGCGCGCCTAATTGAAAATCTAGACCCAGCAGCATGCCTTGCTTCTCATCACCGATCTCATCAACTTCTAGCCAGCGATATTCTGCCAACAAATCCAAAGCACCCACCAGATGGTAACGCCCGCGAAGAATCGACAAGGTTGTGGTTGCCTCTATGAAAGGCCCCTCTCCGCGATCCATACGAATCGCGCTGTTTTTCCAGGCGTATTTACCGCCCAACTTAAGCCGGTCCGTCAGCTGATACAGGCCCTCAACAGACAATACATAGCCTTTTTCGTCAGCATATAACCCGCCCATCTGATTGGTCGGATCAAGATCGTAAACATACGATGCCATTGCCAGCATATTCAAACGATTTGCCAGGACTGGCCGATAGGCAAAGCCAAAGTCAACTTCACCAAACCTCGCATCTTGGCTGCGATCGCCCTTGTCCGTCGCTTCTGAATAATCTGCCTTAGCCACCATGACCCAGTTATCGGAAGTTCTTAGATTGACCCGATGGGTCGTGACCCACTGATCCCGGTCGGTGGGCAGATCGTTTTGATCAACACGAAATTCAAAGCGGTTGACGATTTCTAACTGAGGTTGTCGATAGCGTGAGCCGATGCTGTAGGCGGTTCGGTCGTAGGTCACACCGTTCATAACCGATTGACCGGCAAGCATATCGGCATCGATTGTCCAGGCTTCTGAAAAATCGTAGCTGATGCCGTAGCTGTCGCCCTCGACACTTTGGCGAGTACTTCGATCAAACCGATGCTCGTTGTAGACCCTTAAGCGATCGGTCAGCGCCGTTTTTTGACCAAAAGTCAGCCCATCTCGCGCGAGATCGCTTCGCTCGGTGATATAGTTAACATAAGCCGAACTATTCTCACGATAACGATAGGCTAACCCCACCCGCGCGCCCGAGTTATCACCGTCAGAGAAAGCCTCGCCTAAGATATCCAACTTTTCTGAAGCCTGTAGATTAAACCCTACACCCCCCATATCCTCCATGGCGCTATTGTCTGACTGCTCTAGCACCGATTGAGCATTTAAGAAGGTCGAGAACCGATCGCTCCAGGCAACCGTCAAGCGGAGACCTAAGGTACTACTATCATCCTTGTTGCCGGCAACTTCATCCTCCTCAGCGAGATATTCCGCAGCCAACCGAACACGCTCGCCTAGGGCTAGGTCTAGCTGTAACCCTGCATCATCAAAAGTCGTCTCGCCGCGTTCCTCATGATCTACCCGAGCCTTGACATTGATGCCGTCGGTCAGTGCAACAACACCTTCAAGGCCATAGCTGCGCAAGTCCTCACCTGAGGCGTTGTGATATTGCAGCGAGTTAAAGCCGGCCTCTTGATCTCGATACCAAAACCCTAGTTGCCCAGGCAACGAGCGCCCAGCATCCATTAGATCCCATTGGCCTGTCACGCTGATCGCCTCGCCACCGACAGACAAGCCGGGCAGAGCAATTCGATCGAAATCCAAGCCACCGTCCAGAGAACGATTCATCTCGATATTTTGCCCCGCTTCGGTCTCTGATGTTTCAATAACTAGATAAGAGTTATCTGTCGCCTTAACCGTCAGGTCAAAGCCGGTCAATTCAAATTCCGAGCCGCTGGTGTCTTCGTTCACGTGGGTGACACCAATGCCCACATGATCGCCCAGCCAAGTCTTGCCGCGCACGCCAGCCGTAAGATCATTTCCTGCCATCATGCCAGACGAGACATACTCGTAATCCACCACCAGAAGCACCTCATCACCCTCTAATGGGGACTGGCGAATGATCGATAGCACCGAGAGGTTGGCTGTGCTGCGCAAAGGTCTCGTAAGCATAATTCGGCCCTGGTAGGGGTCGATTTCATAATCTTGACCTTCGACAAGTTCTATCTGCTCGCGCACCCTATCGGATTTACGATCTCGTACCTCAACCAATACCTTGGCGCTACCTAAGACCACATCGGCATGACGCAGATAATAAAGACTGCCGCCAGTGCCCACTAACTCGTCCCGAGCGGCTCGCGTGTTAGGCTCAGAAGCAAAAGCCTTAAGCATGTGCTTTTCGTCGCCTAAGGCGGTCTTTGCCTGACTGCGATAGTCAAGATTTGCGCCATACAATGATCGATTAAAACTCGCAAGCTCAGTGCCAGTAAAAGATGTATTGAAATTACCCCAGAGAAATCGCGACCGATCCCAATCTAGTCGGATATAAAATTTACCTTGCGTGTCCACATCCCGAACGACGCGCGAGTTATCGCCATAGACTGGATAGAAGCGATCCGGGTCAATGCGCTTGAACAGTCGCCTAGGGTCATTACGATCCAGATCTTTGAAAACGTCTTTGAGTTCCTGCTCACCTGTATCCATTTGAGCTGTCAGCAGAACGCTACCTTTGATCCGACCTTTCAAGAAAAAAGCCAACCGCCCGTCGATATAAACATCGCCGTCATAATGGTAATCGTCGTCAAGGAGCTCAATGTTACCTGAGACATCATTTTTACCCGTTGTGATATCCGCAAGGCCAACCATAAAGAAGTAATCGCCATTGACCTCAATTGCAATCTCACCCTGACCAAGATTGTCGCCTGCCGCATCAAGCAAGGTTACTGGCACCTGGTAATTGCCAGGAAGCATTTGACGATGAATTATGACCACGCCATCCGCACCAACTGGGTATCGATGCCCGCCAATCATTAAGGTGCCCCCGACAGGCAAACCAGCGGTATTAAAAGTAACCAAATCGCCAGCAAGCGTCAGCTCTGAATCCACCAAATGATTCGCGTTTTCAATCGCTTCGTACCAGGTTTGATCCTCTAGCGGGAATAAGGTGTCTTGGGCCGAGATGTCATCGAGCAGCTCAATGACACCACCGCGAACCTTGTGGGTCTGCCCCGTTAAATCTTCGAATTGAAAATCAAAAGCGAGCGCGGGGAGTTGATTCAGATCGACGCCTTCCACCTGCCCATCCCAGAGCACAGGATCACCTATGGGTAACCACTCGCCCGACAACGTTGCAATTGCATTTTGGCGAGTGATATCCCTCGCATCATAGAGATTAAGCTGCCACTGAGAAATTTGATCGGGAAAGGTGCTGTCAAGCCAAAACTGTGCCGTTTGCTGCACCCCGCCCTGTCCTTTCTGCAGATATCTGGGCGCACGAATGGCAAACCTTGGCTCGCTGCGACCGGGCTGGGTAGTTACCCAGACTTTAGCCTCTTCCCCGAACACGAGACCGCGCTCACCCATGACAGTCTGTGCCACTGGCTGCGTATCGGAAATGTAGATTTTTAAATCATCGGACTCACACAAATTGGCTGACAAACATACGACATCGGCAGCCATTGCTGGCGGGATCATTGCGCTCAGCACAAATAGCGCCAACCGCTCCATCCACCGAGATCGAGGCGCGGGTTGAGACACTAGCTCATTACTCATGGCGGTTATCACCAGTTTCTGAAGGGCAGCACCCGCAGGTTCTTCTGAAATCCGGTAGAGATTCGCCATGATCGCGGCCTTGCGACTGACAAAATGTTCGCCCGACGGTATCCGAAGCTCGATCCTAGCTAGATCCTTCTGGCCAAGAATGCTCGCAAGCTCTTGCAGCACGCTCAAACCGCCGGCAAGCAAACGATGTTGATCGAAGTAAGACTCTCCCATTTCAATGATCGCTTGGCGACCGAGCGTGCTCGATACTGTCTCTGTAACCGTCTCGTCATAGGTGATGACCACTTCAACCCGGCGATTTAACGCCATGCCCTCGGCTGTGTCATTGCTCGCCACAGGCCTGTCGGGCCCGTAACCCTGGGTCACGAATTGACTGAGCGGCAGACTTAGCCCCTCGCTCAAGACCTGTGCAACCGCTTTGGCGCGCTCATTGGCAAGACCATAATTGGTGCCATAGCGTGCCTTGGCCCGTTGCGATAATGCCTCGTTATCGGTGTGACCAGTGACAACTAATCGAAGATTTTCTACTTCACGAAGGGGATCAATCGCCGATCTTAGTTGCGCTAAGTAGGACTCAGTGATTTCAAATTCACCCGACTTAAATCGAACAGGTTCAATGTCAGCATTGATCGTTGTCTTGACGCTTGTCACTTGCTCGTGGGTCTCTACCGGTAGCATTTCTGGTTCTGGCAACTTCACGCCAAAATCGAACTGATTCATAAGACCGCCCGTAATCCGTAGCACGCGAGGGTTTTCTGTGGTGAAACGACTGCCTTTGGGTAGCGAGGCTGGATCAACCTTCAAAATCGCATTGCGGCCCCATACGTTATTGCCTGGGTCAATCCCTCGCAGACTAAATCGACCAAATTCATCTGTGATAATCCACTCACCCCCAACAGTGGCAATGCGCACCCCAGGCAAGCCTTGTTCACCGGCATCTTGCGCGCCGTTTTCGTTGGCATCTGCAAATACCTTGCCGAGCAGCGTCGTAAGATCAAAAATCGCATCGGCGACAACTTCGATATCAGCTATCGCCTGATTACCAACGATCTGGCCGTTCAGTTCTGGAACCGCCACATTGCGATGCATGCCGCGGGTAACGCCAGCGCCCACCCTTAGAACATAGCTCACTTGAACCACCTCTGTAGGCGCAAGGTTGATGCCATCAAAGGTAATTGGTCGATCGCCCGCGCGGCCCAACTGAACGATGATATCGTCCGTAGTCTCAAGGCGACCATCCGGCCCGGCCCGACGAAGTCGAAGGCTCTCTTCTGCAATCTGAAACCCTGCCGCTTGGGTATCGATAACTTGAATGTCTTGAAGGCTATATTGCGTTAAGTTCTCAACGCGTATGGTGTAAGGCGCAAGATCACCGATTGTCACTGACTCCTTCAGTGACGCTTTAGTCAATAACACCAAGCCATCTAACGGTGGATCTAACGGAATATGATTATTGAGCAGTTCCACTGAACCTTCTCCAGCCGAGAACGTCAGGTAATAAGGTGCAAGACCATTGGTTACTGTTGGCACATCCGCCGAACTCACTTCGCATCGATCAGTGGCCGTATTTGCATCCACCGAAGCCCCATTGGCGGCACAACCGGTTTCCTGTAGCGCTAAGATAGCCGCTTCCGGAAGGCGCAAATTGGAGGGCTGGTAATCGTCCGGTAAATTGTCGGTGTCGATCACAATCTGATACTCAGTCACAGATGCCGGACACTCTGGCGCTGCCCCGAGATTCAATCCGAACTCGTAGCCTCCCGGCAGTAAACCGAGGACGCTTGGTGTTGCTTCGGAACCGGTGACTTGTCCCTGCTGCGCTGGGACAGCCAAACACGACTCGGGCAACAAGTTACCAGCGATATCGGCAAGGCTAATCTTAACGCCACCCAGAGGTGCTCCGGTCACGCTGTCATAGACCATGCCCCTGGGATCTAAAATAAATGCTGGTACTGTCAGCACCTTGAGCGAGCGACCTGTCGCTGATACCTGCCCGACTAAAACCCCTTGAGGACTGACAAACTCGAACCGATAGCTGCCTGGAGGCGCAGCAGGAATGCTGTAGTAGCCGTTCTCGTTGGTGAGCGCAACCACCGCTGCACCGTCGGCATCAAGTAACGCTTTGTTACGATTTGCCGGTGCAGGTTTCTCTGCGCCGGCCGAGCCACCGCTCAATTGCAATACTCTTACCGTCCAAGCTTTGAGGGGCTGGTCTGCCTCTGTACAGATTCCATCGGCGTTAGCATCTAGACACAGATAACCTTGGATGGCCGTCGGAAATAGCACTGGCGTTGGATTGTTCTCTCCAGGCTCATTGGGATCAAAATCGCCGTCAACATCAATCCGGTTTAAAACATCATCAAAGCCCAATTCTTCCAGCACGACATCACTGACATCTTGAGAAAGATCACTGATAGTTCTACCGGAATCTGGGTCCGTACCGTTTGCCACAATTTGCGTTTCAAAGTTCTGACGTTGCAGCTCCTGGAGTCCACCCTTATCAGCATAATCAACCTTGATTTCTAGCCCATAGCGCACCCGGATAGACTCACCGATCTGAAGATTGATTTTTGTTGGATCAACCAACTGCAGATCAGTTAATCCGTCAAAATTTGGGTTTGCCGCATCGAGCACTTCTGACTTACGACGAAGCGGACTACTTGCCTTCGATTTCATGGCAAAACCGCTGGGTGCATCATCACTGGCGGTAACTTTTTCAACTGAGATAGATCCTTCAACGACTTGCAGCCGGTCATCAGCACTTGCTGCTAAAGTTGGGAACGTACTTGCCAAGGAATTGACGACATCTACCGATTGCAGCGCGGTGTTCCCTAAATTAGCTACCTCAACCTGAAACGATGCACCGTAAGTCAATTGCCTTTGTTCAAGGTCCTGGGAAGGATCACCGGCATCGATAAGCTTAACCGAGCTGCCGTCAGCAGCTTTGTCTGCTTTGGCGACAACGCCAATAATCGGCTGCGACACGATGCTGAGCGGCGTCGGGTCTTTGTCATCCGAAGGACCATTACCGTTGCCGTCTATCTCACCGCCGTTGTCTGATATGTCGCTTACTGCAACACCTGCTTCATCTAATGCACTAGCGACTGCGGCAACTTCGAAGGATTCAATCAAGGTGCCAGCAGGCAAAGTGAACTCGACATCGAGTTCTATGCCGCCATCAGTTCCTACCGGCAACATACCTGTGCCATCCAACAGAGCTATGGGATCATCAACTCCCAAGATGAGCGTTTGGTCTACTAGGGTTTGCTTCGCGCCTGATACTTTCCCCGATGTAGAAATTGCTCTGATGACCACCTCGGTGCCCTCTGGTAGTCCGTCAGGGCCGCCCAAAAGCTGATCAACCATGAGGTTATCAAGATTGGTGCTACCGACATTTTTCACAATAATGGAAAATGTGGTCGCGCAGGGCGATGCTTGACATCGTTCCGCGGGGTTTACGGCGCCTGCAGTCTGCCTCGGCGGCGAGGCCGATTCAGCAATACCAATCATACCGACGGGCTCGATCGACAATTCAGTCAACGCATCCTCGCCACGCTCGACGTCATCTGCGGTCGTATCATCGACCGGGCCTGCAGAGGAGTCGGCGATCACCTTGGCGTCCAATCTAAAGCGCGTCTCCTCGCCTGGCAGGAAGTTGATTGGGATCCTGACCAAGACCGAATCGCCAACGCTCAAGTTACTGGTAATACCATCGTCTTCGTTGGCATCAAACACGCTCGTATCGCTGTCGCCGCTATAGCTACTACTTAACACGGTGCTTTGATTATCACTGGTGATACTGCCAGACACCGCAGCGCCACCAGGGAACATTTGGGCGAGATCCACCAAGAGATCAACATTAGACAGCGCTAAATTACCGCTATTCGTGACAACTAAGGTCAGATCTGTTGAGTAACTTCCGTCTGCATTAGCAATGGCCACTGACGCGCTTAAATCAACGTCCACCTCAGCTTGAAGCTTGAGCTCAATACGATTTGGTTCATCTTCTTCAACATTGTTGTTCTTGTTGGTATCGGGTTCAGGCCCCGCCGTTGAAATATCAACAATTGGCAGCTGTGCGGTCGGATTGCTCGCATCGCTGCTCTTTGCAGATATTCTCGCCGAATGAATGTAAAGCTCGACATCGGGGGTGGGTGTTACCTCAACCACGGTCTTAACTACCGCATCTGACTGGGCCAGCATGCGACTGGCCGTAGGATCACTACAGTCGGAGACCAACAGATTGGTATCAGTTATGCCATCGTAATTAGGGTTAGCTTTTAACGTCCCTGTCGCAACTGGCGGCGTCACCGAGACTACGTTACCTTCGCCAAAGGTGTCCGTCAGAACGTCCTCAAGAACGACCTCACAAACATCAACAATACCAATGTTTTCAAGCACAAACGAAAATGGAATGGTGTAATTCCCGTTTTCTTTCGGGACAGGGGTCCCTACCTCGACGGCTAAACCAACCACAGGAGAAGTCAGTACGACGAATTCATCATCTTCGTTTTGATCCCCATCATCATTGCCCGGTTTGGAGTCTGGATCCTGAGAGAGACTCTCTGTGACCTCGGCAGTGTTCCTGAAGTCACCAGAGGACAACACAAGTGCCGTGAGATTCAGTTGTACTGATTCGCCTAATTCTATTCTTCCAATCGACCAGTCGCCGGACGCCGGATCGTATGCGCCTGCGACATCATCCGAAATATACGCATACCGACTCGAGAGTTTATCTCTGACGACTACGCCTAGCGCTGGACCTGTGGGAATCTCTATCACTTCATTGGTGACGGTGATGGTAAAACGCACCTCATCACCTGGCGTCAGGGTCGTGCTGCCATCCTTATCATTTAATAACTCTACATTTTTTAGTAACGATAAATCTGCAAAAGCCGTAGCGACGGGTGTTTCTACCGATATCTGACGAGGACCAGGCACTTCTTTCGTCGTACCTTCGGCCTTGTTTATTATCGCTCCTGCTGCCTGATCTGCCTCGGTTACTGTATAGCTACCCACAAGCTCGCAGGCTTGGCCTGGCAGTAGGGTCGTACAGGTCTTTGAAGATGGCGATATCAAATTATCTGTGACTACTGCCTCGGTCAGGGTAGTGTTGCCATCATTCAAAAGCGTCACGGTGTAGGTCAGCACATCTCCGAGGGTTATTGTTGTCGATCCATCACGGTCATCATGTTGTGATATCGATTTGCTAAGGGTGGGACGCGTATTTTGCTCAAGGGTCCGCGTATCTTCTGCCGTTACCTCGCTTCCCAGATTATCTGCTGAGGCGGTCGCTACATTATCGACTCGAGCAGCATCTATATCAGCTTGGTCTAAAGTATAGAGACCTGCTAGCACACAGGTCGCCTCTGGCGCCAGGGTGTCACAGGTTTTTGTATCGGGTGTAATCATTGGATCATTGATCACTACATTTAGCAGTGTGACATTGCCGATATTTTTAGCAGTAACTGCGTAATTCAGCTGATCTCCGACCGATACACCCTCGTCATTATCGACATCGATGCGGTCACCTGCTTCTTTTGTGAGCGCAAGCCCTGGTGACTGCGGCACGGGTGTCGTCACCGTCACACGGCGACCTTCTGGTACTTCCTTGATCGTCGCTGCGGCTTTATTCACAACAGATCCGGCATCCACGTCGGCTTGAGTGACCTTGTAGGTGCCACTTAGCTCGCAGGATTCACCGGGTACTACCCGAGGACACGACTGGGAGGACGGCGAAATCCTGTCGTCTTTAACGTTGACCTGACTGAGTGTCACATCGCCATCGTTTAATAAAGTAACCTTAAAGGTCAAGGTATCACCCACCGAAATGCCGCCGTTTTCATCTTTATCGAAATAGCTGGTCATCTCTTTTGAGAGCGTAGGTTTATTATTCTGGGCTAGACCCGTCGTGACCGTGGCCTTTTTAGGCAACGGCGTTTGATCAGAGGTCGCTGATGCGTCATTGGTAAACTCACCTGCATCTTTGTCAGCCTGACTGACGGTATAACCACCCTCTAGTCGACATGTCTCGCCAGGTGCGATCGAAGCACAAACCTTCTTCGCAGGTACGAGCTTGTCATCGACCACCACCACATTCGTGAGTGTCTGATTTCCTGAGTTGGTGACCGTAATTTCGAAGGGCACAACTTCGCCCACCGCATAGTCTCCAGCCTTGAGGACTGCCACTTGTTTAGCAATCGATAAGCCAGGGTTTTGTGATAATGGCGTCTCTAAAGTGGTTTTCGTCTCTTCATTAAGCTCCTGACTTTTCACTTGAGCTGTATTGCTGATGCTGCCAGCGTCTACATCAGCTTGCGCCACTTGATAAGTCCCTACGAGTTCACAGGTCGCGCTGGGTAACACCAACTCGCACGTAAAGGTACCAGGATCAAGCATCGGATCTGTTACCACGACTTTGCTCAGCGATACGTTACCGCTGTTGGTGGCGATGATTGAATAACTCAGCGTATCGCCAACCGAAATATCACCACTTTGGTCTTCGTCAGCATTGGCAGCGATTCGCTTCGAGATTGTCTGAGCAGGTAAACGCTCAAACGTGATGGTTGTCGGATCTTTCGTCGGATCATCATCACCGTCATCATCCGTTGCCTCATCACCACTGTCTGATATATCCGAGACCGCTTTACCAGAAGGATCCTGACCCGTCGCCGTCGCCGTATTACTTAAACCGCCCGCATCAATCACCGCCTGCTCTATCACATAGGTTGCGGTGTAGGTCGCAGTCTCGCCCGGCACCAAGGTGCCTGCCGATCCATTATTCGGACCTGCCGCGCCCGCTTTAGAAGTACCCGTAAAGGTTGGGCCCGTTGTTAAGCTCAGCGCGCCACCTTTGGCATCCGTAAGCGTATCTGTCAGCGTAATGCTATCGACCGTCACGTTGCCCGTATTGGCAACCGTGATCGTGTAGGTCACCGTGTCCCCCAATGCCGTGCCTTCGGTAGCAGAACCCGTCTTAACAACGGTTAGCTCAGGGCTATTAGTGATCTGTAACTGAGTCGGATCTTTCGTCGGATCATCATCACCGTCATCATCCGTTGCCTCATCACCACTGTCTGATATATCCGAGACCGCTTTACCAGAAGGATCCTGACCCGTCGCCGTCGCCGTATTACTTAAACCGCCCGCATCAATCACCGCCTGCTCTATCACATAGGTTGCGGTGTAGGTCGCAGTCTCGCCCGGCACCAAGGTGCCTGCCGATCCATTATTCGGACCTGCCGCGCCCGCTTTAGAAGTACCCGTAAAGGTTGGGCCCGTTGTTAAGCTCAGCGCGCCACCTTTGGCATCCGTAAGCGTATCTGTCAGCGTAATGCTATCGACCGTCACGTTGCCCGTATTGGCAACCGTGATCGTGTAGGTCACCGTGTCCCCCAATGCCGTGCCTTCGGTAGCAGAACCCGTCTTAACAACGGTTA